>Ga0315282_10014129_pt1 | contig 11923 bp, 6 predicted proteins | sample YL17G07_20_MG_FD_203693 | JGI IMG/M metagenome (GOLD analysis project Ga0315282, IMG submission 203693) | Sediment microbial communities from Yellowstone Lake, YNP, Wyoming, USA - YL17G07_20 | ecosystem: Environmental > Aquatic > Freshwater > Lake > Sediment | place: USA: Wyoming | collected... | reverse complement strand
GCGCTAGCCCGGCTCCTCGACGAAGTCGATTCCCAGGCGTCCCATCTGACGGAACTTCTGGTATCGCCGTTCCAACCGGACATCGGGCGCGAGCGCCGAGGTCTGCTCGAGGGCGGCGGTGAGCGGCCCGTCGAGCATGCTTGCGGCCAGGTCCGGGTCGGTCTGCGCACCACCGATCGGCTCGGGCACGATCTCGTCGATGATGGCCATCTGCTGCAGGTCCGGCGCGGTGATCTTCAGCGCTTCGGTGGCCTCGACCTTGCGCCCCGAGTCGCGCCACAGGATGGCGGCGCACCCCTCGGGCGGAATCACGCTGTAAATCGCGAACTCCTGCATCAACACGCGGTCGCCCACGGCGATCCCCAGCGCCCCGCCACTGCCCCCTTCGCCGCTGACGACGATGACCACCGGGACGTTCAGCAGCGCCATCTCGCGCAGGTTGAAGGCGATCGCCTCCGCCACGCCCCGCTCTTCCGACTCGATGCCCGGGTACGCCGCCGGCGTGTCCACGAACACGATGATCGGGCGGCCGAACTTCTCGGCGAGCTTCATGGCTCGGATCGCCTTGCGGTACCCCTCGGGCTTCGCGTAGCCGAAGTTCCGGTGGATCTTCTCGCGGGTGTCGCTGCCGCCCTTCTGATGGCCCACCACGAGCACGGGCTGGTCGTGGTACCGCGCCAGGCCGGCCACGATCGCATGGTCGTCGGCGAAGTGCCGGTCGCCGTGCACCTCGACGAAGTCGGTGAACAGCCGCTTGACGTAGTCGAGCGTGTTGGGACGGGCGGGATGGCGCGCGACGAGCACGCGCTGCCAGGGCGTCAGCTTCGCGTAGATCTCGGCCCGAATCGACGACACCCGGCGCCGCAGCTGCTCGATCTCGCTGTCGCGCTCGTCGGTGCGCGGCATCATCGACAGGGCCTCGATCTCCTTCAGCAGAACCGCGATCGGCTCTTCGAACTCGAGGGTCTCGGGCATCAATCTGATCCTTAGCGGTAGACGATCGATCCTTCGCCGCAGAGTCTCTCCACTTCCCTCGCCAGCTCCTGGGAGGGCCGCACCCGGACCTGGCTGCTCACCTCCGCGAGGACCCGCATGGCAGGCTGCCGCTGGCGCAGCTCCACTTCGAGCACGACCCGCCGGTCGCCCGGGTGCCGGCTCAGCAGCCCGGCGAGCGTCTCGAACAGCACCGCGTCGTGCGGCGGCACCACCAGGCGGATCGCCACCTCGCGAACGGCGCGCTCGCGCACGGACTCGAGCGGGGTGACCTCGGCGGCGAACATGCGCGCCGACTCCTCGTCACGCTCCACCCTGCCCTTCACCAGCACCATCGTCTCCGGCTCGATCAGCGTCCCGGCCCGGTTGAACGCGTCGGGAAACGCGACCACGTCCACCGTGCCGTACGGATCGTCGAGCACGAACACCGCCATGCGCTCGCCTTTGCGCGTCTTCAGCTGGCGGACGCTGGCGATGATACCTCCGATCGTCACCTCGGTCTGCCGACCCGCTGCCTGGCCGTTGCCGTCGGCCGCCAGATCGGCCGTCGTGCGGGCGCCGATGGCGCGCAAGTCGGCGGTGAACCGCTCGACGGGGTGGCCGCTCCAGTAGAGGCCCAGCGTCTCTTTCTCGGAGGCGAGCTGCTGCGCGTCGGTCCACGGCTCGACCTCCGGGAGCACCAGCGCGGGATCGGCCGCCTCCCCGCCCTCACCGTCGTCGCCGCCGAAGAGCTGCGCCTGGCCCTTGTCGCGGTCGCGCTGGTGGCGGGTGCCGTGCTCGCACGCGCGTTCGCTGGCGGCGAACAGCCGCGCGCGAAGGGCAGCCGGCGCGAGCGCCCGGCCGTCGGGCCCGTCGCCGAGCGAGTCGAACGCGCCGGCCTTCACCAGGCTCTCGAGCACGCGCCGGTTCACGAGCCGCAGATCGAGCTCCTCGCACAGGCGGAAGAGCGACCGGATGCGGCCCTGCGCGTTCCGCACCTCGAGGATCGACGCGATCGCCCCTTCGCCGACGTTCTTGATCGCCGAGAGCCCCCAACGCACCCCCTCCGGCGTCACCGTGAACGCCCACTCGCTCCGATTGATGTCCGGAGGCAGCACCGGGATGCCCCGCTCCCGGCACTCTCCCAGGTACATCGCGAGCTTCTCGGTGTTCTGTGCCTCGATGGTCATCAGGGCCGCCGCGAAGTGCCAGGGGTAATTGGCCTTCAGGTAGGCCGTCTGGTACGCGAGCAGCGCGTAGGTGGTCGAGTGCGACTTGTTGAAGCCGTACCCGGCAAAGTGCTCCATCAGGTCGAAGATCTTGCTCGCCTTCCGCTCGTTGATCCCGCGCGCCGTCGCCCCGTCGAGGAATTTTTGGCGCTGGGCCTGCATCACGTCGGCCTTCTTCTTGCCCATCGCCTTCCGCAGCAGGTCGGCCTCGCCGAGGGTGAAGCCGGCCAGCTCGCTGGCGATCCGCATCACCTGCTCCTGGTACGCGATGACGCCGTAGGTGTCGCGCAGGATCGGCTCGAGCTGGGGCAGCTCGTAGCTGATCTCGACCTTGCCGTGCTTGCGCGCGAGGAAGTCGTCGATCATGCCGCTGCGCAGCGGCCCAGGCCGGTAGAGGGCGTTGAGGGCGATCAGGTCGTCGAAGCGCTGCGGCTTCGCCTTGCGCAGGATCTCGCGCATCCCCGAGCTCTCGAACTGGAAGATGCCGAAGGTCTGGCCCTCGGAGAAGAGCTGGTAGGTCTTCGGGTCGTCGAGCGGGATCTGCTCGAGGTGGAAGTCCTCGCCGGACGTCGCGCGGATCTGCTTGACCGCGTCGTCGAGAAGCGTCAGCGTGCTCAGGCCCAGGAAGTCCATCTTGAGGAGACCCACCCGCTCGATCTCCTTCATGCTCCACTGGGTGGTGATCTCGTCGCGCTGTCCCTTGTAGAGCGGCACGAACTCGGTCAGCGGCCGCGGCGCGATGACGACCCCGGCGGCGTGCACCGACGCATGCCGCGTCATCCCCTCCAGGCGCCGGGCCACGCCGAGCAGCTCCTTCACGCGCGGGTCGTTGGCCTCGAGGTCCTTCAGCGCCGGGGCTTCCTCCAGCGCCTTGTCGAGCGTCATGTCGAGCGCCGCCGGGATCTGCTTGGCGACGCGGTCCACGTCCGCGAACGGGATGTCGAGCGCGCGGCCGACGTCGCGCACGACCGCCCGCGCCTTCATCGTCCCGAAGGTGATGATCTGCGCGACGTTTTCCCGGCCGTACTTCCCGGTGACGTACTCGATCACCTCGCCGCGCCGCCGCTCGCAGAAGTCGATGTCGATGTCGGGCAGGGAGACGCGCTCCGGGTTGAGGAACCGCTCGAAGATCAAATCGAAGTCCAGCGGGTCCACGTCGGTGATCCGCAGGCAGTAGGCCACCAGGCTGCCGGCTGCCGAGCCCCGGCCCGGCCCGACCGGGATACCGTGCTCGCGCGCGTAGCGGATGAAGTCCCAGACGATCAGGAAGTAGCCGGGGTACTGCATCCGCTTGATCATCTCGATTTCGTAGGTGAGCCTCGCCTCATACTCGGCCACCGCGTGCCGCAGCCGGCCGCGCGCGGCGAGCGCCTGCAGGCGCAGCAGGCGCTCGGCGAAGCCTTCGCGCACTTTGTGCTCGAAGTACTCGTCGAGGCCGTAGGGCGGCGGGACAGTGAAGTTCGGAAGGTAGTTCTCCTTGAAGTCGAGATCCAAGGCGCACCGCTCGGCGATTCGGACCGTGTTGGCGAGCGCCTCGGGGAAGTCCGGAAAGACGGCCGCCATCTCTTCCGGCGTCTTCAGGTAGAACTGGTCGCCGTGATAGCGCAGCCGCTCGGCGTCGTTGACGGTCTTCCCGGTCCCGATGCAGAGGAGGATGTCGTGCGGGCGGTGATCCTCCCGCCTCAAGTAGTGCACGTCGTTGGTCACGACGAGCGGCAGGTCGAGCGCGCGCGCCACGTTGGTCAGTCCCGCGTTGACGCGGCGCTGTTCCTCGATGCCCTGGTCCTGCAGCTCGAGGAAGAAGTTGCCCGGGCCCAGGATGTCGCGGTAGGACGCGGCCGCGTCCACCGCGCGCTGCTCCTGGTCGGCGCGCAGCTCGCTCGGGACCTCGCCTTTCAGGCAGCTGCTGAGCCCGATGAGGCCCCTCGCGTGGCGGGCGAGCAGCTCCTTGTCGATTCGCGGCCGGTAGTAGAAGCCCTCGGTGTACCCGGCCGTCACCAGCTTGATGAGGTTCCTGAAGCCTTCCTCGTTCTCGGCGAGCAGCACCAGGTGGTTCGACGCTTCGGTAATCGGCCCGCTCTTCTGGAGCCGGCTGCCCGGCGCCACGTACATCTCGCACCCGATGATCGGCTTGATGCCCCGCTGCGTCGCGCGGTCGTAGAAGATGACCGACGAGAACATGTTCCCGTGCTCGGTGACGGCGAGCGCGGGCATGCGCATCTGGGCGGCCTGATCCAGCAGCTCGTCGATCCGGCACGCGCCGTCGAGCAGCGAGTACTCCGTATGCAAGTGCAGATGAACGAAGTCGGCCATCACGGAAGAGCCTTGTCAGTCCTTGGTCCCTGGTCCTTGGTGCTTGGTGCGGTCCCTAGTTCCTGGTTCTTGGTGCCGTCCATCGTTCGGAGTTCGGTGCTGCACCTTCAGCCTCCACCAGTTCGTTATTCCCATTCGATCGTCGACGGCGGCTTCGAGCTGATGTCGAAGACGACCCGGTTGATGCCCTTCACCTCGTTCACGACGCGCGAGGAAATGACGGCCAGCAGGTCGTGGGGCAGCCGCGCCCAGTCGGCGGTCATGCCGTCCCGGCTCTCCACGGCGCGGACCGCGACGGTGTACTCATAGGTGCGCTCGTCTCCCATCACGCCGACGCTCTGCACGGGCAGCAGCACCGCGAAGCTCTGCCAGAGGCGGCCGTACCAGCCGTGCCGCTTGACCTCCTCGACGACGATCGCGTCGGCCTGGCGCAGGAGAGCCAGCCGGTCGGGCGTCACCTCCCCCAGGATCCGCACCGCGAGACCCGGGCCCGGGAACGGCTGCCGCCCGATCAACTCCTCGTCGAGCCGCAGCTCGTGCCCCACCTGCCGCACTTCGTCCTTGAACAGCTCGCGGACCGGCTCCACCAGCTTGAACGTCATCCGCTCGGGCAGCCCCCCGACGTTGTGATGGCTCTTGATCGCCGCCGAAGGTCCCACCACCGACACCGACTCGATCACGTCGGGATAGAGCGTCCCCTGGGCGAGGAACTCGAACCCGCCCAGCTCGGCCGCTTTTCGCTCGAACACCTCGATGAAGGTCGCCCCGATGATCTTCCGCTTGCGCTCCGGGTCGGCCACTCCGCCGAGGCGCTCGAGAAACAGCTGCGCGGCATCGACGAAGACGACCGGGAGGCGCAGCTTCTCGACGAAGCGACGCCGCACCTGCGCGGCCTCGTCCGCCCGCAGCAGGCCGTTGTCCACGAAGATGCACGTCAGGCGATCGCCGATGGCGCGGTGCATCAGCGTCGCGACGACCGTCGAGTCCACGCCCCCGCTCAGCGCGCAGAGGACCGCGCCGTTTCCCACCTGCTGGCGGATGCGCGCTGTCGCATCCTCCACGAACGAGGCCATCGTCCAGTCGCCGCGGCAGCCGCAGACCGTGCAGGCGAAGGTGCGCAGGATCTGGAGGCCGTGATCCGTATGGGCGACCTCGGGGTGGAACAGCAGCGCGTAGAGCCCGCGCCGGGAGTCTTCCATGGCGGCAACCGGCGCGTTGGCGCTGGTGGCGACGACCGAGAACCCCGCGGGCGGGGCGGCCACGAGATCGCCATGGCTGGCCCAGACGCGCAGCTCACGCGGCAGCGCCTGAAACAGCGCCCCGGCCCCGCCGGACGCCTGGACTTGGATGCGGGCGTGTCCGTACTCGCGATGCGGCGCGTGCTCCACCTGACCGCCGAGCATTCGCGTCATGAGCTGCATGCCGTAGCAGATGCCAAGGACCGGCATGCCGCCCGCAAAGAGGCGGCTGTCGCACCACGGCGCGCCCGGCTCGTCCACGCTCCGCGGGCCGCCCGACAGGATGATCCCCTGGGGCTGCCGCTCGGTGATGCGCTCGGCGGGCGTGTCGAACGGCCAGATCTCCGAATAGACCGACAGTTCCCGCAGCCGACGGGCGATGAGCTGCGTGTACTGCGACCCGAAATCGAGCACGATGATCGTCTGATGAGTCACCGGTTAGGCGCGGGAGTCAGCGACTGGACCAGAAACGAACGGGTGACGCGTCGAAGGCGCAGACCTTTGACGCTATTATATGCGCTGTGACATCGGCGTACACGGCAAGTTGTAGCCACCAGACGACCTCGAGACGACTGGTCGGGCGCTCGCGTCGCGCGATCCTGCGGCCCCTCGGACACGTGATCCGCGCGCCGGTCGTCGCAGGCGCCCTGCTGCTCCTCACCACCGCGATCCCTCTGGCGCCCCCCGCGCGCGGGGCTCAGGCGCCTGTTCCTCTTCCGCCGAAGTCGACCGGGCCGGTCTCGAAGCTCGTGGCGTTCTGGACGGCCGATCTGCCGGCGCCGCCCTTGCCGGCTGCCGCCTGCAACGGCGCGCAGGTGTATATCGCGCTGAGAAACGGCCGCCTCGTCGCCTTGTCGCTCACGACCGGCCAACAGCGATGGGAGGCCGAGCTCGCGCCTTCCTGGGCCCCGGCGGCCGGCGATGGCCTGGTGTTCGTCGGCGCCCAGCAGTCGATCCTGGCGCTGAGCGCGAGCGACGGCTCCGTCCAGTGGCGCGTCCCCATCAGCTCCGATCTGTCCGCGCCCCTGCTGTGGGACACCGGGTGGCTGCTCGGCGGAACCGAGCATGGCGACCTCATCGCGATCCGGGCGCGCGATGGAGAGAAGCTCTGGCAGCAGCCGGTTGGCTCGCCCGTGCGTGCCACGCCCGCTCTGGCGGCCGACCGGGTCTACGTCTCGCTCGCCGACGGCCGGGTCGTCGCGCTGGAGCTGCAGACCGGGAACACGGTGTGGGAGCGCAAGCTGGGCGACACACCGACCGACATCCTCGCGCTCGACGACCGTCTGTTCGTCGGATCGAAGGACAACTACTTCTATTGCCTGGCGAGGAAGAATGGCAAGGTGAAATGGCGGTGGCGGACGGGCGGCGACATCGTCGGCATGCCGGCCATCGACCGGCAGCGCGTGTACTTTCTATCGCTCGACAACCTCCTGCGGGCGCTCGATCGCGGCAATGGCAACCAGCGGTGGAAGGTGCCCCTCGGAACGCGCCCGTCCAGTAGCCCAATCGAATACGACGGCACGCTGCTCGTGGCCGGGCTGACCGGGGAGATCCGGGCGTACAGCGCCAAAGACGGGGCCCCAGCCGGCGGGCTCGCGGCGCCCGCCGAGTTCGCCGCTCCCCCGCTGCTCACCGCCGCGACGTCGTCGATCGGCCGGGCGCTGGTGGTTGTCACCGGACCCGGGCAGGTGGTCGCCTATCGGCCCGGCGACGCTCCGCTCATCAGCCACCCGTTGCCCAATCTCGCGCCGCAACTGCCGTTGCCGCTGATCTCATCGTCACTCGCGGAGTAGACAGGCGGCAGTGCGCAATGCTGCGCCGCCCGTCTCGTGCGACAGATCCTGGGCGAACCGAGACTCTGCGCTGCGCCCTCGCGCTGACGACCGACGACTGTCGACTGACCGCTGATGGCTGCTAGATCTCGACCGGTTCACGGTGCCCGGCCATCGCCTCCCTCACGACCACCGCGAGCCGCCTGACGCCTTCGGCGATCCGTTCGGGGCTGGGCAGGGAGAACGACAGGCGCATCAGGTTGGCGCCGCGGCCGTCCACGAAGAAGGCGCTCCCCGCCACGTAGATGACCTTCTGCTCGACGGCGCGTGGCAGCATCGCGTCGGCGCTGATGCGTTTCGGGAGAGCCGCCCACAGGAAGAAGCCGCCGCGCGGCTCGGGCCAGCTCAGCAGGCCGCGCAGTTCGGCCCGCAGCGTCTGCTCCATCACCGTTCGCTTGTGCTGATAGAAGGCGCGCAGCTTCGACACCTGCCGCGCCAGGACGCCGCGCTTCCAGGCCTCGTACACGATCCGCTGATCGAGCCCGCCCGTCAGCAGGTCTTCAGCCTGCTTGGCCACCTCGAGCTTGGCGACCAAGGGGGACGGCGCCGCCACCCAGGCAACACGGAACCCGGGGGCGAGCGTCTTCGAGAAGCTGCTGAGATAGAGAACCCGCCCTTCCTCGTCGTCGGCCTTGATCGGGCGCGTGTCCGCGGCGGTTGCCGCGTCCTCGAAATAGAGCGCACCGTACGGGTCGTCCTCGACGATGAGCATGTCCGTGCGGGACGCCCATTCGAGCAGCCGTTTCCGCTTCTCGAGGCCGATGAGCAGGCCGGTCGGGTTCTGGAAGTTCGGTACCACGTAGAGAAAACGCACGCGGCGCCCGGCTGCCCGCTCGCGCGCCAGCACGCGATCGAGGTCGTCGAGGTCTATGCCGTCAGCTTCCTGCCGCACCCCGACCATGGCCGCCTGGGTGTTCCGGAACGCCGTGATCGCGCCCGTGTAGGTGGGCAGCTCGACCAGGACGACGTCACCGGGATCGAGGAGCACCCGGCCGACGAGGTCGAGGCCCTGCTGGGAACCGGTCGTGATCAGCAGCTCCTCCGTCGTTGCGCGGATGCCGCGCTCGTTCAACATCTCGATGAGGCCGTCGATGAGCGGCGGGTGCCCTCGCGTCGGCCCGTACTGCAGCACCGACCCGTCGCGGCTGCCCAGCAGCTCGGTGGTAATCTCCCGGAAATCGTCCCAGGCGAAGGTCACCGGGTCGGGATAGCCGGGCGCGAACGAGATCATGTCTGGCACCCGGACGGCCATCACTCCCATCCGGCGGATGGCCGACCCCTGCGAGTTCTGGGCGGCACGAGAGAAGAACGCGTCATAGTTGATCATTGCGTGGCTCACCTTCTGTAGCCGGAGCCTCGCGGGTCCCGGCCGGCCGGGCCACGGATACTGGCCCGCCGCTATATGACCGGTAGATATTCAAGTATGCGGCCAGTGCCGTCAATCCCAGGTACTGGAACACCAGGTTCCGGGCAAACAGGGCGGCCAGTTGCAAGGGCATCACCGCCAGGCCTGCCAGGGGAACGAAGGCAATGAGGCCCAGGGCCGCGGTGGCCGCAATCGAGGCCGCCATGGCGAGCACGACGAGGAGCAGCACGAAGCCAAAGACGCCGGCGATCTCGCGCAGCCGTGCGCGCAGGAACGCGAACACCTCGCGGATGGCAGCCGCCACGCCCCGGCCGCCGGCCGCGATCACCATCTGCGTGAGAAGGTACAGCAGGTTGACCAGCGTGATCCAGACGACCAGCAGCGTCGAGCTGAGCGCCGTCAGCCCCCACCGCCCGAGGGACTCGCCTTCGCCGGCGGTGTAGACCCCGTACAGCGCGATCAGGTAGAGTCCCCCGGACAACGCGTACACGACCATCAGGCTGATGCCGAGCAGCAGATATCGCCGGAACAGCGCCGCGGCGCCGGAGGTGAAACGCTCGATCGAAAAGACCGTCGCCCGCTGAAGCGCCGTCCATCGCAACGCGGTCCGCTCCAGGCCGCCGGCCGTGCGCTCCGCGTCGACGAGCACGGTGACCGTTCCGCCCTTGACGAGGAACACCAGGGCCGAGCCGCCGAGCAGGACAATGAGCAGGGCGAAGAGAAACGACACGAGGGCGACCGGCCGCGCCAGTAGCGCGTTGGCCACCTGCGTGACCATCTCCCTCAGATCCCCGCTGAACAGATCGACGAGGTCGCGACCGAGAAGGAGCGCCACGAGCAGGGCGCCCGCCAGGATCGGGACGGCCAGCAGCAGCTTGAAGATCGACTCGGCCACCGATTGGACGACGGCGACCTGCCAGTTGGCGGCGGCGACGAGCGCTCCGCGCGTGACCGCCATCCTCACCGGACCGGGCTGGTTCATCGTGGGTGTGCGCCGCGATTCAGACGGCGCCTGGACACTCGTTTGGCGCCCGGTTGCCCACTATAGCATCGTTCGCCGGCCGCAGCCGTGCCCCGCGCAGGCGGCCACGCGGTGATGCACGGCCTGATGGCCCGGGCCGCACAAGGTCGCGGCCGCCATCTGGCGGCGGCTTGTCGCCTCCGCCCGGCACCTGTATGCTGGCGACATTGCGTGAGGCGCCGGCCGGTGTCCTGTCCCTCACCGCGCGGGTCGGCGCAGCACGGCCGGCCTGGTGCGCGATGATGTCGTCACGGAGGGGTTCGAGGTCGTGAGGCGTTCGGGCGCGACGATCGGCCGGCGGGCGGAACAGCTCGCGCTCGGCGGGCTTGTGGGCGTCATCATCGTCGCCATCGCCGGCTTCGCGATCGAGCGCACGCGTCTGGGATCGACCGACCAGGAGGCGGTGGCGCGTGTCGAATCCGACGTGCGGGCCGCGTTCGCCCGCATGGCGGGCGCCCTCGAACAGATGGCGCGCCCGCTGGCGGGCCGGCCGGACCTGCTGCTCGACGCGGCGGCGGGCAATCACGAGGCGGCCCGGACGCTGTTCAACGACGCGAGCGCCATCATCACGCAGTACGCGGACGGTGATCTCGCCATCACCGTCTACGCTCCCGACGGGACGCCGATCGCGTGGAGCGGGCGGCCCTCGGAACTGCCGCCTGATCGGCTCGGCGGGCCGCAATCGCTCTTCGTCGCTCCGGGCCCGGTGGGGCTCCGCCTGGTCCACCTCCAGCCCGTGACGAGTGCCACGAGCGCCGGCGGACGCCGCATCGGAGGTGTGGCCACCGAGGAGCTCCTGTCCGCCAGGCGCGGTGTCGGCGCCGTCGCCGATCGCTTCACGTTCGACACGGCACTGGCGCCGGTGCTGCTTCGTCCCCGCTACGAGAGCGCCGGGCAATCGGCCGGCCCCAACAGCTTCATCGTCCGGTCGCCGTCCGGCGACCCTCTGCTCGAGGCGCAGGTCTCGGTTGCCGATCTGGCCCGCGTGCGGCAGCAGTGGCGCAGGACTGTCGCCGGTGCCGCGCTGGCGGTCGTCGCCGTCACCCTGCTGCTGCTGGCGGCGCCGCTGCTGACCCTGCGCAACCGCGGGCGGACCACGGGCGCTTACGCCGGCGCGGCTGCCGGCCTGACCGGTATCGTCCTCGCCGCGCGGGCACTGCTGTGGTTTGCCGTGCCGTCGCACTGGTCGGCCACGTCGCTGTTCTCACCCTCGACGTTTGCGTCGGGCATGCTCGGCCCGCTGCTGCGTTCGCCCGTCGACCTCTTCGTCACGGCCTTGGCGCTGCTCGCGCTGGTCGCGCTGGCGGGCGATGCCCTCGAGCGGCTGCGCCTGGCCGGGCGAGGGCGCCGGCACGCGGTTCGGCCGGGAGCCGACCTCGCCCGCTTCGCCGTCATCCAGCTCGGCGTCGGTGCGGCCGGCGTCCTCCTGACCCTCAGCTACGAGCTGTTCCTGGGGGACACGTTCACCAACGCCGGGCTCGACATCCTCCACTTCTCGATCCACCCGCTCGATGTGGCGCGGCTGGCATTGGTGCTCGGCCTGCTGCTGTTCGACGCCGCCGTGCTCTGGGTTTCCGCGTTGGTTCTCCGCGCCGGTCTGCACGGCTGGCGGTTGCCCCGCTCCCCTTCCGTCGTCAGGCTGCTCGCGGCCGTCCTCTGGGCCACGCCCGTCGCCATCGCGTCGGTGTTCGTCTTCACCCGCGGCTGGCCCGTTCCGCTGGTGCCGTGGCTGTTCGCCGTCGTGGTGGTCGGCCTCGCCGCCCGGTTCGGCTCGCGCGTGGGCTCCGGCTTCCGGCACGCGTCCCAGGCCGCCCGCCTCCTCCTCGTCTTCCTCGCCCTGCTCGTGCCGGGCGCCGTGATGTACCCCTCGCTGGTCTACTATGCGCAGCAGGCAAAACAGCGCGTGATCGAGCGGGAGTTTGCGCCGCAGGTGATGAACCAGCGCGAGGAGC
>Ga0315282_10014128_pt1 | contig 11924 bp, 11 predicted proteins | sample YL17G07_20_MG_FD_203693 | JGI IMG/M metagenome (GOLD analysis project Ga0315282, IMG submission 203693) | Sediment microbial communities from Yellowstone Lake, YNP, Wyoming, USA - YL17G07_20 | ecosystem: Environmental > Aquatic > Freshwater > Lake > Sediment | place: USA: Wyoming | collected... | reverse complement strand
TTAGCAACCGGAAAGATTGTCTTAATTCAGCATTCATAATTCACCATTCATCATTCCCTACTATATGTAGAAATGTTGCAGTTTTTGAAGCAGTAGACAGTAGATATTAGTCAGTAGGCAGGGTAACAGAGGATGGTAAATGGCTAATCCAAGCCTTGCCATCCAGCTCGGACGCGGGACGAAGACGCCTGTTTCATCGTTCGGGAGGCAATATTCCCGGCGGCAGGCCGGATTTGCCGGGCGCGGATTCAGCCGGCGAGAATTGATCCTGGGCCTCTTTGAAGTAAAGCCCGAAGCGGCGGGCTTCGGCCTGGTAAGAGCCGGTCGCCAGGCGGATTTGCCCCAAGGGTTTTACGATAATGGCCGCGGCGCCCTCCACCGGGCACTTGTGCTCGCACCAGCCGCAGCCGTTGCAGCGGTCCTCGATCACCACCGGCCGGGGCCGGCCGTCCACGGTCTTGAAGATGATGGCGTTATAGGGGCAGCACTCGTCGCAGACCAGGCAGAGGCGGTCCTGCTCCCAGGCGATGCACTTTTCCTTGAGGATCACCGAGGTGCCGATCCGGGCGCAGCGCTTTTCCTCCAGGTCCAGGGGCCGGATGGCGCCGGTGGGGCAGACCTGGCCGCACACGTTGCAGTGCTGTTCGCAACCCGAGAGCCGCATCCGGTGCCGGGGCACCCACAGCCCGGCCAGCCCGCGGGTGAAGCCGTCGGGCTGGAGGGTGTTGGTGACGCAGGATTTCACGCACTCGCCGCAGCGGATGCAGGCGGCCAGGTAGAGCGGCTCGGGAAGAGAGCCGGGCGGCCGCAGGATAAGGTCGTCGCGGGTGCCGTGGGCGAGCGAGGTTCCGGCGGACAAGGCGAGCGCCGCGCCGGAAGCTCCGGCGATGAGCACGCTGCGCCGCTTCAAGTCCACTTCCCGCGGCTGGCCGGCGCGCGGCCGGCTGATGGGATAGGCGATGGCCTCGGCCGGGCACAGGTCGCGGCAGACCAGGCACTTGATGCAGTCTTCTTCCCGGTCGGTCCAGGCTTGATCGCGGATGGCGCCGGTCGGACATTGCCGAAAGCATTTGCCGCAATCGGTGCAACGGTCGGCCACGGTTTTGCGCCAGAGGTTCCAGCGCGAGAAGAGACCGAGCAGCGCGCCCAAGGGGCAGAGGTTGCGGCACCAGAAGCGGCGCTGGAAGGCGCTCAGGGCCAGGACCCCGGCGAAGATGATGAGCGCGGCGAGGTTGGCGCCGAAGAGGGGCTGGGTGTAAGAGGTGTATTCCAGGCCGGACCAGCCGGCCTTGGTCGCGAGCGGCCGCAGGGCATCGAGGCCGAGGTTGACGAGCAGGACATAGACCGGGTAGATTACGTACGAATAGACCCGGGTGGCGAGCGGGATCGGATCGGCGAGATAAAAGAGCGGCAGACCCGCCGCGGCCGCGACCAGGGCCAGGACCAGGAAGAGATAGCCGACCGGCCGGAAGCGGCGATGGTCGGGAGAGAGTCGCGGCTTCTGCCGGCGGTAGAGGAGTTTTTCCAAAAGATCAATGGTCGTTCCAAGCGGGCAGACCCAGCCGCAGAAAAGCCGGCCCATGAAGAGCGCTGAGCCGAGGGTGATGAGGCCGAGGAGCAGGGTGAGGACAAAGAGTCGGCCCGAGAGCATGGCGGAAAGGCCGACCAGGGGATCGAGCCAGAGGAACAGTTGCACCGGCGCCTTGGGATAATAAGGGTAGCGGGCGAAGTAGAGCAGGATCACGAAAAACAGGAGCAGGGTATATTGGATGGCACGCCGAGGGGACATGGGGGATGATTGATTCCATCTTATCATTTCAGGGCCGGCAAAACAACGAGGACTGGAATAATCCTGGGCTTCGGCTCATTCCGATTTGGAGTGAGCTGGCTTGCCGGCGCTTTCTTCCGCCTCTTCCAGGCCAAGGCGGCGGCAAGCCGTCCACTCCTAAAAAGATCACCCGCGTCGGCTGATATACCGTTGTGCTTAGTGCAGCATTTCATAAATTTGATGACGTATTCGGGGCCGGGTAGGGGCGGTTCGCGAACCGCCCCTACGAAAAGGCGATGCCTTGGGCCTATACAACAATATGCAACATCATTTATGAAATACTGCACTTAGCCGGAGAATTGGGGAATCAGGGGGACTTGACTCGCTCCTGACAGACAGGTAGTTTATAAAAGGACCCGCATGGAAAAAATCGCCGCCACCCGGACCCGGGGCAGCCCTCAGGAGACCGACCTGGGATTCTCCTTTCGTCACTCTTTTATCCCCCTGCTCGCGCTCTTTGCCGGCGGCTTGGCGGGCAAAGTTTTGGCCGGGGTATCGGGCTTTACCGGGCCGGTGAAGACCGCGCTCGGCCCGGTGCTGGGACCGTTCGTGACCACGGAGAACCTGATTCTCTTCCTCGGGCTCTGCAGCCTCTTGCTCTCAACCTGGCGCCTTTGGCGGACCGGCCGCGAACGGCAACTGCCGGGGGCAAACCGGCCGGGAGCGGATTGATGAGAAAGCAAAGAGCCATCACTCGCCGCGCCGCGCTCAAAGGGCTGGGCGCAGCCGCGGCCAGCGCGCTCCTGCCCGGGGCGCGCGCTCGCAGGGCGGCGGCCGCCAGCGGAAGCCGGCCCAACTTGATTTTCATCCTGACCGACGACCAGCGCTGGGACGCGCTCGGCTCAGCCGGCCATCCCTTTTTCAAAAGCCCGAACCTCGACCGCCTGGCCCGCGAGGGCGTGCGGTTTTCCAATACTTTTGTCACCACCTCGCTCTGCTCGCCCAGCCGGGCCACCTTCCTGACCGGGCTATACCCGCACCAGCACGGGGTCAGGAACAACCTCACCCCCTGGACCGGCCGGGAAATCACGTTCCTCGAGCGCCTGGCCCAGGCCGGTTACGATTGCGCTTTCATCGGCAAGTGGCACATGCCCGGCAAGGGCCTGCCCCGGCTCCAGGGCGTGGACCCCTTCATCTCCTTTACCGCCGTGGCCGGCCAGGGCAAATACTTTAATTGCCCGCTGGTCATCAACGGCCGGAAAGTCAAGACCCAAGGCTACATCACCGACCAGCTCACGGACTACGCGCTCGATTTCCTGAAGCAGCCGCGCACCCGTCCCTTCTGCCTGTATCTGTCCCACAAGGCGCCGCACTCGCCCATGAACCCGGCGCCCCGGCACCAGGGGCTTTATCGGGATGCCAAGGTCACGCTGCCCCCGGAACTCAAGTTCAAGGGCCATGAAGCCCATTACAACCTGATGCATTTGCTGGTCATGGGGAAGAACACGCCCGAGAGCTGGATCCGGCAGATCCAGGATTACTACGCCACGCTTCAGGCGGTGGACGAGAGCGCGGGAAAAATCCTCGACTATTTGGATCAGGCCGGCCGGGCCGAGAATACCGCGATCTTTTTTGCCGGCGACAACGGCTTTTTCTGGGGCGAGCACGGCCTGATTGACAAGCGCTATGTCTATGAGGAAAGCATGCGCATCCCGCTTTTGGCGCGCTTCCCGGCCGGGATCGAAAAGCCGGGCCGGCGGGTGGAGGAAATGGCGTTGAATCTTGACCTGGCCCCTACCCTGCTGGACCTGGCCGGGATGGAGATTCCGGCCGAGATGCAGGGCCTGAGCTGGAAGCCCTTGCTCCGGGGCGAGCGCTCGGAATGGCGTCAATCATTTTTGTATGAATACTTCAAGGACTGGCCCTATCCGGTGCCGCCGATGCTGGCGGTGCGGACGCCGGAGTGGAAATACATCCATTATCTCGAAGCCAAGCGGGAAGACGAGTTGTTTCACCTGGCCGCGGACCCCAAGGAAAAGACCAACTTGATCGCCTCAGCTTCCGACGCGCAAACCCTGGCCTCGCTCCGGGCCGAGCTGGAGCGGCTGAAGCAGGCCACAGGTTATCCAACTTGATCGGTCGTTGCCGGAATCAACTCGAAGAAAAACAGATAGTTACAGAAAGGTGCCTGTCCCAAATGAAAATTACGCGGAGGACGTTTATGGGCGCCGTGGCCGCGGCGGTGGGGCCGTGGAGCCTGGCGGGGAGGAAGGGTTACGCCGCGACGGCGGACACGCCGGCGCTGCAATTCATCACTCCTTCCGAATACCGGTTCATCGCCGAGATGGCGAAAGAGATCATCCCGGCCGAGCCGGTGCTCTCGGGCCAGGTGGACCCAGCCAAGAATATAGATAACTTTTTCGCCGGCCAGAACTACAACCCGGACTTTTTGATCATGTTCCGATACCTGCGCCTGATCCGGATGGCGAACCCGATGATCCCGGCGCTGAAAAAACTCGTGCCCGCCACCTACAAGGACATCATGGACTTCAAGCGCACCATCTCCTTCCTGGGCTATTACAGCGACGCCAACGGGGAAGCCGACCTGCCGCCGGAAAAGCGGATCGTGTGGCCGCGCCTCGGCTATGGCGGTCCCAAGCCGGAAGATTGGTGGCCGCCGGATAAAGAGGACCAACTGGACCGCGCCTTGCTCGTGGACCGGATCAAGGAGGCGGGGCTATGAAGAAGACGATCACCTACCAGGATATCACTTCGGGCCAGGTGGCAGGCCCGGTGGACGTGTGCATTATCGGCTCGGGCGCCGGCGGCTCGGTGATGGCGCATTACCTGACCCGGGCCGGGCTGAAGGTGGCGGTGCTGGAGAAGGGCGGCTATTTTCCGCCCGAGGAGCTGGGCCGCAAAGAGGTGACCCTGCTCACCCGCATCGAGGGCATGACCATCTTCTCGCCGGCCACGGGCGAGCACACCCGGGTGTCGCTCATCACCGGCGAGTGCGTCGGCGGCGGCACCGTGGCCTCGGAAAGCGTGACCTGGAACTTCCCCCTGCCGGTCCTGGACGACTGGGAGCGGATGGGCCTCAAGTCCTGGGCGCGCTCGTCCCGGCTCGCCGGGATGCAGGAGGAACTCAACCAGCTCCTCTCGGTGCGGCCGGTGGAGATGACCTCCCATAACGGGTGCAACCAGATCCTGATGATCGGGGCCGAGCGGGAGGGGCTGTCCTGGAAGAGCATTGACCGGCCGGTCACCTCGTGCATGCGCTGCGGCAACTGCACCCAGGGCTGCCACTATGGGGTCAAGCAGGACGCGGCCAACACTTTCCTCACCTGGGCCCAGGAGAAGGGGTGCGACATCTACTCCGGGACCAAGGCGGTCAAGCTCAGCGTGAACTATCCCGGCCCGGACGACATGCCCTATCGCGAGAAACTAAAGACCGCCTCCGGCGCGGCCAAGGACGACCTGCTCCGCGAGCTTCTCCAGCGGGCCAAAGCCGCCCCGGCCAAGTTCACGATCACCGCCGAGGTCATGGACGTGAAAAAGCCGGTGCCCCGCAGCGGCCAGCGCGAATGCAAGACCCTGACCGTGCACGCCCGGCAAGTGGTGATGGCGGCCAACCCCATCGGCAGCGTCCGGCTGCTCCTGAAGAGCGGCATCAACCCCCACGGCGTGGTCGGCCAGCGCTTCACCACCCACCCCACCTCCATGCAGTGCGGCCGCTTCGGCAAGAACCTCCAGCTCAACGGCTGGGACGGCATGAACGACTCGATCGAAGTCCATCATTATGCGTATGTGAATAAAGACAAGCCCTATTACCAGCCGGAGAAGCACGGCTTCCTGTTCGAGGGCGCGCTCTCGCTGCCCTGGGGCATCGCCAACCTCCTGCCCGGCTGGGGCCAGGAGCACCTCGCGCTGATGGCCGACATGAACCACCTCGCCTGCATCGAGGTCAACGTCAAGAGCGACCAATACGGCGTGATCACGCCCGACGGCATCCGCTTCGACATCTCCGAGGCCGACAACGAGCGCCAGCTCTTCGGCACCTGGCTGGCCGGCCGCATGTTCTTCCGCTGCGGGGCCAAGCAGGTCTTCACCGGCATCCCCGGCCTGGTCCTCGACTCGCCCTCGCAGCTCGACCAGATCTATAAGCAGGGACGGGGCAAGCGCAAGGGCTACATGCAGAAGCAGGCCAACATGTATTCCGGCCACGTCTTCGGCGGCTGCATCATGGGCACGGACCCCGAGTCTTCCTTCGCCGACGAGACCGGTGAATGCCACGAGCTCAAGGGCCTCTGGGTTGCCGACGGCTCCGCCTTCCCCACCAACGTCGGCGTCAACTGCGCCATGTCCATCATGTTCGCGGGAAGGAAGATCGCCGCCGACTTTATCGCCAAGACCAAAAAAACGGCCTGAGCATATGCGGATCGCAATCCCGGAGGGAATTTTTATTAGGCGAGCGTCGGAGCAAGCGATGAGAAGGCGAAAACAAAAGGCGAAGATTGCCAAGTATCTGGAAGGTTATCGGAAGCGCCCGGAGACGCCGAAGGAGATCAAGGAAGCGGAAGCAACGGCGATGGCTCTGATGGTGCGCGGATGGAGTCATCCCCTTGGGAAAAACCCGAAGAAGTAGATGACGCGAGCGCCTTCGCCCTGGGCCTGCCCTGACCTCCTCCAATAGGAGCCGGCTTCCCGATTTCTCTATGCAGAAGCGTAAAGTGTAAAGAGAAGCGTTGACCCTGGCACCGAAAATTGTAATGGAACGAGTGGAGCGGGGCAGCCCCCCGTGTCTAACCTACAATAACTGTGGCCCTGCTTCTTGCTCTTCCTATGTCATCTTGAGTATTTTTTTGCTATCTTGACCATGTCATAAAACAGCTTTTCAGGGTCGCGGAATTTAACAGATGCTTTTTTCTCAATGCCTGCCGCTGCTACTGCGGAATCACTCATTGCGGCCAAGAGAAGATTGAAGTTTTCCCTTAGCTTTTTCTCCTTTGCGGTAAGTACCTGTTCGATTGATTTTGGTTTATTCTGGTCATGTTTCTTCCTATATTCTTGGAGCTTCCTGATCTGGCCGCCTATCTGGTACTTATTGCGATATTTCTTGATGCGAGATGAGGTTTTCATGAATATTTCCCAGGGAGTATCTCTCCGATCGCTGTTGCAGGTAGGGCAGCAGGGGACAAGGTTACCAAGAACATATACTCCGCCTTTTGATTCCGGCCAGAGGTGATCGTATTGTAGGCGTTCGGTTTCACCTGAAATCCCGCAAAAGGCACATTGATTGCCAAGCTCTTTCAAAGCTTTTTGTGGGGCATCCTCTTGACTACGCCTAGAGAGCAATACTGAAAGAAAAGCTTTCCTGAATCTTCCCCGACCGATCCCCATTTTGGTAGATATTGGCTTTAGCATCTTGTTTCTTCCCTCACCTGGATACGCACTTCGGGGCACATCATGATTACTTTCCCGCTTCCCTTCCGCGACCCCGCGCCGCGGGGTCGCGGCTACCTATTCATTTACGTTTAGTTCCAGGTTCACGTTAAGATTTTGAATCCTCTCAGCGCTCATCCTCGGTTCGCCGCTCTTCGATTCCCTTCTGGCGCTCCGGATAGGGAAGTGACCTCGATCTGGAGATGCTTGGTCCTGGCCTCGGCCACGATGGCTTCGAGGCGTTCGGAAATATCATCCGCGATCCAGTCCGCTCCGCACTGGGAGCAGACCGAGGCCGGAACGTTCCTCACCACCACCACGCCAAACCCGAGTTCCGCGGTAAAGGTCGCGGTCCCTGGCCGTTTGGCGCCTCCGCATAAGGGACATAAACCGGGTGATTTCTTCTTCATGATTTCCTCCGGCGCGTCCAATCCTTCCGCGACCGAAGAGCGGTCGCGGCTACGAATTCGTTTACGTCTACGTTCACGTTCACGATAAGACCTTGAATCGGTCTTTCAGCAGGTCGCTCTCCCGGGAAGAAGGACCAGCCAGGATCTGGTATTCGATGGGTTCCACCACCCAGGAGGTGGAGGCGACGTCGTAAAAGGCCAGGTCTTGGGCCGGGATTTCAATGGAGACGGTTTTTTTCTCGCCAGGATCGAGTTTGACCCGGGCGAAGGCTTTGAGTTCCTTTTTCGGCCGCGAGACCTTGGAGCCGACGCAGCCGACATAGACCTGGACCACTTCCTCGCCGGCGACCTTGCCGGTATTGGCCACTTCCACCGAGACGGTCAGCTTGCCGCTCTTGGAGATTTCCTTTTCGGAAAGTTGGAGGCCGCCGAACTTGAATTCGGTGTAAGAAAGCCCGAAGCCGAATGGGAAAAGCGGCTCGAGGTTTTTGTCGTCAAACCAGCGGTAGCCGTGGAAGCCGTGATAGACGATTTTGAGGGCCTTGTTCTCGAAGGGGAAGAGCTGGTCTTCGCGCTTGGGGAAGATGATGGGCAGCTTGCCCGAGGGGTTGACCTCGCCGAACAGGATCTCGGCCACCGCGGCGCCGCCCTCCATGCCCGGATACCAGGCCAGGAGCAGGGCCGGGACCTCATCCAACCAGCCTTCCATAGTGACGGCCGAGCCGGCGACCAGGACCACGGCGCACTTGCGGTTGGCGCCCGCCGCGGCCCGGATCAATTCGATCTGGTCGGGCGGAAGTCCCATAGCCTCGCGGTCATGGCCTTCGCCTTCCTCCTTGAACCCGAGTCCCGCGACCACGACCACGGCGTCGGCTTTGGCCGCGAGCGCTTTGGCCTCGGAGATGGATTCACCGCCATAAGAAACCTGGAGGCCTCCGGCCTTTTGCTTGATGCCATCCAGTATATTGATCACGCGCGGCGAACTGACCCGGCTGGAGCCATGATCGCCGAGGTTGTCTTCTTTGGCGAGCCGGCCGAGGACCGCCAGGCTCTTGAGACCGGAGAAGGGCAGCACCGGCCCCTGGTTCTTGAGCAGCACCGCGCTTTTCTGCGCCACTTCCCGGGCCACCGCGGCGTGTTTGGGGCCGGCGATTTCTTTTTGGGTGTAGCCTTTCTCGAAGTCGGGCGTGACGAAGCGGAAGAGCTGGCGGAGCATGCGGGTGACGGCCTCGTCAATCGCCGCGACCGGCACCTGGCCGGCCTTGACCGCGGCCTTGAGTTTTTTGCCATAGAACCTGCCTTCGGGCATCTCCAGGTCAACCCCCGCGTTCGCCGCCTCGATCGTGTTGTCAATGGCCGTGATCCAGTCGGTGACCACAAAGCCTTCGAAGCCCCACTCTTGCTTGAGAATCTCCCGGACCAGGCGCCGGTTCTGGCCGGCCTTGGGGCCATTGAGGTGGTTGTAGGAGCTCATGAACGAGGCGGCCTTGGCCTCGACGCAGCGAAGGAAGTGGGGCAGGAAAACTTCTTGCAGGGTGCGCTCGTCCACCCGGGCGTCCACCTTCATGCGGGTGTCCTCGACGTTGTTGACCGCGAAATGCTTGACGCAGGCCATGACGTGCTTCTGCACGCCCCGGGTAAAAGCCGATCCCATCGCGCCGAGGTGCTGCGGGTCTTCACCGTAACTCTCCTGGGCCCTTCCCCAGCGCGGGTGCCAGAGCAGGTTGATGCAGGGCGCCAGCAGCATGTTCGCCCCCAGCGCCCGCGCCTCGTAGCCCATGACTTCCCCCACCTTCTCCTCCAGGTCGGGATCAAAGGTGGCGCCCCGGGCCATCCCGACCGGGAAACAGGTGGTCCGGTAAAAGAAGCCCACGCCGCGCGGGCCGTCCAGGCATTTGATCTGGGGGATGCCCAGGCGCTTGATCCCAACGGTGTAACCGGTATAGCCGTGGCCCTGGCCGCGTCGGAGTCCGCTGGTCGCAATCTCCTTGAGGGTTTTGCGGAGCACGCCGCTCATCAGCGAGATTTTTTCGTCCAGGCTGAGTTGGGGCAGGATACTCTTGATCCTGGCCTCGATGTCGCCCTCGACCAACGCCGCGGCGCCAACGCCTAGCTTCGGCAGCGAAGCCGCCACTACTCCCGCCCCTGACCAAGCGATAAACTCTCTCCGGTTCATCTCTCTCTCCTTTCCGGACACACGGCGGACAAGGTTAACCTTAGACATTGACATGACCAAAATCGTCTCCCCCACCCACCCTTGCGGACAAGGGTGGGCTACATAATTATTGCATACGATTTTGAAATTTGTAGCCCACCTTTCCCGTCTTCGGGAAGGGTGGGGTAAAGTTAAGGAATTACCCGAGCCTCAGTCAGAGCCTGCAACTTTCCGATTAAAAAGCTTTCTTTAACAGCCCCAGCGCGTCCTGCACGGTCACATCCTCCGGGTTCATGGCCACGGTGCCGTCGTTGACGGCGACTTTGGCGATGGCTTCGAGCTTGTCTTCGGGCACGCCGGCTTCCTTGAGGGTGGTGGCCATTCCGCAGAGGCTTTTCAGCTTGGCATTGAGATCGCGAATGGCTTGGACCACGGCCTGGGCGTCCTTCTGGGCATTGCCGGCAGGCTTCGCGCCGAAGAGGGGGGCCAGCTCGCCGATAATCGCGGCCTGCTTGGGGATATTGTATTCGACTCCCCAGGGCAGGAAGATGGCGTTGGCCAGACCGTGAGGCACGTGGCAGACGCCGCCGGCGGCATGGGCCAGCGCATGGACCACGCCAACGAGCGAATTGGAGAAGCTCATCCCGGCCAGCAGCGCGGCGTTGGCCATGGCCAGGCGGGCCTTTTCGTCGTTGCCGTTCTGCACGGCCTTGACCAGGTTCTCCAGGACCAGCTTGATCGCGGCGATCGAGAGGGAATCGGAGACCGGGTTCTTCTGCATGCAGTAATAGGCTTCGACCGCGTGGGTGAGGGCGTCCATGCCGGTGGCCGCGGTGATTTTGGGAGGCATGGTCACGGTCATCTTGGGGTCGAGGATGGCGACGTTGGGCAGGATCTTGTAAGAGGTGATGGACATCTTGATGTTCTTCTCGGTGTTGGTGATGACCGCGGCCATAGTTACCTCGGAGCCGGTGCCGGCGGTGGTGGGGATGACGATGAAGGGTTTCATGGGTTTCTTGAGCCGCTCGGCGCCCTGGAACTGGAGCAGGTCCGGGGTGCCCTCGGTGACCACGATGTTAATGCCCTTGGCGGTATCAATGCTGCTGCCGCCGCCCACGGCGACCAGGCAGTCGCACTTTTTCTCGACGAAGAGCTTGGCCACCTGGTTGACCACCTTATCGCTCGAGTCGGGCGGGGTCTGGTCGAAGATCGCGCCGATCTCGCGGTCCGAGCCTTCGAAGGCGGCCTGGACCTGCTTGAGCAGCCCGGCGGCGACCACGCCCTGGTCGGTTACGATCAAGGCCCGCCTGGCGCCCAGTTGGTCCATCTCATAGGGCAGGTTTTTGAGGGCCTGCGCCCCGCACACGATTTTGACCGGGCAGAAGAATTCGTAATAATTCGGTATAGTCATGGTTCGCTCCTTTTCTGGGCGTCGGGTAGGGGCGGCTCGCGAGCCGCCCCTACGGCTACTTGCTCCAGTTCATGACCAGGCTGGGGGTCAGGGTGAGCATGAGCTTGGTATAGATCATCCAGTCCTGGCCGCTCAACTTGGGCGGCCGCTTCATGGTGTTGTTCAGGATCAGGCCGGGCATGAGGTATTTCTGGACCAGGGCCAAGGCCCGGTTCATCTCCATGGCCTCGGAGAGGCTGCCGTGGACAATGGCCCGGTGCTCGGCAAAGGCCTGGTCCGAGCCGATCTGGCCGGTGAGCACGGTAAAGGCCGAGTCCATGTTCTTGAACAGGAACTTCAAGGTGGCGTGGTGATCGCCCTGGCCCAGGTAGTTGACGTGGTCGCTCTCCTTGCGCACCGCCATGGCCGGCCCGTCCGGCAAGACCCCCATCGCGACCGTGCGGCCCTCCTCCCACGCGGCAAGCTCGGCCTGGAGCTCGGGGCAGTTCTTCGAGACCATCTCAAAGGACGTGCCCAGCGCCAACAGCGAGGTCCTGACTACGGACCGCTTGACTCGATAGCCGGATGACAGTCCGGCGCCTCCGGGTGATTCACTCATCGGCTCATCTCCTTTCGTCGTTCCGAATCCATGCTTCCGGCTTCTCTTTTACTATATTTTCTTTGTCAATACAATCCCGTCCGCCCCTAATCTCCGGCTAATTTTTTGGAGTGCGGTAGCTTGCTACCGCTTTCCTGCGC
>Ga0315282_10014127_pt1 | contig 11924 bp, 13 predicted proteins | sample YL17G07_20_MG_FD_203693 | JGI IMG/M metagenome (GOLD analysis project Ga0315282, IMG submission 203693) | Sediment microbial communities from Yellowstone Lake, YNP, Wyoming, USA - YL17G07_20 | ecosystem: Environmental > Aquatic > Freshwater > Lake > Sediment | place: USA: Wyoming | collected... | reverse complement strand
GCAAATTTTTTACTTTATTAAATATCTCTGAAGTTTTAATTCCAGGATAAACTTCCTTTTGAATAATTTGACTAATCTTTTGAGCCAATTCCTTAGAAGCTCCTGCCCTTTTAGCACTCCAATAAACTTTAGCCAAGGAAAATGGTTCTCTTTCTCCTCTCCAATTAATTACATAAAGAGATTCCTTCATATTTTTTCGGTTTATAGCATACGCATGTTGACGTCAGACGTCAACATTTACCCGATTTAATTTGTTTTTTAGCCATACCACAGCTTTTCGCACATAATCCTCTTTATCATTTCCCAATTTTTTTAATAATTTTTCAATTTTCTGTTTATCAAAATCTTGCCGGTCCAATTCGATCAATAAAACAATTGCAAACCTTCTTTGCCAAAAATTTTTTGAGGAAATTAATTCTCTTGAGATATTAAAAATTTCTTTTTGCTTTTCCCTTATTATTTTTCTTATTCCTTGAGTAGCTAAAGTATCGCAAACTGCCCAATCTGAAATACTTTTACTGAATTTTCTTATCAAATTTAAAGTTTTCTCTGAATCCTTTTTACAAATTCGTCCCAAAATTTTGGTTGCTAATAACTTTTCTTCGAAGGCTCCGCTTTTCCATAACTTTTCAATCAGCCCAAAATTTGGCTCTTCAATCTCTTTGGCAATTTTGTTTAATATAGGAATTCTCACTCCGTAAATCTTTTCTGAAGAAGGAACAAATTTTTCAAAACTCAGCCTTGTTTTTTTATTTGCTTCTTCTCTTAATATTTTTTGAATTTCCGATAATTTCATAATCAGATTTTTCTCAACTTCGGCCTAAATTCTTGCCCCGTAGTGAACGCGAAGCGTTCTACTACTGGGGTTGATTATTTATTTATCTTCTATTCCTATAAATCTGAGTTCGTCTCCGTCATTTAAAACATCATACTCATTGGGTTTCTTTCCATTTAATAAAAATCCTAATTTCCCTGGAGGAAATCTCCTCTGAATTTCTGGATAAGAAGAAAAAATAAAATATAAAAAATTGGCAAAGCTTAATCCTTCAGAAACCATTGACACTTCAGAACTTTTACCAGTAATTCCCTTTAAATTTTCATCATAAAAAATTCTAATTTTGATTGGTTTTGGGAACTCTTTCATAAATTATTTCACTAATTCTCCTTCCTGCCCCGTAGTCACTGAGCTTGTCGAAGTGTACTACCGGGGTAAATGTTTACCCCGAAGTGAATTTATTCTACTTCAGGGCTTTGCCTGCCCCGTAGTGAAGCAAAGCTTCTACTACTGGGTCTAAAATTGACTTAAAAATAGAGTTGACCCCATTTTCTTAACATTTATAAAAATTCTCATGGGGGTTAATTTTTAATTTTCATTAATTCTTTTGCAAAATTTTTAGCATTTTCAATGTCTTGTTCATTGGGTCTGCCCTTATTTATTCCACCTATCCATTTTAAGAGTCCAACAGTAACCCAGCCAAGACAATTAAATTCACCAACAATATTAAATCCTTTTTTAATTAATTCTTGGTGCAATTTTTTGTGAAATTTTTCGCCATTTGGTGCGCCGCTGGTGGAAAAAATAAAGGCCTTTTTGTCCTCAACAAGCTTTAGATCTCTTATAAATTTAAATAAAAGTTGGTGATGTCTAAAAGCATAAATTCCAGAACCAAAACCAATTAAATCGTAATTCAAAATATCCTCTGCTTTCGCATTTTGTGTTTCTACTAAATCAGCGCCCAAAACTTCTGCCATTGCTTGGGCAATTCTTTCTGTATTTTTATGATGCGTAGACGAGTAAATAATTAAAACTTTCATACCTTTCATTTTTTAATTCTCAATTAATTTCCTGCTCTGAGTTTATCGAAGGGCTCGACTTTTTGTTAAAAATAAAGTTGACCCCATTTTTCTTAATTTATATTCTTCGGATTCCCTTTGGTCATCTTCTGACATAAACTTCTCACTTCTCATAAACAATAAATCTTCAAACAACTCGCAAAGCTGATATTCATTTCTCGGAAGATAATTAGTATATTTCATAATTTATTTTTTTATCCCAAATTATCCTTTAAATGCTTTAGCTAAAATTGACTGGCTAATTTTTCAAGTTTTAATCCATCAATCAGTTCAATGGGTTTATCTTTTACAAATTCCTTACTCCCTTCAGTGAAGCTGCCAGTAGTAACAAAAACTCCGCCTTCACCCTTTCCTTTCTCTATTTGCTTCTGTATCGAACCCCAAAATGCACGGACATCATCTGGTATAACTTTGTCCATCTTTTTACATTGGATAAAAAATCGTTTTCCATCTTTTCGGGCGATAATATCAATACCATGATTTCTTCTTCTTTTGGTTTTGTAACCCAAATTTCTATAGATAGTGGCAACAACTTTTTCGAATTCACTACCGTCGAGTTTTTTCCAATCTTCTAACCTTTTGTGTTTCTCAAACCATTTTTTAATTCTTCTTTTTTCTAACCAGTCGGTCAAATAACCGAACCCTATTTGAAACAATTCAATGCCTAATAAAATAACAAAAACCCATAAGAATATTTTAATAATCGGCCAGAATTCTTTAAATTTTAGATACAAATCAAACATTATTATAATCAAACTTTCTCAATTTACCCCTGAATTTCGATTATTCCTTAATTAATTCTTCGACTTTTTATTCAACAGAGTTTATATTTTTTATTTCTATAAATAACCTTGACTTTCTTTGTATCTAAGGCAATCCATTTTTGTTCCTGTTTAGTTTTGTAATCTTTTCTATTAACAAAACAATGGCCCCAAATATTTATTTGGCCATCTTTCTTTTTATCAAAATAAATTTCAGCTAGCCTATTATTTACTATCGCGAAGCACCACATAAACATTATTTTTATAAAATTCTCCTTTAAATGCTTTGTCTAAAATTGATTGGTTGAATTTTTATAAAAATTTAACCAATATTGAGGTACCTCTTTCCCTTCTCTTTTATATTTCGCTATCACATTACACGGTAGACATTTTCCTCGATGACTTATAAGCCTACCACAATTTTCGCATTTGTATTTCTTTTTCGGGAAATATTTTTCTTGCAGATTCTTGTTAAGGTCAACAATTATATCTTCGCAAATTGACTGAGCTTCTTTTTGAAGATTGCTAAGAGAAGTAAATTCGAAAAATAGTTTATGAATTATTTTATTCCTTCGATTATTAATATCTTTTAACTTTTCATAAGTGGGTTTCTCTTGAGTGAGCAAATAATAGTAATTTATTAATGTATAAAAATTAGGGTATTTTTCCCAATATTCAGAAGCTTCTTCATCCACAACGTGTTTTTTTGTCAATAAATTGCCAACCACTAAGGATAAAGTACCTTCTAAAATTAACATTTCAATTACTAAAGCACCTAAATATTCGCCTTTCCTAAATAATAAGACTGCTAAATCCATTATTTCCTTCGTTGCCTCCCAATTAATTTTATCCCATTTTATCGGCATAAATTTATTTTACCAATTCACCACTAAACGATTTATTTAAGACGCTTTCGAAGAGTTCTTGGAGTTTTTGTTTTATAATTCCAAATCTTTCCAAGTTTGCTCAAAATAAACCCATCTGCCTTTATAATTCCGCTCATCAGTATTTTTAACTATTCCACCAAAAAGTTTTTTGCCTTTTTTGTTTTGTTCTTTGATATATTTTTGTAAACCGTCAGATTTTGGACCAAAATCGCTTAATTGAGTTCCGTGGGGATCAAATAAACAGATTCTTCCGTCTTTTAGCTTCACAACAAAATCAACATAAAAAGGCTTCTGCTCTCCATTTTTATAAGGAACGGCAAAGAATAGGGCATCTCTATCTCCATTTTTAAACCACCACTCAACATTTTCTGATTTTTCCAAAAATTTAATAAAAACTATTTCATTTTTCTTGCCGGCATAATTCTTCTCAATAAAAAACGGTTCCATAATAGATTTTTTAATCTCTATCCTTCCATCTTCATTATCAATTACCTTTATCTCTTCCCAATTTTCTCCATAAGACAAACTCAGAGGTATATTCCAATCTTCTTGTCTAACTAATTCCTGCTCTATTTTCTCAACCTCTTCCTTATACCTATTTTTCGCTCTATCTAAAACATTAAGAAAATACGGATTATTTTTTTCTGATAAAACTATTTGGATGATTTCGTCTTCGCTTTCGCCCCACTTAAACTTAAAACTATCATAAAAAAATTTATAAATTGATTCTTTCACCCTACCAACCGATGTGTCTTCTGGATAAAAAGGAGTAAGATGATTGCGGACCCAAAAATCAAAAATCTTCTGCAGATCACCTTCATTTATTCTAATGGCTTTATCGCCAACTATATTAACATTTACCAACGCATCAATATTTTCAGCTTTATAATCCGAGATTATTTTTAAATCAATTTTTTTAGATTTAACATCAACTTTCTTTTTTATCTTATATTTTTTTGCTTCATCTAAAAATATTTCGGTAAAAAATGGTGCAAACCTTGTTATCTCCCGGTGCCTTTTTGAATAATAAGAAACTAAATTTAACTGCGGATTAAAACGTCTTCTACTTGTGTAAATTGTAATGTAATCTTTGGCAATATCTTCTTCAATCTGAACATGGTCCAAGTTTGTATAAACATAGCCGTAGTTTAAAATTTCATTTTTATAATGCCCTTTATCCGGCTCTGGCATTCTCATAATTCTACCGACTGTTTGAATTGAAAAGATATGACTTTTCCATTCTCTAAAAACAACTAAAATTTGCGCTCGCGGACAATCCCAGCCATATGCAATCGCCTCTTTAAAAATCAAAACCTCAACCGGACTATCATTTCTTTCCACATCTTCTTTATTAATTTTTTCTTCTGAAAGCCAAATCGCTAATTCATTATTTCCTTTTTCTGTGGAAATGTTGTATTTACTTTTTAAGATTCTTTCTATCTTCAAACGTAATTCGTCTTCCATTTGGCCAATTCTTCGTGGTATTTGAATTAAAACCAAAGGATTAACATCAGCTTTTTCTTTTTTATATGCTTCAACTAATTCCTGCCTCTTTTTCATCGCCACTGCAATCACCAACTCGTCGCTATCTTTTATATTTTTATCACCAAGTTTTTCCGTATAAATTTTTCCATCTTTGATTAACTTGCCAAATCCATCATTTAAAATAACTGCCTTTTTAATCATTCCTTCTTTTTTAACATCTTCTATTTGCACATTTACCGTTTCATCAGGATCTCTTAAAATCGGCGTTGCCGCCACTTCAATTGTTAAATCGGCATTTATATCCTTTCTTAATCTTGTTGCCGCTTGCTCTTCTTTTTTATCTCTGGCTCCGGCAGCAAACCAGCTTTCATCAATAATCAATATTATTTTTCTGCTTTCTTCTCTTGTTCGTTCTAAAACTTTTGAAAGATTAAAATCTTGCTCATTGTCGCGAATATAAATCGCATTCTTTTTGTTTATACTTTCCCAGTTAAAAAACAAAATTTCATTTTCGCTGATTTTTCTATCGTCTAAATCCTCAAAAAAGGAACACTTTAACGCTCGGCTCGTTTCAAAATAATTTTCTAACTTTTGATGGCTTTGGATATGAAGTTGCCGCGGGGCCGTCCAAATAAAACCAAGCGATTGTTTAATATCTCTATCGTCAACTAATTGCTTCAGAAATTCTGCCATCATTATTGTTTTTCCCGACCCCGTCGGCGCTTTAAAAACTAATTTTTTACCACCAGTTAATCGCAAAAGGTCCTTTGCGGCTAATAATAATTTATCTATTGCTTTTTCTTGATAAATTTTTAGTTGCATAATTTTAAGATTTATTTTTAATTTCTTTTTTTAAGATTTTACTTTCTTTTTCTAAGAGAGGAACATATTTTTTAAATGCTTCATATATTTTTTTAGAAAAATCTTTTCCTAAAGTCCAAAAATCATCTAAAGCATCTTTCGCTATCTTTTCATTAATATAATTAATACCAATTTTTGTTTCAAAAATTTTATGCATCAAAAAATTTCTAAGATAAATAAAATTATCAAAATTCTTAATAAAACTTTCTTTTTGATAATACTTTTCTAATTCTTTTTTTAAACTTCCTAATGTTTTATTCTCTTTTCTTATGTCATCTGCCATCCTTGCTTTTACTTTCACTCCGACATTGTCTAAAAATGTGCTAGCCATTTTTTCGTTTAGCGAAATTAAAATAGTTGCTTCGGCTTCAAAAATAGCAGCAAACCACATTATAGCCTCTAAATACTTGCCCTCTTTTTGCAAATTCAAAATCCTTTCTTCAATTTCTTTTGTTTTTCCTGTTTCAAAATATATATCTTCATATGTAGTCATAATGAATAATTTAGATAATTGATTTTTGTGTTTTGTTGGTAAATTTTTAGTTGCATAGTTATAATCCTAAATCTTGTTTCAATAATTTATAAATTTCGGTGTCCGGCGTAATAAACTCAGCTAACTTTAATTTAAACTCATCAATTGAACCGTTAAAACCGCACTGTTGCATTATCGACGACTGGTACTGTTTAATATCATCATCACTTATATCTTGAATATTGTTATAAGCAGTTATACTGGAAAAATCCAAAGAATTTTGTCTGCAATAAATTTCTATTATTTCTTTATCAAAAAGATAATTTTCAATCTCTCTCCGTGACCAAATTTTTAATGTTGGTTCATCGTTCATTTTTTTGTTTCTTTCTTCGTCAGTAATACCATCTCTATCTACAATAGAATAAATTCCCCTTAAACCTCCTGCTTCTTTTATTATTTTGAAAAGTAATTGATGAGCTTTTTGAACACCATTTTTGCCGCCACTCGAAATAAAAATTACATCTTGATCATAGAAAATTTTCTTTAAAACCTCCGCGTCAAATTCCATTTTCTGGATTGACTGCTGGCTTATATCATAACGCGACCTACCTTCACAAAAATAAATTTTTGAGGGGATAACCATTGAAGATAAATCCTCAAGGGCAACCATAAAGAGTTTTCTCATTACTGCCGCAGTTGGCACTAATGGTTTAATTTCTGTTTTTTGGTCAAAATCCGCCTCTGAAAAATCTAAAATTACTGCATTCTTTCCATTAGATTCTCTATAAATTTCTGTAGCTTTTCTAATGAATCCTAAGCTATGGGTAGCAATCCATAATTGCGAATTTTTTGGGATTAAATTCAAAATTTCATCTAGTAATTTTGCTTGAATTGAAGTATTTAAGTGTAGGTCTGGTTCGTCTATACTAAAAATAGTGTCATTAAATTTTTCCACCTTAACAATTAAATCAATAATCATGTCTATAACTTCTTTTTCGCCACTACTTAAATTCTTAAAAGGGAATTTTTCAATAACTCCTTTTTTAAAATAAAGCTGTCCGGTCCCTTCTAGGGGATTCCCAATATCTGATAATTTTATATCCAATACATTCTCTAAAATGTGGTTTAATTTATCTTCAAATTCTTTTCTAACATCTACTTTACTTTGATAATAGAAATTTTTGGCAAGATTAAACCAGAATCTTTGATAATTACTCACTATTCTTTGATCAAGGTCTATCATTCTTTTGGGCCTATCATAATCATCTAATGAATCTGGCATACTGCTAATTTGAGATACACTAAATTGGGGATTTACTCTATAGGGCGATCTAATATAAAGTGCATTCTTTTCTGATGGAATTGCTTTATTATTGCCAAAAGTCCCTTTATTGGTCTCAATTTCACATGTCCACGGCTGATTTTTATCTTTTCGTAAATAATCGTCTTCGGAAATTACCCCCTTATTTCTATTTAAAATTTGTTCAAAAGCATCAAAAACAGAGCTTTTACCACAACCATTTGGACCGGCCAAAACAACCAGTTTTGCTTCTGGCGGAATCTCTTTAATCTCCAATTCTGTAAACCTTTTAAAATTTTTTAAATAAACTTTTGTAATTTTCATAACCTTTATTTAAAAATCCTCCTATACACCCTCAAAATTGCTTCGGGTATAGGAGATAGTTGGATCCGCGCACCAGAACTTCGCTCGGTGCGGGACTTCGCTTCGCTTCGCTTTTTGTTTAAATCGGCAAACTCCTCGCTAAAATCCTCATCTCCGAGGGAGAAAACATAGACGCTAAATCTTCCTTTAATATCTTTAATCGCCTTTTTGAAAACTGGAATTGCTAATTGGTCCCAAATAATGCCAGTATAATGGCCCGAATTTTTGAAAATTTTAAATCTTTCGTTATCTATTACTTTTTCAAAAGTTCCTTCCTTTACACAAAGCATCTCTGTTGCCTGTTTTGTTAGTTTTATTTTATTTTTATCACTCGGCTCTGCATCAACAAATTCAGTTTTGAAGTATTTTAGATTGCCACCTAAACCCTCAATTTTTTCATCTTTCAAATTTTTATATCCCTCAATAACTTTCTTAATTCTCGGATAACAAACATCGGTACAAATATTATTTTCATTATTGGTACATAAAATAAATTGACGATTGCCTTCATCTTCTTTATTAAGTTCTAATACTGCTTGCCCCGTGGTTCCTGTTCCGGCCATAAAATCCAGCACAATAGCATTTTTATTTCTGTGAAGATTTATTAAATACTTCATTAATCCAGTTGGTTTTGGATAGTCAAAAATTCTTTTTTGAAAAATATTTTCTAATTCTTTATTGCCTTGCTCATTTGGAAAATTCAAAATAAAACTTTTAAACGGAATTTGCCTTTCTATTGGATTACCTTCATTGTCTACATACTGATATTGTTTAAAATATACACTCCACCCGTTCTTTGTTTTTTTAAAAACAATAAACTTATTTTTAATGCCCCAATTTACTTTTTCTTTACTCCATCTCCATGTCCAGTTTTTCCTTCTTTTCGATCCTCCGGGCCAAACCAAAGACCCATCGGAAGCCTTTATCGGATACACAAGACTTTCTGAATAATGAATACTACCTCTATCAAGCTTATTCAATTTGTACTTCCCCCTCGTTTTTACAAATTCGTCTTCTAATTTATATCCGCCATTTTCAGCAGTATAAATCTTATTTAAATCTAGAGAATTAAATTTTCTAGCATAACAAATTACATAGTCATGTTCTACGGATACATGTTTTGCGTCAATTCGTGGAGCTACACCACTTTTTCTAGGAAAGATAGCAACGAAATTATCTTCACCAAATAAATCCGGATTATCCATCAACAACTTTAATTGTGCTACTTCGTTATCATCAATTGAAATAAAGATCACTCCAGTATCTTTCAGTAAATTTTTCGCCAATCTTAACCTTTTCTCCATAAACGCCAGCCATTTTGAGTGGCGGTAAGCATCTTCCGGGTCCACATATTTATCATTAAAAATAAAATCTTTATTGCCGGTATTATAAGGTGGATCAATGTAAATAACATCAATTGATTTAGGATGAGTATAATTTAAAACCGAAAGCGAGTGATAATTGTCGCCTTCAATCAATAAATTTACCGGCTTATTTTTGTTTGTGATTATTTCTTTATTTTTTACTTCTTTCAGTACCGGCAATTTTTCTTTGCACATCTCAACCACCTCTTCAGGTTTTTCTTCCCAGACAAGCCCATATTTTTTCCTTTTCTTCAACTCCTTTTTCAATCGCTCAATCTCGCCTTTTAATTTTTCAATTTCTGATTGTTTGCTCATAGTTTTTATAATAACTTTTTCTCCTTAAAACTAAATACTTTATTTTTGGTAATGATGATGTGGTCTAAAACGTCGATTCCCATAATTTTGCCTGCTTCAATGATTCTTTTGGTGGTTCGTAAAATTGGTTTCGCACAATTGTTTAATATATTTCTAAATTTTGCTCTATAGTCTTTAATACACGTTTCCGATCTAATAATTCAGTAAGTTGTTTCGGTTCATAAATTTTAATTTGTTGTGAAAAACTTTTATCGCTTATTGTCATGATATTATAAACTTTTTTCACGAATTCTTTTGGAATTATAATTCGGGGCCTTGAATTCCATTTTCTAAAAGCGAACTCTAATCTTTCAATGGCTTTTTCAATCATTCCAGAAAGTTCTATTTCAAAAGCAAAAGTTGGTACGCCATCAATTTCTCTTTTCCAAACAACATCCAAATTTTTCTTTTCACTCGGTAATTCTATTGGGAATTCGGTCTCGGTATAATAAAATTGTAATTTCCCAATCTCTGCAATTTGATTCTGTAATTCTTTATGAGGAATAATTAACTTTTCCTCTGGCGAAGGGGTGTATAATGGTTGTTTTTCTTTTATCATTATAGGTTGCATTATTGTTGCGCCGGCAAAAATACTTTCTTCATTTATTTCACCAAAAATATTCCTTGCTCTTCTAAATAACTCTATTACGTGTTCACTTTTTAATGGTTGGAATCCAATTTGCCAGAAAAGCCCGAAATCATTAATTTTAACTCTATCAATTTCCCATCGAACCTGAGGCAAAATTTTCAACACGTGAATTCTAAATCGCAACGGCCAAATTACTTCTTTTCGCTTTAATTCCTCTTCCCATATCAAGTTTACATTGTTGATGTATTTATCTTTTACTACTCCTACACCAATAACTCCTCCAACAGGAGAAGTAGAATAGAACCATAGAAGATCTCCAGCATTCATCGCGTGAAACTCAACCTGATATCTCGGTTTTAATCCCCAAATTGGCACGGGTTGGGATAGAGCTGTTTCCCAATTTCTGGGAATACCAATTACTAGCCAATTTTGAATTTTGTTTCTCATAATAATTTTCTCTCTTTAAAACTAAATACTTTAGTTTTTGTGATAATTACGTGGTCTAAGACATCGATGCCCATTATTTTGCCAGCTTTGTTATCTGTGGACAATTAGGCTTGACAACGGTGTTTACATATCTTAAAGTAGAAATGTAAGCTTTAGGCTTACCTGATTTTGATCAAAATCCGCCTTCGGGCGGGTTTTTGATTTCTATTTCCTAAACCTGCTCATATCTAATCTATATTCAAAATCCTCCGCATATAAAATATGACTGATTACTCCCTTTGATTTTGCATCGTATAATTCTTTCCCAATGTGGCCTCTTGCTCCAAAAATAATAGAATCTTTATTGTATTTTTCTTTTAAATATTCAAGTAAATAGCCAAAATCGCCATCGCCAGAAAATAAGATTATTTTATCGTAGTTATTATTCTCTCTTATTAAATCAATAGCTATTTCAATATCGAAATTACATTTTTTAACGTACCCCGTTTTATAATCTGGATCAGGTATATATTTAACCCTTTTGGTTACAACTTCAAAGTTATTCATTCTCGCCTTATTAAGCACCATCGCAGACCACATACTTACAATTTCAGATTTGTCGCTTTTTCCATAATCGGAACCATAATAAAATCTCCTTAAAAACCGTTTTCCATAAGCAAAGTGTTTTATCAGATTTGCTAATTCCTTGATTCCAATTTTCCATCCCAAACTTTCTTCCCATTTTTGGACATTGCCAAAATCAACAATAACAATGTTTTTGTCTTTAGTTTTATTAAGATCTTCTAAAATTTCATCAATTTCCTCTCTTTTCATGATTTTAAATTAATTTTTTCTCTTTGAAACTAAAAACTTTGCTTTTGGTGATGATGATGTGGTCTAAGACATCGATGCCCATTATTTTGCCGGCTTCGATGATTCTTTTGGTGATTTCTAAATCGTCTTCGGACGGCTCGGGGTCGCCGGAAGGATGATTGTGGACTAAAATAACCGAAGCGGCGTTTTGTTTTAGAGCTTCCTGAAAAATTTCCCGGGGATGAACTAAATTAGCGTTTAAAGTGCCGATAAACATCGGCTTTTTATAAACCATTTCATTTCGGGCATTCAGAAAAAGCGCCATTAGATGTTCCCGGGTTTTTTCTCTCATATAAACCGCTTGAGCGATTACATCTTTAGTTGAACGGATAATG
>Ga0315282_10014126_pt1 | contig 11925 bp, 4 predicted proteins | sample YL17G07_20_MG_FD_203693 | JGI IMG/M metagenome (GOLD analysis project Ga0315282, IMG submission 203693) | Sediment microbial communities from Yellowstone Lake, YNP, Wyoming, USA - YL17G07_20 | ecosystem: Environmental > Aquatic > Freshwater > Lake > Sediment | place: USA: Wyoming | collected... | reverse complement strand
TTGCGCTATAAAAACACGCTATTGCGCTATAAAAACACGCTATTGCGCGATCAAAACACCCTCTTGCGCGCTCGTTTGGCGCGCCAAAACCCATCGTCCGGCCGGCAACACGTTTCCGGTGCCCGGTAGCCGGTAGCCAAGAGCCAGGAGCCGGTGAACGCCAACCCACTCGGGGAAGCCAAACCTGGACAACATGGATAACTCGGATATTCCTGGGCCACCCTGCCGATTTCGCCCTGACCCCTCGCCATGAAAAAAAGGTAATAGGTAGTAGGGACCAGGCGACAGCCCTCGTTTTCGTCCTCGTCCTCGGCTTTTCGTCTTTTCGGGTGAACCGAAGGTTCATGATCGACTGCATAAGCATGGGATTCCCAGGGCCAGGACACGCTTTCTTGAAGTTTTTTTGAAGAAAGTCTGGGCGGCAGAATGTGCCGTAACTTATTATATAACATGTACTTACCCCCCCCCACCGCGGCCGCACGGCGCAAGATTCACCAACTCTGCCGCCAAGCAAGTTTGCGCTTGACAAAATCGCGGCTTGCGTTACCATGTATGTTCATATACGGTGTGGAGCTGTCCGCGCAGGCAGGCTGCTGGCCGGGCCGCACGAGGCAGCAAGGGTGCATTTCGTAAATGGGCTTTGCAGCTTTGGCGCGTGCCGCGGACTGGCCCGGGCGAGGTCGGCCGCAGGTGGCCCGCGTGGAAAGCCGTGGAGGATACGAGGACAAAGGCGACGATTTCGCCGTGGGTTGAGTGAGAATCGCTCAGGTCACAGGTGTCTGATTGTCCCGCACGAGGCGGGCCTGCCGAAAGGCGAGCCTTCCACGGGGCCGGGGACGGACGGGGTTTCCTGACAAGCCCCACTGAGCCTTATCTCAAGGCATTTTCATATTCATAGCGACGCGCACGCGTCTGCATGGTCATAGTTTCGAAGTCCGCATTTCCGTAGAGGCAATTAGGATAGCAAGGAGAACAGCAATGAGAGGAAGCATTTCCGAATCGACTTCGATGAAGGTTATTTCCCATAACCGCCAGGGCATTTTTGGCAGCAAGGCAAGGTTCCGCGCCGTGGCCGTCGCGGTGCTGTGCCTGGCCGCGATGCTTTGGGCCGGCCCGGCACAGGCGGCGGTCATTTATTGGGACTTCGGTGGTACTCCCACTACAACCTGGACAACTCTCGCCAACTGGGATACCGCCGCTAATGGCACGGGCGGCAATCCCGCCGCCGCTCCCGGCGCGTTGGACACCGCGTATTTCAATATCAGCACTCTCAACACGAATCAAACCGCGACTTTAGCGGGCGCGCTATCCATAGGAGGCCTGGTTTTCAACAGCACGGGCACGACCGCGATCAATACCAACGGCGCGGCCAACCGGGCCATCACGCTGGGGACCGCCGGTCTAACCATCAACTCGGGGGCCGGAGCGGTAACCTTCGGGACGACAACCGCTAACCAGCAAGTTACATTCACCCTCGGCGGCGCGCAGACTTGGACCAACAACTCGTCCAACGCGCTTACGCTCAATAATAACAACACGATCGCCAATGGCGGCTACCTGCTCACAATTGACGGCGCTGGCAACATTACCACCGGCACCGGCGTTATCAGCGGGACCGGCGGTTTGACCAAGACCGGGGCGGGCACTTTGACCCTCTCGGCCGCCAACATCTTCACCGGCGGGCTTAACCTCAATGCCGGGAACCTGGTGGCGACGGTGGCCGGCGGCTTCGGCGCGAACACCAACACCCTGTACTTCGGCGGCGGCAACCTTGAACTTCGCGCCGCGGCCACCACCTACACCGGCAAGCTGGACATGACCGCCGCCGGCGCCCCGATCACCATCAACCCGGCTGCGCTGGGCAACGGCGTCACCCACATCATCAGCGGGGCCGCCACCCTGGGCTCCCAGACGATGACCATCTCCGCCGGCTCGCTGACCACCGCCGACACCAACTACGGCCTGACGCTCAGCGGCGCCAAGACGCTCACCGGCAATCCGACCTTTACGATCAACGGCAACGGCACCGGAGTGGGCACCCTCTCGCTGATTACCGGCGCCATTGACACCCAAGGCGCGACGCGCACCCTCACCTTTAATAGCGGCACCGGCGCCAGCGCGGCGGTCGTCTCGGGCCCGTTCACCGGCACGGCCGGAATCCTTGAATTGGCGGGCACCACGCCCACGGTCACGGTCAACGCGTTGACGACCTCGGCCAACGCTCTGCAACTCAGCGGCAGCGGGACCTATACCCTGGCCGGCGCCAGCACGTTCACCGGCGGCGTAATCCTCAACAACCCGGCCGCAACGGTCATCGCGACCGTGGCCGGCGGCATGGGCGCCACCAGCGGCAAGGTGAAGTTCAACGTGCCCGGAACCGCCATCGAACTGCGCAGAGATGCCGCGACGACCTTCACCAGCGGCCTGGACAACACGGTAAGCGGCGGCACGATCAAGGTCGGCCGCGCGACGGCGGGGGCGGGCATCACTCTGACCATGAGCCTGGCCAGCACTCTCGGCGCAAACACAATCACGGTCAGCCCCGGCGCGAATATCACCGCCGACACCGCCTATGGCCTGACGCTCAGCGGCGCCGCCACGCTCTCCGGCAGCCCGACCTTCACCGTCAACAACAACGGCGCGGGCACCGGCACGCTGACGCTTTCCAACATCATCAGCGGCAGCGGCTACGGCATCACCAAGAACGGCGCGGGCACATTGACGCTCTCCGGCGCCAACACCTTCACCGGGCAGTTGAGCGTGTAAAGCGGCACGCTTGTCATCGGCACAATCAACGACGACAGCGCTGCCGGCGTGCTTGGCAATAACGCGCTTTCGGTGATCCTCGGCAATGCCGGCGCACAGACCGGCACCCTGCGGTACACGGGCGTCACCCTCACCGCCGGCAGCAGCAAGAAGTTCACGATGGGCGCCGGCGGCGCCGGCGCGTTCCAGGTGGATAACGGCGCGACCAACCTGACCCTCAGCGGGCTGATCGACGGCGGCGGCGCCATGAGCAAGACCGGCGCGGGCACATTGACGATCTCCGGCGCCAACACCTTCGCCGGGCAGTTGAGCGTGCAAGGCGGCACGCTTGCCATCGGCACAATCAACAACGACAGCGCCGACGGCGTGCTCGGCAACAGCGCGCTTTCGGTGATCCTCGGCAATGCCGGCGCACAGACCGGCACCCTGGAATACACGGGCGACACCGCCGGCAGCAGCAAGAAGTTCACGATGGCCGCCGGCGGCACCGGCGCGTTCCAGGTGGATAAAGGCGCGACCAGCCTGACCCTCAGCGCCGCCATTGACGGCAGCGGCGCCATGAACAAGACCGGCGCGGGAACACTGGTCCTCTCCGGCACCAACAGCTACTCCGGCGGGACAGCGGTCTCGGCCGGCGTGCTCCAATTCAACTCGAGTGCGGCCATCGGCGGCTCCGGCCGCAACGTCACTGTCACCGCCGGCGCGGCGGCCTTCGGTCCGAGCTTCGGCAACATCCAATCCACCCTGGCCGGCCGGATAGATCCCGCCTCCACCGGCGCGGTCGCACTGACGACCGACAGCAGTGAGAACCTCAATTTCAGCAGCAGCGGCGCGGACCTTACGGCCGCTTCGCTCGGCGCGGCAGGCAGCGTGAACTACACCGGCACGCTGACGCCCAACGGGACGACCTACCGCCTCGGCGGCGGCGGCGGGACGCTGATAATGGCCAACGCCAACGCCGTCACCGGCACGGGTAAGTCGCTGATAGTCAACGGCAGCGTCACCCTGTCGGCCGCCAACGATTACACCGCCGGCACGACGCTGAGCGCCGGGACCCTGGCCGTCGGAAACAACGGCGCCCTCGGCAGCGGCACGTTGACGATCAGCGGCGGCACAATCTCCTCCGATTCCGCGACGCCCCGCACGACGGGCAACGCCGTCGTCTTTACCGGCAATTGCGGCTTCGGCGACGCCGTAAACAGCGGCAAACTGACATTCACCACCGCGGACCTCGGCGCCGCAACGCGGATACTGACGCTCAACAGCGACGCGGAATTCGCGGGCGTCGTCAGCGGCGTCGGCATCGGCCTGACCGTGGGCGGCACGGGCACGCTGACCCTCTCCGGGGCCAACACATACAGCGGCCCGACGACCATAAGCGCCGGCACGCTGGCCTACGGCATTGACAACGCCATCCTCGACGGCACCGTCACCGTCAAAGGCGGCACGCTGGACATCAAGACTTACTCGGACACCGTCGGGCTCGTTACCCTCACCAGCGGCACGATCACCGGCACAACCGGCGTACTGAGCAGCATTGCCGACTTCGCCGTGGCGGCCGGGGACATCTCGGCCAAACTGGGCGGGCCGAGCGGGCTGATAAAGACCACCACCGGCACGGTAACACTCTCCGGCGCCAACACCTATACCGGCATGACGACCGTCAGCGCGGGCGCGCTGGTCTTTGGAAAGCAGACGTCGCTCAACGGCGGCATCGCCGGCTTTACCCCGACAAACATCACCGTGGAATCCGGGGCGGCGCTGGGCTTGGGCGTGGGCGATTCGGCCTCGGGTTACTTCGACTCCGCGGCCATCGACACCGTCCTGGATGCTGCGCACATGGGGCAGAGCACCGCGAGCATCGGCATGAAGCCGGGCGCCCAGATCGGCCTGGACACCACAAACGCTGCCGGCGGCACATTCACCCGAGGCACCGCCATCGGCAACCTGAGCGGCGGCGACCTCAACTCGATCGGCCTGGCCAAGCTCGGCGCCGGAACGCTGATCCTGTCCGCTGCCAACACCTACACCGGCGTGACGACCGTGTCGGCCGGCACCCTGTCCGTATCGAGCCTCGCCGACGCCGGCTCGCCAAGCAACATCGGCCAGTACCCGACGGCCGGCGCGGCCGGATTGGTCCTCAGCGGCGGCACGCTCCAACACACCGGCGGCGCCACAGCCATCAACCGCGGTTTGACCCTCGCCGCCACCAGCACGATTGACGTGAACACCGCCGGTGCCGCGCTGACCCTCGGCGCGTGCTCGCTCGGCGGTTCCACGCTCAACGTCACCGGCGGGGCCGGCAGCAGCCTGAGCCTCGGCGCGGTCACACTCACCGGCAACGCGACCTTGAATCCGACCACCGCGAACCTGACAGTGGCCTCGGTAACAAAGGACGCATCCAATCGGAACCTGGTTTTGGACGGCACGGCGACCGGCAATTCCGTAACGGGCGCGATCGCCACCGGGACCGGCACGCTGACCAAGACCGGCGACGGCACCTGGGCGCTCTCCGGGACCAACACTTACACCGGCGCGACGACCCTTACCGCCGGCACACTGAGCGTCGGCGCGGATTCCAACCTGGGCAATGCGAACCCGCTGATCTTCAACGGCGGCACCTTGCAGGTTACGGGGCTGGCGCTGACCAGCTTTGGCACGCACACGCCCACCTTTACCGCCGCCAAAACCGTTGTATTGGACATCGCCGATGCGGGCAACACCTTCACCGTCAGCCAGGCATTGAACCAGACCACGGGCGGCCTGATCAAGGCCGGCGCCGGCACGCTGGCCCTCAACGGCGCGAACACCTACACGGGCGACACGACGGTCTCGGCAGGCACGCTCAGCCTCGGGACGGCCTACCTGGCTGATGGGTCCGGCCTGTTCGTTGCCGGCACGGCCACGCTGGATCTCCCTCATGGCGCGGCCGACTCAGTCCTTGCGCTGTTCGTCGGCGGCGTCTTGCAGCCGGCGGGCGCCTATAACAGTTCGAACTCTAGCTGGCTGACCGGTACTGGGTCCATCAACGCCGGCAGCGGTCTGGCGCCCGCCAACACGTATTACTGGGACGGCCCGAACACCGGCGGCATCGGCAACGCCAGAGGCGAAGACGGCGCCGGCACCTGGGACACCACCACGACCGCCAACTGGGACAAGGGGTACGTCGCTCGCGAGCCCTGGAACAACGCCACCGGCGACACTGCCAAGGCGGTCTTCAGCGGCCCGGGCGGCACGGCCACGGTGGATGGGGCCATCACCGTCAAGGACATCGTCTTCGATGGCTCCAACAGCCACACCATTGCCGGCGGCACGCTGAACTTCGCCCCGGGTGGTTCGATCAGCAACAGTGACAACAGAGTCAACCAGACCATCACCAGCGAGATCATCGGCAGCCCAGCCGTCAACATCAAGGACTACGGGGCCGGGAACCAATACCAAGGGTTTATTTTTGCACCCGACAGCGGCACGCAGACGTTGGGAAACGTCCTCAACCCCAACAACACGGGTAACACGGACAAGTCTGGCATTACGCTGGGGGGCTCGACGACGGGGAACTCGGTTGCCTCCATTAGCTTTGCCGGTGACGACCACTACGCCGCAGTATACAAGGAAGGCTCTGGCACATGGACCGTGGGGAACGTGGACACCGGAATCATTTACGTCAATGCCGGGAATTTGGTGGCCGCCGGGACGATCAAGACCTACTATCAACATCTCCTGCTCAACGGCGGCGTATTCCACTACAATAATCCCGGAGCCTATGCAAGTGGCAGGTTCATGATGCAGGGCGGCTCCCTCGACAACACCAGCGGAGCGCCCATAACCGCATACTACAACGTCCCGCAAACCTGGACCGCCAGCGGCTTCACCTTCATCGGCAGCAACGGCGCGAACAGCGACCTGAACCTGGGCACCGGGGCGGTGACGCTGTCAGGCAGCCCCACCGTGACCATTCAGAACCCGGCGACGACCCTCACCATCGGCGGCGTGATCGCCGATGGCAGCAACACGTATGGCCTGACCAAGGCCGGCGCCGGCACGCTGGTCCTCGCCGGGGCGAACACCTACAAAGGCGACACGACGGTCTCGGAAGGCACGCTCAGCCTCAGCCAGGCCTACCTGTCCGACGCCGCCGCCCTGTACATCGCGACCGGCGCCACGCTGAATCTCACTTATGGCGAGACCGACACAGTCCTTGCGCTGTTAGTCAACGGCGTCTTGCAGCCGGCGGGCATCTATGACAGTTCGACCTCCACCTGGTTGACCGGCAGCGGATCCATCTACACCAATGGGGGGCTTGTCCGCGCGGGAACGTATAACTGGGACGGCCCGACCACGGGCGGCATCGGCAACGGCAAAAGCGAAGGCGGCGCCGGCGCCTGGAGCACCTCGAACGCCAACTGGGACAAGGGTTTCCTCGCTCGCGATGGGTGGAACAACACCACCGGCGACACTGCCAAGGCGGTCTTCAGCGGCACGGGCGCCACGGTCACGCTGGGTGAAGCCATCACCCTCAAAGAGATTGTCTTTGCGGGCAGCAGCAGCTACACCATTTCCGGCGGCACCCTGAACTTCGCCCCCAACGGGTGGATCAGCGTGACTTACCAGAACGCGAAGCATACGATCACCTCAGCGATCACCGGCAGCCCGGTGGTGCGCGTCATCAACGGTACGACATACGAAGGTTTGACCTTCGCTCCGACCAGCGGCACTGTGACCCTGGGAACGTGCACTATCTACGACGACCCTGTTGGTGGCGACAAGGCCGGTTTCCACCTTGCCGGCACGACGACCGGCAATTCGGCGAGCAAGGTTACATTTGAGGTGTCGAGCGACCATTACGGCACATTGTATAAGGACGGCGCGGGCACGTGGACCGTGGGGGATGTGGACATTGGAATAGTTCAGATCAATGCCGGGACATTGATCGCCAACGGGACGATCCGTGTCTATTATCAGAATATGAACCTCAACGCGGGCAGTGTGCTTTGCTACAATAATGCCGGAGCAGTGTATACCAAGTTCGTTTTGAATGGCGGCAGCCTCGACAACACCAGCGGCACGGCCATTACGACTTCGACAACCAACCCCTCGCAGACCTGGCAAGCCAACTTCATCTTCATCGGCAGCAAAGGCGCCGCCAGCGACCTGAACCTCGGCACCGGGGCGGTGACGCTGAGCGCCACCCGCCAGGTGACCGTCCAAGACCCGGCGACGACCCTGACCGTCGGCGGCATCATCAGCGGGGCAACTTTCGGGCTTACCAAGGCCGGTAACGGCACGCTGGCGCTGTCCGGCAATAACGCCTACACCGGCGCTACGACCGTCAGCGCCGGCAAACTCACCATCGCTTCCACGGGCACCATCAACACCACCAGCGCCGTCAACATCGGCGCGGGCAACTTCAATTACAACTCGGCCACCACGCTCAGTAAGGGTGTATTCTTCACCGGCGCCGGCGGCACGCTCAGCGGCGCCGGCACGATCGCCGCCTACGTCGAGGTCACCGCCGGCAACACCCTGGCCCCCGGCAACAGCGCCGGCACGCTGACGGTCAACAATAACCTCGCGATGAAGGCGGACTCCATCTACCAGTGGGAGTTCGACGGCACGAACGCCGACAAGGTGGTTGTAACGGGCAACCTGACGCTCTACAGCGGCTGGAAGGTGACGCTTGCCGGCAGCGGCGGCGTCCCGATCGGCCAGTACCCCTTGTTCACCTACGATACGCTGGTCGGTTTCACGCCGCCCGCCAGTATCGACTACGGCACCACCGGTTGGCCAATCGCCATGGTCGCCAACGACCCTGCCCTCAAGCAGGTTTACCTGACGTTTGCGATGCCTGGCGACACCAACAACGACTTCGTGGTTGACGCGGCCGACTATATCACGGTGAAGAAGAACTTCGGCCAGGCCGTCACCAAGGGCACAAACGGCGACTTTAACGGCAACAGCACGGTGGACTGGAATGACCTTGCGATCCTGATGACCAAGTTCGGCACCCGCACCTTCGCGCCCGGGGTCACCCCGGAGCCGGCCACCCTTGGCCTGCTGGCCCTCGGCGCCCTGGGTCTGCTCCGCCGGCGGCGCAGGGCCTGATCGGCCGAAACGAAGAAAGAAGATCTCAACGCAGAGCACGCAGAGAAGATAAACAAGAGAAGATGAAGAGTCCCGTCTATTTGTCTCTGCGGGTTCTGCGTGCTCCCGCAGGGACCGTTGGTCTGCGATAAAAAAACTCTCCTTGGGCGAGAAGCCCGTACGGGAAGACGTGGCAAGTGTCTAATGCCTGCTCCGAGAGGTGCCTCCCTCTACGGACGACACGCCAATGGCCCCGTGCGGCTCTCGCCCGTTTTTTTTGGAGTGCGGCGCGGCAGCGGCGTCATGTCACGAGGCCGCGTTTTTGGTCTGCCCCGGCGCGGGCGGCCTCGACGAGTTCGGTGACTATCCTGCCGCCAAGGACGTTGTAGACGTCTTTTCGGCCGGCGTTGATGAGGATTCGCTGGGCGAGGTAGCTGCGGTAGCCGCTGCCGCACGTGACGGCCACGGGCTTGTCGGCGGGGACCTCGGCGATGCGCCGGCGGAGTTGGCCCAGGTCGATGTGCATGGCGCCCTGGACGTGGCCGGCGTCCCATTCCGGGCGGGTGCGGACGTCCAGGACGGTCAGGGGCCCTCCGGCGTCGAGGCGGTCGAACATTTCGCCGGGCGTCATGGCGGGCATTACCTCGCGGCGGGTGTTGGCGGCGGCGAACCCGGCCAGGATCGTCGCGTCCTTGGCCGAGCCGAACTGGGGCGAGTAGCACAGGTCGAGGTCCTCGAGGTCTTCGACCGTCATGCCGGCCTTGATGGCGGTTGCGATAACGTCGATCCGCTTGTCCACGCCGGGCCCGCCGACGCCCTGGGCGCCCAGCAGCCTGCCCGTTTCAGGTGCGTAAATGAGCTTCAGCAGGACCATCGACGCGCCGGGGTAGTAGTCGGCGTGGCTGCGGCCCGGAAGGTAAGTCACGGCGCACGCCAGGGCGTCTCGGCGGGCCTGGGTCTCGGTCACGCCGGTCACGGCCGCGATCAGGCCGCCGACACGGACGATGGCCGTGCCCAGCACGTCCGGCATGGATAGGCGCTGCGGATGGTCCGCCGGCGCGCCGCACAGGTCCAGCGCCGCGTTTGCCCCGGCAACCCGCCCGGCCTTGTTCGCAGGACCGGCCAGCGGAATGTTCACGGCCCGGCCGAGGACCGCGTGGAATGTCTCGCAATTGTCGCCGGCGGCGAATATGGCGGCATCGCTCGTCCGCTGCGATCTGTCGGCCGCGATGGCGCCGGTTGCGCCCAGCCTGATCCCCGCGGACTTCGCCAGTTCGACGTTCGGCCGGACACCCACCGCCACGATGCCGATATCGAACGGGACGCGCCGGCCTGACTGAGTCACCGCCACGCTGCCGCCGCCGGCCGAGTCGATCCGGGCAACCGCGTCGCCCAGCACGACCTCGCACCCGGCCTTGACCATCGCCGACTGGACCGCCGCGGCCATCTCCGCGTCCAAGGAGGACAGCAACTGAGGCAGCATCTCGACGATGGTGACGTGCAGGCCGCGCCGGCGAAGCTGCTCGGCCGTCTCAAGCCCGATGTACCCGCCGCCGATGACCAGCGCCCGCGCCGGCGACTCGGTGCCGGCCTCGGGGGCGACCGTCGCGCGATCGGCCGCCGGCTGAACCTCCGCCAGCCGGGCAACGATGGCGTCGACGTCCGTCACGGTGCGGACGGTGAACATGCCGGCCTTGTCCAGGCCCGGAATCGGCGGGATGACGGCCTTGGTGCCGGTGGCCAGGATAAGCCGGTCATACTCGATCTCCATCGATTCGCCGGCATGTACGAGCGTGACGCACTTGCGCCGCGGGTCCACGGCGGTGGCGAGCGTCTCCGGGCGCACGTCGATGTCGAACCGCGAGCGGAACATCTGCGGCGTCACGACGAAGAGGTCCTCGCGCCGGGCAATCTCCCCGCCGACGTAATAAGGCAGCCCGCAGTTGGCGAAGCTGACGTGCCTGCCGCCCTCGACGAGCACGATCTCGACGTCCTCGCTGACTCGCCGGGCCTTGGCGGCCGCGGATGCCCCCGCGGCCACGCCGCCCACGATCACGATGCGCTTTGACATGAACCGCGTCCTTTCAGAATGATTCCTCAATGAGAACGCCCACTCTAATGCCGCCATTGGCACGTTACAATGATAGCCAATCGGAGAACGCCTCATGAGCGGGCAGCCAAACGCAATTCGCCTCCTTGGCGGCGACGAGGCCGCGCCGGCCGGCTGCACGCTTATCGAGAGCCAGGCGCCCTACCTTGGGCAGGCGGCGGTCTTTCGCGTGGCCGTGCCCGCGGGCCCGGCAAGGTTGCAGGACGCCGCCGGACTGGCGCGGGCGATCTGCGACGACTTGGTCCGGCGGATAATCCGTGGCGTCCAGGACGCCGGCGGAAAAATCACCTGCGCCAAGGGCTGCGGGGCGTGCTGCTCGAGCTTCCTTGTCCCCATGACCGTGCCGGAGGCGCTTCGGCTGATCGAAGAACTCCAGGCCCTGCCCCAGCGCGAGCGACGGCGCCTCGAACCGCTGTTTCTCCGGGCCGAGCGGAAACTCGCCGAATCCGACCTGGCCGGGCAAATGGCGTCGCTGGACCCCGACGACCCCGCCAGCACGGCCGTCCAGCGCGAACTGGCCGGCAAATGGTGGAGCGAGAACCGCTTCCCCTGCCCCATGCTGGCCGGCAACGCCTGCGGCCTGTACCGAAGCCGGCCCATTCCCTGCCGCGAATTCCTGGCCCTGTCCGACCCGCAATTCTGCGCCACCAACACCGAAACCCGCGTGCGCAGGCCGTTCTCCATGCACCAGGTGGTCTCCGCCTGGGCCGCGGAATTCGAGGGCACCCGCCCCACCCTGGTGCTCATGGCAAACCTGCTTGGCTGGTGGCAGCACAACGCCGAGCGGGCCAAGCGGACCTGGCCGGGCGCCATCCTCGTCCGCCGACTGATGGATGTGCTCGCTGAAACCGCCCAACGCGCGGCGACAACCTTCCAAGGCCCCATCCCGCCGGATGCCGACAGCCCGTAGCCGAGGGTGTGCGATAATCATTTCGGCAGGGATGCAGGGGATGCATGGGATAAAGAAA
>Ga0315282_10014125_pt1 | contig 11926 bp, 13 predicted proteins | sample YL17G07_20_MG_FD_203693 | JGI IMG/M metagenome (GOLD analysis project Ga0315282, IMG submission 203693) | Sediment microbial communities from Yellowstone Lake, YNP, Wyoming, USA - YL17G07_20 | ecosystem: Environmental > Aquatic > Freshwater > Lake > Sediment | place: USA: Wyoming | collected... | reverse complement strand
GGGACAAAATAATCATTAGGCTTAGAGGGATAATTAGTTGGGTCGTGTTTGACAAAGCTGGCTGATGAGCAGCCAAATAGAAAAAGCACCAGGACACAAAGACCAAACATTTTTTTAATAGTATTCATAACTATTCCTCCTTTCGATTTTTTTAATCAGCCAATTTCTTGTCGTGGATTATCAGCAGATTCTCGGCATTGCTTTCCTCGACAGCTTTAGTGAAATTGGAAGAACCTGTAATCACAGTCTAAGCAATTTAACCTTTTTAATTATTCTTTTTACAATATTTACTCTTTTTAATCTTTCATTTTTAATCCACACTGACTTTTTCTCCGATTCATATTTTGAACAGTCTTTCCTTATTTTAATTAGTTCCTTCACAATTTTTTCATTCACGCCTTTCAAGTTATACCACTTCGCAATCTCCGAAAGTTCATAAAAAGCGGTGCAGGCATTTGATAATACTCTCAGGTCAGGGTTAAATTCAGCAGAAAAACTTCCCAACGTGCCTAATGGTTCCATGCTTTTAAGAATTAATCTTTTATCTCTCGCATCTATTTTGACTTCGTGTGGGCCAATTAAATGTTTGAACAACCCTAAAATTACCTTGGACAACATCTTTGGAACCCTATTTCTATCTATGGTCTGCAGCGCAATATCCCAATATGCTCCGAGCAACAATTTCCTTATTTCTAATCCTGAGATAAATTCTTCTATTACTAATTGGTCTAAATAATCAAATTTCTCCTTTAAACGCTTGTCATTATCGCTTAGGGATAAAATCTCATTTTTAATTTTAGCAATCTCAAATTCATAAAGTATTTCAAAATGTTTCTTTTGGTACAACGGGAACTGCCTTCTTTCGAATTTCTTCTCGATACCGACCTTTGTTTCCCAATGTTTCTTATATTCTCTCACTTCTGATGGAGTTAGTTTTTTCCATGAACCCAACTTCCCTTTTTGAAGTCCAGCATCGGCCAGGCTTGCGTGCTGTAGACAAAGCACGGCCAGATTCTCCATCTCGTTATTGCTATTATTGCCATCTATGTGATGAATCACCACTTCCTTAAACATTCCATCGTTTTCACAAATGCAACAGCAATGCTTATTCATAACCAAAATTCTTTTTTCTGAAGGTTGTGGCAATTTCTTTCTCATTAGTCCTGCTCCAAAAAACTCTTAGGATACCCCAATGGAGTGGAAGAATCATAAGACTTTCGAGCGTCTTACAAAGAAGCGAATTGCATCGGTAGAATCCTCACAATACTTCTTGAAATTGCTTACATCAAAAATACTCACCCCATTATATGAAATCTTCTTTTCCTTCCGATAGTCAAGGGTAAAAGTGTGCGCAAAGAGATTTCTCAAATCGAAGATTTTGCGAGTAAATTTTTCTGTTTTATCAGGTATTGGTTTTAATCGTTTAAGCATATCCAGCTTTCTGAAGGGAGATATGAGGGCGAGAATCTCATCGTAGAATATCCTAAATCGTTTTATTCGGCCAAAATACTTTATGTTCCTCCAACTTTCTGAGTCTTTCAGAATCTCATTCATAATCATGAGGCTCATCAATTCATCTATCAGGGTACAATCAGATATTACTTGGCTCCTGATTAATTTTTCTTTTTCTATTTTCAAGGCATCTTTTTGAAACTTACCATTCGGTATATTGTCCATCTTGAAAGTCATTAATTCTTCAATTTCTTGATAAAGTTTCTTGATACTTAAACTTAACCTGGCTGTCTTTTTCACTTTGAATGTCCCTTTCTAGGGTTGGCTTTGTTGTCCTCGAAATAGCATCAATTTCGACCCAATTCTATGAAATAAAAATCGAATGGTCAATAAAGATTCAGAGGGTCTTAGGTGCTAATTCTTGGTGGTCATAAGAAGAAATGTTTTGAATTTCAGTGGATTTTGCACCCTGGGACATTAGGAGTTCTTCAAAGGAACGATTTGTTTGGAGTTGAGGGGGATTGCTATAACAACCTCCTGAAGCATTAGGTTCGATTCCATTCGCATTGTCTCTGTCTTCGATAGTTGCAAATCAAAAGGGATTCGACTGCATGAATGAGATTGGGGTCCTTCGTGAAGGTATCAAAATTGATTTGAGCATCATCAATCTCAAGTGACTCAAATGTCAAGAGACGGAGGAAAATGTCACTCTGTCTGAGGGCCTTATTGATACTCTCAAATACGATAAGATTGGTGTTCTTGCGTCCTGTTCGCTCGTTGAGTCTATGATTTTGAAGATAATTGTGGATGCGACCTTGTAAATTTGTTTTAAATTCCGGGCGAGCATAATCGGTGAAAGAGCCACAATAGTAAATGACTGACTCACTTCCCCACGAATAACAACCAAATCTGTCCTTAACAGATTGTGCAGCTTTTATTATTTCATGATATAGACCGTGTCGCCCTTTTTGGAGAACAGTCCCCCTGGGAATCGTAAATATTGTTCGCCATTCTGATTGGTGGAGTATAAGAGTAAAGTTCATATTTCTTACCCCTACAACATCTCTTATTTTCCTCTGCCAGCATACACTTCCGAATGTCGGTCATGCCCCTGCCAATTCTTTATATATCGCTCAGCTAATTTCTTATCCCTGATCACGAGGAGATTTTCAGCATTATTCTCCTCGGCAGCCTTGGTGAAGTTGAAGGACCCTGTAATGACGGTCTCTCCATCAATGACCATGACTTTATTGTGGGCTATGGCGTGTTGAGCATCTATCTTCACAGGTATGCCAACATTGAACAGAAAAGTGGCAGACGAATACTTCTGTGTCCTCTGGCTCTTGTCCAAGATTACCTCTACCTTGACCCCTCTTTTGTGAGCATTCAACAGGGCTTTGGCGATGGGAGCGGAGGTAAACGAATAGGCTTGAACAAGAATGGTGCTTTTTCCTTTATTCAACTCCCTGATGATGGCCTCTGTGCATCCACCGTGAGGGGAGAAGTAGACTTCAATGGTGGGGGGGGGTTCTTGAGATAAACCGACTGAGAATGGAATCATCCCCAAGATTAGGGCAATGATAGTAACCAAAGCAATTGAGACTTTCATGGAGACTTCTCATATTTTGAAGTTTCTGATCTCATCAATCTTGTCTGTATGCTGGTTTTGGAAAAATAATCTTAATAGGTTGACGGAAAACTGCGTGTTGAACAAGTAATTCACCTTTGCTGAGCCGAGTGACAGATAATTTCAGGTCTTGGTCCAAGAATCTGTAATCTGGCTGCATAATCTCGCTTGACGTGCTTCGTCCAATAATTTTAGTAGCAGAATTTCCTGTTACACGGGAATGAACAGCACTCATGAACTGCTGTGCAGAAAGTAATATGACTCCGAGTGACCGCCCACGTTCCGAAATATCAAGAATCTGTTCTATTAACGGCGATTCCCTTAATCCTGCGGGTGCGTATTTGTTCAATTCATCAACAAAAATTAATACCTTCTCAGGGAGATTAAGTGTCTCATCCGATTCAGCAAACATTTCATATATCGTTCGGACCATATCCCCGAAAGCAAAGGCTTGCTCGTGATCTTGTAACTTTGCAATATCGATTACGTAAGTATGTCCACCCTCAATTTTTTTAATTTCTTCTTCAAGATGACCTTCATTTCGTGTTCTTCGGTTCGTGAAAACTCCCGTTGTTCTTGTTTTGACCATTCGGCGAAGATGTCTGCGAAATTTTCCAACTGAGCTGGCTTTGATGTCACCCATCCCCTGTGACCTCCCATCCAAAGAAAGGGGCGGTCCATCGAGCAGACTTTGCCAATCTTGGACCTTTGCAAAAGGTGATTTCGCTGTCCTATACATCAAGCCATTAGAAATTTCTCCAATAAGTGAATCAATGGTTTCCGTTGGATCGGGTATGTTAGAAAAAAGCAGATCAAGTTTATCAACGCAATCATTCAATTCATAACCATAGATCTTGAATTGCCTTGGTCTAACAAAGCTATTGGCTTCTCCATTTTTCCCTCGTGGCAAATAGTAATGCACGTTTTGGAAAGGTTTGGGTTCGAGACCAAGCCTGAGCCACAAAGCCTTTTGATCTTCGTCCAGCTTCTTGGGAGGCTCGTCAATCTTGAGGAGGTCCCCATGCTTCACATTCATTATGATGACGGCTACCTCAGATGAATCTATTTTTTGGAGAATGGATTGAATCAAAAACATAGCATAGCTTGTTTTGGTGGCGAGTCCGCTAATGCCAGAGATATTCACGTGGGCGGATTCAGGACCGATAACATAGGTTTTATCAAGATAGACAACCGCTTCCACCTCATTGCTCATCTTAATTAATCCTGCCGGAATGCGGTTTTCTTCTTTCATTGTGTCTATGCCAAGAGCAGCATGTATTCCTGACTCAACTGCAAAACGAACATTTCTTTCGTTCTCAACGGGCATGTAAATTCCATCTTGCGGTGACCCGTCAGGTTTTTTCCCGCCTCCATCGTTCATCATTACATTTACTTTGGCAAGCGTCGCTCCCACTCTCGGAGTATTTGGTTCTTCTGTGACCGACCCAAAATTATTTGAAACGTAATTTGCCAGATGGCTTGCAGCATCGGTTCTGTGTTCCAGATTTGTAACAAGTCCATATGTTTTACTACTGTTGAAATGTTCAGATTCAACAATGTCAAAAGGATTGACGATCACATCGGCAGTAATCCAAAAATTAAATTTATCAGCAGTATTCGGGTCCCGATCAGTTGCCGAGGTTCTTCCAATCACTGGATTACCTTTCATATCGTTCATACGTGTTGCCTCCTCAATGCATTGTTTATACAGCCCTGAATAACCTGAGTTGAATAGAATAATTGTTTCGAGGCATGCTCTGCCTGATAAATTGGGTAGAGATGCGAATGCCATCTATCATCAGAACCATAGGGAGTTACAAACTGCTCCGCAAGCAATGCCCCTGATATTTCATCTAATAATTCTGTCAATAATGGTTGCTCCTCAAGGATTGGTATTTCGACTTTGATAACACCAAACAACGGATATAAGAGTTGCTGTGATTTACGAAGGCGAAGATACCAGAAAGCGGTTTTGCCACCAAAACCTTCATAGGCAGGAGTTCTGTGTCCCTGTGGAAGGTTCCCAAGTAACGATGTAATGCTTTCGACCTGTCTGGATTTACCATGTTGTAAATAAAACTTTTGAACAGTAGTAAAATTTTTTGCTACTCCGATAACCTTTGGACTCTGCATTCCGCCACCATACTTACCAAAAGAAACCAAACCATCCTTTATCATCCAGCCATCGGGGACACAATCTCTAAACTCTTTTACAATTTCAAACTCCATTATGCTCATTAAATGACGTGTCTTACCCCGTCCACGCTCTCTTAAATCTTGAGCTTCTTTAAAATCTCCACTAAAGGCATCCATTTCGGCTAAATCTTGAATGATAATATTCACTTTAGCCTCTTGTGTAGACTCTTTTATACGTTCCCATGCTACGTCAGATATTCTCGCTTTGGCAAGAAGAAGGAACCATTGATGCTTCCAGAAAGATGGGAGTAGCCCGGTCATGTTCAAGTCCGGTAGCAAGAAAATAGTGGCGATACGAACCATCAAGAAAATATTGGAAGAAATGTTTCTCACTCCTATTTATTGGTCGAATCTCCCGGTATTTGAACGTAGGTCGAGGGATCTCAAGCGAAGCATCAATAAGCAAGTGGTCTCCAGCAAGTTTCGTATCGTCCCGCTCTTCTTCATCAACATAGGTCATTTCCTCAACAGCTCCCTCGGAGGCTGGAAGTAGTTCGAGCTGATCTGAAACAGCAGACATGATGGTTTGAAGGGTTGCGGTAAATTCTCTCATTGGATTTCCTCCAAACCATCCTTAATGTCTTTTAGCTCTTCTTTGGTGAGTCCCCATAGCTCCGCAACGAGATCATCTATTTGCTCTTCAAAGTCCGCAACATCGATGCCAGCATCAACCTTCTCATGGCAGATTTTCGATAGGCGAGACAATTCTTTGTGGACATGATTATTTGGCGAATACTTCGGGATTGCCACATGGTCGAGAATATGTGGAGATCCAAAACTTCCAGTTCCTTTGTTAGAATATGCAGCAATTGCAAACCTGCTGACGCAGGAATTCAGCAGAGCGCAAAAAAAATGGCTTTCATTTGGATCTTCAAAAGAAACGAATACAACTGTTTCGATTGGAGTTACAATCCGATTTTTCAAAAACTCAAGTTTATGTTCTCCAACTACAGCACATTTCAGATCAGTCCCGATTCTCGTCCAAACTACTTTGTAAGGGGAAAAAGTATAAGGCCCAGTATTATAAAGGGAATAGAAAGGTTGATTTTGTAAGTATTGTTTAAAAATACTTCGAGCTTCCAGATCTGGCTTGAAACCGTTTAGATAATCAAAGGTTTTTCGATACTTCCTCTCAAGTATTTGAATTGGGATTCCGTTGCTTGGTTTGTCGAAGTCGTGTGGAATGACGATTGCAATTTCTGGGACCGCAGACCACCTTTTTACTTCTCGCCCACGGAGTGTGGGGAAAACTAAATCTGATTCCAAAACTGTTTCGACGCTCGCCACCTTCTTCTTTGCATTTTCAGTAAAGTTTTGTATTTCAAGTTCATTCCGACTACCTCCAAGCACCTTTATAAGATACACGCTGTTCAATCCACCCGAACATCCTTCACGAGCTTTGTAAAGGGAAGGTTTCAGCACATTTTGTAGCGCCTTGATGGCTTTTGGTTTTGCTGTAATCCAAGGCCCTTGGAGCGAGCCATCCACACTTTGAGCTTTAAGATATTTGACTTGAGTTTTTTCAACTACTTCATCCCAAACCATATCTATTTCAATGGAACCCTTGGTTTTCTTCCTCCATAAATGATACTCAACAGGATAACTTGTCTCAGCACCCTTCTGGCAAAAAAAGACGGATGTTTTATTTGTGGCTGAGTCAAAAGGTTGTAATTCAACCATATCGTCGACTTGGAGAACTTTGAATGGGATGCCTTTTTTCCCAAGGCGGAATCGTCGGAAGCCTTCGCCCCCTCCAACTGTCTTGAACAGCGTTTGCGTGATGACAAAACAAAGCCTGCCTTGGTCTCTCAAATACTTATCTATGGCAACATAGGTCATCAATACTGAGATGTCATCCTTCGCACTTCCAAGTCGGGCACGCAGACCAGTTTGCTCAAACAGGTCATATCTTTTCCATATCGGGGCAGTAATCTCTCGATATTGTTGAGGCAGCGATTCCCAATTCACCCATGGAGGATTGCCAACAATAAGATCAAATTTTCCCACAAATAATGGAGCAAATGCATTCTTAATTATCCGTGCCCAGATTCCATTGATGCCTTTTTCTTCAAGATCGATTAATTTGGCGTATGTCTCACCGATCAAACCTTTGCTTTCTTCTTCCTTATTTTCAATATTCAACCCTTTGTAAATATGCTCAAAGAATTTATCTTTGCTGAGCTTCTTTTTCACGTCATCTTCAAGAAGGATTGCCAGCTTCTGAATCATATCCTTTCTTACAAGTATCCCCGGAAACCGGAAGGACCCGACAGTCGTTGGAATTATATAATGCCCTGCTCCTAAATCGAGAAGGTTTGTCCGTTCTTTGGCACTTGGCGGGTTAATACTGTCACATAAATAAACAGGGATAGTAATTTCCCCTTTCTTGTATTTCAACAAGTCAGCAATCGCAAGCATATAATTTGTGCGGGCTGAAATGACCGCCAAAGGATTAAGGTCAAAACCCATAATGTTTTTTGTAATTAATCTTAAGGTTTCGGAGGGATCAATCCCTTTAATCTTTGCATGCTCCTTCGCTCTCTTAATTGCCAAAATGAGAAACGTTCCAGATCCGCAACCGGGGTCGAGAAGTCGTTTTTCAAGAAGGTCTCTTACTTTTACGCCATAGCCTGCTTGATTGAGACATCTCTCTGCAAGCCAGTCCGGTGTGTAATATTCCCCAAGGTCGTGACGAATCTGTCTTGGGACCAAAAACTGATAGAGCTTTTTCAACATATCCCGTGTTTCATCTGGAACCAATTCCATCGTTTCGGGATCATATTGGTTTAGTCTTCCAATAATGTCTCGTATAGCTTTCTCAATAGAGCTATCCCAGTTGTTGAGATACCATGAGAGAAGGTCTCCTTCCAGAAAATTACGGATACTAAATGGATCTGAGCGGAATATACCCCCATCTTCGAGTTTTGTTATCCTATCTCTAAGTGTGTCTGGGTCAAGTTTTTCCCACTCAGATAATGGGAGACCAACAATATCTTTCAAGGTGTAAAAGCCGACTACCTGATAGGCAAGGAGCTTCATCAGCAGACCAAAATAAGTGTCGAGTGCAAAGAAGAATGCGAGGAAGTTGAAATCCTTTTGTTCTTGTTTCTTAAAACCATAAGATTTAAAGAGGGTTTCCGTATCAAACTTCTTATTCTCAATTGCCCCATGCACTTCTGAAAACTGTATCGCCCATTGACTGAAAAAAACTTTTGCCCTCTCCCCGATATTTCCTGTAAGGCTGGAATAAAAAGCCTTTATTGCATTCGCAGCAATGTAGTTTAAAGATTCCGCTCCAACCGCAAAATCTCGAATGAGGTTATTAGGCACAAGCGCAGCTTTGCTGGTGAGCTTTTCAAGTGTAAGTAGAAAACGTTCCACACTCTCGACAGAAACTGGAACAGGTTCCTCCTCAATCCATCGCCCAACCTTTCGGATAAAAAGAAAATATTTGCCATCTAATGCAACACCAAGTAATCGTTCTTCCTTCCATCGGTCCTCTTTTGCAAGGTCCTCTATATAACCTTTTACTTGGGTAATGAGCTGCCGATTTTTCACGTTTTCAGGTTTGATGGCACCGGGCTTTTTATATTCAAGGATCAGACGATTGAAGATGGTGTCTGCTCTGCCGTTAGCAAGGCTTCGCTCATCCCTTGGTTGGAAGACCAAATTAATTCGGTGCATTCTGACATACTCATCCCACAAAGGGGCAACAAGTTCTCGGAGTTTAGCTTCCGGGTGATTTGGTGTTGCTGAGGCTATGGAGGTAGCTTTCTGGATACTCTTAACGATATTTAAGTATTCATTTTCCATTTATAATCTCTCTAAACTTAATGACAAATTAAGCAAAACCCCATCCTTTACTCAGAAATGGGTTATAAATTAATCCCTCCCCGTAAACCCATCCAATGGGTTAATAATGATAAGGCTTTAGTTTCGATTGGATTGTATACTCTTTAGAAAAGCGTGTCAATGAGAATGGAATTAAAAGAAGAAGGACTAAACCGATGTGTTCCCAGAAGTTGACTTATCATTGTTATATTTTAATAAATTACACTTCTTTGACAGAATGAAGCTCAACGTCAAGCAATAAGAATTTTATTGACATCTTGTTCTCCTCTGAGTACATTCCATCCAGGACCGGAGCTTCATAGAAACAGTTGATATGGAGGACGATCTTTGAAAATAAAGGAAGGATTTTGAAAACGCTTTTCCCATGGACAGACTTGGCAGAATATGCTATTTTTGGGGAAAAACAAATATCAACCAGGAGATGAATTATGACACTCTCCTCATCAAAACGGGCTTCCATTGCCAGAAGGTTAAAGAAAGCGGCTTCACTGTCAAATAGGGTACACGTCCTTCCTCAAACAGGAAAATGGTCAGTTAGGATCCAGGGAACATCAAAAGCATCTAAGATTTTCGGAACCAAGAATGAAGCCATTTCTTGTGCAAAAGACTTAGCTCGCAGCCAGCCTGCAACTGCAATTCTTGTTCATAATAAAGACGGTAAAATCGCTGAACACTTAACTATTCGTACAACAAACATAAAAATAAAAGGCTCTACTGGAAAAACAGGAAGTGCCAAGAAATAACAATACCTTCGATAATTCGATTTTTATCAACTGCACTTTTGATAAAGAGTATAAACCACTTCTTGACGCACTTTTATTCGTTGTAATTTACTGTGGCTATAAACCTCGGATAGCTTCTGAAAGTCTGGACTCTCTACAGGTAAGATTAGACAAGATCAAAAACCTCATCATACAGTCCCATTATAGCATTCACGATTTATCAAGAATGGAGGCAAAGAAAAAAGGTGAGCTTGCGAGGTTTAATATGCCTTTTGAAGTAGGAATTGACTTAGGTTGTAGGACGTTCGGTGGAATAAAATTCAGAGGCAAAAAGTGCCTGATTCTTGACAAAAAACGATATAGATACGCGAGAGGTTTTTCAGACTTAGCCGGAGTTGATATTAGGGCACATAAGGAGGACCCAGAGCAACTTGTGCGTCAGGTTCGGCACTGGACATGCAATAACCTTAGGCGAAAAGTTAGAAGTGCAAGCTCTATCTGGGAAGATTTTCTGATTTTTTCAGGTGACTTTAAGGAGGCCGCAAAGACGGAGGGTTTCAGGAAAAGAGACTTGAATGAGATGGAGGCTGCTGAGTACATACGCTTTGTAAATAAGTGGGTTAAAGAAAAATCAAATAAGGAATGATTATTTCATTGAACCTTTAGTGACTAAATTCCGCAATTACTTACCGTTTACCTGGATTCGCTGTTGAGTTTCTCCTATAGTGTTTTCATGACATTCTACTTTGCTCCAAAAGGCAAGAGTACTATTTACTTTGATACAAGCGCAGTCAACTGGCTAGCTAAAGACCCAGCCTCTGACGCCATAACAAATGGCCTTCGTGCTTATTCTGGCCTTTATATAAGTGCATTCACCGTGGCTGAACTGGCAGCGACTCCCATAAAAGAATAGTTGATAACCTTTGGTCTTTAGACCTTCGGTTAAGGATTTCGGTCTTACACCCGGGTGTAAAAACGAGGCAGTTTCACATGAGCTTAGTTTTATTAAGGATAGAGTTTTTCATACCCGTTTTAACCCGTTTGCTACTCGTCTAAGGAGAGTTCCTATAAGATAGGTAAAAAGGTATACGATAAAATTCTACCATCGGGATTTCGTCTTTTTTGACTGGTTGCTGCCTTTTACACAAGTCACTTAGCAAAAGGTTCATCCTTTTTAGATTAAATGGTTTAAAGGGATTAAATGGTTTTTGAAGACTCCCTATAGTTGTAGTAAAGGGTCTCTGCACCTTATAGAGAGTTCCTAAAAACCATTTAAAACCCTTTAACCATTTAAAATAACCTTTCATATTGATCACGTCATTGCTGGATCTGTTCTGTCTCTTTCTCTTGTAGTAGCTTGTAAAGTTCCAGTAGTTCGGGGACAGTAGGCTTTTCCTTAGTCCATAGTTCGTATGCCCTATTACTTTCCTCTTTCATAAAGCCTCCTCTCTACCTGATCACCAAAAAGGATTCTGAGTAGCTTTAATGTAGCCTCTCTACTCAGATGCCTTAGTCGATATTTCTTTGCTGGTAACTCGTACTGGACCTCTAACCGACACTTTCTCTTAACATCTCTACTCATCTTTCCCCTCCTCATCATACTTCTTCAACCCTTCGGCCCACTCTCCATACCAAGACTGTTTCTCGATAGCGCTAATATGTCTTGGTAGCTTCTTGGCCTTGTCCAATCTTACCTTTTCCTTTTTGTCCTTATAGTAAGCACCTGAGTATTTGCCTTTGCTTACTGAATGTCTTCCATTGATGTAGTCATCTAAAGCATCAAGAATTACATACTTCAATCCTATATGCTCTTGAGTAGCTTTGAGAGTAGCTTGGTCAAACAGATCACACTGTTCTTTTCCCAAGAAATACAGAGAAAATGTAGTCCTTTCCCTATCTTGCTTGATAGGTCTTCCAACTTTGCTATTGGTTCTTACTTTTTCCATTCTTAAAACCTCCTTATAGAAAATAATTATACACTAATAAAATAAATTATTAAATTATTTTATTATTATTATTTTAAAAATAAATCTCTCTCTTCCTCTCTCCCTCTTATAAGATACTATCCAGATTATAT
>Ga0315282_10014124_pt1 | contig 11926 bp, 10 predicted proteins | sample YL17G07_20_MG_FD_203693 | JGI IMG/M metagenome (GOLD analysis project Ga0315282, IMG submission 203693) | Sediment microbial communities from Yellowstone Lake, YNP, Wyoming, USA - YL17G07_20 | ecosystem: Environmental > Aquatic > Freshwater > Lake > Sediment | place: USA: Wyoming | collected... | reverse complement strand
CCACCAGATCAACCCCCGCTCGCCCGACGAGGACTACGGCACGCTGTTCAAGCTGGACTGCGACCTGCTCTGGCTCGACGACAGTCTGGCGGCGATGCGCGTCTACGACGTGCTCCGGGCGGTCGAACTGGTGCATGTCGACCCCGAGGTCGAGCTCCGGGGGCGTGCGGTCCACCTCTACGCGACCGGGCTCGGCGCGTTCCACGGCTACCTGGCCGCCGCGCTGGAGCCCCGGATCGAGCGCGTCGAGCTGGTGGACCCGCCGCTCGACGTGGACGCGCTGCTCTCGACGCGGCTGTACCCGCAGGGGCCGGAGTGGCAGTGCCTGCTGCCCGGGATGGCCCGGCAGTTCGCGCTGGAGGACCTTCGGCCTCTCCTCGCCGGGCGCGAGGTGATCATCCGCTAAGCCGACCTTCCAGCGCGTCTGACGCTCGCGGCCGTCCCCTGACGGTGGATGGTATAATGGAGATTGGCCTCCGGCACAAACCTACCCGAGGTAAGGTGGCAAGCTTGCAGGCATCCCTTGAACGGCCCAGACTGCGCCCTCTCGGGAACCAGTGGATCGAGCAAGATGGCAAGCCGATGCTCATTCTGCGCGACCGTCTGGGTCTCACCGACCGGGTCGCCATGCTCCCGCCAGCCCTGGCGCTGCTGCTCAGCCTCTGCGATGGCACGCGCGACCTGGCGGCGCTGCGCACCGCCTTCATGCTGCGCACCGGCCTCACGCTGACCCCGACTCAGATGTCGGAGATCATCGCCCAGTTCGACTCGGCCCTGCTGCTGGACAGCCCCCGGCTGGCCCGCGCGCAAGCCGAGGCCCTCGCCGCCTACCGCGCCGCGCCGGAGCGGGCGCCGTCGCTGGCGGACCGCACCTACCCGGCCGAGCCAGAGGCGTGCCATCGTGCCCTCCGCGACTACGCCAGCGCGGCGTCGCCGGGGCCGTGGCCGACGTCCGGGGAGATCAGGGGGCTGGTCAGCCCGCACATCGACTACCAGCGCGGCGGGCCGGTCTACTCGCAGGTCTGGAGCCTGGCCGCCGAAGCCGTCGCCCGGGCCGAGGTGGTCGTGGTCTTCGGGACCGACCACGCCGGCGGGCCGGGCCGGCTGACCCTCACCCGGCAGAGTTACGCCACGCCCTTCGGCGTCCTGCCGACCGCCCTGGACGCGGTCGACGCCGTGGCCGACGCCCTGGGCGAGGAGGCGGCCTACGCTGAGGAGCTGCACCACCGCAACGAGCACTCCATCGAGCTGGCGGCTGTGTGGCTCCACCACCTCCTGGACGGGAACGGGGGCTCCTACCAACTGGTGCCGATCCTCTGCGGGTCGTTCCAGACGTACGTCGAGGGCGCCGCCGACCCGGCGGATGATCCCCGGCTGGAGGCGGCCCTGGCCGCGCTCAGACGCTCCCTGGCGGGCCGGCGGAGCCTCGTCGTCGCCGCCGCCGACCTGGCGCACGTCGGCCCGGCCTTCGGCGACCCGCACCCCTTCGGCGCGCCGCAGCGCGAGCAACTGGCGCAGGTCGACGACCGACTGCTGGAGACGATCTGTGCGGGCGATGCGGCGGCCTTACTCGCGAGCGTCCGCGAAGAGAGGGACCGCTGGCGAGTCTGCGGTCTCCCGCCGATCTACATGGCTCTCCGGCTACTGGACGGCGCCCGGGGCGACGTCATCAGCTACGCGCAGTGCCCAACAGACCACACGGATGGCTCCTGGGTGTCCGTGGCGGGAGTCGTGTTCAGATGAAGCTGCTGCGAGCCAGACTGCCGGATTACCCGCACGAGCTGATCGAGGCGCAGACGCTGGCGGCGGCCGACTGTCGGCGCGACGTCTACGGCCGGATCGCAGACGCCGCCGTGCCGGACGAGGCCCGGCGGCTGGTCGACGAGCTGCTCGGCCTGGCCGAGAGCGAGCAGCCGGCCGTCGCGCTGGCGCTGGGGTTCGAGTTCGACCGGCGCCGGCTGAGGGCCGACGAGCTGCTCCGGCGGCTCGTCTCCGCCGTCCTCCTCAGCCACCTGGGCGCCCGGGAGATCTTTGCCTCGCCCGTCGCCTACCAGGGGCGGGCTCGCTGGGACCTCTACGCGCCCGAGGTGGAGACGCTCGTCGCCCTGAACCACCTGGTCGAGGAGCCGGACGTCGTCCAGCACCTCGTCCACCACCACGCCCGGACGGTCTTCTGGGCGCCGCCGACGATCGACCGGCGCCCGCCGGAGGGCTGGTACCTGCTCCGGTACACCGCGCTCCAGCCGTGGCCGGCCGGGCGGAACTGGTTCGACGAGGTCGTCCGCCAGAACGAGCGCCAGGGAGCCGAGCGCCGGTCGCTCTCGGTGACCGCCCATGGCCTCGAGGACCGGCTCGCGGTCGCCAGGTCGATCCTGGCCCGGACCTACGCCGCGCTCGAAGCCGGCGAGTACCTGACGCTGGCAGAGGAGGTCTAGGATTCCAGTAACGGTTCGCGGGCTGCTCCACTCGGGCCTGCCCCCCGGGACCGGCCTGGTCGCCGGCTCGGACGGGCTCGATCGCGAAGTCACCCGGCCCGCCGTCCTCCGGACCCGAGCGCCGGCCTTCGAGTCGCTGCTGGGGGGCGAGCTGGCGCTGGCGTCGCTGGACGCCATCCGCCTCCTCGACGAGCGGCTGACGCTCGCGCTGGTCGTCAGCCGGCTTGCCGACCGGCGCGCCGCGGCGCTCGCCATCATGGGCGAAGCAGACGCCGAAGCGATCGCCCGAGCCAATCAGGCTGGGCTGCCGCTCCTCCACCTGCCGCCGGCCACCAGCCTCTACGACCTCGAGCAGTCCATCGCCCGGGTCGTCTTCGAGCGCCGGTCCCAGCTCTACCAGCAGGCGATGGACGTCCACCGCCAGCTCGTGGAGCTGTCCATCGCCGGCCGCGGGCTTCCGGCCATCGTCGAGCGCCTCGCCGAGATCACCGGCCGGATCGTCGTCCTCCAGTCGAGCGCGTTCCAGGTCGAGCACCTCGCCGCGCCGGGTGATCGGAACGTCAGCCGCGAGGAGGTGGCCGCGTCCCTGCCGGATGGCGAGGCGGTGCTGAGCAGGCTCAAGGGCCATTCGCTGCTCGCCTCCAACCCGCCCGTCCTTCGCCTGGCCAGTACTCCCCTGGCCGCGCTCGTGGCTCCGGTCGTGGCGCAGGAGACCGTCGGCGGCTACCTCTGTCTGCTCGGGCCGGAGGACGAGCTGGACGACGCCGACCGGGTCGCGCTGGCGCGCGCCAGCGTCGTCTGCACGCTCGAGCTGGCGAAGCAGCACGCGGTCGTCGAGGCCGAGCAGCGCCTGCGGGGAGACTTCCTCGAGGACCTGCTGGAGGGCAGCGCGAGCGACGAGGTCCTGCTCTCGCGCGCCCGGCACCTCGGGTACGAGCTTGGCCAGCCGCACTCGACGCTCGTCGTCAGGCCCGAGCCGACCGGCGCGGTTGGCTCGGGCCGCGTCCACGGGGATGAGCGGACGGCCGACGCCACGGCGGTGGCCGAGCTCGCCCGGTCGATCGCCCGCCACGTGGCGAGCCGGAAGCTGAAGGCTCCGGTCGTCGCCCGCGAGCAGAGCGTGGTGGTGCTCTGTCCTCTGCCTGCCCCGCCGGACCTCGGTCCGGCCCGGGAGCTGGCGCAGGGGCTGCTCGGGCGCCTGGCCGAGCGCGGGCGCGTCTCCATCGGCATCGGCCGATACCGGCCCGGGCTGGCCGGCCTCCGGACCGGCTACCACGAGGCCGAGCAGGCCCTGTCCATCGGCCGCCACCTCTTCGGACCCGGGCAGGTGACCTGCTTCGCGGACCTGGGGACCTACCGCCTGCTCTTCGCCCTGAGAGAGAACCCGGAGCTGGCCGACTTCTGCCGAGAGACGCTGTCGGCGCTCGCGGAATACGACGCGAGGAACGGCACCGAGCTGGTGCGGACGCTGGACGCGTTCTTCGCCCACCGGGCCAACCTTCAGGCGACGGCGGAGGCTCTCTTCCTGCACCGCAACAGCCTGGCGTACCGGCTGAAGCGCATCGAGGAAGTCAGCGGCCTGAACCTGGACGACTTCGAGGACCGCTTCCGCCTGCAGCTCGCGCTGAAGGCCAGGCAGGTGCTGTCGCAGTCAGAGGCGCCGAAGGGGGGCGGACCTAACCCTCCGGCCTTGCCGGAGCGTGCCCGGGGCTGGTAATATTGGGCGCGTGTGTGAGCTGACAACTGACCGCTGATACCTGAGAGCTAACTGGAGAGGTAGAGATATGCTTTCGTTGGAGGGCCGCAACCCACCCGAGCTGGTCGAGCAGACCCTGGCCCGCGTCGAAAAGGATCAGGTCCGGTTTGTCGACCTCCAGTTCACCGACGTCGTGGGCATCGTCAAGAGCGTCACCATCCCGGTCGCCCAGTTCCCGGCCGCGGTCGAGCACGGCAAGTGGTTCGACGGCTCGTCCATCGAGGGCTTCGCCCGGATCGCCGAAAGCGACATGTACCTGATCCCGGACCTCTCGACCTACGCCGTCATGCCCTGGAAGCCCGGCCCGAACCAGACCTCGGCCCGGCTGATCTGCTGGGTCTACAACCCGAATGGAGAGCTGTTCCCGGGCGACCCGCGGGCGGTGCTGATGCGGGCGATGAAGGAGGCGCTCGACGTGGGCCTGGTCTTCAACACGGGCCCCGAGCTGGAGTTCTTCCTGTTCCGGCGGGACGACAACGGCAAGATCATCCCCCTGCCCCACGACCAGGCCGGCTACTTCGACCTCAGCACCGATCTGGCCTACTCCGTCCGGAAAGAGATGGTGAACGAGCTGGAGGCGATTGGCATCCGGGTCGAGACCAGCCACCACGAGGTCGCCGTCGGCCAGCACGAGATCGACTTCGAGTACGCCGATGCGATCACCGCTGCCGACAACGCCGTGACCTTCAAGTACATTCTGAAGGGGGTGGCGCAGCGCCACGGCCTCTACGCGACGTTCATGCCCAAGCCCATCTTCGGCATCAACGGTTCGGGCATGCACTGCCACCAGAGCCTCTTCGACCAGAGCGGCACCAACGCCTTCGCCGACCCAGCCGACGAGTACGGGCTCTCGGCGCTGGCCCGGCACTTCATCGCCGGCCAGCTGCATCACGCGCGCAGCATGTCGGCCATCCTCGCGCCCCTGGTGAACTCCTACAAGCGCCTGGTTCCAGGCTACGAGGCCCCCGTCTACATCAGTTGGGCCCGGACGAACCGGTCGGCCCTCATCCGGGTGCCCCGGATCAACCCGACGCGGCCACAGGCCACCAGGATCGAGCTGCGCTGCCCGGACCCGAGCTGCAACCCCTACCTGGCCTTTGCGGTCATGCTCAAGGCCGGCCTCGACGGGGTGAGGCGCAAGCTGCCGGCGCCCGAGCCCATCGAGGAGAACCTCTACAGCTTCGACGAGAGCGAGCTAGCCAAGCGGCAGATCACGACGCTGCCCGGGTCGCTCGGCGAGGCGCTGGAAGAGCTGAAGCGCGACGAGGTCGTCCAGGAGGCCCTGGGCGCCCACGTCTACGAGCGCTTCCTCGAGGCCAAGACCATCGAGTGGAACGAGTACAGGATGTACGTCAGCCCGTGGGAGCTGGACCGGTACCTGGAGGAGATCTAGTTGATCGAGGAGATCGCCGACTGGATACACGCGCAAGTGGCTCAGTCCCGCGCCGACGGAGTCGTCGTGGGACTGAGCGGCGGCGTCGACTCGTCGGTGGTGGCCGGACTGGCGAAGCGCGCTCTGGGCGACCGGGTGCTCGGGACGATCCTGCCCTGCCACAGCCAGCCGATAGACGAAGAGTACGCCCGCCTGGCCGCCGATGCCTTCGGCATCCGGCTCCACCGGGTCGACCTGACGCCCATCTACGACGCCCTGCTAGCCCGGCTACCCCAGAGCAACCGGGTGGCCCTCGCGAACGTCAAGTCCCGCCTCCGGATGGCGACCAACTACTGCCTCGCCAACAGCCTGAACTACCTGGTGGCCGGCACCGGCAACAAGAGCGAGCTGTACATCGGGTACTTCACCAAGTTCGGCGACGGCGCCGCCGATATCCTGCCCATCGGCGGACTGCTGAAGTGCCAGGTCCGGCAGCTCGCTCGCGAGCTGGGCGTCCCCGAGCCCATTGTCGCCCGAGCGCCGACGGCCGGTCTCTGGGAAGGCCAGACCGACGAGGGTGAGATCGGCCTTTCTTATGACGAGCTAGACCGGACGATCGTCGGGCTGGAGCACGGCGACGTCGACGGCCTGCGGCCCGAAGTGGTGGAGAAGGTCCGGAGGATGCACGAGATCTCGGCGCACAAGCGGAGCCTCGCGCCAGTGTTTGGGCCGAAAGGCCAGGTAGCGCCGGTCACCTAGCCCAGGCTGGCCGGCCTCGACCGGCGGTAGGCTTCCCGGCGCTGCCGCTCGCGCTCCTCGGTGGCGGCAGACTTGCGGTGTGCCGGGGGCTGCCCGCGCGCGCCCTTTCGTCCGCGGCCAAGCACCTCTTCCAGGGAGAGAGACTTCAGGCGCTTGCGCCGCTCCTCCGGCGAGGGAAGTGGAGACATACCGATATTCCTCCTCAGTCTGTGACCTCATAGCTTCCAAGGCGTAGCGAAGAGCGACGGAGCCAGCCGCAGTCGACTCAAGGGCTCGACGGCGTGACGTGACGGCACGGTCTTGGCCGGTGGAGGCACATACCGTGCCAGGGAACGCGACGCGGCAGGTCCTCTTCTGGGACTCGCGCCAGCCGGGCCCGCCGGTCGCGCGCAGCCGTCTGGCAGGCAGCAACCGCTGGGCTCAGGCCACGGCATCGTGGAGGGGGAGGGAAGCTCCCGTGAGCGCCAACAAACACGGGCTGGAGAAGAGAGAGCGTTTGCCCGGTGCACCTCTGGCCGCACACCACCACCTGGTGGGCGTGGCGTCTCTGGCCCTCCACCCATAGGATACTACAAGAGGGGCGCGGCCGTCAAGCTCCCTTTACCCATCGTTAAGCCCCTGGGCCCGGCTGACATTCGTGGTGAGGCCGCCCCCTCCCCAACCCTCCCCGCGTGCGGGGGGGGACCACAGGGGGGGCAGCTACCACAAACGTGTGGCGCGCCTGCCCAGCCTCGCGTGGGAGGGGAGCAGGCTCGGCTCCCCTCCCACACGGAGGGGGTCTGGAGGACAGGATGGGTCCTACGATCTGGGCTGGAGGGCCCTGGCCTGCTTCTCGGCCAGCTTCTGCTGCTGCTGGGCATCCCAGACCTGCGGCTCGATGCCCCAGACGAGCTTGCCGCCCTGGTAGATGCCCACGTGGTCCCACTCGGTCGGCCAGTGGTACTGGCGGTAGCTGTAGCTGCCCTCCTGGAAGTAGAGGCCTCCGGCCTTGTTCGTGATGCGCAGCCGGACGCCGAGCGCCGCTCGGGCCGGGACGCTGAGCCCGTCGGCGAAGGTGATCCGGACGTAGTAGAGCGGGTCGACGCCCCGGCCATTCGGGTCGGCCACCACCTCGGTCCGGATCTTGTCCTTCGGCACGTCCTTGGCGCCCTCGCCGATGCTGGCCCAGTCGACCGACACCGTCTGGTTGCCTGGACCGAGGGCGGCGCCGTCGCCGCCGGGGTTGAACCAGTAGCGCACCTCGACGTTGGTCAGGCTCAGGGGCTCCTTCCCCTTGTTGTCGACGTAGACCTCTGGCAGCATGGTCTTGGTCCACTTCTCGTCCTGCTTGTCCTGGTGCAGGGCCTTGATGACCCGCATCGTCTCCGGGTGCCACTGCGGCACCGCCGCCTCGTCCACCGCGTTGGGGTTGGCCACGGCCAGCATCCGGTCCTGGTAGCTCGCGAGCAGCTTCTGCTTGCCCTGGTCGACGGTCTGCCAGTCGTCGCCGAGCAGCCCGCCGGTGTCGCCCGAGTTGCCGTTGAGGGCCCAGTAGGTGTAGCTGATGCCGTGCTTCTGCAGGTAGTCGACCAGCGTGCGCTGCCAGATGCCGTCGGGGTCGTCGCCGACGGAGGGGCCGCCGAACTCCCCGAGCAGCACGGGCGCGATGCCTTCCTTCGCGATGTAGCCCCAGTGGTGGTCCCAGACCTCCGGCAGGTTCTTGGGGAAGTCGGGGTCCTGGAACCAGCCCTGGAGGTAGACGCTCGGGCCGTAGTCGTGGGCGCTGTAGACGAGCCGGTTGGGCACCTTGAGCCGAACTGGCGCGACCCGGACGTACTGGAGGCTGCCGCCCATCCAGTACCAGTCCATGACGTTGCCCAGGTCGTCTTCGGTCTTCTCGATGCCCTCGACGACGATGAGCCAGTTCGGGTTGACGTCGAGGATGGCGTTGCCGGCCTTCTCGGCGGCCAGACGCCAGTCGGTCTTCGGGTCGCCGGTGCCCCAGGTGGCGTCGCCGGCCGGCTCGTTGTGGAGGTCGGCGCCGACGACGGTGTCGTTGTCCCTGTAGCGTCGAGCGAGGGTCTGCCAGTCGCAGATCCACTGGTCCTCGCTCAGCTCGTCGGTGTACCAGAGCTTCGACTGGTTGTCCGTCGTCGGACGGTGCTGGTCGAGGATGATCTTGATGCCTCGCTGCCCGGCGCCCTCGACGATCTTGTCCATTATCTGCAGGCCGTCGAGTCCCTTCAGGTCCGGGTTGAGGCTGTAGTCGATGCCCTGGGGCTGAAGGCTCGGGTCGAAGAGCTCGTTGGAGTAGGGCAGCCTGATGGCGTTGTACCCCAGCTTGACCACGAGGTCGAGCATGTCCTGCCACTTGCGCGCCCACAGGCCGTGGGGCGCCAGCGTGTCGGTCTCCACGCCGAACCAGCTAACGCCGGTGATGCGGACTTCGTTGCCCTCGGCGTCGACGATTTTCGCGCCCTGCGTGTGCAGGTAGTTGAGGTTGCCGGCGGGGACCGACGTGGGGGCGGGGGCGGTCGCGGCGCTGCCGGCTGGCCGGGCCGGCGCGCCGGCCGAGGCCAGCAGCAGCACTGCGCCGACGATGCAGGCGGCCATCGTCATCCCCGGGCGTCGCCGTCGGTTCGTGTCAGGCATCTCTCTTCGTTCTCTTCCGTCTGTCCGCCCGGAGAATGGGCGAGCGGGCGGGCCAGGGCTACACTCATTACGTCAAGTACGCATGTTGGCCCATCTGCCAGCGGAGGTCCATAGTACTTTGGTACTATCCCCGGCTGCTGCCGGACCTGGCCATGCGCCAGTTGGCCTGAGCGCCATTCGCCCCCCGCCCCGAATGGTATAATCCAGGTAAGGGGCGGCGCGGCCCACTGGCCGGCGCTCGCGTTCCGGATTCGCCATAGGCTTGCCCGCGGCGCGGAGCCGCCGCGGCGGCGCGAGGAGGTGAGTCGATGCCGATCTTCGTCGCTCTGGGGAAGGCAACGTGCGATGGAGTCAAGGAGGTGGGCGGGCTGCTGCAGCGCCACGAGGCCGCCGTCCGCCGAGCGGAGCAGTTGGGCGGCAAGGTGCTCAGCAGCTATGCCCTGCTCGGCCCCTACGACTACCTGACGGTGCTGGAGTGCCCCGACGAGAAGGTCGCCTTCAGGATTCTGGCCGGGGAAGCATCCCACGGCCACGTCCACTACGAGACTATGGTCGCCGTCCCCTTCGAGGAGTTCGCCAGGCTGATGGCGTAGCCGGCGCCGAGGGTCCGCCGCCCCTTCTCAGCCGGCGAGCGTCCGAAGCCACGCCACCACCGCCTCGACGTCGCCGTCTCGGGTCGAGGCGCCCGCCGTCACGCCCACCTTCTCCACCCCGGCGAACCAGGCCGGGTCGAGCTCGGCGGCCGTCTCGACGTGGTGAGTCGGGGAGTGCCGGGAGCAGACCTCGACGAGTCGGCGGCTGTTGGAGCTATCCCGGCCGCCGATGACGACCATGGCCTGAACCTGCCGCGCCATCTGGGCCGCCTCTTCCTGGGCGCTCAGCGTCCATCCGCAGATTCGTCCCTGGTCCTCGAGGACGTCGCACCGCTCCCGGAGCGCGTCGCAGACCCGCTCGTACTCCCATTGCGGGGCGGTCGTCTGGGCGATGACGGCGATGCGCTCGCTCCGCGGGAGCAGCCGAGCCTGCTCCGCCGACTCGACGATGACGCCCCGCTGGGTGTGGGCGATGGTCGCGAGCGCCTCGGGGTGGCGCGCGTGGCCGAACAGGACGACCTGGTAGCCTCGCTCCTCCAGCGCCCGGGCCCGCCGCTGCACCGCCTTGACGATGCTGCAAGTGGCGTCCACCACCCGCAGCCGGGCCTGCTCCGCCCGCTCGTAGAAGCCCGGCCCCTCGCCGTGGGCGCGGACGATGATCGTGCTCTCGGCCGGGGCCGACTCCGGCGACTCGGCGACGCCGACGCCCATCTCCGCGAGCTCGCGCATCGCCGGGTCGTTGTGGATCAGCTTCCCCGAGAGGTAGACCGGTCCCGACGCGCGCTCGGCCTCCTCGTGGGCCAGCCGCCAGGCCCGCTTCACCCCTCCGCAGAACCCGGCGTACCTCGGCGCCACGACGACTTCCATCTTGTCACTTCCGGACGTTGCGCTCGGACTCGCGATCGAATAGATGGATGCGCTCCGGCTCGAACCGAATCGAGAGGTTGTCGCCCCGCTGGACCGGCGTCTCCAGCGGGACGCTTGCCGTGATCTCCAGCGGGCCGGCCCGGAGGTGGACGATCTGCACCCGATCCGACGGAATCGGCTCGACGACCTCGACGACCCCCGCGAGGTGCCCGGGGTCGCCGGGCGCGCCGACGCGCACGTCCTCCGGCCGGACCCCCAGCGTCACTGCCTGGCCGGCCGTCACGGCGGCCCGCAGAGGCTCGGGCAGGGGGATTGCCCCGCCGGCCAGTCGGGCCTCGCCCTCGGCGACGCTCGCCGGGAAGAGGTTCATCGTCGGGATGCCGACGAAGCCCGCGACGAACTGGTTGACCGGGCGGTCGTGGACCTCCCAGTAGGTCCCGACCTGCTCGATTCGGCCCTGGCGCATCACCACCAGCCGGTCCCCGAGCGCGATGGCCTCCGTCTGGTCGTGCGTGACGTACACCGAGGTTATCTTGAATCGGGCCAGTAGTCGCTTGATCTCGACGCGGGTTTTCACCCGGAGCTTAGCGTCCAGGTTCGAGAGGGGCTCGTCGAAGAGGAAGAGCCGGGGGTCCCGAATGATGCAGCGCCCGATGGCCACCCGCTGCCGCTGTCCGCCCGACAGCTCCTTGGGCTTGCGGTCGAGCAGCTCGTCGAAGCCGACGCCGAGGATCTGTGAGGTGATCCGGACCTTCTCGTCGACCTCCCTGTCGCGCTTGTGCATCCAGAAGAAGAAGGCGAGGTTGCTCTTGCCCTGCATGTGCGGGTAGAGGGCGTAGCTCTGGAAGACGATGCCGATGCCGCGGTCCTTGGGCGCCACGTCGGTGACGTCCTGGTCGTCGTAGTACACCCGGCCCTGGTCGACCGTCTCCAGCCCGGAGATGACGCGGAGGAGGGTCGTCTTGCCGCACCCCGATGGCCCGACGACGCTGATGGTCTCGCCGTCGTCGATGGTGAGGCTGACGTGGTCGAGCGCCGTGACCTTGCCCTTGCCCGCCACCTGGGGCGCCCGGATGTCCTCCGGCTCGGGCTCTTCCGGCACGTCCTCGCCGTACCACTCCTTCAGCCGCTCGGCGGTCGGCCGAGCGCGCCCGCGCAGCCAGCCGGTGCCGGCATCGAACGTCTTGCAGACGTCCTCGACCCTAACCTGGGACACGCTCCACACCCCCGGCAGAGTAGCCGCCAGGGACTATTATACAGCTATGCAGCAGCTCTACAAGCCGAGCCCGGTGCGGCTGATCACTGTGGTATACTGGTAAACAGGGACCCGGCCCAGCGCCGCGTGGGCCGCCAACGTTGTGACACTATCAACAGGGGTGTGCTGTGTCCATCCAGGTCGGCGACAGGGCTCCGGATTTTAAGCTGCCAGGGACGACCGGCGAGGTCGCGCTGGCGGACCTGCTCGCGCGCGGGCCGGTGGTAGGGGCCTTCTACCCGAAGGACTTCACCTCCG
>Ga0315282_10014123_pt1 | contig 11928 bp, 12 predicted proteins | sample YL17G07_20_MG_FD_203693 | JGI IMG/M metagenome (GOLD analysis project Ga0315282, IMG submission 203693) | Sediment microbial communities from Yellowstone Lake, YNP, Wyoming, USA - YL17G07_20 | ecosystem: Environmental > Aquatic > Freshwater > Lake > Sediment | place: USA: Wyoming | collected... | reverse complement strand
TATCAGAATAACTACGGGGTTTTTGAATATGCTGAGGATGTTTCGCTTTCCATTGGCGGGAGCTTGCCCCTACCCAGGTGTACTAATACCCACTGGGGCCGTTGCTGAATTGATTGATTGATTCTCACCCATCTGGATTTCCTCCAACTTTTAGAATAATTCGGTTCACTTCTTCTAGCGCACTGCAAAGCGAAGAAAGGTCTTCATCTTGGAGTAAGCCAAGATTCTTTTTCAGGGATTCTTTCATTTCTAGTTTTTTAGCTTTAATAAAATCCCTACCCTTATCGGTAATCGTGACGATCACGACACGGCCATCGGTCACGTCACCCAGCCTTTCCGCCAATCCATCTTTAATTAGCTTGTTGATAATCACCGTCATATTGGGTTTGGAGCGGCAAAGACGGCTTCCCAGCGCAGACATGGTCATATTTTCCCTGGACAAGAAGATGAGTGTCCATTGGTATGGATCCAGCGGAAGGGGGCGGACCCCGGCATTTGAATGCACATTCTTCATCAACTGGAAAACGCGTACCATCAAAGTTAAGTTATCGACAATCTTTTCTGCTTTTTTTTCATCCATGATCTTGTCTTTGTTGAAGACTACTCTTCAGGAATATTCCTGGATTTTGAAAATCTTGGTAAGGTAGTATTTATCTGGCTTGATCAATATTGGTCTTTAACAAATGTTTAAATCAGAAATAGTTAATAAATTTAATTATACTAAAAACTGATCATTCCGACCAGGAAATTTATTTGGCCTTGATCAAGAAAGTACAGGCGGGCGGTTTTCTGTTTTCCAGATCCATTTTTGTGATCTGAGACACAGAACTTTTCAACATCAAGGCAAGGATATCGCAATCGAGCAGACATAATTGCGGGTGTTCCTTTATGATGCTGGCATATGGACAGGTTCGGAAATACACATAAGGCCCGGTAGCGTGGGCTTCCCAGGAAGCCTGGTAATGATGTTTATTCAGCCTTTGAATGGTCTGGCGCAGATTATGATTCTGGTTGGATGAAGGCTGAAAGGGGAACATCGAGGAGGCAAGCCGATTAAGAAAGTCCGGCTGAGAAGACAGAGACGGGGTGGCATTTAGGATGAGTTCTAACAATTTATCTGCCAGAGCGGGTATATTCCCCTGACTGGATTGTTGTGAAAGACGATACAGGTAGGTTGGTCGGCCGGGCGGCATCTTTTTGCCTCCGGAAAGGGTTGTTCTTTTGACTGTTCCCTCCTGCAGCAGTTTCTTCAAGTGATATTGAATATTCTCTTTGGTCATGTCTAAGACCTGGCTGATTTCATCCGCAGATGCGGAAGGACGCCGGTCAAGATAATCAAGGATGTGGGTGAGAGTCCTGGAAACCATACCGTTATTTTACTACAGCTTCGAATTAAATAAATTATGTTTTGTTTTAATAAAGCTTGACAGGGCGGGGTTCCATGGTAAAATCAATCGCGTAAGGGGCAAGGTTTGGTCTCTGGGAATTGCCGTGGTGAACTCCCAGATTTTGGGGTGTCATGACACCCCAAAATCTGGGGACATTCCAAGGTAAATCCCAAAGAGCCCAAAGTTTCTCAGTTTATCTTGCGTGTGGAGGTGACTGATTTTATGGACAAAAAAGATGACGTAAATTCCCCGGGTTATGAGATCGGTCCCGAACTGCAGGGCAGGGTGGCCATCACCAGCCTGGACCGTATCTACAATTGGAGCCGGCGAAATTCGTTGTGGCCGATGATGTTCGGCCTGGCCTGCTGCGCAATTGAGATGATCTGTACGGCCGCCAGCCGTTATGACTTTTCGCGCTTTGGCATGGAAGTCATGCGCCCCAGTCCTCGTCAGGCAGACGTGATGATCGTATCCGGCACTGTCACGAAAAAAATGATTCCGCAGATCGTGCGCCTTTACAACCAGATGGCCGAGCCCAGGTACGTGATTGCTATGGGGGCATGCGCATCGGGTGGTGGTCCATTCAAGGAAGGCTATACTGTGGTATCCGGCGTTGATAAATTCGTTCCGGTCGATGTCTATATCCCGGGCTGCCCGCCCACTCCTCAGGCGCTGCTGTATGGTTTGATAACTTTACAGAAAATAATTGATAAAGAGACGCTCAAGAAAGCACGCTGGTACAGCAAGGAAGCCAGTTTGCCGATTCCTGTACCTGTATTAGGCCCGGATCTAATCGACCCACGGAGATATGAAGAAATCGCTAGGAAGACGAGCGAGACCGAACTGCCTGCCAACCCGGCTGAAAACGCCAATTAAGAGGAGGAAAATGTGACTGAAACAGCATCCGTTTCGCCGCAGGATGAAATCTTAACCCGTTTTCCAACGCAAGTTGTCGCAGATACACGGACCGGATACAAGGGTTTTATCGTTCAACCGCAGTTCTTAACCCAGTTTGCTAAAATTGTCCGGGATGATCTGGGGTTCGATTATCTATCCTCAATTACAGGCGTGGATTACCTGCCCGAAGGGAAAATGGAAGTGGTCTACCACGCCTATAAAACCACCGGGGGTCCTGGGCTTAATTTTAAAGTCCAGGTGCCGCGTGACCAGGCGGTGGTTCCCTCACTCGTAGCTATTTATCCTGGCGCTGAATTTCAAGAGCGCGAAGCGTGGGATTTAATGGGTATTCGTTTCGAAGGGCACCCCGACCTGCGCCGGATTTTGACCTGGGAAGGGTTTGAAGGGCACCCGCTGCGCAAAGACTGGCACGAACCCTATTTCGAGGAAGAAGCCAAGCCTTTCAAAGCTCGCTGGCCGGATGGAAAAGTTTACCGTTCTGAGGACATCAATCCGTACCACGATAACGTCCAATATCCCAAAGGGTTCGATCCCGAACGGTGGACACCTCTCGGGGAGACAGCCCTGTACGGCGGGATGCAGAAAATTCAGAGTAGCGGGGATACTGCGCTAAAAACCGATCAAATGATCGTCAACCTGGGGCCACAGCATCCTTCCACGCATGGCGTGTTCCGCATGGTGGTTATGCTGGATGGCGAGACTGTTGCTGATCTGAAGCCGGTCATGGGCTACCTGCATCGCAACCACGAAAAAATTGGCGAACGAAATACTTTCCTGCAGAACATGCCTTTCACCGATCGCCTGGATTACATTACCTCGATGAGTAACAATTTCGGTTACGCATTGGCGGTCGAAAAATTGATGAATATCAAACCGACCGAAAGAGCAGATTATATCCGCGTGATGATGGCCGAGCTGACCAGGATTGACAGCCATCTGATAGCGACCGGTTTTTTGTTGAATGATCTGGGAGCCTTCTTCACCCCGGCTTTGTACGCGCTTGAAGAACGTGAGCTAATCCTGGATATATTTGAAGCGGTGTCTGGCTCACGCATGATGTGTAACTACTTCCGCTTTGGCGGGGTAGCCCGGGATATCCCGGACGATGTGCTAAAGAAGGTGAAAGAGTTGGTTTATGATCGATTGCCAAGGAAGATCGAGGAATTGGACCGGCTGTTGACTGGCAATGAAATTGTTCAGGCCCGCTGTGAAGGAGTTGGAGTATTGACTGCTGACCAGGCAGTTGCCTTTTCGGCAGCAGGGCCAGTATTGCGCGCTTCTGGAATACCCTACGATGTACGCAGAGCTGACCCTTACAGCATCTACGACCGGTTCGAATTCGATGTTGCCGTAGGCAGTCATGGCGACGCTTACGACCGTTACCTGGTTAGGATTGAAGAAATGCGCCAGAGCGTCAGGATCTTGCAGCAAGTGCTGAAAGATATACCGGGCGGGCCGATCATTACGGGAAAGCCTCTCTACCAGGTACGTGTGCCAGCCGGAGAAGCTTACGGGCGGATTGAGAATCCAAAAGGTGAATTGGGCTTTTACGTTGTTTCGAATGGAAAGCCCAATCCATGGCGATATCACGTGCGCGCCCCATGTTTCATTAACCTGACCAGTCTTGGCCCAATGTCGATCGGCCAGAAAGTCGCCGATGCGGTAATCATTCTGGGGTCTATCGATATCGTCCTGGGAGAAGTAGACCGCTAAGATCTAAAGGAGATTCAAATGAACGGTCTTGGAATTTTCCGCGGTTTATGGATTACTTTCAAACATTTTATTGACACTTACCTGGAAGACCTGACCTATCGAGGTAAGCGTTACAATACTCCCGAAGGGATCCAAAGCCGGTTGAGCGGAAATACGCGTGGCATATTTACAATCCAATACCCGGAAGAGAAAATGCCAGTCCCGGAAGAATTCCGGTTCATTCCTTTCCTGGTTTATGAGGAAGGTCCAAAGGGCGAGAAAAATCAACGCTGTACATCTTGTGGAATTTGTGCTAAAGTTTGCCCACCTCAATGCATCTGGATTGTCAGAGGCTCCGATCCCAAAACGGGTAGACCGGTTCCTGAACCCGAGGCATTCTACATCGATGTCGATATTTGTATGAATTGCGGATTGTGCGCTGAATATTGTCCATTTGATGCGATCAAAATGGACCACAATTACGAAATTTCTACCCCTGACCGGATGAAGAATAATATTTTCGATATTGAAAAACTTTCCAGACCAGTCAGCTATTATGCAAGTATCAGACCGGTGAATTATGCCAGAGAAGAAGCTGCCCGGGCTGAAAAGGCTAGCAAGAAAGCTGCCGCGGCGGATACCGCTACGTAGGTATGCCGGGTAAAAATATCACGAATTGTAAGAAGGGTTAGAGCGATGTATAATTCCGATACGGAATTGCTGTTTCCAATGCGAATAATTCCCACGTTGAGCACAATGCGTAGTGAAGAATGGCAGCAACTGGTGGCGGAATTATGCGCTAATCCTACAGAAAAAACAGATCATTTGGCTTTTGTTCTCATGATGGTTAAACTTGGAGGGTGTTTGGGTTGTAATGCCGATTCGTTTCGAGCCATGCGCGGCTGTACGCAATGCGCAAAGCAGACAGTTCGACGATTTCGGGGAAGCGATGAGGAGCTAATTGACCAATTTAAACAATCCCGCCGGGAAATGGAATCCTATTTGAATAAACATAATCCGGCAGGAAAAGATTAATGGTGCAGGAAAACAGGCCTGAAAATCATGATTGAAGACAAAAAACTTATTGCTGGCGTTCGCTTCACGAAAGTCGGCAAAGTTTACCATTTCGATGCTACCATTATCACTGACCTTAAAGTTGGGGACATTGTGGTAGTGGAAACCAGCCGCGGCCAGCAGTTAGGCGAGGTTGCCCAGGTTCTTCAAAAAAGCACTGTCCCGAACGATATTAACATCAAGCCTATCGAAAGAGTAGCCACTCCCAGGGATTTGGCAATTAGGCAAAGTTGGCAACAAAAGGAAGCCGAAGCTCTCGCTTACAGCCGGGGGCGAATTACCGAGTTAGGTATCACCCGGGTGAAAATAATTACGGCTGAATACAGCCTGGATGGTTCTCGGCTGACTATCCTTTTCAGCACTGAGGCCGAGGAAAAAATTGATTTAAAATCTTTACGGCAAGATGTTCTCAGACTGTATGCCTCAGCACAGGTAGAGTTGCGCCAGATTGGTCCGCGGGATGTCGCTAAAGTAGTCGGGGGAATGGGCGCTTGCGGAATGGAAACGCGTTGTTGTTCCAGGTTCCTGACGGATTTCAGCTCGATTTCCATAAAGATGGCCAAAGAGCAGGGAATTTCACTGACCCCGGCTGAAATCACTGGCATGTGTGGGCGCTTGCGTTGCTGCTTGATTTACGAGTATGAGCTGTACGTCGAAGCGCGTCTGCAGCTCCCCAAACGGAATAAGCGTGTGATCACCCCCGTGGGAGAAGGCAAAGTGGTGGACGTTTCTCCGCTACGCGGAACTGTTTTTGTCGAAATTCCGGAACAGGGCGTGCGAGAATTTCCCAAAGACGAGTTACAGCCTGCCCAAGAGCTTGAAAACCTGGAGAAAAAGGCTCAGGCTCCCTGCCCGGCGGGAAATGAAGATTGTAGAAAAGGCAGCGATAGAGTAGAGAGGAAACACAGATGATCGTAGGTGAAGAAGGTTGGGTCGAGCCTAAAAAAATTTTAGTTTTCATGGCGCATCCTGATGACCCTGATTTTTTCTGCGGTGCTACGATTGCCCGGTGGGTGAAATATGGACATCACGTGGTTGAATGCCTTTTCACCCGGGGCGATAAAGGTTCGCATGATCCGACAGTCAAGCCATTTGAACTGGCCAAAGTTAGGGAAGCAGAGCAAAAAGCGGCTGCCAGCGTGCTTGGGGTTGAGGAAGTGAAATTCCTCGATTATCAGGATGGGTACCTGGTGCCGAGTCTGGAAGCGCGGCGAGACGTAGTCCGCGTGGTACGCAAGGAAAAGCCGGATATCGTGGTGACCAGTGATCCGACCAACCTGTTTACCCGGCCTGGATCGATCAATCATCCCGATCACCGCGCCGCCGGCCAGATTGTAGTGGACGCAGTGTTTCCGGGGGTGGTCAGTCCGCACTTTTTTCCTGAATTGATCCAGGAGGGTTACCAGCCCCACGTCTTGAAGGAGGTCTGGTTATCTATCCCGGCAAACCCAAATTTCACATTAGATGTAACTGATTATTGGGACCTGAAGATTCACGCTCTGTGGGAGCATCGTACACAGATCAGCAATCCGGCCGAATTAGAAAAGCGCATGCGCGAACGGAGGACACCCTTAAGCCTTCCTGACGCTCCTCGTTTTGAAGAAAAATTCTATCGCATCGTTTTTCCCTAGCCAATGAATCTGTTCAGCCAGGCGGAGGACCTGTTCATTTATTCGCAAACCCTCAGGCGAGATTTTCATCGTCACCCTGAGCTGGCTTTTCATGAAGTACGGACGGCAGGTATTGTCGCCCATGAGCTTAGCCAGTTAGGATGTGAAGTGAAAACTGGCGTGGCAGAGACCGGGGTGGTCGCTACCTTGCAGGGAGAAGAATCCGGGCCGGTAGTATTGCTGCGTTTTGATATGGACGCCTTGCCCATCCAGGAAGAAAACAAGGTGGATTACGTTTCCCAGTCGCCGGGAGTCATGCACGCTTGTGGGCACGATGGACACCTGGCTGTTGGGCTGACCGTCGCACGCATTTTGAAGTCCCGGCAGGCTGATTTGAGGGGGACGGTAAAATTTGTGTTTCAGCCGGCCGAGGAAGGAAATGGGGGCGCTCTGCGCATGATTAGCGAAGGAGTGTTGGAAAACCCAGCCCCGGATTATGCTCTGGCTTTGCACCTGTGGAATGAATATCCAGTGGGTTTCGTGGCGGTTGTACCTGGGCCGTTTATGTCTGGGGCAGGTTTCTTTTCAATCAAAATTATTGGTCGGGGTGGTCATGGGGCGCTGCCGCACCAGTCTGTCGATCCGGTTTTGGCTGGTTCACAAATTGTCACTGCTTTACAGAGCATTGTCTCACGAAATATACCTCCACTGCAATCTGGCGTGGTCAGTGTGACTCAGTTCCATGCCGGTGATGCACATAATGTGATCCCGCCTGTGGCGGAGTTAAGGGGAACGATCCGTTATTTCGAAAAAAATATTTACGAGAAAATCGTCGAACGTTTTCGCCAGGTGGTAAATGGAATTGCCGAAGCGATGGGATGTAAAGCGGAAATATTCATTGGTGAATCGACCCCCCCGGTGGTGAATGACCCATGGGTAGCGAACCAACTACAAGAAGTATTTAGAAAGACCATCCCTGATCTTCAAATAGATGGTAATTTCCGGACTATGGTTTCTGAGGACATGGCTTACATGTTGGAGAAAGTGCGCGGCTGTTATTTTATGCTGGGCTCATCTAACCCCGAGAAGGGATTAAATGCTGGCCACCACCATCCCAGGTTTGATTTTGACGAGCAAGTGTTACCGTGTGCGGCTGCCCTGATGTCGGCTGGGGCAATGAAATTACTTTCTGATTGATTCACGCCTCGAAGCGTGGTATACTCTTTTTATCATATGAATAATATGATTAATAGAGTTATATAATTCTATGTTTCGTAAATCTCCTGAATTAAACTCTGAATTCCTGGATTTTCTGATTTCGCACTGCGATTCAGGTAAAGACCGGGTGCCTTCTTTGAAGGACCTCAGCCTGAAATTGGGAGTGAGCATTGCCAGCCTGCGCGAGCAGTTGGAAGTAGCGCGTGTTTTAGGGGTGGTGGAAGTGAAACCTAAAACCGGCATTCGCCGTGTCCCTTACAGGTTTCAGCCCGCTATCCGTCAGAGCCTATCCTATGCAATCGCTGAGGATTCAAAGAACTTCAACCTGTATTCAGATTTGCGCAGTCATATTGAGGCTGCCTACTGGCAACAGGCAGTCAAGCTGCTTACTCAAGATGACCTGGATTATCTACAGAAGTTAATTGACCGTGCCAAAAAGAAGCTGCAAGGTCAACCGGTACAGATTCCCCACAACGAACACCGTGAACTACATATGACTATCTACCGCCGCCTGGAGAATCCCTTCGTGATTGGCCTGTTGGAAGTGTATTGGGAGTTGTACGAGGCGGTTGGTCTGGATGTCTATAATGACCTGTCCTATCTTATGCAGGTGTGGGATTACCATCAAAGGATGGTTGATTCGATCCGCGAGAAAGAATATGACGCCGGGTATCAGAACCTGTTAGACCATATGAATTTGCTTCGCCAGCGGTCTACGCCGTCTGTAAATCATAACTTCGAATAATTATTAATTGACTGGCAGGATAAATGGCAAAAGAGGAGTAAAAATGACCCAAACCCAGGCTGAGACAATCACCTCAACTCATCCTGCTAAGGTTGTAAACGATTTTTGCATCACTTTCAGCACTGTCAATGGTTCTGGATCCGCGACCGCGAACAATGTACTGCTCAGAGCTCTGTTCGAAATGGGCATCCCTGTTTCGGGTAAGAATATCTTCCCTTCTAACATTCAAGGTCTGCCTACCTGGTATACCATCCGGATAAATAAAGAGGGATTCTTGGCCAGGGTAGAACGGGACGATATTGTGGTCGCAATGAACCCGGCAACCTTTACCAGTGAGATTGGTTTTCTTGTCCCGGGTGGGGTTTTGCTGTATTCGGATGAATTCAAAACGCCGGTAACGCGTGAAGATATTATCGCCTATCCAATGCCGGTAAAGAAAATTACCCGCGAAATGGATGTTCCACCCACTTTACGCGATTACATTGGTAATATGGTCTATGTTGGTATCCTGGCGCAATTATTGGGGATCGATTTAGAAAAAATCCATCAGGCATTGGATGTTCATTTTAAAGGAAAACAGAAAGCGATCAATTCTAATTATGCAGTGATTGAAGCGTCCGCACAATGGGCAGCCGCTAATCTGTTCAAGAAAGACAGGTATTCTGTTGAGCCTATGAATGCCACTGCAGGGTATATCCTGACTGATGGGAATACGGCTGGAGCCCTGGGAGCAATATTCGGTGGTGTGCAATTTTCGGCGTGGTATCCAATCACCCCGGCTTCCAGCCTGGCCGAATCCTTAAATGAGTACCTGCCTCAGTTACGGAAGGATGTGAAAACTGGAAAAGTTACCTACGCCGTGGTCCAGGCTGAGGATGAATTAGCTGCCATTGGCATGGTGGTTGGGGCAGGCTGGGCTGGCCTGCGCTCGATGACATCTACATCCGGCCCAGGTTTGAGCCTGATGGCTGAATACCTGGGGTTGGCCTATTATTCTGAAGTACCCCTGGTGGTATGGGACGTTCAACGCGTGGGGCCAAGCACCGGGCTGCCCACCAGGACAGCTCAGGGTGATATTACCTCAACTTATTTCATATCGCACGGCGATACAGAATTTATTCTCTTGTTTCCAGGTTCAGTGAATGAATGTTTTGAGTTTGGATGGAGGGCTTTTGACCTGGCGGAGGGGTTGCAGACTCCGGTGATCGTGATGAGCGACCTTGATTTAGGCATGAACGAATGGATGGCGAAGAAATTCGAATATCCTGACACCTCAATAAATCGGGGGAAAATTCTATGGGAAGATGACCTGGATAAAATGCTGGAACGTACTAAAGGCGATTGGGGGCGTTACCAGGATCTGGATGGCGATGGAATCCCTTATCGCACAGTCGCTGGAAACCATCATCCCGGAGCCGCATACCTGACGCGGGGTACCGGACACGATGAAAAAGCACGCTACAGTGAAGAGCCCGAAGTGTGGGAACGGGTCATGAAACGTCTCGGTTTGAAGTTTAAAACCGCGCGAAATATCTTGCCCAAACCTGTAGTTCATTCTATGCCGGACGCTCGTATTGGCATCATAGCCTGTGGTTCCACCGATCCGGCAGTCGAGGAGGCGCGAGTAATGCTGGCCAGAGAAGGGTTGAAAACAGATTACTGCCGAGTCCGGTCTTTGCCCCTCTGCCAGGAAGTCATTGATTTCATCGCGGCCCATGACCGGACTTATGTCGTAGAAATTAACCGGGATGGGCAGTTGAAACAGATTTTAACCCTGGAAATTCCAGGCCTTTGTACTCAACTGCATCAAGTATCTCATATCGATGGGATGCCCCTATCAGCGCGGTGGGTAAAGGAACAGATCCTTACCCTGGAGGGAAAATAACCATGCTTGATCAGTCCCAATCAGTTAAACCGGCATTGAACCTGGTGGGTCTATCACGGGCAGATTACCGCGGGGCTCCCAGTACTTTATGCCAGGGCTGCGGACATAATTCGATTGCCAACCAAATCATTTCAGCTTGCTATGAACTAAATATCGTGCCAGATAATGTGGTTAAGTTCAGCGGCATTGGCTGCTCGAGTAAGAGCCCGACCTATTTCATGAACCGTTCGTTTGGGTTTAATGGCTTGCACGGCCGTATGCCCTCTTTAGCGCTTGGAGCAATGTTTGCCGATATCTCATTAAAAGGAATTGGGGTCAGTGGGGATGGGGATACAGCCAGCATAGGTATAGGTCAATTCAAACATATGGTGAGGCGAAATTTGCCCTTTGTCTATATCATTGAAAACAATGGCGTTTACGGGTTGACCAAAGGTCAATTTTCAGCAACTTCAGAAAAGGATCTATATCTCAAACGGCAGGGGGTGAATCCCTATTCACCAATTGATATCTGTATGGAAGCGCTGGCCTCGAACGCGACTTTTGTCGCCCGGTCTTTTGCCGGGGATCCAAAACAGGTGAAAGAGCTGATCAAAGCCGCTTTCAGCCACGATGGAATTTCTATACTGGACATTATCAGCCCTTGTGTGACTTTCCACAACCAGGAAAATTCGCTCCACTCCTACACCTGGGGAAAAGAACACGAAATCCCATTGCACGAGCTATCCTATGTGGCTCCCCGCGACGAGATAACTATTGAGGATTTCGAAGAGGGTACGACCCGGGAGGTCGTCCTGCACGATGGGTCGCAAATCATTTTGAAGAAACTTGAAAAAGATTATGACCCAACGGACCGCTGGCAGGCCTTTCGCATCCTCGAATCGGCGCAAAAGAACAATTGGTTAGTAACCGGCCTGATTTACGTGGACCCAGACCAACCTTCCATGTTTGACGCCTACGATTTACCGGAAATTCCTTTGAACCGGTTAGGCGAAGACAAACTGCGCCCGGCACGAGAGTGGCTCGATAAAATCAATGATATGTTTTAGCAGATGAATTTCTAAAGATTACGAGTTCTTAAGGAGTTGACTGCGATAGGTCGGTTTGGATCGCGAATCCATTCGCTCCAGGATCCTGCAAACAGCCGGGCGCCTTTCAATCCGGCTATTTCCATGGCAAGCAGATGATGGCAAGAGGTTACTCCTGATCCGCAATATACTACCACGTTTTCAGGAGGGGTGTTTTTCAGTAGTCGAGCGAATTCGACTTGAAGAATAGAAGGAGATTTAAACACTCCCTCGTGGGTCAGATTTTTTCCGTGGAAGCGATTGAGCGCCCCCGGAATGTGCCCGGCGACTGAGTCAATTGGCTCTATTTCCCCACTGAAACGCTGGGAGGAGC
>Ga0315282_10014122_pt1 | contig 11928 bp, 10 predicted proteins | sample YL17G07_20_MG_FD_203693 | JGI IMG/M metagenome (GOLD analysis project Ga0315282, IMG submission 203693) | Sediment microbial communities from Yellowstone Lake, YNP, Wyoming, USA - YL17G07_20 | ecosystem: Environmental > Aquatic > Freshwater > Lake > Sediment | place: USA: Wyoming | collected... | reverse complement strand
CTGGAGAGTCGCGTCTACGCCTGGCTCTGGTGTGCTATAATGAAAGCGGCGCACTGATCTCCGGACCCCCGCTCGGGCGCAAAGGCGATCCACGCCACGCCCACCGCCGAGACCCGCGGTACCCGAGAGGCAACTGCCGAGTGATGTCGGTCGGCACCGAGCTGCGCCCACGCCCCCACGGCGGCGGTAGCCCACCCTGCGGGTTGATGGCGTGCCACACAGTTGTGGACAGCGGCCCGCGAGCCCAACGGCAAGCGTGAGGTGCCACTGTCCGATGGATCCAATCGCGTTCAGTCTCGTAACACTCGTGGCGGCGGTCCTGGCCGGGATGCTGGGCTCACTGCTCGGCCTGGGCGGGGGCATCATCGTGATCCCGGTGCTCACCCTGCTCCTGGGGATAGACATTCACTACGCCATCGGGGCCAGCATCATCTCGGTCATCGCCACCTCGAGCGCGGCCGCCGCCGCCTACGTCCGGAACCAGATGACGAACCTGCGGATCGGCCTGTTCCTCGTGACGGCGACGACCCTTGGGGCGGTCACCGGCGCCACCGTCGGCGGGCTGGTCGGCGGACGAGCCCTGTACATCATCTTCGCCGGCGTCCTCGGGTATTCGGCGACGATGATGTTCCGCCGGCGCCACGCCGACCTATCGGAGAGCGTGCCCAACCATCCCTGGTCGGAGCGCTTGCGCCTGGCCGGCGAGTACCCCGACGCCAGCCTCGGACGGAGGGTGCGGTACAACGTCGCCGGCGTCCCGCTGGCCCTGGGCCTGATGTACGTGGCCGGCGTGGTCTCGGGCCTGTTGGGGATCGGCAGCGGGGCGCTCAAGGTGCCGGCGATGGACCTGGCGATGCGCCTGCCGATCAAGGTGTCCAGCGCGACCAGCAACTTCATGATCGGCGTCACCGCGGCGGCCAGCGCCGGGGTCTACCTTGCCCGGGGCGACATCGTGCCCTTCATCGTGGCGCCGGTGGCGCTCGGGGTGCTCCTCGGCGCCACGCTCGGCGCCCGGGCGATGTCGCGCCTGCACGGGCTCCTCATCCGACAGCTCTTCATCCTGGTCCTCCTGGTCGTCTCCCTGGAGATGGCCCTCAAGGGGCTGGGGGTGAGCCTGTACTAGGCCGGGCACGCCCGGGAGGGATTCTGACGGGGTGTGGAAGCGCCATGTACGAGGAGAGTGCCGCCGGCAAGGCGGCTGGCATAGGAGAAGAGCACTTGCGGACATCTTCAGGCCGGGAGGCGAGCCGGCCGAGGGGCGGCGCCGCGCCGAGCGCGGGTGGGCCGTCCGCCCGCCTGGAGACGATCGTCGGCGGGGTGCTGCGCTACGGCGTCGCCGCCAGTTTTCTGGTCATCGCGCTGGGCTTCACCATCCTGGTTCGGGCCACCTACGCTGCCGCGCCCCACCCCGGAGCGGAGGCTATCTATCCCCCGCCCCAGGGACACGCGGAGGTGCTGCGCTCCCCGGCCGAGGTCGCCCTCGGCCTGATCCGCGGCGATCCCAACGCCCTGGTCGTCCTGGGCCTGCTGGTGCTCCTCGGCACTCCCATCGTCCAGGTGGCAGTGTCCGCCGTCACCTTCGCCATGCGGCGTGACTGGGCGTACGTCGCCATCACGGCGTTCGTGCTCGCCGTCCTGGCGATCAGCTTCCTCGTGGGGGCCGCGGGGTAGGCGCGATCGGCAGGGTGAAGCTGAAGGTGCTCCCTTTGCCTAGCTCGCTCTTGGCCCAGATGTGCCCGCCGTGGGCCTCGACCAGCATCTTGGCGATGTAGAGCCCCAGGCCGAGCCCCTCGGCCCTCCGAACCCCCTTCGCCCTGTAGAAGCGCTCGAAGATGTGAGGCAGGTCCTCCGGGGCTATGCCCACTCCTCGATCGGTCACGGAGACCTCCACCTCGCCGTCGCCCCGCCTGGCCGTGACGAGCACCTCGGTCTCCGGGGGCGAGTACTTCAGCGCGTTGCCTATGACGTTGGTGAAGACGCGCTCCAGGCGATTCGGATCGGCGAGCACCGGAGGTAGGTCGGCCGGTATCTCCACCCTGATCCTCCCGACGGCCAGCGCGGGCTTCGCCCGCTCCAGCAGGTCGACCACGTAGGCTCTCAGGTCTACCGGTTGCGTCTGCAGTCGGAGCTGCTCAGATTCCAGGCGCGCCGACTCCACCAGGTCCTGGATCATGGCGTTCATCCGCCGGGCCGCCGTGACGATCGCCTCGGCGCTGCGTCGCTGGAGGCCGTCGAGACCGGCCCTCTGCAGCGCCCTTTCGAGGATCTCGGCCTGGCCCAGGACGATGGTCAGCGGGGCTCGCAGGTCGTGGGAGACGGTGTGGATGTACTGCTCCCTGAACTCCTCGGCCCGCTTGCGCTCGGTGATGTCCTGGAAGACCGCGACCGCCGCGACGATGTGCCCCTCGTCGTCGCGAATGGGGGCAGCGCTGATGCGCAGCGTGCCGCGGGCGCCGTCGCCGCGCACGAAGGAGACCTCCTCATCCGTCACTGTCTCGCCCGTCCGCATCGCCCGAACCAGCGGATACTCGTCGGCGGTGTAAGGCCGCCCATCCGGGTGATGGAGCCCGTCGCGCAGGTAGTGCTCGGCGCTGACTCCCGGACGGAGGGGCCGGCCCCAGATCCGCGCCATCTGCTCGTTGCCAAGGACGAGTCTTCCCGAGGGGGCCTCGGCGATGACGACCCCCTCGGGCATCTGCCGCACGACCGCCTCCAGACGCCTCTGCTCGGCCTCGGCCTCCTCGGCCAGCGCGGTCTCGCGTCTCGTCTTCGCGGCCAGCGCCACGCTCAGGTAGCCGATGAGCGCCAGGGTGAGGGCATCCATAGCCCAGAGCCAGACGGGCACGCCGTCGAGGGCGGCGCCCAGCGACTCCAGGGCAAGCGCCAGGGTCGCGATCGCCGCCGCCCGGCGGGGGGAAAGGAAGTAGGCGACGATCAGGATGGGCACGGCGTAGGGAGCAACCGGGTAGGCGACGCCAGGGAAGACTAGCACGTCGACGAAGAACACGCCGAGGATGGCGAGCAGCGCAAGCGCGAGGATGATCCGGTCTCTGGTCACGGGCGCCAGCCTCACTCCGGTCCCTCCCTGCGCAATGTGTTAGGGCCCCCTACCTGGCTGCAGGAAATCTCCTCACGGCGAGCGCCATCGGCGGTCTGATCTGCTCGCTCACCGCGGTCGGTGCACGCCGCTGCAGATACCGTGCCTGTACAGCTATCCGTTCGGCGGCTGGCACACTTCCTGCAATCAAGCCATCGGGGTAGCGAGCGAACGGCCACGTCGCCGGAGGTTCGGGAATACGGCCGGCCGCTCTGGAATGAAGGCGCTACAAGGCGCTATAATGGCGCTGTAACTAACAGAGGAGACAGGGTCCAGCGGAGGAGAGTATGAGACTTCGCGACACCTGGCGCACCGTGATGCCTGCCCTGCTGGTCACAGTCTTGATCTGGCTCGGCGCGGCGTGCGAGCTCCCCGCTGGCGCGCAGCCATCCCCGACGCCGGCCCCCTTGGCGCCGACGAGTTCGCCGACGGCTTCCCAGTCGCCCGCGGTGGCAGCATCTCCGACGGCTGCCCCTGCTCCCGTCGGCGTCGCCGCCCCTGAAGCGCAGACGGCGGCGAGCGGCTTCGCCGTGGCGATCCGCGAGGTCGCCGGGCGGGTCCGACCATCGGTCGTCCAGATCACGAGCGAGCAGATCCGGCTCGACCAGTTCAACCAGCCCTTCACCGTCCCGGCGGGCGTCGGCTCCGGCGTCATCTACGACGCCCAGGGGCACGTCCTCACCAACAACCACGTCGTCGAGGGCGCGCAGAAGCTGCTCGTCTCGCTGCCGGACGGCCGGTCGTTCCCCGGCAAGCTGGTCGGCCGAGACCCTCTGACGGACCTGGCCGTGGTGCAGGTTGCTGGCGGCAACCTTCCGGTCGCCGAGCTGGGGGACTCCGGCAAGCTGCAGGTCGGCGACTGGGTGGTGGCGATCGGCAACGCACTCGCGCTGCCCGGCGGGCCGACGGTGACCGCGGGGGTGGTGAGCGCCCTGGGAAGGACGATCCAGGAGCCCGCCGGGCCTACCGGCGGCGCGGGTCCCTTCCTCTTCGACGTGATCCAGACCGACGCCCCGATCAACCCGGGGAACTCTGGTGGCCCGCTGGTGGACCTGCAGGGCCAGGTGATCGGGATCAACACGCTGGTGGCAGGCCAGGCGGAGCCGGGCGTGCCGGCCCAGGGAATCGGCTTCGCCATCGCCATCAGCACCGCCAAGCCCATCGCCGACCAGCTCGTAGCCACCGGTCGGGCGGTTCACCCCTACCTGGGCATCGGCTACGTGCCCCTGAGCCCGGCCATCGCGGCCCAGCTCGGCATACCGTACCGCGAGGGCGTGGTGGTGGCCCGGGTAACGGCCGACTCGCCGGCCGCCCAGGCCGGGCTGCGCCAAGGAGACGTCATAACCGAGATCGACGGCACGCCCCTGAAGACCGATTCGGCGCTGGCGCAGATCGTCAACAGCCACAAGCCGGGGGATACGCTGACGCTGAGCGTGGTGCGGGGGAACCAGAGACTCACCCTCAGGGCGACGCTGGCCGAGATGCCGTCGCCTTGAGCCAGAGCCGCTCAGCGCGGCAGCAGCCTCAGCTTGCCCGGCTCGCCCGGGCTGCTCTCGACTCGCACCGCCAGGTAGCCCCCTTGCTGGCCCTGGACGCGGATCGGGACCCTCGCCGCAGCGTGTTCTACCCCCCACGCTACTCTACGCGGCAAAGCCTGTGCCGGCCACCGCGATTGTCGCAGGCACGCCGAGCACCCGGTGGAGGTCCCTCTTTAACGCAGATGCTGTCTGGCCCAAAGGGCGGCCTGCGGGTGAAGGAGCGCCACGGGCCGGAGCACTACCAGCGCACCGGCAAGGTAGGCGGCAGCGCCCCCAAGCGCGGCGGGTAGCTCTGCGCCCTCCGCGACCTCTGCGTCTCTACGCTGAGTCCGGTCAGCTCTTGCCGGCGGCCGCTCGCTGGGCGAGGATGGCCTCGTGCAGCCCGCGCATGTAGCCGATGGCGTAGAGCCGGCCGCGGTTGGTGTAGCCGGCGTGGTCGTTGGGGTCCCCGGCCATCGTCGGCACGTGGTCGGGCCTCATCGGGCCGTCGAACCCGGCGTCGACGTAGGCCTTCATCGCCTGGTACATGTTCGTGTCGCCGTCGTCGTGGAAGCACTCCTCGAAGCGCTCGGCGGTGCCCCGCACGGTTCGGAAGTGGGCGAAGAACAGCTTGCCCTGCCCCGTGAAGTGCCTGACCTGGGCGGGGATGTCCACCCCCATCTCGGCGAAGCAGCCCTGGCAGAAGGTGATGCCGTTGTAGGGGCTGGGCACGAGGTCGATGACCCGCTGGAAGGCCTCGGGGTTCCGAAGCACCCGGGCGATGCCGCGGATCGGCGAGAGCGGCGGGTCGTCCGGATGGATCGCCAGCTTCACCTTCGCCTTCTCAGCCACCGGGACGATCCGGGTGAGGAAGTAGGCCAGGTTGCCCCAGAGCTGCTCGTCGGTCACGACGCCGTGCTCGGTCAGCGGCGCCTTGAGCATCAGCGAGTGGTCGTAGCTGGTCACCAGGGCGCCGCCCCGGGTCCGCGTCGTCGTCGAGGTCCGCAGCCAGCTTATCGCGGCCATCCAGTTGTAGCACCAGATCGGAATCCCGACGGCGCCCATGTAGCTCACCAGCTCGCTGGCCTGCTCGATGGCCTCGTCGCGCCCGGGCAGCCCGAGCTTGACCTTCTCCATGAAGGGCGGGTTGGACTCGATGCCGGCGACCGTGTAGCCGGCGTCCTCAAACCGCTTCACCATCTGCACGAAGGGGACGTAGTCGGGCTTGAAGGGCTGGTCGGGTCTGCCGCGGGGGAAGCCAGTGATGGCGTGCGTGACGCCCATCTGCTGGCCCAGCGTCCACATCTCCGTTGGCTCGGGAGGCAGGGACAACGCGAATCTCACCACGGGTTACTCCTTGTGTCTCGCTATGGTGGCGCATCGAGGCCGAGTAGTGCTGGCGCTCCGCTCAGGACGATGGCCATCAGATGCTCTCCGGCAGACCATCAGGTTAGGCCGCTCTGAGATTATCCCAGGCGGGCGCTCGGGTCAAGTGCTGGCGCGCCGGTTCGCACGCATCTTCGTCCCTTCCTTCCTGTTTGGTGAGCCAGGGGCTATACTTGATGCGAGGTCTCTCCCGCCTGTCGACCGCGCTCGGCACGTTCGCGAGCCGGCCGGGTGTGCTCGGCAACCGACTACAGAAGTGGCCCGGGAAGGTGGCCTGGAGAGGTAGATGGAATCACACGAGCTGGTCGTGGCGAAGATTAACGCGGCGATCAAGATTCTGGAATGGGCGAAGGACGGCATCGAGCCGGGCATCGGCGGGAACCCGCAGCAGCTCCACGTGGCGCTGGCCGAGGCCTTCAAGGTCGTCTACAGGACGGTGAGCGAGGCCGTCGCCGCCGAGCAGAAGGCATCCGAGCAACAGGCTGCCGAGCCGGCCAAGCCCGAGGCCGTGCCGATCGGGGGATAGCGAGGCCCGACAGGACCGTCCGGCGCCGCGACCGTTTGACTTGCCGGGGCGCGAGTATTACACTGGGTCCGGTTCGGCAACCACGGTGGACGCGACGAGAGCCGGGGCAGACGCCCGGCTCCGCCCATTCGGAGGTGATGCGCCGTGACCCAGGCCGAACGCATCCTGAAGGTGTTCAAGGGCGAGCGCCCGGACGTCATGCCCTGGTTCGCCGACCTCACCTACTGGTACACGGCCTCGCTAAAGCGGGGGTCCCTGCCCGAGCGCTACAGGGGAGACGGCGTCGTCGACCTCTACCGCGACCTCGGCTGCGGGTGCCACGAGCACGCCCTGAGTCACCCATGGACGACCGAGTACGAGGACGTCTCCGTGGTCACGAGCTACGAGACCGACGCGGCGGGCGAGCCCATCCTGGAGAGGATCGAGTGGCGCACGCCCGCGGGGACGCTCACGCAGGTCAAGGCCTACGAGCCGCTGTCGTTCTGCTGGGCCTACCGCAGGTACCCGGTGGCGAGCGTCGAAGACCTCCGGACGCTCCGTTTCGTCTACGAGCACGCCCACGTCAGACCGGACTACCGCGAGCAGGAGCGCCAACTCGCGCTGTGGGACGGCGTCGGCGTGCCGTCCTCGGTGCCGCCGCGCAGCCCGATGGCCCACCTCATCGTCATCTGGATGGGCGTCGTCAACGTCTCCTACGCGCTGGCCGACGCCCGGGCCGAGCTCGAGCAGACGCTGGAGGTGATGGGCAACGCCGAGGACCCGATCTACGAGATAATCGAGCGTGCGCCCGCGCCGCTGGTCTACTTCGGCGAGAACATCACCGGCGACGTGGTCAGCCCGCGCATCTTCGACGCGTACTACGCTCCCTACTATCGGCGCCGGCTGCCGGGCCTGCACGCCGCCGGAAAGCACGTCTTCGTCCACGTCGACGGCACCTTCCGGGCGGTCCTCCCGCACATCGCCCGCACCGGCGTCGACTGCGCCCAATCGCTGGTGGCGGCGCCGGTCGGCGACGTCGAGATCGGCGAGATGCGCGACCTGGCCGGGCCAGACCTCATCCTCTGGAGCGGCGTGCCGGGCGCGGTCTTCAGCCCGCTCTACCCCGAGCAGATGGTCCGGGACATGGTCCTGGAGTGCATCAAGCACCACAAGGAGCACGGCCGCTTCATCATGGGCGTCTGCGACCAGGTGCCGCCGGACGGCGTGATCGAGCGGGTGAGACTCGTCACCGACCTGGTGGAGGAGCACGGGCGGTACTGAGGCGAGATGCCCGAGCCTCCGCCGATGTGGTAGACTTACCCTCGCAGACTCCGCGCACGGGCAGGTGAGGGATGACGGTAACGGTCAGGCTGTTCGCGTCGTACCGGGAGGCGGTCGGCGCCCGGGAGCTTTCGCTGGAGCTACCCGACGGCACGTCGGTGGGCCAGCTCCTGGCGACGCTGGCCGAGCGGCATCCCCGGCTGCGCGACCTCGCCAGGTCGGCCACGTTCGCCGTCAACCGGCAGTATGTGTCGGCGGACGCGCTCCTCCGGCCGGGAGACGAGGTCGTCCTCCTGCCGCCGGTGGCCGGGGGTGCCGAGCCGTCGGCCGGTCCGAAGCGGTTCGAGGTCGTCTCCGGCGAGGTCTCGCCCGCCGCCGTCTCGGCCAAGGTCGCCTACCCCGGGGCTGGCGCCGTCGTGGTATTCACCGGAGTCGTCCGGGAGTTCTCGAACGGCGGCCGGCCGGTGACCCACCTGGAGTACGAGGCCTACCCGGAGATGGCCGAGGAGCAGATGGCGGCCATTGCCGAGGAGATCCGGGCGAAGTGGGGCCTGGAGGTCGAGCACGTCGCGATGACGCACCGGGTAGGCCGGCTGGCGGTGGGCGAGGTAGCCGTCGCCATCGCCGTGGCGAGCCCGCACCGCCGCGAGGGGTTCGCCGCCTGCCAGTACGCCATCGACCGGATCAAGGGGATCGTCCCCATCTGGAAGAAGGAGATCGGCCCGGACGGCGCCGAGTGGGTGGGGTAGGCACCACCCCCCCACGTTCTAGCGCCCTCGCTCGGGCTCCGGCGCGGGCCGGCGCTCGGGTGGCTCCCGGCGGACGCCGGGTTGGGGCCTCGGGTACATGACCCGCGTGGCGCCCGCGGCCAGGAGCAGCTCGGCCAGCGACTCGGGCTCCGGGTGCAGGGCGACGATGGTCCCGCCGTTGCCGGCGCCGGCCAGCTTGGCGCCCAGCGCACCGGCCTTCAGCGCGGCGTCGATCAGCCGCTCGTTCTCCGGCCCGGAGCCGCCGAGCGACCGCTGAATGGCGTGGTTCTCGTTCATCAGCGTGCCCAGCAGCGTCCAGTCCCGCCAGAGCAGCGCCTTCTTCGCCTCCCGGGCCAGGCGGGCGATGGCGACGTAGGCCTCGACGACCTCGCGCTCCCCCTCCAGCCAGCGCTCCCGAATAGGCTTGTGCACGGCTCCCGAGAGCCGGGCGACGCCCGTGTGCGCGAGAATCACCGGCGGCACCCCGACGCCACGGTCGGTCAGGCACTCGATCGTCGCATAGGGCTCGGAGAAGACCTCCCGGTAGAACTCCTTGTCACGGAAGTCCATGTAGTTGAGCCCGCCGAAGGTCGCCATGTACTGGTCCTGGTAGCCGCAGACGACGCCCATGTAGTTCAGCTCGATGGCTCGGGCCAGCTCGGCGAAGTGGTAGGCGTGGTACCGCTGCCCCTGGAACTCGGAGATGGCGGCCAGCGCGGCCACCAGCAGCGCGGTGGAGCCGGATAGCCCGGCCTGGAACGGCAGCTCGCTCCAGCAGCGGACGTGGCAGCGCAGGTTGTGGCAGTGCTGGTGGGCGATGACCGCGCGAAGGATGTCGCAGTGGTCGTTCCTGAGCGCCAGGTCCGAGCGGCGCCTGATCTCGACGACTCCCTGATCCGCCTCGAGCAGGAGCCGGTCCGCGGGCTCCACCGAGACGTAGGCGCGCTCCGCCGTCGAGCACGAGATGACGCTCCCCCCGTACATGTCGCTGGGATTGCCGACGATGCCCGCGCGCCCCGGCGCGGAGAAGACGATCATCACCGGCCACTCGCTCACAACTCGAGCAGCTTCTGCTCGAGGTGCTGTCGGACCAGGTAGCCGTACCTTTCGTCGGCCAGCGCGAGGTCGACGAAGGCCTTGAAGTAGGTCTCGAAGTTGCCGATGTCGTACCGCTTCTCGTCCGGGCCGAGCCGGACGCAGCGCACGCGCTGGCCCTGCTTCAGGAGGACGGCGATGGAATCGGTGAGCCAGAGCTCCCCGCCCTTGCCCGGGAGCGTCAGCCGGATGGCGTCGAAGATCGGGCGCTCGAAGACGTAGCGCGGGACGATGGCGAGGTTGCTCGGGGCGCTCGCCCGGTCCGGCTTCTCGACCAGCCCCACCACGCCGAACTCGACGCCCGGCGAGCTCTCCCTGGGCTGGACGACGCCGTACTTGTAGACCTCGTCGGGGGGCACCTCCTCCACGGCGAACGTGCAGACGGCATCGCCGCTGGCGTGGCTCTGCATCATGCGTCGGAGCAGGTTGACCCGGCCCTCGCTCCGGACGATCGTGTCTCCGAAGGCGACGACGAACGGCTCGCTGCCGACGAACTCCTCGGCGAGCCGGACGGCGTCGGCGGTGCCGCGCTGCGACGCCTGTCGGGTGAAGTAGAAAGTGATCTCGCCGTCGTTGTTCCAGGCCAGCTCTTTCAGCAGCTCCTGGTTCCCGCTCTCGGCCAGCCGGCGCTCGAGCTCGGGGTCGGCGTCGAAGTGGTCCTCGATGGAGGTCTTCTTGCGGCCGGTGATGAAGAGGATCTCGCGGATGCCGGCGGCCTGCATCTCCTCGACGACGTACTGGACGCAGGGCTTGCGGCCGACCGGAAGCATCTCCTTTGGCTGCGACTTGGCCGCCGGCAGCAGTCGGGTGCCGAAGCCGGCGACGAGGACGACTGCCTTCCGGATCCGGGTGGGGCGCTTTGGCGCCAAGCTGCCACTTTCGCTCACCTGCCAACTCCTTCCGCGAGATGGCCGCCCCTCCTGGGCGGCAGACTGCGACGATGGTCGTCCGGGCCGGGCGCCCGGCGGCGTCGAGGGGGCAGCCAGCGACCATCCCTGACGCCGCACCCACGTCCCCCGCCAAAATAGCACAAAGGCGGACGCCGCGCAACCAGGCATCACCGATCGGCGATCTCGACCACTCCCAGGTGGACGTAATCGCCGATGGCTGCCCCCGCGCCGTCGCGCGCCGGCAGCCGCTCCATAGTCTCCAGCCGGTACAGCCCGGCCACCAGGCGCAGCGCCCCGGCTCGCCGCCCCGCCGGGATCTCCAGCCTCCGGACGTCCCGGACGAGATACTCCGGACGCCACGATGAGGTCGGGTAGCCGCCCCCGACCGGATAGGAGTCCGACTGGGCGACGATCTTCCCATCCGCGTCCACGAGGTGGACGAAGACCGTGTAGTCGTGCTCCGGCGCCCGGAGCGCCTGCCAGTAGAGGGTGAGGCCCAGCGCCTCGCCCGGGCGCGTCGACGCGGACGAGAGGTCATAGCCGCGAAGGGCCAGCTCGTCGGCGAACGCGACCTGGAGGGCGCGCTGCGGGCGCAGCTCCGTCGGATCCACGAAAGGGGGGTCCAATCGGAGCAGCGTCACCCGGCCCGGCTCGACGCGGCCCACCTCCCGGGCGCCCACCAGCAGGGCGGACCGGTCGCTCGCCCGGATTCGGTCGAGCTCGGAGCCGTCGGCGAGCAGGTAGACCGAGCCGCCGGCCTGGCTGACCTTCCGAATCCGCCTGAGCAAGTCCGGCAGCGGCCCGACGTCGTAGCGGGCGGTCGGCAGGCCGGCGTAGAAGCGGAGGCTGCCGCTGTGCTGCATCGCCAGGAACAGCGCCGGCTGCTCCGCCCGCTCCCGAGCGAACCAGGCCGCCGTGACGTATCGCGTCTCCCATTCGCGCGTCCAGAAGACGCCGTGATCTCGGGCCGTCCCGAGCGACATCCAGGCGAAGACCGCCAGGCCAGCCGCGAGGGCGGCGAGCCGCGCCAGACGCAGTCGGCCAGGCTCCACCAGCCTGACCACTCCGGCCGCCTCCAGCGTCGCCACCGCCGGCAACCCCGGAAGCAGGAACCGGCCGTACGACCAGGCATCGTCGATGGCGTACCAGCCGAAGAAGGCGAGGAACACGCCGCCGACCCCGGCCAGGAGGATCCGCTCCTCCAGCCGCAGGCGCCCGACGGCAAGCCCGAGCAGCACGAGCAGGAGCCCCACCCCGGCCTGCTGGTCGTGGAGCCGGCGGAGGTGCCGGAGCGCCCGGGCCGCGGCGTCGCGCGGCGTGGCCGCCAGCGGCAACTGGCCGTAGCCGGTGGTCCAGAAGGCGCCGTAGAGGTCCTGGTTGACCAGTCCCTCGACCAGGACGAACGGTA
>Ga0315282_10014121_pt1 | contig 11930 bp, 10 predicted proteins | sample YL17G07_20_MG_FD_203693 | JGI IMG/M metagenome (GOLD analysis project Ga0315282, IMG submission 203693) | Sediment microbial communities from Yellowstone Lake, YNP, Wyoming, USA - YL17G07_20 | ecosystem: Environmental > Aquatic > Freshwater > Lake > Sediment | place: USA: Wyoming | collected... | reverse complement strand
GATTGTACGGGTTTCTTGCTCGGGGTTTGGAAAGGGGGCAAGGTGGCGGCGCGCGCTGGATTTCGGAACTTACATTGCCGCCTGCTCCCTCCGCCTCCTTTTGTTTTCCCCCTTCGATGTCGTTGTGACCATGACCACACCTCCGCTGCTTTCAGCGTTGGCTGCGGCTTTCATGCGGTTGCGGGGAGGGCGGCTGGTCGTGTGGGTCATGGATTTGAATCCTGATGAAGCGGTGGCAGCCGGGTGGCTGCGAGAGAACTCGCTCACAGCTCGAGTCCTGGAACGTCTCCTCGAGGCGAGTTTAAATCGGGCAGACACAATCATCGTCCTGGACGACTTCATGAAAGAGCGGGTGGTTCGAAAGGGAATTGACGAAAGAAAAGTGTCCGTGCTCCCTCCCTGGTGCCACGACGATGTCGTTCACTACGATGCCGAAGGTGCCAAGGCCTTCCGCGAGGAGCACGGTTTGAGCGCTAAATTCGTGGTGATGTATTCGGGAAACCACAGCCCCTGCCATCCCCTCGACACTCTGCTGGAGGCTGCGGTGCGACTGTCAGATCGCCCCGAGATCTGCTTTTGTTTTGTCGGAGGGGGAAGCCGCTTCGCCCAGGTTCAGCGATTCGCTGAAGACCGGAAGCTGAAGAACGTGGTGTGCTTGCCTTATCAGCCGCTGGAAAGACTTGGCACGTCGCTTTCCTCGGCGGACCTTCACGTCGTCGTCATGGGCGATCCCTTCGTGGGTATCGTCCATCCCTGCAAGGTGTATAACATTCTGAAAGTGGGGATTCCCTTCTTGTATATTGGCCCGCTTCAGAGCCACGTCACCGACTTGCTTCCAGTTGCGGCGGTGGGGACTTGGGCCCACTTGGCGAAGCACGGTGATGTAAACCGGGTCGTTGAGCAGATCCTCGCTTGCATGGGAACAGGCAATGGAAAGAGGTGGAGTGACGAAGTGCAGTTGGCCGGCAATTTCTCGCGCAAGACGCTGGCTGGGAAAATGGTTCAGTTGATTTCCGGAGGCAAGAGTTGAGTGAAACGCGCGTCCTAGCAACCGGGGCTGGGGCTTGGGGAATGTCCACTTCCTTGAGGGCGTGCCGCGTCTTGAGGTGCCCTCGGTCCTGGCGGCTTGCGTCCGCGCGCGATTTGCCCGTCCGAGGCTCATGGGCGCTTACGCTGACTTGGTGGAGGGTTTGTCAGGTAGAAAAGGGCAACTCCCCCACGCCGGTGAAGCGGCGCCGCTAGAACAGGTGCACATCACGGACCAATGAGAACCTACCTTGGGTTGTTCTTTCTTGCTGCGCTGCTCACCCTGCTCGTGACACCAGTGGTAATGGCTCTGGGTGAGCGGGTGCAGGCACGCCGCGAAGCGGAGGATGGTCGAGACGCGCCGCAAATTCCGCGCTTCGGAGGTCTTGCGATCTTCTTGGCCACGCTTGCGGCCTGGGGTGTATTGCTGCTGGTGCCTAATGATGTCCGAGCACGGTTCCTGTCAGAGTGGCGTACCTTGGCCAGCTTGCTGGTCCCGGCCACGTTGGTGTTGGTATTGGGAGTTTATGACGATCTGGCCCGTGCGACGCCCTGGCAGAAGCTGATAGTTGAGACGCTGGCAGCCAGTGTGGTCTGGTGGGTGGGCTTTCGCATCAGTAATTTGCCCCTTTTGGGATATAGCATTCACAGCCTCACGCTGAGCTTTTTGTTGACCGTATTTTGGATACTTGCGGTGACCAACTCCTTTAACCTGATCGACGGACTGGACGGACTGGCCGCGGGTATCGCATTCTTCGTCACACTTTCCGTCTTTGTGGTTTCGCTGATCCAGGGGAACCACTTCGTATGCATTCTCACCATCACGCTGGCGGGGGCGTTGCTGGGATTCTTGCGATTCAATTTTGCCCCTGCCAGGATTTTCCTGGGTGACGCCGGCAGTCTTTTCTTGGGGTTTGTCTTGGCCACCCTAGCCATTCATACCTCGCAGAAGAGTTCGACGTTGCTGGCCATCGTGGTCCCCTTTATGGCCTTCGGCCTCCCCCTGCTGGACACATCGCTCACCGTCGTTCGCCGTTTTCTGAGTGGACGGCCGTTGTTTGTCGGCGATCGCGATCACATCCACCACCGACTGCTCCAAAATAGGCTCACGCCGCGGTTGGCAGTCCTGACACTCTATGCGCTAGCAGCGCTGTTTTCGCTCGGATCACTCGTCATCATTCACTCCACCGGAAACCTGGTGGCGCTGGTGGCCCTATTGGCCGGCGTCTCAGGTTGGTTTGTGACCAGCCGCCTCCACTACGAGGAGCTATCGGAGTTGAACGTTTATGTTTCGCAGGCCATTCATTCTCAGCGCCGGGTACTGGCTAACCAAATCCTGATTCGTAAGGCATCGAGGCGGTTGGAAGAGGCCCAAGCTTTGGAGGGGAGTTGGCAGGTTCTGGCCGAGACTCTGGAGGCTTTGGACTTCGACGGAATCACTTGTCAGCTTTCGGGCTGGCAGAACGGCTCTGCGCCGTCCCTGCCCACTTGGCAGCGCGTGGGCGAGAACGAGATTGACGATTGCTGGACAGTTTGCATCCCGCTGCGCGTCGGCGAAAAGGCTTTGGGGGAGCTACAACTCTGGCGTGCGTTCAAGAGAGGCCGTCTGCTCTTTGAATTTTCTTCGCTTCTGGACACTTTGATTCCGTCGTTCGAAAAGCAATTGAGGCGCCGATACGATGCCGAGGAAGTGAGTCCTGCGGCCGGATACAGCGTGCAGCTGGATTCTGTCTGGCATCCCAATCTCCTGGCAAATGGGAGAAAAGGATGAAACAGCTTCTGCAAGATCTTCGCTCGCGCGAAGTCAAGGTGGAGGAGGTGCCCCCACCTTGTTGCTTACCGGGAGGGGTGTTGGTCAAGAGTGTGGCTTCGCTGGTCAGCAGCGGGACCGAACGAGCGACGATAACACTGGGAAGCAAGACGCTGGTAGGCAAAGCGCTCGAGCGGCCGGACCTTGTACGGCAACTCTTTCGTCGCCTTAAGACAACTGGTGTCGCGGACGTGATCGCCACGGTGCGCGCCCGTCTCGATACCGCCGTCGCCCTGGGCTACAGTTCCGCCGGTGTAGCTCTGGAGGTGGGAGCAGGGGCAGGAGAATTTGCCGTGGGCGACCGGGTCGCTTGCGCTGGAGCAGGCCATGCCAGCCATGCCGAGGTGAATTGGGTTCCCAAGAACCTGTGCGTGAAAATTCCGCCCAGAGTCGAGTTCGAGTCGGCGGCTTCTGTAGCTCTGGGCGCTATTGCATTGCAGGGAGTTCGGGTGGCGGAGGCGAAGCTTGGAGAGCGAGTGGCCGTAATCGGATTGGGGCTGGTGGGGCAGCTTGTGGCACAGATTCTCCGTGCGGCAGGGTGTGTGGTTTGGGGACTGGACCCGGACCCGGATCGCGTGAAGTTGGCGCGGGAAGTCGGCGTGGATTTCGCTTGCGAAAACCGCGAGTGGGAACAAAGCCCGTGCAGCGCCTTATGTCAGCGCGGCGAAGGAGCAGATGCCGTAATCCTCACCGCGGCGACCCGCTCAACGGAGCCTATCGAGTTGGCGGGCCGGCTGGCGCGTGACCGAGGAGTCGTAGTCGTCGTAGGCGATGTGCGTGCGGATATTCCTCGCGAGCTCTATTACAAGAAAGAATTGCAGGTGCGCTACTCACGCTCCTACGGGCCGGGCCGTTACGATTCTGAGTACGAGGAACGGGGCACCGATTACCCGTACAGCTTTGTGCGCTGGACAGAGAAGAGGAATATGGAAGCTTTTCTGGAGCTGGTGGCGCAGCAAAAGGTTTGTGTTGGGCCACTGCTGACACATCGATTCAGCATCAACGAGGCTTTGGAGGCTTACAAGCTGCTTTCGGGAGAGAGACAAGAGAAATACGTGGGCATTCTTCTTACCTATCCCCACACCGCGCCGCCGTCGAACCGAGTAGCACTTCGGGTGCCGATGCGAGCGGGCGCAAAAAGAGCAAGCCGTGAGACCGTTGGCGTGGGATGGATTGGGGCTGGAAGCTTCAGTCGTGCGAAATTGCTTCCCACTTTGCGGAAAATCGCCGGCGTCGAGTATGCAGGCCTAGCCAACGCCACCGGCATTTCAGCCCAAAGGGCCGCCAAGAGTTTCGGGTTTCGCTATTGTTCGACCGATGCTGATGAGATTCTGAACGACCCCGCCGTTGACGCGGTCTTTATTGGTACCCGGCATCACCTGCACGCACCGCTCGTCATTGCAGCCCTTGAACATGACAAACACGTATTTGTCGAAAAACCTTTGTGCGTCAATGAGGCAGAATTAAATCAGATCGCAGAGGTATATGCTGACTCGGGGCGTATTCTAAGCGTGGGCTTTAATCGCCGCTTCTCTCCCTTCGCCCGCGAATGTAAGAACTTCTTTGAGGGACGCGGTGAGCCGCTGTCGATTCTTTACCGGCTGAACACGGGACGGCTGCCGCACACACATTGGATTTATGACCCTGACCAAGGGCACGGCCGGGTGATTGGCGAGATTTGCCACTTCGTAGACCTAATGGGATTCTTGTCTTCGTCTCACCCGGTGGAGGTCCAGGCGTGGCCAGTGGAGGAGCCTGACGCCAACCCTGAAGACAACGTTCACGTTCACATTCGTCTTGCCGATGGTTCTCGGGGCGAGATCCTCTACCTTTCTTCAGGCGGCTCGACTGTGCCTAAGGAACACGTCGAAGTCTTTGGTCAGGGGCGAACCGCGATTTCCGAAGACTTCCGGAAAGCCTGGTTTTATTTCAACAACCGGTGCCGGTCGAGTTGGCCCTTCGCTCAAGACAAAGGATATAGAGAGGAACTGCGCGCTTTCATCGAGGCCGTGGCAAGTGGTGGAGAACCACCTATCCCCTTTGAAAGTCTCCGGGCAACGACTCTGGCCACGTTCCGCATCCGCCAGTCGTTGTCCTGCGGCAGGGCGCTAGCGGTTTGTTCTTCTGATCCCGCGTAATATTGCTTTAGACTCGACTTTCACACCCAATGCCCTGCAACAACCTTCCGCCGCACATACAGATCGCGAACCGATGAAAGTCCTGAGCGTTGTCGGAGCCCGCCCGAACTTCGTTAAGATCGCGCCCTTGCTGGCGGAGATGCGGAAGCATCAAGGGATTCAGCCTTTGCTCGTCCACACTGGCCAGCACTACAACCCGGAAATGTCCGACACCTTTTTCCGCGACCTACATATTCCTCGACCTGACATCAACCTGGGAGTTGGACCATCCAATCCGATCGCGCAAACTGCGGAGATAATGAAGCGGTTGGATGCAGTCATGACCAAGGAGCGACCGGACGTCGTAGTGGTGGTAGGGGATGTGAATTCCACGCTTGCTGGCGCCTTGGCTGCCGTCAAGCTGGGCATTCCCGTGGCCCACGTAGAAGCCGGCCTGCGCAGCTTCGACCGGAGTATGCCAGAAGAGATCAACCGAATAATCACCGATGCAGTGTCTGATCTCCTTTTTGTGAGTGAGCCAAGCGGCGTAGAAAACCTGCTCAATGAAGGTCGACCTCGCGACCGAATATTCTTGGTCGGCAATGTCATGATCGACACGCTCATAAGCTGTTTACCCTCGGCGCGCCGGATGAATACGATACGGGAGCTAGGACTCATCGATGGTCGCAACGATGATAAGCCCAAGAAGTATGCAGTGCTCACACTGCATCGCCCGGCAACAGTGGATGATCCGAATGTGCTTCGGAAAATCTGGGTGCTATTACAGGACATTGCCCGGGAGATTCCGATCATATTTCCTGTCCATCCTCGCACGCAAAAGCGCCTTCGAGAGCTTGGGCTGAAAGCTCTTAACGGCAGAGGTCCCACACGCGGCCGAAATGGAATCCTGACGATTTCTTCCCTCGGTTACTTGCGATTCCTTCACCTGGAAAGTGAGGCTACTCTCGTGATTACCGACTCGGGTGGGATCCAGGAAGAGACGACGGCGCTGGGCATACCTTGCTTGACGATGCGGAATAATACCGAGCGACCCGTCACGGTAATCGAAGGGACGAATACAATTGTTGGGCTTGACCCTGCACGAATCCGGGAAGGCGTATACAACATTCTCTCCGGTAATTGCAAGCGCGGCCGAGTGCCCCACCTATGGGACGGCCATTGCGCAGAGCGTATAGTCAAGGTTCTTTGTGACCACTTTGACCGACGTCTGAAGTGGCATCTGAGCCAAACGCCAGGCGCCAAATCCACCTGCGTCTCCCCGATTGTAGCAAGTTGACCGGTGGAAATGGGAAGGTGGGGAATACCCAACCTTTGCCCAAACACACAGGCCAAAGCCGCGACCCAGAGAGGTGTCCATCTTTTGATAGGTAGAGGGGAAAGGCGGGTATGTACGCTCCTCTAACAGGGTTAGAAAAAGGCAGCGCCGTGGGCAACGCAATTCCATGCGATAGGAAAAGGGAGGTTCATCATGGCTGATTTAAGGCGAATAGGAATGTGGATGCTGATCACGATCCTACCGAGCCTAAATGGACTCGCCGCGGGACAAGAAACAGGTCCCGATGTCCTGGGCTCGGTTACCGGAAAGGAATCGGTGTGGGTTAATAATGAGCCGGCGCTTCCCAGAAGGGCGATTTTTAAAGGAGATGTCGTCCAGACCGGGAAGGTCTCGTCGGCAGTCGTGAATTTCCAATCCGGAACCCAAGTCATCCTCTCTGAGAACAGCGAAGTTGCCTTGGAGTGGGTAACAAGCCCGACGACCCTGAATCTGCGGCAAGGCGCCATCGCCGTTCGAAGCTCCAGCCAGCAGTCGGTCCGCGTGAGCGTGCTCGGAGCCTCGGTGATCGTCCAGGGTGAGGGTGGGTTCCCGGCGATTTGCAGGATAGCCGCGGTGGGGGGGGCCGCCGCCATCGTCAACGACGGTGGCCACGTGGAGATTCATGGCGCTGGTGCGCCGCTGATTCTCCCGAAAGGCAAGTTCGCACAATTGCAGGCTGGTAGTCCCCAGGGTGGAGCCCAGGTCGCAGGCAAGGTGAACGCCGCAATACCCGCGGGAACAGTGCTCCACAAAGGACAGACCCAGGAGCTCCCCCTGAAGATCCAGGATGCAGTCATCTGGGAAGACCTCCTTCGGACGCAAAAGACCGGTCGCGTACGGGTCGAACTCCTGGATGGCTCCTTCTTGAACATCGGGGCTCGTTCGGAGTTTCATGTCATCAGACACGATCCTCAGACGCAGCAGACCCAAGTCGAATTGACGTTGGGCAGCCTGCGAAGCGAGGTGGTGAAGCTGACTAAGCCCGGCGCCAATTTTGAGGTCAGGACTCCGACGGCTGTTATTGGCGTCGTCGGCACAGTCTTTTTGGTTGCAGCCACGGCAAATTCCACGCGCGTGCATTGCATCGAAGGACTGTTGACGGTTCGGAACATCAATCCGGCCATTGTCGGTCAAGTGACCCTGCGCGCGGGGCAGATGACAAGCGTGCCGAAGGGCTTGCCGCCAGCCGGCGCGGTCGCTTCACCTCCGGGTCAGGTCCAAAGCGCGATGAACCAGACGAATGTCGGCGGACCTGGCGCTGCAGGGCCCATTGCGGCGGGAGCAGCGGCTCGAGCTCCCACCGCGGCGAGTACTGTTGCTGGCGCGGCCACGACCGCCACCGGGGCAACTTCCGCCGCGCTGTCGGGTGTAGCCATCGTGCGCGTAACTGACGCGAGGAACCTCGCCACAAGCGCTAATGCGAGCCTGGCGACCGCCACAACCTCCAGTAACGAAGCGGCGGCGGCGGCTAATTCAGCTTCCCAGGCAGCTACCGCCGTGGGCTGCTCAGTGAACGTCGTGAACAGCGCACTTGCTCCAGGGGCTGTGAGCCCGTTTACGCCACCATCGGGCCGGTGCCCGTAATACCTTTGGATCGGGGTATTCGACGACGGGCGGTTTTTCGCGCGGACACTACTACCACCGCCCGCTCTTCTTTTTGCGCTTAGAGAATCTCTTTACCTGTAAAGCCGCAAGTCAGATATGGAATGAATTCTTCCGTTCGGCAACTGTCTCCGAGCCAAGGTTCGTCCCCTCGTTCACCTCTGGCTAACTTTCGCCACCTGCTTGTCCCCCCCTAGCTGACCGCGTCGGATTCTAAGCCCTGCCAGGCCAACCTTAGTTTTCCCCTTAGAAGCTTACTGTGAATTCTGAGAGGTGGGTGGACTATGCTTTGAAAGCCGCTTTGACGGATAGGCACTGCCATCTGCTGGAGCGAGCCTCTGCGGAGGCAATCCCACTGTGGCTGATTGGAACTCAACTGGCTGGCTATGTGTGTGGTGCCTTCACAGGGGCGACCCAGTAAAGCGAGGGCGTTGTAGTGGCGGTCGGAAAGGCAACGGTCTTCGTCATCACTTACTCTCCCAATGGATTGCGTCGTCTCTCTGAATTCTACTTGTATTCCCGGGAGAAGTCGCACAAAGCAGTTCTTGCTATCGGACAGCGCGCGCAGTTGTCTGCCTGGATAGCTTCACCTAATCGCGACGACGAAAGGCCGGTGGCGTTTCTTCGATCGTGTGCGTTCCATCAGGGGGTTGGGTCTCTGCCGCACTCAAATCGGGTGTATCCGGGCTGCCAGAATCCCCCAGCAGCCGCTCCTTGATACTGTCAAACTCACATTTAGAGACCGCGGCGTATTGTCGATCGGGGAGGATTGCTCTTATCTCCTCCAGGGCTCTCGCAATTCGTTCTTGCGCGTGCGGGTGGTCCTTGAACAACGTCCATGTGTTTGCAGCACCTTGCCCTTCCAATTGCTGGGCCCTTTGCAGGAACCGTATATAGCAGTTGGGGTCGTAACCTGCTTTGTACATATACTGGAGGCCCAGAAAATCGGCCTCCAGTTCTTGACCGCGACTAAACTTCAGCAAGGCAAAGGGCATGCCCTTAAGGTACACTTCGGCGGCGGTAGTGTAGATTGCCCCCGAAATGGGAAGGGACATCAACGGCAGCTCGATAGATCTGGCGATGGCTCTCTTGGTTGCCTGGTTTGCCCAGTGACGAGCCGCCAGATGCGCTATCTCGTGGGCCAACACCCCAGCAAGCTCGCCCTCGTCATCGAGTTGCGCTAACAAGCCAGTGAAAACGTAAAGAAAGCCGCCGGGCAGGACGGAGGCATTGAATTCCGCCTGGTTAACAACCTTGATGGTGAGGGGTTTTTTTAGATCAGAATTGCTGGCGATCTTTCGAGCTACGCGTTCTACATATTCGTTGATAATTGGGTCCGTCAGTAAGTCGCCCGAATCGTCTATTTTTTGGGCCGCGCGCTTTCCTACTTTGACCTCCTTCTCGTATGAAATGAGGCTGCGGCGCGCCACCTTGCGCTTTCCGATCTGATTGACATCGAACTTGTCATCCGCGCCTTGAGCCCCTAGAGCGGTCAGGAGGAGCATACTAGCCAGAAAAGCCGAGGTTCCCCGCTTCCCCATCGAGCTCCCTGCTGATGGCCTGATTCGGTTTCGTTCATTCCAGCTCACTAGTGATTGACCTCTCCTCCGACATCATGTTTCGCGACTGAGGTCGCCGGGCCGAACCCTTCGTACGATTCACTCCGCAAGAAGTCCCGCTGCCAATTAACATCCTCGCAACCCATCGACGTTTCAGTCTCCTGACGGCGACTTGAAAAGACCGGGTTCGCCGTCCTGAACGCCTGTTTCCGCGCTCGGTATGATGCGGACCTCTGATTTGAAGCGTCTGTAGTTCGAATATTTAACTAAGAACTTGGCATGCACGGGGCCGTCGGGAAACCGAAGGATGTCATCCGCAAGGACTAGGGAGGGGAACCAATTCTTCCCGTCTAATTGTTCTCGGTAATCGACGAAGTGAGGGTACAATAACCTATCCCTCTTCGCGATACTCCTGTCCGGAACGTTTTTCCCCTCTAGCCTGACGACTTGTAGGTCCTGATCCTCAACCCAGATAGCTCCCTGGAAATAGACGTTTCCGTCGTCGAGAAATCGTGGCCGCATCGAGAACACGTAGGCAGAGATTTCAGCCAAGCGGACATGCCCAACGTAGGCGATCTCGTATGCAGCTAAGACTTCAGGAGGAAATAGAATTGGCGCAATAGCGCGCAATGGGACTTGGTTTTCCCCTGGGAAATATATCCGCTTCAAGGTGCTCGGTGAAGAGTAGGTTATGCGCACGACGACCTCTCCGCGATCATCGATAACGACGTCCCACTCCTTGTGGAAGGTTCCAACCACGCGCCCTCGGTCATCAAGCTCATTGATTTTGTACACCTGGTGGTAGGTATAGTTCTTCCGAGCCTCTATGAAGGCCTTATCGTTCCGGCTAAACTTCTCAATAATTCTTGCCACCAACCTCGGCTCGGGATCTGGAAGGCTCGAACATTTCGGCGGATCGTGAGCTGTGGATGAGTTCGAAGAGCCCCCGCGGGCGTCAATTCCATCTAGTGTGCGCTTGATGCCAGCACTCGGATGTTCAGAATTCGTCTTGGAGAGAGGCTCTTTGGGGCTACTGGGCAGCGCAGTATTTGTTTCGCTCTTTGCCCTCTGGATGGCTTGGATGATCCCCGTGTCACGCCCGTACGCCCGAAGCTTTTGTTCTAGATGGCCGGTAAGACTGAAATCGACACCGTGCTCCTGGATGAGCCGGACTTTCTTCTCTGCCGTGGCACCGCTCAGCAGAAGCAGCAGGACGTCCTCCTCACTCAGAAGGTCACCCTCCGCCGCGACTCCTGTCCCTACTACCAATAGGAAGAGACCTACGGTGACGAGTCCACGACCCATTCTGGTCACCACGGCTCTATCTCTTGGGGTCATGTCACAAGCCTCGTAGTTACTATTCCCGCCGCTTGAGTCCATCCGCAGTCCCTGGCCAGTGCACCGTGATCAGAAGTTCCCCTTAGGACGCCCTGAGACACGTTCCCGTGTCGCAGGCCATCCTCAACGTGCAGCCCTTCGAGCGACTGCCGTGCTTCACTCTTTCCTTATCGCTTGGTGTTTTGAGGAACTTTAGGCGGGGGGGCGGGATGAGAGTCTTTTTAGAAAAGCTGGGGCACAACAGAACGTAAGGGACGGATCGAGTCGTTACTTCTTTGCGGTCTAAAAAGTTAGCAAGGTGTAGGGATCGCCCTTCAGGTGCAAGGAGTGGGTTTCGAAGTTACTGCCCGAGCAGCCCGTCTACAAGCTGGAAGCCTTTGTCCTTTAACAGCGCACCTCCTTCCGCTAGGTCGATTACATCGCGGCCGATCCATTCATCCTCGATTAGCGGCGCATCCCGCAAGGAGGACACCGGCACAGATGGCAATCGGCCTTTTGTGCCGATGTGAACGGCCTGGCTTGATCGTAAGCCTCAGGATCCAGCCTCAACCTCCCACGCCTACCTCGTGCAATTCCTCCCATCTTCAGAAACCTCACTCGAAATTGACAAGGGCTGTGGCGGGATGGACTTCCACGAAGGTGTGAGCGATCTTTCCTGCGGAGGGGGAGCAAGTCGATTACTTGCTCCTCGACGTGAATTCTTTGGTGAGAATCGCTTCAGGCAGCTTCTGATGTCGCCGTTGAGGTGTTGAGCTAGGAAGGGTGATACATCATATCGAACCCGAAAAATCAGGGAATTTACGTCACAAAACTCCCCACAGTCAGGCTTTAAGGGTGAGAGTAAGAATCCGCGTAATTTATTCGAAACAAAGTGGTAGCGGGGGGGAGGATCGAACTCCCGACCTAGGGATTATGAGACCCTCGCTCTACCACTGAGCTACCCCGCCACGCCAGCCGCCCGCCAACTGATTGAAAGCCCGGCAGCAAGCCGACTAACAATACTAGGGTAAAGGGGCGCACGAGGTCAAGAAAACTGGATGCGCGGTAGCGTCAAGCATTTTGTGTAAATTCCCTGAGGGGTTTTCTCTCCCAGGAGCGGTTCAAGTGACTGATGACGCCGAAGATGATGCGATCGCAGCTCG
>Ga0315282_10014120_pt1 | contig 11930 bp, 8 predicted proteins | sample YL17G07_20_MG_FD_203693 | JGI IMG/M metagenome (GOLD analysis project Ga0315282, IMG submission 203693) | Sediment microbial communities from Yellowstone Lake, YNP, Wyoming, USA - YL17G07_20 | ecosystem: Environmental > Aquatic > Freshwater > Lake > Sediment | place: USA: Wyoming | collected... | reverse complement strand
AAACCATATGGAATTTAGTCATCTCCATGCGGCCAATTCAATGGTCAAAAAATTTGTTTATTTTCGCCCCGCTTATCTTTTCCAGGGAATTTTTAATTTCTTCACTCCTTTGGAAAGTTTTTTTCGCCTTTCTTATATTTTGTGGTATTTCGGGAAGCGCCTATATTATCAATGATTTACTTGACATTGAAAACGACCGCTGGCATCCTCGAAAAAGCCGACGGCCATTAGCCTCGGGAGACTTAAATCGCATAACGGCTTTACTGGTAGGAATCATTATATGCATCATAGCGCTCGGATTGGCCTATTTGCTCAACTGGAATTTCTTTATGGTCGTCTTGGTATATTTCGCCATCCAAGTAGCCTATTCCTATAAACTTAAGCACATTCCTATTCTTGACGTCTTTGTGATAAGCGCCGGATTTGTGCTGAGAGTCACCGCCGGTGGTCTGGTTGCTGGAATTGCTCTTTCAGACTGGATTCTCGTATGCTCATCCTTACTCGCTTTGTTCATCGCTCTTAGTAAACGGCGTTACGAGTTTGTTTGGTTGGAAAACGATGCCGACAAACATCGTCCGATTCTGAAAGAATACAGCGTCATTCTTCTCGATCAAATGATTTCCGTGGTCACAGCGTCCACCCTTATCGCTTATTGCCTTTATACAGTCTCTCCCGAAACGGTTAGCCGGTTTGGGACAAAAAACCTACTTTTTACAGCACCGTTCGTCCTTTATGGAATTTTTCGCTTTTTCTATCTCATCCATCAGAAAGGGCAAGGGGGGAGCCCTGAAGAGCTTATTTTAAAAGACTTACCTTTGCTGATTGATATTCTGTTGTGGGTTGGCTCTGTCGCCGTCATTCTCTATGTTTTTTGACCATAGATGATTATCAGTCCGTTATCAAATAGATCATTCGACAGCAGGAAGCTTTTGTCACACGATATGTTTAGTGGCAATATCACAAAACGTTTGATGGTGAAAGAAATATAATACCATTAGGCATGAGGAAATCATGAACGTCCTGATCACTGGCGGATGCGGATTCCTGGGGACAAACCTCTGTCTATACTTCAAACGCCGTGGGGCGGAGGTCGTGGCCTACGACAACCTGGCCAAGCATGAGTTCATGCGCAACCCCTACATAAAGCCGGAGGCCAGGCTCCACAATAAAATCACCTTGGAGAAAAGCGGCGTCGAGGTCGTGGTGGCTGACGTGAGGGACAAGGAGACCCTCCAAAAAAAGGCGGAGGCCTGCGACTATATCTGCCACACGGCCGCCCAGCCGGCCATGACTATCTCCTGGGAAGACCCGGAGCTCGACTTCAGCACCAACGTCGTGGGGACCTTCAACGTCCTGGAGGTCGCCCGCCGCCTCCAGATTCCGGCGGCCATCTGTTCCAGCATCCACACCTACGGGCCAGATAAAATAAACTCATCTCTCAAGGAAAAAGCCACCCGCTATGCGCGCCGGCCGGCAGCTATCAACGAGGACGAGCCTCTCCTGCAGGGCATGGTCACTCCCCTGCACGCTTCCAAGCGCTGCAACGAAATCTATGCCCAGTCCTACATCGACACCTACGGGATGAAAGTCGCTTGCTTCCGGCTGACGGGCATCTACGGCCCTTACCAGTTCGGCGGCGAGGACCACGGCTGGGTGGCCAATTTTTCCATCCGCGCGCTCGTCGGAGTGCCGATCACAATCTTCGGCACGGGCAAACAGCTAAGGGACATCCTTTTCGCCGAGGACGTCTGTGAAGCGTTCGATGCCTTTTATAGAAAGCCCGTTCCAGGCATCTATACCCTCGGCGGCGGCAAAGAGAATATGATTTCTTTGCTGGAATCCCTCAAGCTGATTGAGGATCTGACGGGGGGTGAGCCCCAAGTACAGTTCGAGCCCGAGCGCCGCGGCGACCTAAGGTATTTCGTCGCCGATTCGTCGCGGTTCACAAGAGCCACGGGCTGGGAGCCACGCGTTCGGCCACGCCAGGGCGTCGAGAGGCTGCTCAACTGGGTGAAAGCCAACAGGGGGTTGTTCGCCGATGCCTAAAGACAAAGAGCTAAAAGCGCTCATCCTGGCCGGCGGCCGGGGAAAACGGCTTGGGGAGTTCACCGAGGATTTCAACAAATCCATGCTGAAGTTCGGGGACAAGCACCTCATCGAATACAGCCTGGACAATGCCGTTCACCTCGGCGTGCAGGAGATCGTGATCGTCGTCGGCTATATGGCCGAGCAGATCATCAACGCCTTCGGCATCGACTACCAAGGGGTACCGGTCAAATACGTCATCCAGCGGGAGCAGAAGGGCGTGGTGCACGCCATGGAGTGCGGCCGGGAGGCGATCGGCGGAGCCGACTTCATCCTGCTGCTGGCCGATGAATTTTTCATCAACCCCGAACACAGCGCCTTCTTCCGGTTCTTCCGCGAGAAACAAGTTTTTGCCGCCTGCGGCATCGTCCACGTGGACGACCTGAGCCGGATCGGCAAAACCTACGCCGTCCTGGCCGACGCCCAGTCGCAGCGGATCTTCCGGCTGGTGGAAAAACCCAAAAATCCTATGAATAACATCATGGGCACGGGGAACATTCTCTTCGCCAACAGCATTTTCGACTACATCCCCATGACGCCCATTAACCAGCAGCGTCAGGAAAAAGAGCTCCCCGACCTCATCCAGTGCGCCATCGACGACGGCAAGCCGGTCCTCTATTTTCCGCTGGCCGCAACCTACGTCAACGTCAACAACCCGGAAGACATCCTGGTTTTGAAAGAAGAGCAATCGCGCTCATGACCACCGCCCGCGACACGATCGTCGTCATCCCGGCCTACAATGAAGAGAAGAGCATCGGCCGTCTCATCGAACTGACCCGGCCCTGGGCGGATGTCTGCGTCGTCAACGACGCCAGCCGCGACCGGACCGAAGAGATCGTGAAGTCCTATCCCAGCGCCGTCTGCATCACCCACCAAAAGAATACGCACATCCCCCAAGCGGTGCTGGACGGGATGCGATACGCCGCGGGCAAGCCCTACCGCTACGTGATCACCATGGACGCGGGCCTGAGCCATGACCCCGGCGAGCTGGGCCGCTTCATCCAGGCGCCCGAAGCGGATGTCGTCCTGGGCCGGCGGGAGATCCGCCATGATGTGCCCGTTTGCCGCCGCCTGTTCAGCCTGGCGGCCGGCCTCCTCTTCAACCTGGCCTTTTCTTCCTGGAGATGGGGCGTTCCCCCCTCTCATTTCCGGGACGTGACCTCCGGTTTTCGGCGCTATTCCCGCCGCGCTGTGGAGCTCTTATTGAGCCGGACCTTCAAGGCGAAATCCTTCGATTTTCATGTCGAAGCCTTGATGTTTGCCTACCGCAACCGGCTGCGTATCGTGGAGGTTCCCATCAGCTACAGGTTTACCACGACGTCATTGAAGACAAAGGTGGTCATCGACGAATTGAAGATGCTGGGGGACATGCTCCTCCGGCAGCGAAAGTAAAGATTTATTTCCCTCATCAAATGCCCATCGCGATGAAAAGGCTTGATTTGAAAGTGGCGTTCTATATTATTGCCGCCTGGTTTTTTTTCTCATGCCTCACCTTCTTGAAGACGGAAGCCTTTTCGGCCCAAACTCCCAACCTCCTCTACCTCCGCCTCCATGTCGAGCTCCAGACCACGGCCGAGCGGGCAGCCTTCAGCTTTGAAAATGCAGACCGTATCCTGACCTCGCGCCTGGCCGCGGCCCAAGGGCCTCTTTCCTCCAAGGGCTGGACCCTGCGGCGGTTCTGGGTCCGCTCGGCCCAAGCCGGAGCGACGGTCTCGGCCACCACGGCCTATGCCCTGTCCGAGGAAGCGCTCTCCGAACCCCTCCCCTTTTCGCTGGAAAAGTCCGAACAGGGCGAGACTCTGCTCCGCATTTCGGTCATCGATAAAACAGGAGAAGCCCATCTCCTCCGGGAATGGCGGCAGACCGGCGCGGCGCGCCTGGAAGATTCGCTCGACCTGGCCCAGGCCGCGACCTCATCCGATATTCTCCTCTTCTCCTTTATCCCCCTTGTGGGCCGGCCGGCCCTCATCGCCCCCCAGAAAATGCTCCTGGCTTTCTACTATCTTTGGTATAACCTCAGCGATTGGGACAGCCCTTATCTCCAAGACCGTCCCCTGACTCCCTATTCCTCCAGCGACCCGGCCGCCCTGGCCCGCCACATCGACCAGGCCAAGAGCGCGGGCATCCAGGGCTTCATCGCTTCCTGGTGGGGCCCGGACAATTCCATCGACCGGAACTTCCAGACGCTCCTCGACGCCGCCCGGAACAAGGGTTTCAAGATCGCCATCAATTTCGAAACTTTGGATGCCGACGGGCCGCGCGACGAGGCCACGATTCTGAGCTGGCTGCGCTATGCCCTCAGCCGCTATGGAGATCATCCCGCCTTTCTCAAAGTCAACGGCAAGCCTGTCATCGTGTTCTGGGTTTCGTTCACCGTGCCGCTTGAGGTCTGGGAACGTGTTTTCGGCCAGCTCAAGTCCGAAGGCCTGGAGGCGGTGTGCATCGCCCATTATCCGAACGCCGAGCCGGGGCTTGAAGCCCTGGAGGTTTTCGACGGGTTTCACCTCTACAACATCCTGGCCGTCGCCAACCGCAACGAGGAGGTCCCGGACATCCTGGCCCGCACTTACGCGGAGACCGGCAGGGCGGTCCGTTATTATCCCTTGCTGGCCGGGCCCTCCTCGTTCAAGATCTGGACGGCCACGGTCCAGCCCGGGTTCGACGACACGCTTATTCCCGGCCGCAGCACGCCGGTGCTCCCCCGCCTGGACGGCGGCCTCTATCAGGCCACCTGGCAGGCGGCGACGGCCAGCAGTCCCGATTGGGTCTTCATCTGCACCTGGAACGAGTGGTGGGAAAACACCCATATCGAGCCCAGCCGGCTCTACGGCGACCAATACTTGAGGATGACTTGGGACCAGTACCGCGCCTGGAGAACCAAGGCGGCCGGCCCTTCGTACTGATTATTTTGGTATAATTGCCGTCTTGCTAATCCAAGCGGAGCGACCGTAAATTTAGTTATTCGGTGAGAAACGCACCCAAGTGCAGAGGCGAGAATTCATGCTGTGGAAAGGCGGAGGCGGCCGCTGTCATACCAGACCGGCCAGGAAACGGCCGGCAGAAACAACATGCACACCGCGGTCGAGCTTGTGGACGGCCCGCTTTTTGATAAGCTGATAGGCAAACGGAATCTTCAATTTGTTTTTGAAATAGAGAAGGGACGGAGAAACGCTTTCTTCGGCGAGTTTGGCTTCCACGGCGAACCAGGGTTTCCGGTCGACGGTCACCAAGAAATCCGCCTCCCTTTTTTCTACATCTCTCAAAAAGAAAAGGTCCGCTCTGACGCCGTCCCGGTCATAAAGGAAATGGCAGAGCTTCAGGAGATGCCCGGCGACCAGATTCTCGAAGCGCGCTCCCTGGTCGGAAACCTCGGACCAGTCCCACACATAGAGCTTGGGCTCCTTTTTGATGGACCTGATCCAGCGACTCTCGAAGGGAGGTATCCGGAAATGATAGTAGAAAGACTCAAGAATCACCAGCCAGTTGGAAACAGCCCTGTGGCTGACCTCCAGGTCTTCACGGACGGCGTTGGCTGAAAACAGCGACCCCACGCGCTCGGGCAGCATGTCGCTGAGGAGTTTCATCCGGCCCAGCTCCCGAACTTGCTCAACGCTGGTAATATCATCCCTGAACATCCGTTCGATTTTCTCGTTGTGCCAGCGGCGGAGGAATCTCGCATTCTGCCGGAAAAGGGGCTCGGGGAAACCGCCGAATTCGAAGAGCGAATCGAAATCGGAGGCGGGGGATTCTCGAGCGAGGGGTATTTCCTTGAATGTTTCGACGGAGCCGCTTGGGCCGGACAATTCCCCCAGGGAAAAGGGATGAAGCCGGTAATAATGGTACCGGCCCTGAAGGGAATCCCCTCCTCGCCGGATAGTATCCAGCCGGGCGCTGCCGGTCACCATAAATTTATATCGACTCTTAAGCTTGTCGTACTCGCCCTTGACCAGAGTTTTCCAACCGCGAAGCTTATGAATTTCATCAAGGATGATGAGGTCGGCGTCGCCGGGCCAGCGGGCGGCCATGATCTCCCGGCGGTCCCGGCGGTTGTCCCAATTGAAATATGCCGGCGACCGAAACCGTTTCCCCAGGAGGTCGAAAGCAAACGTCGTCTTCCCGACCTGGCGGGCGCCCCCGACAAAGACCATCTTCTCCTGGAGGTCTTCGAAAACGGCTCCGGTGAGATACCTATCCCTCAACATGGATTGATTATAGGCCGGCTCTTGATCCATGTCAAGATTTTTTGCCTATAAGCAAAAAAATAGTGTTATTTTTTTGCCCGCCGGCAAAATTATCGGAGCCCGAACGCACCGGCCGTCAGCCCTTCGACTCTCCGGGAACCAGCACCGCACTCGGAAGATCAAGGCGGCCGGTACATCGCATTGATTATTTTGGTATAATTGCCGTCTTGTGGCTCGACCGGCGGGTCTGGTGTGTCGCCAAACCGCCCCGGCCGGCCATGCCGCCGGCGACAAGGTCCTTAGGCAGGAAGAAAAGCCCTCAGGAAAGGATTCACATGGACGCGCTGAAATGGCACGCTCTCGAGGCAGACGATGTCCTCAAGGCTCTGGGCACCGACCCGGTCAAAGGCTTGAGCCCGGACGAGGCGCGGCGCCGCCTGGCCGAATACGGCCCCAACGAGCTCAGGAAGGAGGAAAGGGCCTCGCCCTTGAGCCTTTTCTTCAACCAATTCAAGAACATCCTGATCATTATCCTCCTGGTGGCCATCGTCCTGTCGGTGGCCATCGGCGAGGTGATCGACGCGGTCATCATCGCCGCCATCGTCGTTTTCAGCGCCCTGCTCGGCTTTTTCCAGGAGTACAAGGCCGAGAAAGCGCTGGAGGCCTTGAAAAAAATGCTCTCCCCGGTCAGCACCGTGCTGCGGGAGGGCCACGAGCGGGAAGTGCCCTCCCGCGAGCTGGTGCCCGGCGATATTCTTCTGCTCGAGGCCGGGGACCGCATTCCGGCCGATGCCAGGCTGGTCGAAGTCCCCACGCTCAAGTGCGACGAGGCGGCCCTGACCGGAGAATCGGTCCCGGTCAGCAAGCACGCCGCCGCCCTGCCCGAAGACACCCGGCTCAGCGAGAGGCGGAATATGGCCTTCGCCGGCACCATCGTCACCTACGGCCGGGCCCGGGCCGCAGTCCTGGTCACCGGCATGAACACTGAGTTCGGCCGCATCGCCGAGGAAGTGGCCGCCCCCGAGCAGAAGAAAACCCCCCTGGAGAAGCGGACCGAGGAAATCGGCAAGTGGCTGGGCATCCTCAGCCTGGCCATCTGCTTCCTGGTGGCGGGGATCAGCATCGCGCGCCAGGCCCTGTCGGGCGGGCTGCACATGACCTTTGTCCTGCACATGGTCATGTTCGCCGTGTCCCTGGCCGTGGCCGCCGTGCCCGAAGCCCTGGCCGCCATCGTCACCGGCGCGCTGGCCATCGGCATGCACCAGATGGCCAAACAGAATGCCCTGGTGCGGAAGATGCCGGCCGTGGAGACGCTGGGCTGCACGACCGTCATCTGCTCGGACAAGACGGGCACCTTGACCAAGGGCGAAATGACCGTCCGCCGGGTGTACACCGCCGGCGCTCAGGTCGAGGTCACCGGCGCCGGCTACGAGCCCCGCGGCGAGTTCCGGGGCCAGGACATGGAGAGGGTCCGCCGGAGCGCCTCCTTCCGGCTGCTCCTCCAGGGCGGCATGCTCTGCAACGATTCGAGCCTCTTCCAGCAGGAAGGCCACTGGACGATCAAGGGCGATCCGACCGAGGCGGCCCTGGTGGTCTTGGGAGAAAAAGCGGGCTTGGGCCACGAGGAGCTGGAGCTGGAATTCCCGCGGGTCGAGGAGATCCCCTTCAGCTCGGAGCGGAAGCGGATGAGCACCGTCCACCAGGCCGGGGAGAAGAAAATCGCCTTCCTCAAGGGCGCGCCTGAGATCGTGCTCAAGCGCTGCTCAAAAGTTCTGGACGGCGATGAGTCCAGGCGGCTGCACGATGCCGACCGGCGGCTGATCCTTCAGGCCAACGAGGACATGGCCCGCGCCGCGCTGCGGGTGCTGGCCGTGGCCACCCGCGAGCTCCCGGGCCGGGCCCCCTCTTTCAGCGAGGAGGACGAGGAGGACATGGTCTTCCTGGGGCTGGCGGGCATGATGGACCCCCCCCGCGAGGAGGCCATCCGGGCCGTCCAAGCCTGCGCGGCCATGAAGATCCGAACGGTCATGATCACCGGCGACAACGAAATCACGGCCATGACCGTGGCCCGCGAGATCGGCATCTGGCGCCAGGGCGACCTGGTGCTGACCGGCGAGCGGCTGGAGAAGATGACGGACGAGGAGTTCGCCGGGGTGGTGGACCGGGTGAGCGTCTATGCCCGCGTCTCGCCCATCGACAAGCTCAAGATCGTCAAGGCCTGGCAGAGCCGCGGCGAGGTGGTGGCCATGACCGGCGACGGGGTCAACGACGCGCCGGCCCTCAAGCACGCCGACATCGGGGTGGCCATGGGCATCACCGGCACGGAGGTGACCAAGGACGCCGCCGACCTGGTGCTCAAGGACGACAACTTCGCCACCATCCTCAAGGCCATCGAGCGCGGACGCTGGATCTACGACAACATCAAAAAATACCTGGCCTACCTCCTGCGCTGCAACATCACCGAGGTGGCGGTCATCGGCGGCATCGTCCTCATCAAGGGGCCGGCCTTTCTGCCGCTGCTGACGGCGGCCATCCTCTACATCAACCTAGCCACCGACGGCCTGCCGGCCCTGGCCCTGGGCATCTCGCCGCCCGACCCCGATATCATGCAGCGGCCGCCGCGCAGTCCTCGGGAGAGCATTTTCTCCAGGGAGGTCAAGGTCTATATCAGCCTGGCCTTGCTGGTGGAAACGCCCTTCTTCCTGTTTCTTTACTTCCACCAGTTCACCGACCTCAGCCAGGCCCGCACCGAGATCTTTTTCCTGTTCATCGTCGTCGAGCTGGTGTTGGCTTTGAATTTCCGCTCGCTTAGATTCAGCGTTTTCCAGGCGCCGCCCCACAAGTGGCTGGCCATCGCCGTGTTGTGGGAACTGGCGCTCATAACCGTGCTGATCCAGAGCGCCGCAGTCCGGGACGCCTTCGGCGTCCAGAAGCCTACGGCGGCCATGCTCCTGATCATCGGGGCTTTCTCCCTGTTCGTCTTCCTGGTGACGGAGCTGGTCAAGGTCGGCCTGCGCCGCCGGAGCTAGATCGGGGAGTTCAGGGGCTTCCCGATGGCCTCCCCTTTCGACCGGGCCCTGCGCCGGAACAAGGTCCGCCTCCCGCTCGGGCCGCGCAGCCGGGTCGTCATCTTCAGCGACCTCCACCGCGGAATCGGCGATGAGGCGGACGACTTCAGGCCTAACCAGCTCCTCTTCGAAGCGGCCCTCGAATATTACAATCGCCGCCGTTTCACCTATATCGAGCTGGGCGACGGCGACGAGCTGGTGGAGAACACCCGCTTCGAGGCGATCGTCCGGTCCTACGGCCGCATCTTCCGCCTCCTCGACCGCTTTCAGCGGGACGGCCGCTTCTACTACCTGGTCGGCAACCACAACCTCCAGATGGGCAAGGCCCGCTGGCGGGAGAAGCGCCTGGCCAAGGCCCGGCGGATCATCCCCGGGCTGTGGGAAGGGCTGGCCGTCCCGCAGACCATCCTCCTCGGCGACAGGATTTTTCTTTTCCACGGCCACCAGGCCGATGTCTTGAGCACTTTTGTGGCGCCCCTCAGCCGGTTCTTCATGCGCACGATCTGGCGTTTTCTGAAGAATGTTTTCGGCTTCAAGAACCCGCTGAGCGTGAGCCGGAATCCCCGCAAGCGGAGCCGGGTGGAACAGAGAATCTTGGGCTGGGCGGCGCGGCGGGGGATGGTGGCCGTGGCCGGCCATACTCATCGTCCTGTCTTCATGTCGCTCGGCCGCCAGGAGAGCGAGGCCGGGCTGGCGGGCCGGCCTTATTACTTCAACTGCGGCAGCGGCGTTCATCCCCGGGCGGTCACCGCTTTGGAGATCGAGGCCATGACCATCCGGCTGGTCAATTGGCGTATCAGGACCGACCCCCGCGACCGGGGCCGGCTGCGAGCGGCGCGGCAGACCATCGAAGGCTGTCAGCGGCGGCTGCGGGATGTTCTGGCCGAGCTGGAGGCGTGAGATGCATCGGAAAGCAGAACCGTCCTTATCATCGAAAAAGATAGGCTTAAATGTGATATGATTTAATAAGAGAGGAATTATGTAAAAAGAAGGAGGGGACGATATGAAAAAGATCCTGGCCTATACTCTGGTGCCTGTTCTTCTTCTGGCCGCCTTCAGCTGCGCTTCGATGAACAAGGCCCAACAGGGCGCGGTCATCGGCGCCGGTTCGGGCGCCGTGCTGGGCGGGCTGATCGGCAAGGCGGCCGGCAACACCATCGTCGGCGCTATTATCGGCGCGGCCATCGGCGGCGCGGCCGGGGCTTTCATCGGCAGCTACATGGACAAGCAGGCGGCCGAGATGCAGCGCGACCTGGAGGGCGCCAAGGTCGAACGCATCGGCGAGGGCATCAAGATCACCTTCAATTCGGGCTTGATGTTCGACGTAGACAAGTCCGAACTGCGCTCGACCAGTAAGCAAAACCTCAGCGACCTGGCCCGCATCCTCAACAAGTACCCGGACACCAACATCCTCATCGAGGGCCACACCGATTCCACCGGGACGGAGCAATACAATAAGAGCTTGTCCAACGACCGGGCCGACTCGGTCGGCGCCTATCTGGCCGTGCTGGAGGTCAAGTCCGGCCGCTTCACCATGGTCGGCTACGGCGAGTCGCAGCCGGTGGCCACCAACGACACCGAGGAAGGCCGCCAGCTCAACCGCCGGGTGGACATCGCCATCATGGCCAACGAAAAGTTGAAAAAGCTAGCCAAAGAAAAAACCCAAGGTTGAGCATAAACATTTTTTCTATTATGGCAGACAAATTTGTCAATGACAAAAATTGTCATAAAACAAATACTTAGAGTAAAGGATAGAGGGGATGTAATTTCATCCCCTAAATCACCCTTAGGGGTGATTGACGTTTTTTGGCCCGGATGAAATATAATAGGTCTAATAGAAGGCCTTTGAAGGCCTAATGCCAGTTTTTTGAGGGATGAATGGGTAGAGCATGAGCGCAGAAAGCAAGTATGACAAATTCGAAAGGGATCTTTTGAACGCATCCGCGGCTAAAAAACCAAAGGACGAAACCGAGGTTGAAAAGACCGTGGATGATCTTCTCAAGAATACCCTGGCCGGGATCGGCATCGACCCGGAAAAAAGAAAACAAGTTCTTCGTGAAGCCCAAGAAGCGGCCAGAGCAAAGGTGGAGCCCGGCAAACCTGAAATAACCAAGCCGGAGCCGCCCAAGCCGCCGACGTTCCCCATTCCCAAATCGGATGTCATCGACCGGAAGCCCCAGGACAAGGGCGCCAGGAGCGAAACTCTGCCCTGGCTTAAGAAAACTCCTCGTCCGGCCCCCTCCGCCCCGCCCAAGAAGCCCGAGCCTCCGCTTTTTAAGGAAAAGGCCGAAATACCGTTCCCCGGCCTGAAAAAAGAAAAGGCCTTCCTTGAAGACTACGGCAAGGAAAAAAAGAAATCTAAGCCCCTAGTCCCCATCATCATCGGCGGGCTGGTCGTGGTGATCGCCGTAGCGGCCTTTTTGATCTTCTCCGGGGGCAAGGGAAAACCCCCGGTCAATGCCCAAAATGCGGCCGGCGGAGTCAAGCCCAAAGAAGCCGTAACCGGACTGACCGGACCCGGGTCGAACCCCGCCGGCCTGACCGCCAAGCCGGGGCCGGAGACGACTTCTTCGCTCGGCCCTGCCGGACAAAAAAT
>Ga0315282_10014118_pt1 | contig 11930 bp, 18 predicted proteins | sample YL17G07_20_MG_FD_203693 | JGI IMG/M metagenome (GOLD analysis project Ga0315282, IMG submission 203693) | Sediment microbial communities from Yellowstone Lake, YNP, Wyoming, USA - YL17G07_20 | ecosystem: Environmental > Aquatic > Freshwater > Lake > Sediment | place: USA: Wyoming | collected... | reverse complement strand
CCCAGACGGAATATGAAGATAAGAGATTCTACATGAAGCATGCTCAGGCGTCTCTAGTGAATGGAGTCTGAGAAGTCGTGTCGGCCGGGCAGATTGGCCTATTGCCGCGGCATGATTTCTATCAGGCTGGAAGACCATTTGTTCCAGTATTGCTGACTAGGGGAATGGGCGTACTGGGGATCTGCTATTCGTGGTCGGCACGTCGCATCGATTCCTGTGACTACTACGTAGTGGCCGACCTCTTCTATCTCGTACTCATAAGCCTCCCTGACACTCGGAATGAGAACAATCGGTGGTATGCCTCTTCTTACACACTGCAGAATTGAGCATTTGCTCGTCTTGATCCGATCGATTTCTCCGCCAAGTTTCAGATACGCGTTTGTCAGACGAGGCTTCTGTCCCCAGATTCTAACACGAAATCCCCGCTTCAAAGCAAGCGTTCCTAGCATTCCTTCGCTGAGTCCTCTTTTCGAACAGTCGGCCAGTCTTCTGATTCGGCCGTCAGCTAGGAAATCCATTTGGGTATCGGCCACCCCATAGTACTTGAGTACCATTTCTAGCGCAGCAAGCCCACAACCACAGGTGTGTCTCTGCCTGACCGGACTAATCGTCAGAGACATCGCCTGGCATGATTGCGAAACCTGCATCAAATGCAGTTGCACTGCTCTGATCCCATCGCCAGCATGAGAGGTGCAGACTTTCTCGTATTCACACCTGTGTCTGCTGTAGCTCATTTTTGCAATTATAAATATGTGCTTATGCACATATTAAGTTTTGCACTTCTTGTTCAGATTCACCTCCGCTCAAGACGTCAAGAGAATGTCTTGAATCCATCTTGCCTACTTCAATGGCACACCTACTCTTCACAGTCCCGTCAACATACGAATGCGGGCCGCGGTCGTCTCATAGCATCAGGCAATAACGCTGTCCACCAATATTGCACCATCCATTAGGCCGCCACTGCAGCTCCCTGTTCGACTTTGTTGAGTCGGTAGAACTGCACGTAGTCTCTCGGGTAGTTTGGTTCAACCAAGCGGGATCCTTGAAGCCTGTTGAAGGCCCTTGGAAAAAAGAGCGATCAACCAGCCTTGTGAGGTCTTCGAGGATTCGATACTGGTCGTTGATTGCGATTGGTGACGATTCTTTGTGCAAGAATAGTTGCGAGAAAACACCGGAAGGAAGTTAGCTTCACTAAACAACTCCGGCAGCCATGACTGTGATCGCGCATCTTGGTGATTGTGTCTGACGGATCCACTTTCGAATAGGGAGCGCCGATATTCATGAATGGTTATCAGACTGTGTCTCATCGATCAGAGTCGTCTTGTATCTCCTTTCAGGTACGAGGGTTCTCAAGGAACAACTGAAGGATACAGGCTCGTCTCTCATTTTCGACCACATTCATCACACCGCACATTTCTTGAGTATTATCCAGTGATCTGTGGCTATTGATTGTCGTGATCATAGTCTGTTTCACCTTTGGTTATCGGCCCAACTACTGCACATGAATCACACCGCACTTGTGGGTTTGTTCACAGTCGTGTTTTTTTCCGACTCAGATAGTCTTGGATCGCTGTTCTCAGTGTGTTGGCTGCTAGAACAGCACAATGGGCATCGGATTCAGGCAACCCTCCCAAGACATCGAGAATTTGTCTGGAGTCGATCTTGCTGACCTCGATTGCGGTTCCGTCTCTTGCCAGTTCAGTCGCTACGCTGCCGCATGCGATGGCTGTTCCGCAACCATCAGTCCAGAACTTGGCATTCCGAATTCTTTCTCCTTCCACTTTCAGATAGATTTCCATTGTGTCCCCACAGGGGCCGGTAATCCTCGCAAAGCCTTCCGCTCTCTCGATTCTCCCTACGTTCCTTGGATTCATTGCGTGATCCAGAGTCCTCTCTGAGTAGATTCGGCGCATCTTCGCCATGATCTGCTGTTCCAGGTTATCCAGTGTGGAACTGGGCTTCTCATCCGACATGACAGGTCATCCATTGATTGGCTTGGCCCATGTCGCCAGCATTGTCTATGCACTCTTGGATTCTGACCCACGGATGCTGGGCACAACTTGTCTGTGTGATGTCAACCATTCTTCAATCCTGCCCACTATCTCCATGAAAGCTCTTGCCGCTGGCGAGTCTGAGTGGTTGACGATGAATGGCATGCCTTTGTCTGAGTCATCGCAGATTTTGGGGTCAAGCGGAATCTTGCCAAGGAATGGCACATCGAGATCCCTTGCGACTTTCTCGCCGCCTCCTACATTGAAGATCTCAGTTTCCGTGCCGCATTTCGGACAGACAAATCCACTCATGTTCTCAATTACGCCGATCACGGGAATTTTCAGCATTCGCGCAAACGTGATGGCCTTCTTGACGACGATCTGTGAAACCTCTGAGGGAATAGTGACTATCACCACACCATCCATGTCTGGCAGAAGCTGAAGCACACTTAGAGGTTCGTCTCCAGTTCCGGGCGGCAAATCGATTAGTAAATAGTCCAGTCGCCCCCAGTTGCTTTCTGATAGGAACTGGCGGATCGCATGCATCTTTAGTGGGCCACGCCATACGACCGGTGACTCATCTTTCTCCATCAGGAAATCCATGGACATGACCTTGATGCCCAAAGGGCCAATCGCAAGGCTGAATCCGCCCCTATCTGGCGTAATCTGCTGCCCTCTTATGCCAAGCATCTTGGGTACGCATGGCCCATGGATATCTGCGTCAAGTATGCCCACAGAATGTGCATGGTCATGAGAGGCGAGAGCCACAGCCAGATTTACTGTAGTGAGGGATTTGCCTACTCCTCCTTTGCCGCTGATCACCGCGATCTTGTGTTTAACCTCAGCCATCTTTCTCTTCAATTGTTCCTCTTGCTTCTCAATCATCTTTCTGCGCTCGTTGGTGCCTTCGTCACGCATCCATGTTCTCTCCGCGCCATTCTGCTCATTACCACATATTTAAACAGAGAACTTATATTGTGCATAGACACATAATACAGCTCGGACAGGACATGGATCTGAAGACCAGAATCGCCGTGGCCACTAAAGGCCCTGACGAACTTGATGATGTTGTATCAGACTTGTTCGGTCGCTCCCCATATTTCGTGCTGGTGGATGTGGGAGGGGAAAAGGTCAGGAGAGTCAAATGCATCAAGAACGAGGCGGCTGAAAGACAGCACGGCGCTGGCCCCCTTATGTGCACTAGACTTGGCAGGCTGGGGGTTAATGTTGCCATAGGCAGCAACTTCGGCCCAACAGTATCCGATATACTCAAAGAGGCCGGCATTCAATCGATAATGGTGTCGCCGGGCACAAAGGTCAAAGACGCTGTACAACACTACCTCAAAGCACATCGGTCGCGTACAAGAGGAAGAATCTCGAAGACCACCGGTAAACGAATGTAATGCCGAACCGTCAAGTGGAACCAGTGACATCACCTGAGAGCACAGGTTGCCCCTTGCGTGCATCAAGTGAGTAGAACCCATAGATGAAGGAGATCGTCGTAGTAAGCGGCAAAGGTGGAGTTGGCAAATCGTCCATAACCGCATCCCTAGCGGTCTTGCTGAAAAAGAATGGGATCAACGTAACGGCGGTCGACACAGATGTGGACGCGCCCAATCTGGCAATCGTACTTGGAACGGCCCTAGAAAACTTCACTGACGTCAAGGCTTCTGAGAAAGCATCGATCGACCAAAACAAATGCGTAAAATGTGGGAAATGCATCACAGCATGCAAGCCTGGTGCACTCATAGGCATCGAAGAAAAGCCTGTACTGATTCCTTTTCTCTGTGAGGGATGCGGCGTCTGCGCCATCGTATGTCCGACCTCCGCGATCTCGATTGTCCGAAGAGTGAATGGCAGGATTGGAGTCGTCGAAACACCGTACGGCTTCAAGCTTGTTTCCGGGCAACTAGACATGGGCGAAAGCAGCTCCGGCCACATCGTCACAGCAGTCAAGAGCAAAGCCAGAGCCATAGCCGAGGATTCAAAGTCCAATCTGATTATTGTGGATGGTCCCCCGGGCATAGGATGCCCTGTGATAGCCTCCGTTGCTGGCGCAGACTACGCGCTAGTCATAACTGAACCGACACCGGCCGCTCGAAACAGCCTGGACCGAATGATCAGTGTTCTGAGTCACTTCAAGATACCTGTGAACGTCGTGATAAACCGTTTCGACCTGAACCCGGACTACGCGCATGAGATGGAAGAATGGATCAACGCGAAATGGGATATGAACATAGTTCAGAAGGTGCCGACTGACGACAATGTCTTGATATCGCTCTCGAAACGAATACCTGTCGTCGAGTACGACCCAGGCTGCAAGGCATCTAAGGCAATCTCAGCCATCGCTTCTAGAATCTTTCCTGAAATCACGCCGAGGAGTCACGGGTAGAATTGGAGTCTATCCAAGAGATCTTCAACAGGAAAAAGGTCGATCTACCCTTAGTTGCGGTGACAGGCGGTAAGGGAGGAACGGGCAAGACAACCGTTGCAGTCAACCTAGCGGCCGCTCTAACAAGAATGAGTCATCACGTCCTATTGGTTGACACAGATGTTGATTCACCCACGACCTCCATAGTACTGGGCGTACATCCAGAGCCATTCAAGACAGTGGAGGCTTTCGTTCCCAAGATACTGGAGATGAAATGCATCAAATGCGGAAAATGCGCAGAGGCCTGTCGTCCACACGCATTGATTCAGATCAAGAACAGATATCCGATGTTCTTTGAGGAGCTCTGCTCTGGCTGCGAGGCTTGCCGCATCAGTTGCCCAGCAGAAGCCATAGCTGCTGGAAAGAAAACGCTAGGCACAGTGAATAGAGCAAAGGACCGCATGACCTTCATAGGCGGAGAGCTGAAAATAGGTGAAGCACGCTCCGCCGAGGTTGTTGTTGAGGCGAAACAGGCGGCCTTCGACGAGGCCTGCAACGGCAACTACGACATTATGATAGTTGATACTGCTCCGGGAACGCATTGCAATGTGGTTCAAGGCCTTCGAGCCGCTGACCTTGCTATCGCAGTCACAGAACCGACGCCCCTCGGAATCTATGATCTGGAACTCATCCTTCAGCTGTCGCGGGAAATAGGAATTCCGACTAGGGTTGTGATGAACAAATCGACTCTTGCAGGCGGCGACAAGGAAGGAGTAGTGAAGATGGCGGCAGAGTATGGGTCAGAGGTGTTCGCGGAGATTCCAGTCGATAAGCAGTTGTTCAAAGCCTATGTTACGGGTCAGCCGCTTGTAGAGGCATATACTGATTCACCTGCAGCCGTAGCTTTGATGAATCTGGCTGAACGACTCTCCAGACGCATGAAACTTCACGTCTCCAAGGGCGAATCTGCATAGGGACCGTTGAGAAAGAGATGAATGCTATAACTGAGACTGTTCGAAGGAGGGTGGGTAGGATAGTGGATCCTGAGACAGGAATGACCTTCGAAGAGATGCGCCTCGTGCAAGAGATCCAAGAGGTAGTTCCAGGAGTTGTCGAAGTGAACTTCAGGCCCTCAAGTCCCATATGTCCAATAGCATTAAAATTGGCGATGGACATTAAGGAAGCGGTTCTCGGGATTGAGGGGGTAAGCAAAGTTCGTGTCCATTGTGTTGGCCATAGGATGCAAGAGAAGATAGACTCCTTGGTCAACGCGGAAGAACAGTAACGCATCCATAAACCTAAGGGATTCAAGAGGATATTGATCTATGTTGGGAAATGGAGTAACCACAGAAGTCTGTGTTAGGTGAACATGAAAATGGGGAGACATGGATGGCGTTGGCAGAGAGAGCCTTCTCTTGGGCCAGGTAGGCCTATGAAGCCGAGAATGATAGGAATAAAAAGGGTGGTTAACCGGTTCACGCCCGCCGTGCCTAGCAGTGCAACTTCGCGCGGAGGAGAAATCGCCATGAGCTTCGATGAATTAGAAGCTCTGCGACTCGTGGATTATCTGGGCCTCACGCAGGAAGAAGCCTCCCAGAGAATGAGAGTCTCCAGAGGCACTGTCTGGCGTTGCCTAGACAGTGCGAGAAGAAAGCTTGTCGCTATGCTTGTTGAAGGGCGAGAACTCGTGATTCACTAGTCCAGTCTAGTGATGCCTATGCATCTCACAAGCATCTTTGTCTGTTGCCTGTCGCAGTAGGCCTTTTTTCCAAGCTCCAACCGCATCTCTCACCGTCCCACTGGCACCGACATAAACTTCTATGCCATACTGTTCGAACATCTTGATGGCCCTTGGCCCCAGGCCGGAGCAGAGCATCGCTTGGACTCCGGCTGCTACCATATGCTCCGGAGGCAAACCAGAGCCACCCATATGCTCACTCGTATTCAGTAGCACCTTCACCGTATTCGTGCCCATGTCAACCACTGTGAATGTGGGAGCCCTCCCGAAATGCGGACTCACATAATCGTCCAATCCACTTTGACCCATCGTGGGAACACATACCTTGACACCACTGCCGCCAATCTCCTGCATCATTGATCACCCAACCAAACTCTATTCTCTAGGCATACTCAAAATTGTGCGACGTCATGCAGACACTATTTCAGCTCTGCAATACGCTTCTTGATCCGCTCCAACTCCGCTTGCAAATAGTTGCTCTGGCTTTCCAGCATCTGAATCTCCTGTTCCTTGGGCATAACTGGCGTTGGTCCGCTCACTGGGGAATATGGTGGCGGAGGGTACGGAGCTGTCATGCCCATTCCTCTGCCACGTCCCATACCCATACCTCGTCCCATTCCCATTCCGCGGCCCATGCCCATGCCGGGCCCGGCTACTGGACCCATGCCTAGTCCTGCATGTCCGGGGACTGTTGCACCTATCGTGGGGCGTCCCAACTGGCCTGTCTTGTATCTTTGAATGGCCTCTCTCACTGTTCCAGAGGCGTCGGTAATGACTTCTATTCCTGCCTGTGACAACACTTGAAAGGCATTGGGTCCGACCGAGCCTGTAATGACGGCTTTCGCCCCCTCGTTCGCAACGGTCTGCGCCGCCTCTATGCCTGCTCCGTGCATTGCCCCAGTACTTGCGTTAGGCTTTGCGGTGAATTGCATGGTGTCGCTGTCTACGAAGATGAAGTACTGGCATCGTCCGAACCGAGGGTCTATCTGTGCGTCGAGATGACCGTCTGTTGCTGATACTGCTATCCTCAATCTTGTTTCCTCACTTCTTCAGTTCTTGAATCCTCTTCTTAACCTCTTCTAACTCTCGCTCCAGAGCGCCTGCTTGATCTTCCAGCATCTCCGCTTCCTGCTCTTTTGTCAAGGAGGGTGTTCCCCAGTACGGTGCGCCGTATGGCGACATCGGTCCGTACATGCCTGACCACCACCATCGTGGAAGCCAAGGGAACCGGTTGCATCTACCCCAACCCCAGTATGGCGATGCTCCATATGGATATTCATATGCCACTTCACTCACCTCCCTTCCTTGTTGTCTCATCAACTTCAATTTTGGCTTGCGCAGTCCGCTTCTTCAACTCGTCAATTCTCTCCTGAACGCCTTTGACTTCTTCATCCAAGTACTTCCTGTATTCCTCGAGTGAAGCCAACTCCTCTTCAGCGCTCGGTGGAGCACCAGGGATCGAAGCGTAGTCGTAAGGAGAGACGCCGTAGAACTCAGCTGGATACGGATATGCCATAGCTGGGTATCCGTATTGTTGTGGCTGCGGAGTTTGGCGGCCGCTGCGAACCTCATCCAGTCGCCTCTTCACGTCGGTGATTTGCAGCTCCATGTCTCTCGCCTGCTGCTCCAGCATCTGCCTCTCCTGCTCCTTGGTCAACGAAGCAGTTCCCAGCATCCATGGGACTGTTGCCGGAGCGGGGGGCCCTCCCAGATACTCTTGATATTGAGGTGGGGCGCCGCTTGACGCGATCCATTGAGCTGTTGGGGGTAGCCCTGTCGAGGATCGGCCAAGCCATCCGGGCGAGTAGCCGAACCTCATCCAACCCGGCATTCCAGTCGCGTAATACATGCGTCTATGTCTGTAGCCCATCACTGCTGCGCCTCAGTAGGGGTATCCGTATGGCGGAACCATGTCTGGATGGGCCGCTGGATATCTAGGGTATGCGTATGGTGAAGCGCTTGGATACGGTGGATGTGAATAGCTGAATGGACCGCCGAAGCCGTAGCTTGGATACCCAGAGAAGCCGGGGTAGCCGTAGGCTCCTAGCATGCCTGGACCGAAGAGCCACCAACACGCGCCTCTACCGAACATTCTACCCAGCCCCCGGCCGAACCCGAAACCCATGCCTGGACCGAACCATGGGTTCATCCAACCGCCGAATCCTCCTCCGAACCATCCGCGTCCTCCCATTCCTCCTCTCCAACCCATTTTCATTTACCTCGAATATGTCTTTGATTATTATGTGCATAAGCACATATTTAAGTATTTAACGATCGATCAGTCACTCACGGATTTTGCTGCTCGAAGTCAGCGTTAAGAGGGTTTTTATACTGTGCTAATGCACGATATTCAGCATTCGAAGTGAGGAAGGGTGATGAGCGGAAGACGAGGGCAAGGATACGGCCGACGCAGAGGAGAAGGCTACGCCGGCAGACAAGGGGGATATGCAGCCGGTCCAGGAGGAGAATGCGTATGCACCCAATGCGGCTACAGGACCACTCATACGATTGGACAGCCTTGCTATTCACAGAGATGTCCACGATGTGGAACACCTATGACAAGAGCCTAAGCGCTCTACGGCCCCCAACAAACTGACGATCCAAGCGGAGAGAATTGAATGATGATTCTAAACGTTCTGGCAGCTACATTCATGATCAGTCTGTTGGCGTTCACCGGATTGACGACATTGGCGCAGAAAGGAGAACTTAAAGACGCGACGCTGCTTGGGCTTGTCGGATTCTCAGCAGGAGCACTCATAGGTGGAGCATTTCTCCATCTCATACCCGAGACAATTGCCAGAAGCAGTGACTTCCAAATCTACCTAGCATTGACCTGCAGCTTCATTCTATTCTTCCTTTTCGAGCGATTCGTCTGGAGGCATTGCCACAAGGCGAAATGTGAGGTTCACCCATTTGTATACATGAGTCTTCTTGGCGACGGTCTTCATAATTCCATCGATGGATTGGTAATCTCCGCCAGCTTTCTTGCCGGAATTAGGAGTCGTGACATCGATCGTGGTTGCCTTGCATGAGATCCCTCAGGAAATAGGTGACTTCGATGTTCTGGTCTATGGCGGAATGCGGCCTGGCAGGCGCTCGTGATGAACTTCCTAGCTGCTTTGACGGCGATTCTTGGAGGATTAGCAGGTTTGATTCTCTCAACCTACGTTGGAGCGAGCATGGTTCTCCTACTGCCATTCACGGCTGGAGGATTCATCTACACAGTAGCCGCCGACCTCATACCCCAACTTCACGAAAAAACAAGCACCCGGAACACATTGATATCATTCGGCTCATTGCTTCTAGGAGTAGTCTTGATGCTGCTAGTGAAAATCGGACTTGCTCACCAACATGGAAGAGTAGGACAAGCGGTAGGAGTCTCACAGTTATGGAGTTGGAGCCAAACACACTCCTATGATATGGTTCGTCAACACGTACTCCATGAATAATAGTGATGAAATGATTCTCTGCATTAGGAGTCTTGTATTCCACAAATGATCCCTAGGCACTTCTTCTTGACGAATGGTGTTGGCAGACACAAGGACTCTCTACAGTCTTTTGAGCTGGCCCTTAGAGATGCTGGCATACAACATTGCAACCTAGTCAATGTGTCTAGCATAATTCCTCCATGCTGCAGGCCTATTTCAAAGGAGAAAGGCCTGAAGATCATTAAGCCTGGGCAGATAGTCTGCGTCGTGTTAGCCAAGAATTCGACTAATGAACCTCATAGACTGATTGCAGCGTCTGTGGGCGCCGCAATCCCATCACGGAAGGCAGACTACGGCTATCTATCGGAACATCATTCCTTCGGGCAGACAGATGAAACGGCAGGGGATTACGCGGAAGACTTGGCCGCGACGATGCTTGCCACAACCATGGGAATTCCCTTCGACCCAGAAACCGCTTGGGACGAACGCAAACAGATCTTCAAAACGAGTGGACTGATCATCAGGACGACAAACGTGACGCAGTCTGCGGTCGGAGACAGGAATGGTTTGTGGACAACAGTCGTTGCTGCTGCTGTTCTCCTAGAGTAGCTCTGCAATTGGCCTTTGCGATAGGGCGAATCTGCACTATGAGGAGAAGATCAAAGACTCACGCGATCACTGCAACCTTGACCTTCGTGGTCCGGGTTGTGGGCCTGTGGTCTTACAGTGTCCCCCCGCCTAGCTTGAGTTTGACGCCATTGCGTGTGGGGCATCTTGTTGCTGACGAACTCCATCAGCCCGGTTGGTGTGTCGCAGAGGAGAGAGATTTCATCAGAGCCGAAGGTTTTCGAGCGATACACAGCGAGGACATTCATGGTCCGCAGGAAATGGAGCATTTTGGCTGGGGAACTTGATGTTGCCTATGTGGGAGCAGCGCCTTTCTAGTGGCTCGGGCATCTGGAGTAGGAATTGTCGCGGTGGCATCTTCGAATACCGAGGGATCGTCTCTAGTTGTGACATATGAGATCCGCAGTATCACAAACCTGCATGACATGAAGTTCGGATCACCGGGGATGGGCACAATTCAAGACTACATGCTGACACAAGTTGAGAAGAAGTTCTCAATTAGATTCACACACTTCTATGCGAAAGTGACAGATCTGGTTCTATATTTCGAGAAGAGAGTGCAGAATCTTTGGGCCGATAAAAAGGAAAGGAAAGAAGGGGACATCCGCAGAGTCTGCAACGTTCTCTGCTACAGTTCTGGATGCGATATTCCTAAGGTTCTTTGAATGAGAGAGTTATTCTAGACAGCAGTTTCTTGTGGGACTCTACGCTATGATTAGCTTTACGTATTCGATGCTGTCGCTTCTTTGGAATGTTCTTGTCAGTTGCTTTATTCTCTCCGCTTCACCGTCAAGTACAAAGAACTCTAAGCATTTGTCTTCTTTGAAGAGATTGTGGAGATGAGTGTGAATGATGTCTTCTACAACAGAGCGCTCCTTGAATCGGCTGGCTTGGAGCCGCCGAGCGCCGTTAGGATCTACGAGAAGCTGTATCTGAGAGATGGTCAAAGAAGAACTTCAAACCTTCCGCTGAGCATAGATGATCTCTGCAGAGTCCTTGAGAAGGACCTGTTCTTGGTCAGACGGCACCGCTCACTGGGAGCCGGAGAAGTGGCAGTCACGCTGCACGACTGACCTTCTCGCGAGATCACAGGATCAAGTTACGCGGTTAAGAAAGAGGCCTGTAAGCTTACACACAATCTGACCGGCTTGGACGTCATAGCAATCAAGCGCTTGCCCAAGCCGCAGTGGATCATTGAATCCTCGCTTTGATTTCTTCCACTTTCGTGGCGAACACGGTTTCTCGTAGACGATCCACATTTCCTATGGCCTTTTCTATCATGGTGTCATATGGAATCTCGCCGAGAAGCCTCAAACCCAGCTTCTCTGTCTCGCTTCCCACGATGCTGGATCGGTTCATTTTCATATTCTCTATGACTCCAACCACTGGAATTCCTAAATCCTTCAACAATCCAGCCAGTTTCTTGACGGTTTCAAAAGCCAGGATTGAGCTGGTCGTAACAATCAGAAATCTTACGCTCTTCATGAGTCTCAGTAGGTCCAGTGTCGCGTCACCGATGCCGGGTGGCATGTCGAGAATCAGATAGTCCAGCTTCCCCCAGCGCGTGATTGAAAGCAACTCGATCAACACGTTCGAGACGTCCGCGCCACGCAAGGGCGCGACAAACTCACCACTGTAATATATGATCGACATGTACTCAATTCCATGGACCTCAGGCGGAACGATTCCTTTCTCCTCCGTAGGATGTACGTTCTCTATGCCTAGAATGACGTGTGTTGACGGGCTTGTGAAATCCAAGTCAAAAAGGCCAACCT
>Ga0315282_10014117_pt1 | contig 11931 bp, 8 predicted proteins | sample YL17G07_20_MG_FD_203693 | JGI IMG/M metagenome (GOLD analysis project Ga0315282, IMG submission 203693) | Sediment microbial communities from Yellowstone Lake, YNP, Wyoming, USA - YL17G07_20 | ecosystem: Environmental > Aquatic > Freshwater > Lake > Sediment | place: USA: Wyoming | collected... | reverse complement strand
TTGCTACTAATCCGACACTCAGCTGGAATGCCTCTACCGGTGCAACTTCGTATCAGCTGCAGGTATCGACAAGTTCCAGCTTTACCACAACCGTCGTGAACCAGAGTGGGATTACTACCACTTCCTATGCTGCCAGCAGTCTGGCCAATAACACTATCTACTACTGGCGAGTCAATGCCACGAATGCTGGTGGAACAAGTGCTTATTCAGCTGCCTGGAACTTCACCACCGCTGCGGCGGTAAGTCCGCCAGCAGCGCCGACACTGGTTTCACCGACAAATGGCGCAACAGGAATCTTCACAAGTCCAACAATGTCGTGGAACGCGTCCAGCGGTGCAACCTCATATCAGTTACAGGTATCCAGTAACTCCAACTTCTCCACAACGGTTGTGAACCAGACTGGGATTACCGGAACCTCTTATGCTGTCAGTGGTCTGACCAATAACACTGTCTACTACTGGCGGGTCAATGCCACGAATGCCAGCGGAACAAGCGGATACTCAAGCATCTGGAGCTTCACAACTACAATTCTGCCTCTTGCGCCTCTCCTGGCACCAACACTGTCGTCACCATTAGACGGAGCAACGAGCATTTCAACAAACCCCACCTTATCGTGGAATGAGCCAAGTGGAGTGGTTTCTTATCAACTCCAAGTTTCCACCAGCGCTAGCTTCTCCACGACTCTAGTGAGTCTGAGTGGGATCACGAATACATGGTTTATACTTAGCAGTTTAATGAGAAACACCACGTATTACTGGCGAGTCAGCGCAATCTATGGCGACGGAGCAGGCCCGTACTCGACAGTATGGAGTTTTACAACCGTCATTTCTGCGCCCCCCGTACCCGTGCTTCTGGAGCCTTTGGATGGTGCGACAGGAATCTCGACAAGCCCGACCTTGGTTTGGGCACAATCGACCAGTGCATTATCGTATCAACTACAGGTTTCCACGGATTCCAGCTTTTCAGCAACTGTGCTGGATCAAAGTGGACTCACGTCAACCTCCTGTGCACTCACTGGTCTCACGGAGAATACAACATATTTCTGGCACGTGAATGCTGCAAACGCAGGCGGGAAGAGCGAATGGTCAACGGTGAGAAGTCTGACGACCTCAAGCCTGACCGGAGTAAATGACTGGTCAGGGCTGCCGCGAGAGATCCGACTGCTTCAGAACTACCCTAATCCTTTCAATAACAGCACGGTTATTCCCTTCGAGCTTTCAAGGGCAGCCTATGTTTCAATTGAGATTTACAGTGTATTGGGACAGAAAGTGGCGAGTCTGGAAGAGGGAATTAAGCAGGCCGGCTCTTATAGGGTGTCCTGGGGGTCGCCAATATCCTCTGGGGTTTACTATTACAGATTGGTTGTCGATGGCTCTCAACTGCCTGCAAAGAAAATGATTTACTTACGGTAGGATAACCAAAGCCTTCCCGGTAAGGATACCCCGCACCAAAGAGTCACCCAGCCGTTCATCTCATGACTGGCTGAAACTTAGCAGCTTATTGTGGAGGGTTTTCCTGCTAACGCCTAATATCCTCGCAGCCTTGGATTTATTGTTTCCAACCGAAGCAAGAGTTTCGAGGATAAGCAGCCGTTCCGCTTCCTGCGTTGAGCTTCCGACCGGGATAGTAATATGACTCCGAGCAGACTGATGTCCCGAAATACGCTCAGGAAGAGCCTGCAGACCAATGACCTCACGTGGGCATATAACGATCGACCTTTCCACGACATTCTTCAACTCTCGAACATTGCCTGGCCATTCGTAAGCGATCAGCATCTCGAGGCACTCATCCGAGAAACGCTGCCGAGGCCTTTCATACTTCTCACTGAAAACGGCGAGGAAGTGTTCGACAAGCAATGAGATGTCTTCCTTCCGTTCACGGAGTGGAGGGATAAAGATTTCAATGACACTCAAACGGTAGTAAAGGTCTTCACGTAGCTCTCGAGATTTCAAGGCTGCGGAAATATTCTTGTTTGTTGCCGCAATCGTTCTGACATTGACATTAATCTCTTCCTTACCTCCTAGCCTTCGGAATCTCTGGAGCTCAATGGCCCGAAGTAATTTCGCCTGTGTCTCTGAGGTCATTTCCGCAATTTCATCGAAGAACAACGTACCTTCATCTGCAAGTTCAAAACAACCCGCTTTTTTCAACAATGCTCCAGTGAACGCTCCCCTCTCGTGGCCAAACAGTTCATTTTCAATTACATCTTTAGGCAGCGCGGCGCAGTTAACGGCAATGAACGGCTTGTCTGTCCGGTTGCTCTGGAGATGAATGAGTTGCGCAATCACTTCTTTACCTGTGCCACTCTCTCCGGTGATGAGAATTGGGGTTTGAGATTTTGCTACAAGATTGATCGCAGAACGAATCTCACAGATTGCCGGACTCTGTCCTACCAAGAATGTCTCGCCGTCAACATAACCCACCGTTGAGCGCCTCTCGATCTCGATAACCGGCAGTCTAAATTGATTCGCGCAACGTACGATCGATTCCACAATCCGAGTCTCAGATGGTTCCCCCACAAGAAAATCGCTGGCACCCGCCTTCATGGACTTTACAACGTCTTCGACCTCAGCAGACTTCGAAATCAGAATAACCTTTGTGGGGATGTTGTGCTTCACAATGAATGGTAAGAATTCGAATGCCGCGTTAGAAGCCGGGTCATACCTGTATACCAACACCCCGTATTTCTTCGAGAGAAGCTCTTCCTGTGCATGGTCGATTGACTTCGCCTCGCTCAAGGAAAAGTCAGCATTCTGCAACAACCCAGCAAGACGTGGAGACGAATCTCCGTTGTAAGAAACGAAAAGTACGGAGTTTATGGCCAAGGCCGATCACCTCTTTTTCTTATTCCCTAGAAACCACCCAACCATCGTAATCGGAAAGCTCAACATGGGGGTAATCCAAGGAGTTCCCAACTTGAGACTCTCACGCTTCTCTGCATTATTTAAATAGGATCTCGGGTAGATTATACGCATCTTTCGTCGTTCGCTTTGAACAGCTCTGATTACCACCACATGCTTTCAGTCGGGAAAATCGCTTGAGTAAAGCCCTTGAGGCGAGAGAACCAACCCTATGCGAAATGGCTCCACATCCTATCAAATTGACTGCTTGGGTGAGTCAACCCGTTGATTCAATGGCATCGTGATTTTACAGATGGTGTTTGTCGTTGTGAAGTGTGAACTTTCCTATCACGTCAGCTTTACACAGGACCTCCCCCAAGGCTTCAAACTGTTACATTTTTAGTCAGTTCAATGTCATATTTTCCAAGCTTCAGCCAAGATACGCTACTTAAGAAGAAAAGTCAATATCATTTATCAAAAAAAAACCGTTATGTGTGAACATATGTAACACACCCTGAGCTTCTGTATGCCTGAACCATCGATATGCTGAATACAAGGTGGGACTTTAAGTTATTACCACAAGTGACTAGATTCACGTATCTTGTCTTTGTTATTGCAGACTCGCTCGCCAATAAAACATCCTCAATGGAATTCTTTGTTTCCGAGTTTGCAGTTTTTTCAATTCTCTTGAGCACAGACCAATCTGAAATTCGGCGACAAGAGGCAGAAATACAAGCCCCGATCCAGAATGAAATGTGCTTGAACCCCTTCCCCTAGAACTCGGATTTGGCGGGATCCCTCAGCCGAGCACGTTCAGGTAGCAACCCGTGAACAGCGGCCTGCACATGACCGTGAGAGTCATCTTTGCACCATGCCTATGCTCAAACTTAACGTTCCTGTCAACGGAAGAACGGCTTGGCCTGTCGAAGGCCCTTGACCAAGTCCTATACTTGCGAGATTTCACACTAAAGACTCTGTCCTGTTTGAGTCCATTGCGATTGCCGTTCTTGCAAGATACCCGCTGCTCGCCCCTCGGAGCTTTGGACTTTCTTCTCTCCTTGGACTCATCTGATGTGCCGCTCCTCGTCCCATGCATTCTGACACAAACATCTACTCTCGATGTGTTTCCCAAGACTGAAATCATGGTAGTTTGCATGTTTTGAAAATTCTTGCTACGTTCCCAGCGTAAGGAGCAACCTACCCGCAGATTAACACTAGAAAGCCGCCGAGAGAGAATAGATGTTGTCTATTCCCTCTCTGATGCAGCGTTGGTGCGACCATGAAAGAGTTTGCAGACGAGCTGCGCACTTCTCGCGAGGCAAAACACATCTCCTTGACGGACATTTCCTCTGCAACGAAGATCCAACTAAAATATCTCCGGGCAATGGAAGAGGGAGATTTCACCTTTCTTCCAGAGCCGTATATCCGAGCATTTATCCGTGACTTCGCGAAGGCAATACAAATCGATCCGGAAACAACCGTCGCAAGGTACGAAGCCTTAATGAAAGCACCAGAGGAGACTGTGGAAGGACCGCAACCGGAGCACAAGAACTCCGAACAAGCGTCTCCAATCCCCCATGATATTCCCAGACACCCGCCGGAGATCTCACGACCTCACAGACTTCCCGTCCGAGACCTCTTGAGGAATCAGGCTTCACAGAGAAAGTGGTTACCTGTTGCGGCACTTGTTCTTCTAGTAGCGCTTGTTGTACTCATAGCGAGTATCACGAAAAATGGTCGAAAGGAACAGGTCTCGGAGACACCGTTTGAACAAATCATAAAGGAAAAGGAACGTGCGTCGTCCGACCGCTCCAGCAGCGCAGCAGCAAGCAGTGTCCCCTCCACCACTTCCCGCCCCTCCAGTGACAGCTTGATTCTTGAGGGAAGAACATCCCTGGACGTGTGGGTACGTCTCGTGATCGACGATGAGCCATCAAAGGAATACTTGTTTGGGCCGAAGATACTGCGAACTTGGAAGGCCAAGGAAAAATTCCGTGTCAGTCTTGGAAATGCTGGCGGCATGACGTTCAGGTTGAATGGAAAAGATCTTGGAACGCTGGGAAAACCCGGCGCCGTTGTCCGAAGCGTGCTCATTACACGCAACGGGGTTCAAAGGTAAATGCGTAACTCACCGCTCGTGAAATTCCCACCCCGACAGAGTGACCAATCAGTTGCCGGCCGAATAGAGAAACTCCGCAAAGAGATCCGTGACCACGATTACCGATACCATGTGCTTGCGGAGCCAACGATTACGGATGCAGAGTATGATAAACTGATGCGCGAACTCATTGAGCTGGAGTCAGCGCACCCCAAGCTCCTCACACCCGACTCTCCATCACAGCGAGTTGGCGGAGAGCCGACGAAGGAATTCCCAACTGTCACGCATCGAATCCCGATGCTTAGCTTGTCAAACGTCTACAGCGAAGAGGAAGTCCTCGATTTCGATAAACGAGTAAAGACACTTCTCGGAACGCAACCCTATCGGTATGTCTGCGAGCTGAAGTTTGACGGCCTAGCAGTAAGCCTGAAGTATGAAGATGGTATTCTCACTCGAGGAGCTACTCGCGGAGACGGAATCCAGGGTGATGATGTCACCAACAACCTTAAGACCATCCGCTCTATTCCTCTTCGTCTGCGAACGAAAGAGAAATCTCTGATGAGTCTAGAAGTCCGCGGCGAAGTCTTCATGAAAAAGAAAGACTTTGAGAAGATGAACCAGGAGCGGGAACGGTCAGAAGAAAAGCTCTTTGCAAACCCTCGCAACGCTGCTGCAGGTACTCTGAAACTACAGAATCCGAAAATTGTCTCAGAACGTCCACTGAACTTCTTTGCCTACTGGCTCGGCTGCGAGACGATCGAGCTGAAAAGTCACTACGAGAATCTCAGCACCCTTCGAGGCCTCGGCTTCCCTGTCAACGAACATTCTCGATCCTGTAAGGATGTCAGGGAGGTAATCCAGTACTGGAAGGAATGGGAAGACCGACGAGAGGACCTCCCGTACGACATCGATGGAATCGTCGCAAAGGTTGATTCAATCCGGCAACAGGAAATTCTCGGGAACATCGCAAAGAGCCCTCGCTGGGCAACTGCCTTTAAGTTCTCCGCACGGCAGGCAGAAACAAAGCTCAAGAATATCATTCTACAGGTCGGACGAACAGGAACCATCACACCCGTGGCTGATCTCGAGCCCGTGTTCCTCTCGGGAACAACGGTAAGTCGAGCAACCCTTCACAATGTCGATTACATCAAGGGTCTTGACATTCGCATCGGAGACATCGTCATCCTTGAGAAAGGGGGTGACGTCATCCCAAAAGTCAGTGGAGTCCTGATTTCAAAGCGGCCCAAGGGTACCACTCCATACGTCATCTCTGCGAGGTGCCCTGACTGTGGCTCGAGGCTCTTCCGTCCAGACGGTGAGGCGAATTACTACTGTGAAAATTATGAATGTCCCGCTCAGACAAAGGGCCGCATTGAACATTTTGCATATCGCGGGGGTATGGATATCGAAGGACTCGCAGAGATGGTCATCAACCAGCTTGTTGAAAAGGGTTTCATCAAGAACTACGCAGATCTCTATTCACTCCACAAACGCAAAGACGAACTGTTAAAGCTGGAACGTTGGGGAGAAAAGAGCGTCCAGAATCTTCTACACGCTATTGAGAAGAGTAAAGAGCAACCTTTTCATCGCGTACTCTATGCGCTGGGCATCCGGCACGTCGGCGCCGGCGTTGCTCAGCTTATCGCTGAGCATTACCATTCGATCGATGAGCTGATGAATGCATCCTTTGAAGACCTGGGGTCGATCTATGAGATCGGCCCAAAGATTGCCGAGAGTATCGTGCGATTTTTCAAAGACCGGAGGAACATCGACATTATCAATCGATTACGGAAAGAGGGAGTCCGTCTTGAAGCAATCTCAAAGGAGCTTACAAGAAAAGGGGCGTTGACTGGAAAAACGGTCGTTTTGACGGGAACACTTCCATCGCTGACCCGCGAGGAGGCGAAGGCTCTGATCGAAGAGCAAGGAGGAAAGGTGAGTTCTGTCGTCAGCGCGAAGACGGACTACATCATTGTAGGAGAAGAACCGGGCTCAAAGTACGATAAGGCTCGAGCTCTCGGAATTAGAATTCTTGATGAGGAGGAGTTCAAGAAGCTTTTGGGCGCGAAAGCGTAGTGGCATAAGCGTATCCCTTCTCGGTTGGTAAAATATTGCTAAGGTATTGATGTTGCGAGAGATACTCCCGAGCTTGCTTTTTTCAAAAAACTTTATCATCATACGGCGCAAGAAGAAAAAAACTGAATGTTCAACACTGTCCGAAAGAAGCTCGGCGTTCTTTACGCGAAGATCCACTACAAGCATGAACGAGATGCAATCACAGATTTCACACGCGCGATCTCAAACGCGAGGACTGCTCTCGTTCTTCTGCCCGATGATCATCGTGAGTTCCAGTTTGCAAGGTCGATTGTCCCTTCTTTTCAAAAGAAATTCAACGGCAATCACTTAACGGTCTTAGTACCCGAGCACCTCAAGGACCCGCTGCGCGATGTGTACCTCTGTGAGATCGTCCGAATCCGTGAAGAAGACATCAACTTTTTCTTCCTCCCCAAGCATCATCTCCGACGCCGCATCCAGGAGAGACACTACGATGTCGCCGTCGATCTCAACATTCAACTGCACCTTCCATCTGCTTTCCTTTGTCGAGAATCCCACTCGAAGGTGCGCATCGGCATCACAAAAGAGCTTGCCGATATTTTCTACAACTTCCAACTAAGGACGGACACCACCGGTAGTGCGAAAGCAGTCTACGATCACCTTTTCAATTGTCTAGCAATGTTCTGAATCAACGGAGGATTTATGAATTTTGAGGTACGGAAGAACGGCACCGCGACGATCTTCAAGCTGAAAGAGCGGCAGCTGAACTCCTCCATCTCCCCCGAGCTGAAAGGTGAATTCCTCATCCTTTGCCGTCCGAAACTCCACAAGCTTGTCATCGACCTCTCTGAGGTTGATTTCTGTGATAGCAGTGGATTGAGTGCCTTGCTCATCGCCGAGCGCCGGATGCGAGATAGCGGCGGGGTCCTGAAGTTGGTCGGGCTGAAGAAGAAGGTCTTCGACCTCATGAAGATCTCCCAGCTTGATCGCGTATTCCAAATCCACTCAACAGTCGCTGAAGCACTGAAAGCCTCGTAGAGCACGCGACCCCTCCTTGGTTGAAAGGAGCCTTCATTGGGGTTTGCCTCGCCGTTCTCTCTCATCGTTGCTCTCTATCTTCTTCACACTGTGGTGATTACAGTTCTCTCAGGCGGCACGCATCGGTCTGTCCACGGCCATCTCCTCCAGTTCATAGACACACTCTCCGCAGAGAAGCATCCAACGAACAACCTTGCAGCCGCACTAACCCTCTCAACCTCACTCTGATCTTTCTGTAGGAGCTGCACTTGCGATTTGCCTTGCTCGACTATGGAATCGTAATCCTCTACCTCATCGGTGTTACTGCTGCTGGCAGTTATATCGCTCGTAAACAGAGATCCTCTCGTGATTACTTCCTTGGCGGAAAGGAAATGTCCTGGTGGTCTGTCGGCTTCTCCATTGTTGCGAGCGAGACAAGCACACTGACCTTCATCAGCATCCCTGGACTTGCGTACAAGAGCGACATGCACTTCTTGCAGCTAACGTTTGGCTATCTCATCGGACGATTGCTCGTTAGTCTTGTCTTTATTCCTGCCTATTATAGAGGAGACTTAGAGACGGCCTACGATTTCCTCGGCAGGCGGTTCGGACTCCCCCTGCGAAAATTCACCTCTTCCGTGTTCATCATAACACGCGTGCTTTCCTCAGGCGTAAGACTGTTTGCGACGGCCATTCCCGTCCACATTATAACAGGATTCGATTACATCACGAGCATTCTGATTATTGGCTCGTTTACTCTCATCTACACATATCTCGGAGGCCTGAAGGCCGTTGTGGCAATGGATGTTGTGCAACTATTCATCTATCTTAGCGGCGCCGCAGCTTCGATGCTGTTGATCCTGACCCATTTGCCGAACGGGTGGAGCGACGTCACCCGTTATGCAACAGCAAATGGGTTGAACAAATTTGAGATCATCAACCCGAGGTGGGGAAACGGCATGATTGACTTCCTTTCCTCCCCGTACACACTCGTCGGCGGCCTGCTTGGCGGAACCTTTCTCACCATGGCCTCACACGGTACGGACCAACTGCTCGTGCAGCGTCTCCTCGGGTGCAAAACCAAGCGGGACAGCCAGCGGGCCCTGATGCTCGACGCCAGTTTTATTGTGATCCAGTTTGCTTTCTTCCTTCTGCTTGGATTATGCCTCTTTGCGTTTTATGGTGGACTGCCGTTCGAGCAACTTGGACTAAAGTCCTCGGACGAAGTCTTTCCGAAGTTCATCGCTGAGAGCTTGCCAACAGGGTTTGCCGGCCTTGTGATCGCAGGCGTTCTTGCCTCAGCAATGGGAACTCTCTCTTCATCCATCAGCTCCCTTGCGTCCTCCACCTATCTAGATCTTTTCAAAATGTCTTCAAAAGGAAAGTCGCTCGCTGGAAAGAACGAGTTAGGTTGGTCAAGAGTGTTCACGCTTTTGTGGGGCATTCTCCTCATCGGCGGCGCAACGCTGTTCGCAGACACAAGAAATCCCGTAGTCGAGCTCGGATTAAAAATCGCGTCCTTTACCTACGGCGGACTGCTGGGAACTTTCTTCCTCGGATTGCTCTTCAAGAACACGAGGCAGATGGATGCGTACATTGGGTTCATTGCGGGACTCTTGGCAATGATCGGAGTGCTGAAATTCACGAGGATCGATTTCACATGGCATACCTTCATCGGTTGTATGGTAACAATATGTATAGGGAGCTTCAGTGCACGGATGAGGCTCTCCAGGTCCCCCCGCAGCTGATCGAATGTACACTTGCTCTCCCTCAATCCAAACCCTAACAGTGGACTCCCAATGCAGCTTACATTGACAGATTGGATAGTGATAGCGCTGTACTTTGTTTTCAACCTGGCGGTCGCCCTCTACCTTAGAAAGCGAGCAACACAGAGTGTGAGTGACTTCTTTGTTTCTGGGAGAAACGTGAGCTGGTGGCTCGCAGGTACGTCTATGGTTGCTACCACATTTGCAGCCGATACACCCTTGGCAGTAACTGGACTTGTCGCACGCAATGGTATCGCCGGCAACTGGATATGGTGGAGCATGCTGTTTAGCGGGATGCTTACAGTCTTTTTCTATGCACGCCTCTGGCGTCGAGCCGGGGTACTCACCGATGTCGAGTTTGCCGAGATTCGTTATGGCGGACGCCCTGCCACATTCCTCCGATGGTTTCGCGCGTTGTATCTTGGCTTGCCGATCAACCTCATCATCATGGGGTGGGTAAACCTAGCGATCGTCAAGATCATGATGCTCGTTCTCGGTGTTTCCAAAATTGAGGCTCTTGGCTTGGCGATCGCCATCATGTTCATAACTGCTTCGATCTCGACGCTATCGGGTCTGTGGGGGGTACTTTGGACAGACTTATTTCAGTTTGTGCTGAAAATGGGCATGGTAATTTTGTTGGCAGTCTTTGCTGTCAACGCCACGGGTGGGATGGATGTTCTCTTGCAACGCCTCCACGAAGTAGATCAAAGCCGTCATGCTTCAGGATCGATCCTTTCGTTCGTCCCCGAGATGAACTCGGTTTGGATGCCGATGATTACATTTTTTGTATACATTGCGGTGAATTGGTGGGCATCGTGGTATCCCGGTGCAGAGCCTGGTGGTGGTGGATATGTCGCACAACGAATTTTCTCCGCGAAGAATGAAAAGCACTCCCTGCTTGCAACACTCTGGTTTAACATCGCGCATTACGCACTCCGTCCATGGCCGTGGATCCTCGTGGCGCTCGTCGCCGTCGTGCGATATCAAAACGATCCGGCATTCATTCATGACCCAGAGTCAGGGTACATCAGAATTCTTATATCAGATTTGCCAGCATATATGCGAGGGCTGATGCTGGCAGCGTTTGCCGCTGCGTATATGTCAACGATCGGCACTCAATTAAACTGGGGCGCTAGCTACCTTGTCAACGATGTGTACAAGCGCTTCATGGTGCGGGAGAGAAATGAAAGACATTATGTCCGTGTCTCGCAAGCAGTCACAATGCTTCTCATGATTCTCTCTGCCATCATCACGTTTTACATGGATTCAATCGCCGGGGCATGGAAGTATTTGATGGCAATTGGTGCCGGGACAGGACTCGTGTACATCCTTCGCTGGTTCTGGTGGCGCATCAACGCATGGAGCGAAGTATCTGCAATGGCAGCAGCGTTTGTGACCTCTACAGCAATGCAGTATGCTTTTAAGCTCGACGAGAACCAGCCCAGAGATTTTGCCTATCTTGTGCTCAGCACCGTTGCGGTCACGACTGCAGTGTGGTTGACAGTCACATTCCTTACAAGCCCAGAGGAGCGCTCGACTTTACTCTCTTTCTACAGAAGAGTTCGACCGAGTGCTGCACTTTGGGGACCAATCGCTCAGGAAGCAACAGATATTGTTTCTCAAAAAGACGGAATGCTTAATTTGATAGATTGGCTGTGCGGAGTGTCAATGATCTATGCATTCCTCTTTGGTGCGGGCAAAATAATTTTTGGTGAATATCTGCTCGGTGTGGGTTTCTTGGTCGCCGGACTGTTTTTCGGATCAATTATTTATAGAGATCTGAACAAGCGTGGGTGGAAGGCCGTGGGGGAGTAAGAGCGAACTTGAAGCGATGAACAAGAGCCACCATCACCGCACTCTCCCAAAACTGTACATCGTTGGGTGCCCACTAGACCTCTGGGCCTTCTCTGTCGAATGCTCCACTCCGAAGGAATCGGAAAGCCTATCTTCGCCGAGTACACGACGGCTCTCCTCAGCGGTGAACTCATTTCCTGTGCCGCGTGAGGAGTTGCGCGTGAACTTTTGTGAGATGGTAGATTAGTTACCTTCCCCCATTCTCTGCTGAGCCACAAAGTTTCCTTGATTCTCTGGGAATTTCTTCCAATATTTGTGAAAATTGTGAGTCAGTTCCATGGAGCGTGAACTGGAGGAATTC
>Ga0315282_10014116_pt1 | contig 11933 bp, 8 predicted proteins | sample YL17G07_20_MG_FD_203693 | JGI IMG/M metagenome (GOLD analysis project Ga0315282, IMG submission 203693) | Sediment microbial communities from Yellowstone Lake, YNP, Wyoming, USA - YL17G07_20 | ecosystem: Environmental > Aquatic > Freshwater > Lake > Sediment | place: USA: Wyoming | collected... | reverse complement strand
CGTTGCCCTGATACGATTTCGAAAGCCCGGAGCCGACGACTTGCTTAATCCGTGCCTGGGCGATTTCGTAAGCCACCGCGTATTTGATGAAGTTGAAGCGAGAATTAGTAAGCTCCACTTGTGCCTGCAGCACATCCAGGCCGATGGCCTTGCCATACCGGTAAAGGGTTTGGGCACTGGCGTATACCTCTTCGTTGGTAGTTATAGTTTGACGGCTGGTAACTACCCCTTGGCGTGCGTTCTCCTGGTCCTTCCAGGCGGAGGTGAGATCTACCTTGAGGCTGTTGAGGAAGTCGCGCTTTTTCTCCAATAGCTGCAGCTTCTGGGAGGAAGCCTTGGCCACCTGAGCTTTGGTCAATCCTCCTTCAAAAAAGGGATATTCCATAAAGACCCCGAACAGCCATTCCGGCTCCGTGCCGCCCACGTTCCGGTGGCGCACCCCGCCGCTTCCTTGCAGGCTGATCTCCGGGAAATACCCGCCCCGCGCTGCTTTAATTGACGCCTGGCTTTGCTCTATTCCTAAATCGAGTGACTTGATTTCAGGATTCTTTTTTAACGCTTCCTGCCACAGTGACTCGATATTACCTGCCGGAGCAAACTGCTGGGGCAGTTGCCCCCGAATATCCACCTCGACTTGTTCTTTTAGCCCCAAGGTGCGGCTCAAAATTTCCCTGGCCAACCGAACCGCGTTTTCCGCCTCTACTTTTGCCTGCTCTGCCTCTGAAACCTGGGATTGAGCGCGAAAGGAATCCAGGCGGGTAACCTTACCGGCCTTAAAAAAGGCCTCGGTGAGTCTGGAAAAATCCTGTCGCTGCTGCAGGGCCTCCTGGACCACCTTAAGATTCTCTTTAGCCTCTATCAAGCGGTAGAAGGTCTCGGTCACCGCAAAGGCCACTTCATCCGCAGTTCTTTGGACCTCCAGTTCCTGAGCTCTAACACCAATTTTCGCGGCCCGGGAACTGTAATAGGTTCTTAAGCCGTCGAACATTATCTGTTTGCCGGTAACGCTGTTGAGAGTCTCAAGGCTAAACAATGGCCCTCCCAAGGCAGCCCCCCCCGGTGATAGCCTGTCAGGGGCAAGCCGTTCATAATAGGATAACAGGACCAGCCTGGGAAAGAATTTGGAGCGAGCCGCTTGGTAGTCGGCCACCAATTCCCGAATCCTTTCTTTGGATCCGCCCAGAACCGGGTTATACTTATGAGCCAGAGCCAGGCAATCCTCGAGGCTCAGCGCCTGATAATCATTTCCTTGTGCGGTGGCTTGATCTTTTATCCCCCGAACGCCTCCAGCTTGCTGATTCATGCCTTGTGCCCAAGAAGTAGCGGTGAGCAGGAGACTCACCATAAAGATCACCGACGCAAACCTAATTTTCTTCATAGACTCTGGCCTCCCACAAGTTAAACTCTGAATCCCTTTTACTTGAAAGCATTAAATGAGCCATCATGGCTACTTTCTGCGACAGAAACCATCTACAAAACAATATGGGAAATGACTGTCCCTATTAGGACTACCCACAAGATATCTACCTTCAAAATCAGGGCAACGAAGGCTGCACTGGAAAGAAGAATACGAGGAACATCCCAGGGAATGTCCAAGGCAAAACGAATTGTTACTGTTAGGAGAAGGCCTACAAAAGAACACAAGATGCCGATGATAACCTTTTTAAAATACCGAGAACCGCGTAACCAGTCAAAGTAAGGGACGATTCCAGCAACCATCATGAAAGAAGGCAAAAATACACAGATGGTGGCAATCAGCCCTCCGAGAGGGCCTTTCAACAAATACCCGATAAAGGTCGCTGTAATGACAATAGGCCCCGGGGTCACCTGCCCAAGAACAATGCCATTTAAAAGGGTTGGACCATCCAGCCAGGAACGTACTTGAACAACTTCGTAGAACATGAGAGGAACAGAGGCAAACCCTCCTCCAAAGGCAAATAGATCTATCCTGAACATGAGTGTAGCAAGATCGAATAGCCTTCGGTCTAAAAGATAAAGTGCTCCAAATCCCATTACCGTCACTGACAATATTAAGAAAAGAGATTTCGGGGCGTGGGCTTTGTCCTTAGGATTCACTACAGCAGGATGAGGTTGTTTGCTATAAAGTGCTACCCCTAAAAAGGCGGCCACAATAATGACCAGGATGGGATTGACCTTCAATCCAAATAGACCCGCAGCAATCAGCGCATTGATAACATTTTTCCAATTTTTAATGGAGGTCCTGCCAAAGGATAAGGTGGCGTTGGCAACAACAGCAACAACGATAGCCTGAAGTCCGTTAAATGCGGAAACGACAGCGGGCAATGTATGGGTTCGGGCATAGAGGGCTGACAGGATCATCATGAAAAGAAATGCAGGGAGGCCAAACCCTATGAAACTTGCCGCAGCGCCCGCCACTCCCTTTGCTCTTAAACCTACGTAGGCAGACATTTGCATCGCCGTGGCCCCGGGGATCGTCTGACAAAGGGCGACGCCATCGCGAGCGGATTGATCGTCGAGCCAGCGGTTCTTTTCGACGGCCATCTTTCGAATGTAAGCCACCATGGCCGGGCCACCAAATGCGGTAGCGCCCAGTCTTAGGAAGGAAATGAACAGGTGAGGGATTGAAGGTTTTTCACTCTCGTGGTAATGTTGCGGCTGTTCCATCAGCCGATCTCCTTTAATAGTTCTGTTTCGCAAAAATCCTCTCCAACAAATCAAGCGGAAGCGATCCGATCCACTCTGCTTATTGAGCGCGCTGCTCTGGGTTGAGAACCTTTCAGATCTCAGTGGTCTCGTCGCCAGATTAGGGGAAGGTAAAAAACCCCGCTAATCTAATGCAACTACTCCTTAATCTTCTTTATCCTTGCCTCCACACGTGAAATCTCATCTTCGAGATCTCTCTTGTAACTTTCCAACCATTCCTTCTCTTCTTGGGGGGTAGGGTGATGATGCCCGTGAGGCGAGCAACAGCCGCCAGAGGAATGGAAACCCATGGGTGAACGAAACATTCCTTTTGGCTCACAACACATAGAATTCACCTCCTTTCTGTTTTCTGCCTTTTGTCATAGTGCCCCTGGTAAAGTCTCAGGAACTGGCCGAGCGCTTCCTTCCGCTTTCGAATGGTAACCGCCCATCCATGGAGAATTTCTTCTCCCTGCGGGGTAATTCGATATATTCTTTTTGCCGGACCCGATCCCTTCGTATCCCATTTCGACTTCACTAGCCCCTCTTTCTCCATGTTCCTCAAATTTTTATAAATCGCTCCGACATCCGGGGGGCTGTCATGAAACCGAAAGTCGGATATCTTTTCGATCAGTTCATACCCATAGGAATCCTTCCCTTTCAAGACAAGAAGGATGAAAGGCTGAAGGAGTCTGGGAGCCCTTTGTTCGGAACACCCGCAGGCATTCTGCTCGGAATCTACTCGCTTGCGCCCCTGTCGGTGAGAATGGCACATGACATTTGCCTCTATATGTTAAAGACATATAAAAGACTTCTTAACCTTTGTCAAGAGTTCCTAACCGGATTCCTGGGGTAAATTTATCCCGCCCCGAAAACCGAAAAGTGTGTATAACGCGACCTGCTTATATCAGCGACAGTCTGTTTAATTACGCGTAACGTAGGTCAATGTCCTCCGTCATCCTTATCTGCCTGTTGCCAGCCGCCGCCAGTTGCTGGCCGTGCAGGCGCATGGCGGAACGATCGATCCCGAGTGTGGTATTCTGGGCCGTCGCTACCTCAAGATACGTCACGAGGCCTGCGTCGTAGCGATTGTTGGCAATTTCCAGTTGTTTGCGCGCGGCCCTCGACGCCGCCATTATCTTCTCATATTGGTTGGCCAGCAGATGCTGGGCCGCAAGGTTGTTTTCGACATCCGCAAAAGCGGTCAGAACGGTTTGGCGGTAGCGGGCGACCGTTTCCTCGTATGCAGCTTTTGCCTGGCGAAGGTTGGCGCTGAGCTGGCCGCCCTGGAACAACGGGAGCGTCAGGGAGGGGCCGATTGCCCAGAGCCGGCTCGGCCAGTTGAACAGTGTACCAACATCCAATGCATCCAATGCGCCCTTGTTACCGGTTTGGAGGCCGGCCGTTCCGTTGAACTTGATGGTCGGGAAAAACGCTGCCTTGGCTGCGCCGATGCTGGCATTCGCGGCGGCCATGCGGCGCTCGGAGGCCGCGATATCGGGCCTCCTTTCAAGCAGCTCCGAGGGTAAGTCGGGTGGAACAACGAGGGGCTCCAGGTCGAGCGGCTGCTCCGGGAGGTGGAAAACGGACGCATTCTTCCCAGTCAGCACGGCCAGCGCGTGTTCGAACTTTGCTCGTTGCAGTGCATTATCCGGCAGTTGAGCTTCTGTGTTTTCAAGCACGGTTTCCGCCTGCGCCACATCCAGGTCGGAGACCATGCCCCCCGCCCTGCGGTTGCGCACCAGTGCGAGCGACTTGCGGTAGACTTCGATGCTTGATAGAAGCAGGGCCTTGTCTGCATCGAGGGCGCGAATCGCGAAATAGTCGGCTGCAACTTCGGCCTGGATGGCCAGTCTAACCGACTCAACGTCGTCCGCGGCGGCCTGCACTTGAGCCTTCGCGGATTCGACGGTGCGCCGCACCCGTCCCCAGAGATCAAACTCATAGCTCAAGTCAAACGACAGCGTGAAAGTGTTGTAGGTTTTACCCGGCGCTCCGCCGACGGGACGATTTTTCGAGTCGTGTTGCTCTACCGGCAGAAAGCTGCCGCCCAGGCGGGGGAAAAGACCGGACAGCGCCACATCTGCAACAGTACGGGCCTGGTTGAAGCGGGCGTATGCCGCCGTGAGGTCCTGATTGGCCTCTGCGGCCTCGGTTTCCAGGCGACTCAGCTCAGGATCGCCGAAGATTTCCCACCAGTTACCCTTGGGCAGGTGCGCCTGGGGCACGGCAATTTTCCACTCGCCGAAGACGCCAGTGTACGCTGCGGGGATAGTAGTGGCTTCGGGGCGTTGGTAGTTCGGGCCGACCGCGCAACCGCTCATCGCCATCACCGTCACGATCAGGACCGGGAAAGCGATGATCCGGCGAGTCCTTGCTATAAAACGAGCAGGCTGTTGCGTCAGTTTCATTGGTTCTTCTCCATTTTGTCAGCTTGGGCCACGGACACCGCGGCACCGGTCGCAAGCGAGTCTGAGGGGTTCACGATAACTCGGTCACCGGGACTTACGCCCGCCAGTATCTCAATCGTCTGCCCGAAATCGCGCCCCAGCTTCACGGTGCGCAGTTCGACCTTGCCGTCAGACTGCACGATGCCCACCTGCGGCCCTTCTGGCCGGAACAAGATCGTGTTCGTCGGAAGGGTCAGCGCCGCCTTCATTTTCGCTTCGGTGAAGCGCACCTGGGCATAGCCGCCCGCAAGGATCTCCTCTTTCGGATTATCCAGTTCAAGCTCTACCAGGAGGGTCCTGGAATCCGAAGCCATTACGCCCGCCGTACGGATCACCTTGGGCGGAAATGTCCGGCCGGGAAGTTCCGGAACGGTCATCTCGGCGGTCTGGCCGGTCCGGATGCTTCGGGCCATTGCCTGGGGGACCTCCACGAATACGCGAAGCTTCCGTGTCTGAGCGAGGTGGAAGAGTTCCTTGGAAGTGCCGGCAGCGATGAGATCGCCAACATCGATATTACGGGCCGTGATAATACCCGCGAACGGCGCCGTTATCCGGGTAAACGACTCGAGCTCTTTCAGCCGGCGCACCTCGGCGCGAGCCGACTCGGCACTGGCCGTCTTGAGCCTGAAATCGGCCTGCTTTTCGGCGTTATCCTGTTCGCTGACACTGGCAGTTTTCACCAGACCTGCCCACCTCTCGGCCGTAAGCTTCGAAAGACCGAGGGCGGCTTCAGCCTGGGCCAGCTGGCCCTGGGCGCGCTCGAGTTCCTGGTTGAGCTCGGGCGCATCGATCTCGGCCAGAAGCTGCCCCGCCTCGACGTGGGCGCCGATATCTACAAGCCGGCGTTTGAGGTAGCCGTTGGCGCGCGCATAGATGGGCGCTTCGACCTGCGGTTTGATTTCCGCCGGCAGCGGCAGGCCCGAGGCGGGCTGGCCAGGCCTCGGCGAGACCACGGTGACGGTGGCAATGGCGAGCTCCCGCGTCACGCCGCCCAGCTCTGTTTGCTGGCGCCAGCGCGGTATGAGACCGGCGACCACGGCGACGGCGATCAGCGCCGCCGCGACGGCGACCGTGAGCCAGAGCTTGACCGGTGAGCGAGCGGGCTTCATTGCCGGTTCCTCAGTTTTCGCTAAATTCTTTGTTGTATCGTCTATCTCTAAATTCATGGCAACACCTCATCAGTCTTTGGTTTCGCGGCTAAAAGTGGATCTTCGGGCTGCGGACCTTTTGGCGTCCGCCGATGGAGGAGGCTGAACACCACAGGCACGAAAAAAAGAGTTGCCCCGGTAGCAAGCACCAAGCCGCCGATAACTGCAATGCCCAGGGGGGCGTTCTGCTCGCCGCCTTCGCCAAGGGCAAGCGACATGGGGAACATGCCGATGATCATCGCAAGGGCCGTCATGAGCACCGGACGCAAGCGGCCAACCGCAGCCTCCCACGCCGCAGTCAGCGGGTCAACTCCCCGCCGGAGATTGTTCCTCGCGAATGTCACCACCAAAATGGAGTTTGCGGTCGCAACCCCCAGGCTCATGATTGCGCCAATCAAGGCGGGAACGCTCAGCGTGGTGAAAGTGAGATAGAGTCCCCACACCACACCCGCCAGTGCACCCGGGAGTGCGGTAATGATGATGAAGGGGTCGAGCCAACTCTGGAAATTTACAACCAGGAGTAGGTAGACGAGTGCTACCGCCATACCCAGCCCAATGCCGAGCCCCGTATAGCTCCGGTGCATCGTGTCCGCCTGGCCTCGCAACATGATGAAGCTGCCCTTCGGAAGCTCCTTTTTGGCCTCTTCGATGAGGGGGGTGATGTCCCGGAGCACTCCGCCCAAATCTCGACCGCTCACACCTCCAAAGACATCGATAACGGGCAGGACATTGTAATGGGAAGAGATGGGAGATCCGCTCGATCGCTCGAAGGAGGCCAGGTTGGCAAGCAGCTGGGTATCATTTTTGCCCGGCTGGTTGGCATTCATCGGGATCGAGTTGATCGCCGGGATCGAATCCATCGGATGCTCAGGTACCCTGATGTTCACGAGATACTGGATGCCGCTTTTCGGGTTGAGCCAGTAGTTGGGCTGCACCTGACTACTGCCCGAAAGCGTCAGAAGCACCGAGTTGGCCACATCCCGCTCGGTCAAGCCGATCTGTGACGCCTTGGAACGGTTGACAGCGAAGTGGATCTCGGGCTGGTCGGAGGGCTGCTGTACACGCACGTCAACGGCTCCGGGCACCCGGCGGATTTTTTCGGCGAGTCTCACCGCGATGGCCCGGCTCCTAGCGCGTTCCTGGCCTACTATCTGGATATCGAAGGGAGCTGGCAGTCCGAAATTGATCGTCTGGTTGACGATATCGGCGGCCAGGAAGTAGAAGATGGCTCCGGGAAAGTCGCGGTTGAGCCGGAATCTAAGGCGGCGCACGTAAGCGTCGGTTGGTTGGTGACCGGGGTTGAGGGATACGAGAATGTCCGCATCGCGCGTTCCCGTAAGACCATTGTCTATGTAAATGAGGGGGATGGCCCCACCGGAGGGCGGGCCGATGTTATCGAGAATGCCTGAGATCTCACCCGCCGGGATCTCCTCTCGAATGACACTCTCGATCTTGTCCACAAGCCGGGTAGTCTCTTCGATGCGCGTTCCGCCCGGGGCGCGAACGTGCAACCTGAAATGGCCCGCGTCGACCGACGGGAAAAAGTCCTGGCCGAGCTTGGGAATGAGCAGCCAGCTACCGATGCAGAAAGCCATGAAGAGGGTCACGAAGGCCCTGCGATGCGCCATCACTGTCCCGAGCATTCGGCCGTAGCCTTCCCTGAACCTGGCAAAGCCATGTTCAAAACGGATCTGAAGTACAACAAATGGGCGTATCCAGAGCCGAGCCGTGGCGGGGTCAGCCGCGTGGCCGCGATATTCGATGTTGCGGTAAAACCACATGACCAGCGTGGGGATGAGCGTCCGTGAGAGCACATAGCTCGCTAGCATCGCGAACACGACTGCTTCAGCCAGGGGCACAAACAGATAGCGGGCAACTCCTGTCAAGAAAAACATCGGAACGAACACAATGCAAATGCAAAGGGTTGAGACGAAGGCCGGCAGGGCGATCTCCTGGGCACCGTCGAGGATTGCCTGGATGTTGGGCTTTCCGAGCGCCATCTGACGGTGGACATTTTCGATTTCAACCGTGGCATCATCCACCAGCATACCCACGGCCAAGGCGAGGCCGCCGAGCGTCATCAAGTTGATCGTCTCGCCCAGCGCGCTGAGGAAGGCAAGGGATGTGAGCACCGAAAGGGGAATGGAGAGGGCGATGATGAAGGTACCACGCCAGGAGCCGAGAAAAAGAAGAATCATCACCGCCGTGAGCGCTGCTGCGATTACCCCTTCCTTCACCACGCCATTCACGGCAGCCCGGACGAAGAGCGACTGATCGGCAAATTCCTTTACTTCCAATTCGGATGGAAGGCCGCTAAGAATCCTCGGCATGGCTTTTTTCACCCCATCGACAACACGCAGGGTCGAAGCCGAACCGCTCTTGAGGATAGTCAGAAGCACGCCGCGGATGCCATCCAGGCGCACCACATTTTGTTGGGGCAAGTAGCCATCATGAACCTGAGCCACATCTCCTACGCGGATCACAGCGCCTTTTACGGTTTTGACGGGGAGATCGTTCAGCGCCGCAAGCACCATTGGACTGCTATTCAGAGAAACGTTGTACTCCGTTTCCCCGATTTTTGCCGTGCCGCTCGGAAGAACAAAGTTCTGAGCGTTGAAAGCGTTGACGACATCCTGCGGAGCCAGGTTTTTAGCCTCGAGGCCTGCAAGATCGATATCGACTGCTACAACGCGCACCTTCCCACCGTACGGATACGGCACAGAAGCGCCCTGCACAGTCGAAAGACCTTGCTTCACCCGGTTCAGCGCCATGTCCTGCAGCTCTTGCTCCGAGAATTTTTTGCTTGCAAGACTGTACTGGAGGATGGGGACAGTCGAGGCATTGTAGCGGATGATGAACGGAGGGGTGACGCCGGGCGGCAGGAGGCGCAGCACTGCCTGCCCGCTGGCCGCGAGCTGTCCCACTGCATCCGAGACTGAGGCGCCGGGCTGGAAGAACACCTTAATCACACCGGCGCCGTTGTAAGCGGTGGATTCTATATGCTCGATGTCGTTGACAAGAGTGCTGATCATGCGCTCATGGTTGGAGATGATGCGCTGCTCAACCTCCTGGGCGCTCAGGCCGTTGTACACCCAGGCCACGCTCACGACCGGGATGTTGATATCCGGGAAGATGTCCGTCGGGGTGCGCAGCAGCACGAACGGAGTCAGCAACAAAAGCACCAGCGCCGCCACCACAAAGGTGTAGGGCCGGCGTAACGCAAGTCGAACGATCCACATGGTTCATTTCCTCCTAAAAATGATCACGGCTTTATCTTTCATCCGGTTCTTCCCAACTCCAGAAGGGCATGATCCCTCCACGGGAATAAGATCAAACTTAAACAAGCGCAAAGATTCTTTTATGGAAATCCTTTCTTTCGTTTTCAGCAGCCTCAGTGTGCCCTTTTCGCCCGGAGGAGAAAATAGTCAATATTATGAAATTTCTCCAAGTTCTTTACGTTAGGATAACGGTTAGGAAGCCTGTTTAGTTTAAGGTCCAAGGGTTACGTGAAGTTCTTAAGGCCCCAACGTAGCCGAATGACGGAACGGACATCTTTACCGTCACCGTGAGACGAGGCCTTAATTACTTTTAATGGAAATCAGCAGAGAAGGGGAAGAGAATTAAAGGTTACATTGGAATGAATGGAGTAAGGATCCGAAACCTGGATACCGAGCGTAGGTGTTATTTCCTGATCCAATGGAGTTACATTTAGATTTACGATGTTGGGATCATCACGAGAGATAAGGGAATGGAAAGGACAATGATTCTTCCAGCAGCCCTGTTTGCCATGAACGAAATGATCCACGCTCGCCAGCATATGAGCCATGTTCAGAGGGATCATTCCGACGAGAATGGGGACAAGGAGGATTACCAAGATAAGAATTAATAACTTATGTCTGCGTAACATAGAAGTCCTTTGCGTACTCATAACTCAAATCCTAATTTAATACAAGCAATTTTGATGCCAGTCCCAAGAATCTTCAAGAACTGGAGAACTTAAAGGAATTACAACAGATTCGACATATCAACAGATTCTCCTCTCTCTGCAAAGTTGAATTTGTTCGACACCGAAGTCGATGCCAGTTCGTCTCAAATTTCAAACTTTTGCTTTATTATTAAGGCCTTTGACTCCTTCCGAGAAATTTTCCACATCTCGACAGGATTGTCGGAGATTGCAGGGGTTTCCTCCATCGGCTAAAACATTGGTGTCGGAACAGTGCCCCATCCACTTCCAGCAGTGGTATTTTGGACTTGGAGAATCTCTCCTGTGTGGAGGTGGATATCGACAAAGAAGAGCGGATTCCTTTTGACATTGATGTCGAAATCATCAAACGGCGATTTAAGCTCTCCCTTATTGTCAGATAATTCAATAAAAATAATCCTTCGCTTCATGGCCGGGCTATTGTGCATATCTGGATTATGTGCATGAGCCTCCATCACGCCATCGTGAACATGCCCGCCCGTTAAATGGGCAAAAGGATGAAAGATGTATTCTGTGATCATGCCGACAGTCTTATGGTGTTCAAAGAGTTTCCATTCACTGCCTGTATCGGCAATCATTCCTTGCATCACATAATCAATCGGAATGAAATAGACAAGGAGACGATGACCCTCACTATTTTCAATGGGTTTCAGCTTTAAAGCAATGGCAGTATCCTGAAGCACTGATGGGAGCAGTTGTGCGGCCGCTGTTAGGTCTTCTTTTGTTATGGTGATCACATCAACACGACCGATCTGCTCCAACGGAAGGTGACGTACTGTATAGGCCCGTGAGATGAACCCACTTCCGACAATGACTGTAAGAAGCAGCACAAAAATAAGGGATGCTTTTCCAAAGCTGAGACTTTGTGGCTTTTTATTTCCCGTCAATAGTTTCTCAACAGGATGAGGGAGGAACATCCCTGTCCGCTTCATGTAGGCAATGTAACTTTCGCCGAAGCGATTTATCATTCGGCGTTCTTCGTCCTTGGCGAGAAGGTAATACAAAAAGAGCATCACCGCAAAGAGTACGAGCGTCAGAAATCTTGGCCACATGATAGCCAGTCCCAAAGCCGCCAATCCAAGACCGAGATATTGGGGATGGCGAATCAGAGTATAAAGTCCTTTTGTTGCAACACCCTTTTTCAGCAACTTGCCCAGATACACCTGTGCAGCGCAGACGAAGAATATCAGCATCCCAACCACAAAAAACACAGATCCTAAAATACGAACGACTGTCAATACCTCATTAGGCGGGACAACCATATGGGGAAGAAAAAAGGCTGTAAGCCAACGAGTTAATGGCGATTGATTTAATGCGAGCAAAAATGGGTTGAATGCTGCATAGAAAAAGAAAGCAAAGGGGCTGATCATAATGGCAATTTCAAAAGCCACAATGAATGATAGAAAAATGGCACTGCTTGCCGCAAACCTCTTACCTACGCTGCTACTTGACTTTTCCATTTTAGAAAACCTCCTTTAGACGTTTCTGGGACACAGATCTGACCTCCGCTTGGAGACAGCTATGGGCTTTTTATAGTGACCATGGTTTGCCTCATGAGATCGAAGAATCGTTGTTGCTGGTTGGGATCGAGGATCTTCTTTGACTCCATGATGTGGATGATCACTTCTTTTTGAATTTCATCCTGGATTCCGGCCATCTCTTTTCGCAGATTTTCTATACTTGCAGGGT
>Ga0315282_10014115_pt1 | contig 11936 bp, 12 predicted proteins | sample YL17G07_20_MG_FD_203693 | JGI IMG/M metagenome (GOLD analysis project Ga0315282, IMG submission 203693) | Sediment microbial communities from Yellowstone Lake, YNP, Wyoming, USA - YL17G07_20 | ecosystem: Environmental > Aquatic > Freshwater > Lake > Sediment | place: USA: Wyoming | collected... | reverse complement strand
TGATGAGATCCATACCGAACATGAAGATTGTGGTCCCATGCGATTCTATTGAGACGAAAAAAGCTGTTGAAGCCATATCAAATGTGAAAGGTCCTGTATATATGAGATTGACAAGGATAAACACCCCAACAATTTTGAAAGAGGATTATGAATTTGAAATTGGAAAGGCTGTAGTTATTAATGAAGGAAACGATGTTGCTATATTTGCCACTGGTCTAATGGTTTCAGAAGGTCTCAAGGCAGTGGAAAAATTAAAGAAAGATGGAATTTCTGTGGCATTGATTAATGTTCACACAATCAAACCTCTGGACGAGAAAACTGTGATAAAAATTGCAAAAGAAGTTAAACTTGTTGTAACTTTAGAAGATCACAACATCATCGGTGGGCTCGGTAGTGCTATTGCTGAAATATTGGCGGAGAATTCAATCAAAACTAAAATGAAGAGGATAGGAGTTGCCGACAAATTTGGTGAATCCGGTGAACCTATTGAGTTGATGAAAGAGTTTGGTCTGGACAGTGATCACATCGTTGATGCAATAAAAATTTTGATGGTGCAAAAATGAGGTTGTTCATAGATAGTGCAAAAATAGATGAGATTAGAACCGCAAAAGAAATAGGATGCAGCGGATGCACTACAAATCCAACATTAATTAAGGAAGCAGTGGATGAGCTTAGAAAGAACGGTAAAGATATTGACATGGAAACTTATATTAAAGAAATTTGTCGAGTGATGGGAAGAGGAAACCCTGTGAGTTTGGAAGTTATCAGTTTAGATTTTCAAAACATGGTAAAAGAAGCAAAAGTTTTATGGAAAAAATTCAATTCAGTTGAAAACAATGTTGTGGTGAAAGTTCCAGTTTCGACCATTTCAAATCTGTTTGAAATTAACTTCGACGGCATCAAAACGATAGCAGAATTGGAGAAAATGGGTATAAGGGCAAACGCAACTTTGGTGATGAAACCCGAGCAAGCTGTGCTGGCTCAGAAAGCTACTTATGTCAGTCCTTTCGCTGGAAGAATAGATGATTACCTGCGCGATCAGTTGTTGATGAAATACAAAAAAAGCGATTACTTTCCTGCCGAAGGATTGGAAAAATTTAACGATGATGGTTTAGTGAGTGGTGTTGATTTAGTTAAAAAAATAGTAGGCATTTTCAAAACCCAAAATATAAAATCACAAGTAATAGCTGCGAGCATTCGAAATTCTAGGCAACTCAGAGAAGTTGCAGATGTCGGAGCGCCAATCGCAACCATGCCATTTAGTGTTCTTATAGAAATGGCCAAACATCCTAAAACAATAGAAGGCGTTTTAAAATTTTCTAAAGACACGGTGGAAGAATATAAAAATATTTTCAGTTAGAGAAATATGAACGAAATGTTTTATCTAACCAGATATTTGTTGAATGTACTTTCTGACATAGTGTATTTTTTCTTCAAACCATTATCCCCGTTTTTTGATAGAGATTTTCATCTGAAGCCTAAGAGAATTCTCGTCATGTATAATCAGATTGTAAAAATAGGAGATTCAATTTTAATCACTCCTGCGATCAATGCCTTGAGAAAACGATTTCCATCTGCTTTCATCGCAGTCATGGTAACTCCAACCGTCGAACCAGTTTTCAGAAACAATCCGGATATTGACAAATTAATAGTGAGCAAGTACTATCGATTTAAAAAATTTTTTTGCTCTCTGGAATACAGAAGATTGAAGAAAGAGAATTTTGATTTGATACTAAACTTTTACTTTTCACTAACTGCTAATCTACTTGCATTTCTTTCTTCACCGAAATACACTGTAGGTTTCGATTTGAATGGAAGCGGATTTTGCCTCAATTCTAAAATAAAATTTCTTCTTCCAAGAAGAAGAACCAAGCATGAAATCGAATATTATTTAGATATACTCAGATCATTAGGCGTAAAGTGTGAACTAACCAAACCAAGAATATTCACTTCCCCTCAACAGAAAAAATGGTCCAATGGCTTTCTAAAGGATCATAAAATTCAGAAAAATAAAATTTTAGTTGGTATCCATCCTGGTGCAGCTTTTGATGCACGCACTTGGCCTAAAGAAAGATTCATTTCAGTTATTGATATGCTGGCAGAAAAATACGATTTGAACTTTCTATTTTTTGGCGATTTGGAAAAAAAATCCGAGAAAGTTACAGTCGTGAAAAACATATCACTGAACCAACTTTTAGCATTAATCGAAAGATGCGATCTATTTATTTGTAATGACAGCGGCCCGATGCACATGGCAGTGGCTCTCGATGTTCCAGTGGTAGCGATATTTGGCCCACAAACGCCAGCTAAATACGGGCCTATTGGAGATGAGAATATAGCCATTCACAAAGGTCTTCCATGTAGTCCATGCAAGCAGACCTTCTTCTATGAATGCAAACCCATTGAAGGTAAACCGCCTTGCTTGCACACGATTAAAACAGAAGAGGTTTTCAGAGTTGCTGATTATAGAATTAAAAAACTAATGAGAAAAATTCAATAGTACGTAAAATTTTTTATTTCAAAGCTTCTAGCTCGAAGTGAATACAACTTGCTGGAAATATGAACTTAAAAATTATTTTCAAAAAATATAAAGGAGATCAGGAGATCATATGACTATCGTATTGGGAATAAACTCATTCACACCATTTACTTCAGGCTCATTGTTAACTATAGTCTTTCTGTGAAAATAATTATATTCGCTCAAAAAACGATTCCAAATATATTTCAACTTCATTTTTTCTCAACCGATTTTTTTTGCTTCGGCCACTATTAATGTACTACCTAATTTCTTAGATATTTTACTGAACACCATTATCAAAACATTTTTAAATTTCACCGTGGTGTTTTGTGCAAACGTTTCATATCTGATTTCTATATTTTTAAAACCTGAAGTTTCCAAGTAATTTCTCAGATGATTTGGAGTAAATAAAGCATAATGTCTATCAAATGAGCCAGAACCACCACCAATTCTACCATGTCTTTCATAACCACCCGTGTGCATAGTACCCTTTATGTGGTAACCTAAAAAGTGTGCATTATCAGTTATTACAATTACCTTTCCACCATTCTTTAAAACTCTTTTAACATCAGATAAGAAAAACCCAACATTTTTCAAGTGTTCTATCAAACTCTTTACAAAAACTTCATCAAAAGTATTAGCTGGAAAAGGAAGTTTTTCCTCATCAATATTGCATTTTATCACTTCATGTCTCGATGGATACAAGTCTATAAAATTCGTTCCATATCTGTCGTTACCACAACCAACATTCAAAATTCTTTTTCGCATAACTATTACTTTCAAGCCTCCAGTTCAAAGTGGATGCAACTTGCTGGGAATATACACTTCAAGCCTATCTTTTCATAAATATCAGGAAATTTATTAGCAAATTTTTCTATGAAAAACCACAACTTGCTAGTTTCTATCCTTTTTTTAATTAACTTGAACAAAGGGGTTTTGATAGAAAAAGAATATCCAACCCACGTAAATTCTTGATTTTCTATAAGTGGATCTAAAGAATGTATTCCAAAGTAATATATATGACTAAGACCCCAAAAAGCAAAATTCCATGAAAAATGAGGGACTGTAATAAAAAACTTCCCTCTAGGTTTAAGTGTTCTGTGTATTCCTTTAATTAGATTAGTTACATTTTGGACATGTTCCAAAACATGGCTCGCATATACGACATCAAATTCATTTTTTCTAAAAGGCAATCGTGTTTTTTCAAGATCCCAAACCATATCTACACATGGGATTTTTGATTTATCAAGACCTATAATAACATCTTTTGGATTATTGCGTCTATGTTTATTGTAACCACATCCTGTACCTAAAATCTTCATTAACTCATCACCTTTTTTGAAATTTTGCCTTTATAAAGTTAGAAGCAATCTTTATTGTCTTTGAAGGTCTTTTAATTGCCAATTTGATTAAACCCAACGAGAGAATATCTGCTAATTCGGAATTCAATAAGCAAATATTTCTTTTTTCCAATTCTTTTCTAAAAAGCTGGTAAATTTTTATAAATTCTTCCCTAGAAATCTCTTCATCTAATAGAATGTTGTCTTTAAGATCATTCAGAGGTTGGGCATCGAGTCTACTCCAATCCATAGCATCACTAACAAAACCTCTTTTTTTCGCATATGCCCAGAGTTCTGTGCCTGGATAAGGCGTTGTTATACTTAATTCTAACGTATCAATTGAATTATTTTTAATGAATTCTAAAGTCTTCATCATATCCTGTTTTGTTTCATGAGGTGAACCTATCATAAAAAGTCCTTGTACTGCAATGCCATACTGCTTTAAAAGTTTTATAGCAAATTTATTTTGTTGAACTGTGGTTGTACCTTTTTTTAAATATTTTAAAATTTTTGGAGAACCCGATTCAAAACCAATTCCTATACTGGCGACACCCATTCTTTTGATTAATTCACATGTTTCTTTATTTATTAGGTTTGCTCTTCCAAGAATTCTAAACCTACATTTTTTAGTGATTCCCTCAGATTCCAACAACTCAACAATCTTTCTAAACCGCTTTTTATCAGCAATAAAAAGATCATCAAATATATTTATCTCATGAATTTTAAAATTTCTTATCATTTCTTTGATTTCTCCAACAACATACTCGGGTGAATGATATCTTATAGTTCGCCAAAAACATGATGAAGCACAAAATACGCATCTATATGGGCACCCTCTTGATGTTAGCATATGCGTACTTCTACTAATCTTGGAATGAACAAAAGTTAATCTCGGAATTAAATAAATTTCATTCATTTTAAAAAGGTCACGTGCAGGGTATGGGATCTTATCCAAAGGTGTAATTAAAGTTTGCCGCTCATTGATTACAACATTCCCGTTTTCATGAAATGCTATACCTTTTATTTTTTTCAGATTTTTTGAATTAAATTCATGGCAATCTAGATATGTCTGCATTAAGTTCAGCGTTGTCTGCTCCCCTTCACCTAACACCGCTACATCAAACTCTTTACTTAATGCATATTGCATTTGTGTGATATGTTGCCCGCCAATAATTACTGGGATATCTAATTGGGATTTTATATCTCTAGCAATCTTGGACGCTTGGTTAAAAAATAAAGTGGCGCTTGAAATACCAACTACATCTGGTCTTTCTTTTAAAATGGCTTTAACTGGATCCGATTCTTTATCAACAATTTTTATTTTGTTAAGTTTTAAATACTTTCTTAAATAAGAAGCTATATATCCTAATGCAAGTGGAGGATGACCCTCTAACCCACTTCCTGTAGATGTTAATACTAACCTAACCATAAGTATCCTTAATATTATCAGATAATTTAATTTAGAAAGTTTATTATTAAAAACCTCTTAATTAGCTATCATCATATCACTTATTAACAGCAAGAATTATCCCGATCGAACCTCCAACAATTTTTTTATTTCAAAATAGTTTGAGCAATTTTCTTTATCCTTTCTTGAGTGATACTCCAACAAAATATTCCTTATACTTGTTGTATTTGATAAATAATTTGTAATTATAGTATAAAATATAAAAAATAGTAATAGGCATAATAATACAAAACCGTCTTATAATTTTATCCCTACAACATTTATCTTCTTATTCAACCTCTACTTCTCAAAAATTCATATAAATTACCCCTAAAATAATAAAATATTTTTTTACGGCTTTTTATTAATTTTCTGACAAATGCGACAGAGAACATATTTCGCAAATCCAATTTGACACCGCCGTAATTTATTCTCATGAGATCTTTCTCTATCTCATCCATAAGTTCAAACAATTCTTCCTTCGAAAGATGCTCGGACAATATAACTGGATCTTTTGCACGACCAACTACCAGCCTTTCCGAATCTTCTATCTTTGGCAATAGACCTCTGCTTTTTGCATATTCACCCACTTCTGTTCCAGGAAAAGGAGCTAAAAAGAAAACAGCTGCAAAGTCCAATGGCTGTGTTCTTATGAATTTGAAAGTCTCCTGCACATCTTCCCTTGTCTCCATAGGACTGCCAATAATGAAAAATCCACCAGTCATTAATCCAAACTCTTTGCATAATTTAACAGCATTCTCATTATTTTCTGGCGTGACATTCTTTTTGAGATAGCTCAAAACTTTCCTGGAATTGGATTCAAACCCGAAATCCATTGCCTCCACGCCAGCAGTTTTTAGCAATTTACATATCTCTGGAGTTATCAAATTCGTCCTGCCCTGACAACCCATCTTTATTTTACCTGCCAGTCCTTCTTGAACCATAAGTTGTGAAAACTTTTCCAATCTCTCCTTTGATGCTATGAATATGTCATCATATATCCCCAAATATTCTATCTTATATTCTTTTATCAGATGCTTTATCTCCTCAATGATGTATTCTGGCGAATGGAACCTGACCTTTCTTCCCCAAAATTTCTGGTTTGAACAAAATACGCAATTGTAAGGACATCCTCGGCTCGTTATAATATGGGTTCCTTTTACAATTTTTTTATGTATGAAAGGAACGCCTCTTGGTATCAAATAAACTTCTTTCATCTTTAACAAATCTCTTGCTGGAAATGGAATCTTATCAATAGGCTCTATAAGTTCCCTGTAGCCTGTAAAAGTCATATTGCCGTCTTTTTTGAACAACAGCCCCTTTATCTTTTCGGATGGCACAAACTCTGTTTCAACCAACTCCATCATGGTCTGTTCTCCTTCTCCTATTATCGCCATATCAAAAGCATCAGAAAAGGTTTCGGGGGCGAGAGAGATATGAGGACCTCCAACAATCACTGGTATGTCAAAAGTCTCTTTTATTTTCTTCGCTAAGTTTATGACTTTGTCATATCCATATGAAAAGGTAGAAATTCCCACAACATCTGGTTTCTCTTTCTCAATCCTTTTAATTGGGTCTTCCTTATCTATTATGATGGTGTTATTGAAATCTGCATATTTTCTGATATAAGATGCTATGTATGCCAATCCCAAAGGTGGAACTCCACTATCCATATTCAAAGAAACCAAAGCAAGTTTCATACCTTAAACCCTCCTCCAGCGAAATAAGCACCCATTATTGAAAGAGCCATAGCTACACTTATTATCGAAAGCCCAATTATCTGGTCTCCCCTAAAATTTTCTTTAAATAGCGTCAATCTCATTTTTGCCTCCTCCTTTTGCTGACGTCTTTAGCCTTCCTTCTCCTATTCCATTTTTTAAAATATATAATTTTATATGTTCTTTCACAATAAAAAAATAATTTTTGCTATTTTTTCATCTTCTCTTTAATTAACTTTTACTATGAAGAAAACAGTATAAAGGTCTCTTCCTGTGAAGTGCTTGTAAGTATTGTGCTGCTCTTCAATCACTGTAAGTTTTTCTCTATCTATATCTAAAGAATCTGTCCACCAGTCCCCTTGGAAGTTATATTTTTGGACAGGCTCCGGTATAAACACCAAGTCTACCCAATATTTCACTCCTTTCTCTTTCATGTAAGAATAAAGCCGTTTTTCTTGTATTGCTTTAGTAGCCTCATCATTGAGAAGACCATCAAGATTTATTACTCTCCTATCGCTGAAATAAAGGTTTGTTCCGCAGTAAAGACTTCCTATTATATCAGACTTTTGAGTATTTTCCTTTATCCATTTCGTACCTTCGTACATTTCATACTGCCAGTTATAATATCCAACTTTCCACTGCTCGAATCCGTTAAAAATTATATGAGCAAAAAGAATAGTGAATATCGCAAAAAATCCTATTGTTTTTATTTTGGGATATTTTGAAAGCACATTATTGACGCCAATTACGCAAATGAGAGATACAAATGGAAATAGCGGAAGGAAGTATCTTACATGGATTCTCCAAAGATAGAAGGTGTAAAACATTGAAAGAAAGATTAGAAATAATAAAATTGGAAGCATTCTCTTCAAATCTTTGTATGAAAGAACAAAACAAGAAAAAATAAATAAGCTCAATACGACGGAAGAGATGCTTAACGTTTCCCCTGTCACACCAAACAAATGTAAAATCGTTCCCACAGTTTTCATGACGTTATTTTCCAATACAGAAAAAAGTGGTACGTTTCTAAACGAGTAATGATATCCAATGAAACTTCCTTCAGAACTACTTGGTATTATTTTTCCAAAATTGATGAAACTCCATAAGAGCCATGGCGATATGACGATGATGGCAGGAATGATCATCAGCAAAGATTTCTTGATCGCCAAGAAGAGATTTTTTCTATTTATCCAAAAGCTATGCAAAACGAAGGAAAGTAAAAGGAAGACATTGTCCATTCTTGTGAAGATGGCAAAGCCCAAGATTAGACCTAAAATCAGTTCTTTCTTCTTTTTGAGATTATAGTAGTAGAATGATAGTAAAACAAAGAAAACACTTAGCACGACATCGATTCCGCTTATCGTCTGAAATATCACGAATGGATTAATGCCATATAAAGCAGAAACTACTAGAGAAAGACTATCGGATAGAAACTTCTGCGAAATTTTGAATATCAAAATTATAGATAAGATTTCCAAAAAAGATGCAAATACGAGTATTGCATGAAGAGCATCGTCGCCATCGAAAAAATGGTAAATTGGAATTAACATAAAAGGCCACAATGGCTGGAAACCATTCGTTTTGTCAACACCGTTATAAGTGATGCCTTTGCCCAATGCAATATTTCTTGCTACCGAAATGCCCATGAAAGCATCATCTTGAATTGTTTTTGTGATAAGGACGTCGATAGGAGAAAGAGCCACATAAAGTCTGGCCAGAAATGAGATTGCAATTATTAGTAATAATATGAACTTGACTTTTCTGTCCATAATCATCACTTTTATCACTTGATGTATTAATTAATAAAAATAGACTCAATTAAGTATTTACTATATTAATTTTTAACAAGTGGTTAGTATCAAAAAGAAGCAAATTAAGTTGTGCCTCGCCTGTTCGGCAGGCGGTCATCTTACAGAGCTTCTGTATCTGAAAAAATGCTATTCAAAATACCAACGATTTTTCGTAACTTTTAAAAGAGAAGATACAGCTGAACTGGCAAAGAAAGAAAAAGTCTATTTTGTCGAAGATCCAGTAAGGAATATTAAAAAATTTTTTAAATCTTTCATTCAAACATTTTCTATTTTATCAAAAGAGCATCCAAATGTTGTAATTTCCACAGGAGCTGGAGTTGGTGTAGTCACTTGTTATATCGCAAAACTTTTTTTCGGATCTAAGATAATATTTTTGGAAAGTTTTTGCAGAACTGATCAACTTTCTCTTTCTGGGAAATTAATTTATCCTATAGCAGATCTGTTTTTTGTTCAATGGAAAAAATTGTTTAAATCTTATCCCAAATCTATTTATGGTGGGGCGTTTGTATGATCTTTGTTACTGTAGGGATGTCTAAGTACCAATTCAATAGGCTATTAGAAGAAATTGATAGATTAGTAGGATCTAATAAAATTAAAGAGAAAGTCATTGCTCAAATTGGAAATTCTACCTATAAACCAAAAAATTATGAATATTTTACATTCAAGCCATTGGATAAAATTCTCGAATTAAATAAAAATGCGAATATTGTCATTTCTCATGCTGGTGCTGGGTGCATAATGACAGCATTACAATATAACAAATCACTGATAATCGTTCCGAGATTAAAAAAGTATAATGAGCATACAAACGATCACCAAATAGAAATAGCAAAAGAATTAGAACGACAAAGAAAGGTCATAGCTGTTTACGATCCCAAAAATCTTAAATTTGCGATTAAAAAAATAAAAAAATTTAAAACTAAAAGAGAGGACAAGGAAGAACCGACAATTATTCGAATTTTAGATACATATTTAAAACAAATAAAATCTAAAGGCAGATAAAGATGCGAATCGTATTTGTTCAACCACCATTTAAAGATTATGCAAGTAAACAACCATCACTAGGTCTAGCCTACCTATCCGCAGTACTTAAAGAAAAAGGTGCTGACATTTTTGTAATTGATGCCAATATAGAACATCTAACAGTTGAAGAAACCGTCAAAAGAATATTGGATCTCAATCCAAACATAGTAGGGTTTACGATCTCTACACCTTTGTTAAATACATCTTTAGAAATAGTCAGACAACTGAAATCTATTAACAAAAATCTAACTATAATAGCTGGTGGCCCTCATCCATCTGTAATGCCAGAAGACGTACTCAAAGGCATAGATGTATTAGTAAGAGGTGAAGGTGAAAAAACAATAGAAGAACTTTACAATCATTTTGAAAATAGCAAATTTTCTTTATCTGAAATTAAAGGTATTTCATATATTCATAATAATAATTTTTTTCATAATCCAGATAGATCATTTATTGATAATTTAGATGAGATACCATTTCCGGCATGGGAGTATTTTGATTTAGGTAAGTACCATGGCACTGTAAGAAAAACAAATTTCAACTTACCAATACTAACTTCTAGAGGTTGCCCTTATGGCTGTATTTTTTGTTCAGTTCGTACTATTTGGGGTAGGTGTTGGAGACCAAGAAGCCCCAAAAATGTAGTTGATGAACTGGAATATTTAATCAATAAATTCAAAATAAAAGAATTTACTATACTTGATGATAATTTTACTGTTAATCCTAAAAGAGCAATAGAAATATGTGATCTTATTATTAAAAGAGGTCTGACCATACCATGGTGTCCTGCAAATGGTATTAGAGTAAATACGGCATCTGTGGAACTTTTTTCAAAAATGAAAGAAGCTGGATGTTATAGACTTTATTTTGGTGTCGAATCTGGGAATCAAGAAATTCTAAATAAGATAAACAAACAAATAACGTTAGATCAAGTTAGGGCAGCGTTTAAAATGGCTAAAGAGGTTGGATTGGAAACTACGGCATTTTTAATGATTGGAAATTTAGGTGAAACTGAAGAGACTATGCAACAGACAATAGATTTTGCGCTTGAGCTTGACCCAGATTTTGTACAATTCACTATAGCAACACCATATCCTGGCACAGATATGTATAAAAAAATTAAAGAAGATGGAAGATTTCTAATTAAAAGTTGGGAAGATTTCGCATCCTTTAAGGGCGCTATCTTTGAATATAAAGATTTAACTGCTAATCTCATAAACAAAATGCATAAAAAAGCATATAAATCATTTTATTTCAGATCAGAATTTGTCTTCAAATATATAAAAAATATTAAGTCGCCAACTCATGTTAAAAATCTAATCTACGGTGGGTTGACGGCTTTAAAAATGATAACCAAAAAATAACATCTTTATGTAAATGATAGAAAAACATTAATAGAGTCAGATGTCTAACAATTAGAGATGGTATGATGAAAATATTGATGCTCAATCCACCATTTTTGTCCAACTACTCTCGAAACTCTAGGTCTCCGGCGGTCACGAAAGGTGGAACCATTTACTATCCGATATGGCTCTCCTATGCAGCTGGGGTTTTAGAAAAGGAAGGATTTGATGTTAAGATTGTCGATGCACCAGCCCAAAAATTGGAACTTGAAGATGTTGTTAAAATTGCTAAAGAATTCGGGCCAGAAATGGTTGTCGTAGACACGTCCACACCAAGCATATACAACGATATAAAAGTTGCATCAAAAATAAAAGACGAGACAAAGGCTTTTGTAGTTTTGGTCGGCACGCATGTTTCTGCTTTGCCTAAAGAAACTTTAGGAATGGCCAAAAAAATAGACGCCGCCACCATTCAAGAATATGATTATACACTGCCAGATCTTGCAAGGCATGTGGAAGAAAAAAAAGATTTGAAAAATGTTAAAGGCATAGCTTTTCGTAGCAAAGGCGGAAAAATTGTCGTCAATGGACCGAGACAAATGATTGAAAATCTCGATGATCTACCGTTCGTCTCGTCTGTTTATAAAAAACACTTGAATATAAAAAATTATTTTTATTCTTCCGCAGGTTACCCCTTGGTCATGATGATCACAGGCCGAGGGTGTCCGTTTAGATG
>Ga0315282_10014114_pt1 | contig 11937 bp, 9 predicted proteins | sample YL17G07_20_MG_FD_203693 | JGI IMG/M metagenome (GOLD analysis project Ga0315282, IMG submission 203693) | Sediment microbial communities from Yellowstone Lake, YNP, Wyoming, USA - YL17G07_20 | ecosystem: Environmental > Aquatic > Freshwater > Lake > Sediment | place: USA: Wyoming | collected... | reverse complement strand
TCAAGAAAAAAGTGACACCATCGCAAAAATATTTTTCACTTTTTTTGACTCATAAATTCGATGCAATTTCCTAACCGGACAATGCTGTCTCTTAATAAGATTTTAAGAAACCGAACGAGCAAATATTAATTATATTATAATGTCTCAGACAAGTCAAGAAAAACAAGGTGTTAGTTTGACACCTGAGAAAGTATATTTTCTTTCAGCAAACGATTGGCCATCAGCCTCTGCTCTTTGACAATGCTTACCCGCTCGCGATACTCTCGGAGTAGGAAGGTTTTATTCCCCAGTCGATGCCCATAGCCATAGGAGAAACATTTAAACCAAAAGAGCAATGAGTCATAAATTGAGCAATTCATATGCCAAATGAAGAGAAATTAATTTATTCAAATTTAACTTTTTGTTTTTGTTAGATATTTCTGAAGTTTTGAGAATGAATTATTGAATTTCTCTTGCCATATGTATTGGGGAAAAAGAGAAAAAATCTGGAAAAAGTGGAAAAACATTTCCACTTTTGCTGTCCCAATAATTATTTGCCACAGAGCACACAGAGAACACAGAGTTGCATTGAAATAACTTTCAAATCCCCCCCAACCCCCCTTTGCTAAAGGGGGGAATGGATCGGAACAGGTGGCCGGAATCAATCAGAATCAGTGGCCGGAATGCGTCGGAATACGCAGAGCCCAACCAAAAAACTTTAGCCACAGAGGGCACAGAGTTCACGGAGATATTAGCAAAAGACAATGCGGGTCATGGATGAAAACAATTAGGACGATGATTTTCACAGCGCGGCAGAGCCGCAACCAAACAAAATGCCTTAAATGCGCTCAAATGCCTAAAATGCCTAAAATTTGCAAAAAGTCTTTACAAAATTTAAAGAGTTTGCACGTTAGTAGTCCAGATAATATTTAAGTATTTGAAATAACTGGATTCCGGCTTTCGCCGGAATGACGGGAAACCTCACTTTTTTACTTTTTACGAGTTCATCAAAGATTATTAAACGGCGAGAAAATATTCATAAAGAAAAGACTTTTCGATACAATAAATTTATTTCAAAGATGGGGGGAGAATCGCTTCGAGTTTGGAGTTTCAGGTTTCATTTTGATTGCGGCTCTGCCGCACTGAGGTCGCTGTGGTCAGATTTTGACAAAACTGGGTTTCGACAGAGGGGAGCGGGGCGAAATCAACCAAAAAATTTAAACTTTTCTTTTAAACAGGCGAGAGATGAGGGATGGGCGATATGGGGGTGATTCCGTGATTTGTTTCCCTTCTACCAGTTCACCCCGCAAAATTTTTTCAGGGATCTGATCCATCACAACTGATGCCTGGTCCGGCCGTATCATCTCTTCCAGAATCCTCCTGGCCTTAGACAAAACGGGGGGACGGCGGTGGGGGGAATGGGCGTCCGTGGCTATCGACTGGACTAAGCCAGACCTTATCAAGCGGGTGGCAGTTTCACGGGCCGAGACTCCGAATTCACCGGTTAGGCTCATCGCCGTCGCCTGGAGCAAAGCCCCCCCCTTGACCAATTCCTCGAGAATTTCCGGGTTTCCTTGGACGACGCCGTTGCGTTCAGGGTGAGTAATAATGGGGATGTAACCCCTTAAGCGCATTTTAAAGAAAAAATCCGGGATGTGAGGGGGAATGGACTGATTGGGGAGTTCCACAAGAGCATATCGTCCTCCGATGAGAAGGAGGGGATTCTGCTCAAGAAAGGTGATGACTTCCGGATGGATAAAAATGTCCACCCCCGGAAGAAGTCTTATGGAGATCTCCTCCCTGTGTAAGGCTTGCTGCAAGCCTTCTAGGGCAGGCAGAATGTTAGCCTGGGAGTTCTCATAGAGCCCGATGCGATAATGCGGCGTGGCCACAATGGTGTGGATGCCGTCGGCCTGGGCCACCCGGCACATTTCCAGGGCCTCGTCCATATTCTTGGCCCCGTCATCCAGGCCGGGAAGGATGTGGGCGTGGAGGTCAATCATTGGCGTTCAGAGCGTCTATTGGGTCATTGCGTTATAGTGTTCGTTGCGATCCTTGCGTGGTAAAGTCATGGCGAACTCCGTTCCAAAAATTATTTGCCACAGAGCGCACAGAGAACGTAGAGTTACGTAGAAAAAAGCTTTTAAATCCCCCCAACCCCCCTTTACTAAAGGGGGGCGAGGGGGGATTTTCTCGTCTGTGGCCAAAAAATCTTAAAAAACTTTTCAGATTTTTCTACGGCTATAGCATTATAACATAAAAAGGCGAGAAAAGCGGGACAAGCGAGAAGGGCGAGAAATGTTTTGAAATGTGCTCAGCTTCTTGGCGACAATCCTCAGAATAGTTATAAAAAAGGAATTTCCTAAATTATTAAATTCAATTAACCTAAACGTTGCAAAAAAAACATCGAGAGCACCACCCCCACCCCTCCCTCCCCCCTCCAAGGGGGAGGGTTAGGGTGGGGGGGCAAAGGCCACCGGGGGTGAGGTCCCGCGACCATCGCAAAAATCGGTTTTCCCCTTTGCCTGCAAGGGCCCAAGCAATATTTCAGGAAATTCTTATGCACTCGTTGAGTTAAGAAATCAGGCTGCCCCAGCCTCTTTCAGTTTTTTAACAATTGAATCTTTGTCCCAAGCCCCCATATGGCGGAAGACTTCTTTCCCTGCTTTATCAAAAAAGATCAAGGTGGGGATCACTTGAACGCGGTATTCCCCGGCAAGCTCTTTGTATTTATAGACATCAATGACCAGAATGGTCGCTTTGCCGGTATATTCCTGGCTGATCTCTTTCAAAATCGGACGAATCTGCCGGCAGGGCATGCAGGAGTTGGCGCCGAAATCGACCAGTATCGGTTTGCCGCTCTGGATGGCCTTTTTGAATTCTTCGCCTGTGTTGGTCGAAGGGGTAGGGGTCGCAATCGTCTGGACGCGCTTCTCGTCAATCTCCACCTTGGCCTTTTCTTTAAGGGCGAGCAAGTATCCCTCCATCTGCTCTTTGCCCTTGGCCTCTCGGATGGCTTCTTCGATATAGGGGGCCACTTTATTCAAGGGCTTTCCGTCCATTTTGTCCTTATGCTGGCGATAAAGCTTTTCCACCTCTTCCGGGTCCACCTTGACTTTATCCAGGACCTCCTTCTTCAAGAGGTTCTGGATTAGGGACATCTCGGCTTCCTCACCCTTAGCGGCTGGATCCGGTTTTACCCCTTGACGATGGGCCTCCTGCACCAGGATCTCCTTGAGGATCAATTGCTCCAAAAACTGCTTGGGATCTTCTTTGAACATGTCCTGGTAGGGCGCTGGAATTTTCGCTACTTCCCTGCCAAACTGGGCTACGGTAATTATGCGCTCGTTGACCAGGGCGATTTTTTGTCTCTCCGGATTCCAGGTAAAATATTTCAGGTAGCCGAACACACCGGCTGCGATAACAATTCCTACGACAGGGATGATCCACTTGAGTGGATTACTTCGCTTGGGTACTAAATTTTCGCCCGGCTCTACGTTTTCAGCCTTCGCTAAATTTTCGCTTTTCTCCAAATTTTCGCCGCTCTCCTCCAAATGTTTATCCCCTTTCTCTTTTGGATCTTTTTCCACCAAAGTTATGGAATGAAGAGGCTGGGCCACGGATTGCAGGTAAGAGAAAGCCCTTCAATGAATCCACAAACTCGGCCGAAATGGTTGTGATTTATTAATGTCCATCCGGAAACCCAGGAATTCCCCTCCCCCTCTGAGGGGGGAGGGTCAGGGTGGGGGTGATACTCTCCCGCGAGGGGAGAGGGGGTTTCCGGATGAAAACTAATTAATTTATACTAGCAGCAACTTCCAGAAATGTCTATGAAAGAATCTGGGTTTGATCGCATCCTGGCTCCTGCCTCTTGAGGCGGGTCGTTCGCCTCATGCTTCCCTACCCTTCGCCTCCGGGAAGAGAAGGATGGGAAGACATGAAGGGATAGGTTTTTTCTTTTTAGATTGAAAAAAGGCTTGACAAGTTATTTCAGCATAATTATACTAATCAGTAATTTCTGATTTATATAATTTTTCAGAAAAAGGGTCGGCATGGCCGAGCCGCAACGGGTAGAGGTCTTATGAAGAGCGACCGGTTTCATATGTCACAGACCGGAGTCCACGATTAAGGGAAAGAGAAGGCCCATCAACGTACGGGAAAATTTACAGGTAATGTCAAAAAAGTTATGAAAAACCAATCAGGAAGACAAAGAAAAACAAGTACATCCCTCCCCCTTGAGGGGGAAGGAAAAGGGTGGGGGTGAAAGAACTGAGGGACGTAGCAAGAGCATTAAGAAAGGGTTCTACGGATACCGAGGTATTCATGAGCATAGAAGGTGTTTTAGAGACAATCCGGGATGCTCTTGTCACCCCTCACCCTGACCCTCTCCCCCAAGGGGAGAGGGGAGATAACTTTTGACAAAACGAATTTACAACGGAGGAGGGATTTCCATGAACAAAAAAATGGGATGCTTTGCGGGGGGTGGGAAGACTACCAGCTGCTGTAAAGTCGAATCTTTGATCAGCGTCGATGAACGGGGCCAGATGGTGCTGCCGAAAGATTTGAGAGAAAAAGCCAATATCCAGCCGGGGGATAAATTGGCCGTGATCAGCTGGGAAGGGGAAGGAGAGATCTGTTGCCTCACTCTGATCAAGGCGGAGTATCTCGCCGAACGGGTGAAGGATTTTCTCGGACCCGTAATGAAGAATATGTTTGCCGGCTAACCACAGAGAACACAGCGCGGCGCAGCCGTAACCAAAGACAGTGCCTAAAATGCCTTAAGTGCCTAAAATGCCTAAAATTCACAAAAAATCTTTACAAAATCTAGAGAGTCTGAACGTTAGGAGTACAGAGGGGAGGAGATAGTTTAAGAAAAGTGGATAGGTTCTCTGTAACTTCTGTGGTAATGACTAAATGAAGAATGGAGGAAGAAAATGAAAGAAGAAGAGATTAAGAAAGTTGTAAGGGAAGGGTATGGCAAAATTGCGCAAAAAGACCTCTCCTGTTGTGCCCCGGCCAATTCCTGCTGCGGAAGCACAGATTTGGTGCAAGGGATCAGCAAGAAGATCGGGTATAGCGACGAGGAGTTGAAGGTCGTCCCCGAGGGGTCGAACCTGGGACTCGGCTGCGGAAACCCTGTGGCCCTGGCCTCATTGAAGGAAGGGGAGGTCGTTCTGGATCTTGGCTCCGGCGCCGGTTTCGATTGTTTCCTTGCGGCCAACCAGGTGGGCAAGACCGGGAAAGTCATTGGCGTTGACATGACGCCGGAGATGCTGGACCGGGCCAGAGAAAACGCCCGGAAAGGCAACTACGAAAATGTGGAATTCAGGCTGGGAGAGATCGAAAATCTTCCGGTTGCCGACGATTCCGCGGATATCATTATCTCCAATTGCGTGATCAATCTATCACCGGATAAGCGAAGGGTCTTCCAAGAAGCTTTCCGTGTACTCAGACCGGGCGGGCGCCTGATGGTATCCGATATCGTATTAATGAAGGAGCTTCCCGAGGAAGTCAAGAATTCGGTTACGGCTTACATCGGCTGCCTCGCCGGAGCCATTACGAAAAAGGAATACTTGGAAGCGATTCAGTCGGCCGGGTTTCAGGGAACCCAGATTATAGACGAGGCCAGACCCTCCGCAGAGCTCCTGGCCAATGACCCATCGGCCCGGGAAATTGTCAAGAATTTGAACCTTTCTCCGGAACGGGCCAAAGATTTGGCCCGTTCCGTGATCAGCATGAAGGTATCTGCGGTCAAACCAGCGGCATAGGCTAATAGTGAACATTCATGTTCTCGTAAAAAGTCGTCACTCCGGTGGAAACCGGAGTCCAGAGAATTTTTAAGTCTTTGAAATAACTGGATTCCGGCGCCTGCCCCGGACCCGATCCGGGGTTCGCCGGAATGACGGAAATACGTCTTTTCAGACTTTTTACGAGATCATCATGATTGATTTCAGAATGAAGCCCTCATTACACTAGTGGGCTTCCTGAATCTGGTTGGATTTTTGCAAGGTGATCTGACTATTAACCTTAAATGATGATTACCCGGTCCGGGTCCGGCAGTTGCAGTACAAACTCCTTTACCTGCTCAAATTCTTCGTTTTTCAAATAAGTGCCTCTTTCCATCCGAATAAAATTTTCACCTTCCAGCCTCTCGGAGTGAAAAGCAAATCCAAAATCGATATGGTTTTCTTCCACCCGGACATAGGCCAAGTTTTCCAAATTGATAAGATAATTCTTGATCCTGAAAAATGGGGTCATATTACACCTCCCGATCGCGACTGGTTTCCCTTTGAAAATTCTCCTCCACGCGGAAATATGTTTATGGTTTTTTCTCTACGCGAACATACCTGAAAAGCAGAGGCATCACAAGCAAAATGATCGCTGTACCGATCAGCATGCCTCCGACCACCACAATGGCGAGCGGTTTCTGAACCTGGCTGCCCACGCCGTGGGCCATAGATGCCGGAAGGAGCCCGAGAGAAGCGATGAGTCCCCCCATTAATACTGCCCGGAACTTATCCCGCGTAGTTTCAAAGGCTGCTTCTTCTTTATTTCTTTTCTCCCGGTAGATTTCCATGTAATGAGTAATCCAAATACAGGTATTGAATATTGAAATCCCGATCACGGATACGAATCCGACAACTGCGGATATACTGAGAGGTTGTCCCGTCAGCAAGAGACTGACGAGACCCCCGAATACCGTGCACAGGGGAGCCACGATCGTGAGGAGGACATTTCTCATATTTCCATAGAATACGTAAAGCAGTACCATGATGAGAAAAATGGCCAGGGGGATGGAGATGTAGAATCTTTGGAAAGCTTCCACCATCTCATTAAATAGGCCGCTCCATTCCAAATAGTACCCTTCGGGAATTTTGACTTTCGAGGCCTCTTTCTGAACGATCTCAACTGTCCCACCCAAATCTTTCGAGGCTACGCCGAATTTTATGGGGATGTACCTCTTGAAATTTTCCCGGTAGACAAAGGAGGCTCCGGTATCATACCGGATCTTCGCCACCCGGGAAAGCGGAACAATTCCTCCGATGGGCAGAACGATGGGAATTCTTGCAATCTTTTCAGGTTCCCTGCGGTAATCGTACGGGAAGCTCACCACGAGACCAAAATGCCGGTCTTCTTCAATCACCTGGCTGACGATTTTGCCCCCTAAAGCCGCTGAAACCATATCCAGTATTTCCTGGACGCTGAGCCCTACTGCGGCGGCGTTTTGTCGATCCACCTCGATGAGCAGGTTGGGCTGCCCGAGTTCCCTGAATATGCCTACATCTTTTACACCGGGAACCTTTTCGATGGCTCCCTTAATTTCTCTCGCGATTCCATCCAGTTCGTGCAGATCCTGTCCGAAGATCTTGGCCGCATTTTCCCCTTTGACCCCTGAGGTCATCTCCTCCAAGTTGTCCTGCATGTATTGCGATACACTGATATTGGCATTGGGAAAGAGCCGATTAAACTTTTCCCTTACCTCTTCCTCCAGATGTTCCTTCGTTTTCCCTCTTTTCCACTGGCTGTAGGGTTTTAAACCCACGTAATACTCCGTATTGAAGGGACCCGTAGCATCCGTCCCGTCTTCCGGCCGGCCGACTCGGACGGCCACGGATTTCGTCTCGGAAAGCCCCATGAGAACATCCCGGGCCTTTTTGGCATTTTCATGGGTTTTGCTGAGCGCGATGGAGTAAGGAAACGTGACCCGTATGTAGACATTCCCCTCGTCCAATTTGGGGAGAAACTGAGTCCCGATGACCATAAACCCAACGATGAATCCCCCAAGTATGATGACAGAAATAACGAATAACACCAGCCGGGCTTTTCTGAAGAGAAGCGCAATGAGCTTCACGTAATATTCCTGCAGCACCTCAAAGAACCTGAATTCCTTTCCCTCATGTCCCTCCAGAAAAGTATGGATGGCCGAAGCGAGATAGGTGAAAGTAAGGACCAGCGTAAAGATCAGGGCATAAGAGTATGTCTTGGCCATCGGGGAGAAGATCTGTTTTTCCGCCCCCTTCATCGTGAAAATCGGAATGAAGGCAAGGACGATGATGAGCACCAAAAGAATAATCGGGGTCCCGACCTCGGCCATCGCTTTCACCAGCGATCTCTCTCCAGTCGCTTTCATCAGGGCCCCTTGGCTGAGGCTAGACTGCCGGGCGACCCGGACGTAATTCTCCGTGAGGACCAGGGCAATGTCCGCGATAATCCCGAAGTCGATAGCGCCGATGGAGAGCAGATTGGCGGATTCATCCCGTAAGGCCATTACTGCAAGCGTAATGGCCAGGGAGATGGGGATCACAAGCGCCGTAATGATGGCCGCCCTCAGGTTCCCCATGAACAGGAAGAGAGCCACGGCTACGAGCACAACGCCCAATGTAGCCGTTTCTAATACCTTCTTGATCACCGTGTTTACTAGATCCCACCTCTCATAATACGGAACGATCTTGATCCCCTTCGGGAGCATGCGGTTGTTCAGGTCCGCTACTTTTTGGTTGATGGCTTTGATGGAAGGAATGGACTTCTCGCCTCTACGGAGAAGCACATTCCCCATCACGACATCGTCATTATTATTATGGATGACGATGCCCGTTCTGGGGACGTTCCCGAGGGTCACTTCGGCGATGTTCTTTATCAGAACCGGCTTTCCGCCCTTATTCGAGACCACATTGTTCTCTATGTCTTCGAGGCTCCGGATGAGCCCGAGTCCCCTTACCATGTAGTACTGATCACCCATTTCGACGACTCGCCCCCCCACGTTGGTATTGGACTTGGAAAGCGCTTCCATTACCTGCGAGAGGGTGATCCCATATTTTATAAGATCTTCCGGAATAACCTTTACCACATAGGCCTTTATGAAACCTCCGTAGCTGGCCACATCTTCCACACCCGGAGCCGTTTTTATATACCGGCCCACAGTCCAGTCTTGGAGCGTTCTCAGTTCCATCAAATTATTGGAGCCATAGATGACGTACTGCATCACCTCCCCCATCGGGCTCGGAATGAGGGTCGGCTGTAACCCATCCGGCAAGGTTATGTTGGCCAGCCTGTTAATAACTTCCTGTCGGGCCTGCAGGTAGGGCATCTCGTAGGAAAATTTGCACTTGATGTCGGAAAGACCGTACAGGGAAGTGGAGTTTATCCGATCCAGACCTCTCATGCCCGCGAGACCGATCTCTATGGGTATGGTAATCCGCTTCTCCACCTCTTCCGCGGATTTTCCTTCGTAGATCGTTACCACTTCTACCATGGGCGGGGAAGGGTCAGGGAAGGCTTCGACATTCAGATCCCTGATTAAGAAAAGGGAAATCAGAAAACCGGTTATGGCCAGCAATAAGAAAACGAGATGGTTGTCCGTTACAAAAATAACCCATCTTCTCATGTCTTCTCCAACTCAATGGCCGATAGGACCACTTCGTCACCCTCTTTGAGACCTTCCACCGCCATAAACTTCTCGGCCACATCGATGACCGGTTTAACTTCCTTCACCTCATTTCGGCCTTCTACCCTCAGGTAAACGCTGAACTTCCCCTCCTTATATAAGAGGGCCGTCTTGGGCACCACCGGCAATTTTTTTCTTCCGTTACCAATCTTTATCTTTAAAAACATATTTTGCCGAAAGCGGCCCTGATCGCTCAGGATGCGGATGTAGGTTTTGACGGTCTTTGTGTCCGGGTCGGAAGTATCACTGATGTATTTGATCAGGCCTTTGAAAGGGATGTTGGGGAAAACATCCGTGTAAAAGGTAACCTCCTTTCCCTGTTGAATCTGGACGATATCGGTATCGTAAATATTGGCCACCACCACAACCTTACTCGGGTCGGCCACGGCCATTAAAACATTTGTGGTATCCACGCGGTCCCCAAGATGCGTTTGAATCTCTACCACCGACCCATCCATGGGCGACTTTACGATCAGCCTGTCCGAAAAGCCCGATTCCGGGTTTACACCGTAAATCTCCAGCTTCTTCTTAAAGGCCGCTGATAATGCTTTAACCTGTTCATAATTGGTTTCACTCGCGAGCAGGTCATTCTTGGTAACGGCCCCCACCTCGAAAAGTTGTTTGTTGAGGTTGTAAATTCTCTCCGCCTGCCTCACTTGAGAAAGATTGGAAAGGTAATTGGAATAGGTATCACTGACATCCGGGCTCCGGATGGCACACAGGGAATCTCCTTTGCTTACCTTGTCCCCTACTTTTACAAAAATACCCTCCACGGTTCCGGCCAGGTTGGATATGATTTTGGCGCTCCCTTCGATATCGGGTTGAATGGTACCAGTGGCCTGAATGGAGCTGGAGACTTCCTGGCTGCTCACCTTATAGGTCTGGATCTTCTTTTCCGGCGGTTTTTCTTTGGCTTCCTGGGTTGACGTGCACCCCGCGAAAACAAGAGCACCGGCCATTAGAAGTAGACTCGTCCTCATCGGAGTTCTCCCGTATAAACCTTGATCAACTCCTGATTCAGTAGCGCCTGGGTCAGAGCCTGATTATGCTTGGTTATAAAATCCCTGTACGTTTTCCGCGTATCCAGCATATCCAGAACCGTAATGCCCCCCAGGGAGAAGGCGGTCTCGCTGCGATTCAACAGATCATCCATCTCTCTCTTCCGGAGTCTATAGGCATCGAAGATTTTCAAGGAGGCACGGTAGGTGTTTAAAGCCTGCCGTATGTCGGATACAATTAATCTCTGTACTCTTTTGATCTGTTCCTCGAGCTGCTTATATTCTGCATTCCTTCTCAAAATCTCACCCTGATTCCTGTTGAAAACCGGGATCGGGAGGCCTACCACGGCCCCCAGCCTGGACCGGTTATCGGTGCCATAGAGGGCATATTGTCCGCCCACCGTGACATCGGGAATGCTCATCGCCCGGGCCAGGGACATGCTGTATTTGGCCGCCTCGACTTGTTTCTGGAGGGAGAGTAGGTCATACCGGTTTTGTAAGGCAACTTCGGTTAGCATATTTTCGCTATACTCGGGAAAACCTTCCAGAATGGTAAGTTTGCGGGGTTCCAACGGGTTTCCGCTGCCCAGCAGGAAATTGAAGGATTCCAGGTCTGCCCGGAACTGCTTATCAAAATTTGTGAGATTATTTTCAAGATCGATCCTGGCCAGCTTGATCTTCGTATAATCGATCAGGGACAGGAACCCGGCGTCAAACCTGCGCTGGGCAATTTCTTGAATCTTATCAAACCGGCTCAGGTCATACCGGCCAAACTCGATATTCAAGCGGTCGAGTTGCATGTTGTAATAGACCGCATAAAATCCGATGATCAGGGTTCGAATCACATCTTTGTGGGTTAATATGGCTGCTTCGCGGGTAGCCAGGGCAGAATTTGTTCTCAGTTCCCTTTTTCCTCCGAGGAGGATCAGTTGATCCAATTGGAGATAATGGATGGTGTCATCGCTACCCTGAGGATATCCCTGAGAAACACCGAGCCCCGTCGCGCTGTACGAGACATTTGGGTTCGGCAGCAGTCTGGCGCCTACATAATCGCCATAGGCTTTGTCGATTTCATAACGGTTGATCAGGATGTCGTAGTTGTTTTTGTAAAAAAGCTGCAAGGCTTCCTCGAGGGAAATCTCTTCTCCTCTGGCGGGAACGACCGTTGAGAAGAGGCTAACGATCAGCACAAAGAAAAAGCACTGGAAGAGAACTTTGGATAAATTTTTGATGATCCCCATAAGCTCTAATCCTCCCCTCTCCCCCAAAAAATGGATATCGACCACGTAGGGCCGGCTTTTCTGCAATGTCTTATTATGAAATTCATCTCAATCCCAGATCGGCTATGGATTCTATGGGCCAAACGATTGATGCTCTCTGAAAGACCCGTTATTAGAGTTCGAACAAACGAACAGGATTCTAGGGATTGATCAACAACGAAGGGTGAATGGGGTTTGATTTGTAGAAGGCACTTGAAAATAGAAGGAGAAAAGTTGTTCGGATGGATTAACGCCC
>Ga0315282_10014113_pt1 | contig 11937 bp, 6 predicted proteins | sample YL17G07_20_MG_FD_203693 | JGI IMG/M metagenome (GOLD analysis project Ga0315282, IMG submission 203693) | Sediment microbial communities from Yellowstone Lake, YNP, Wyoming, USA - YL17G07_20 | ecosystem: Environmental > Aquatic > Freshwater > Lake > Sediment | place: USA: Wyoming | collected... | reverse complement strand
TGCATGTTTCCCTACGGTGACATTCAGGTCAGGAATGATTTCACCGAGAGGTTTTCGTTTCCCATTCAGTTTTACAGGAATTCCGTTCTCGAATTCCAGAGTGAGAAAAGCAGGTCGATTGAGAGCCTTCTCGGGAGGTCGATACCACATCCAGATATCATCCGGAAGATGCTGGTTGAGGTCGATGGCCCCACTGGCGATCGATCGACACCACATCGTCTTATCATCGCCACCGGTAATCATCTCAGTCACGGGAACCCCCCAAGCTCGACAAAGGACCTCTTCCTCCAATCGCGTTAAGTCAAAATCCCTTACCGGAACCAGAATCTTCAAAGCGGGTGCGAACATCTTGAAGACATTGTGCATTCGATACTGATCATTTCCCTTTCCACTCGATCCCTCAAGAATGGCATCACAACCCTCCTGGAGAGCAACTTCCGCTACCTTTCTTGCTACAATCTGTCTCGTCATTGAAGTGGAGACAGGATAGCCCAGATAATCAGAATTGGCCTGAATGGCCCGCGCAATCCAGACCTCGGTGAATTCTTTCCGAAGATCAAAAAAGAGAGGTTTGATCTTGAGCACTTTTGCCTTTCTTCGGCTCTCCTGGATCTCCTCCTCTCCCTGCCCCACGTCGATGGTGATGGTAAGAATCTCCTTTGCCTTGTACTTTCGTCTAAGCAATTCGATGGAGAGGGAGGAATCCAACCCTCCAGAGTAAGCGACAGCCACTTTGTTGACTTTAGGCGCCTCTGTCTCGTCAATCTTTCTTAATATTGTTTTAATGTCCATAAAACCCCGCCCTCATTTGAAATTTAGAATGAGATGTTAGCATAAATAGAATATTTAAACAACGCCTCTCGGCACTTTCAAATTTGAACGAAGCTGTAAAAACTGTTGCCCGATCTGTGAGTTTGGCGACGGCCGAGAAGGCAAAGGAAGCCAAAGTATCGGATCGCTCCCGATACCTTTGAACGAACGAGGGGAAAAAGGAAAGAGACGAGGGAAGGTCAGCCTAAAACTTGTAGGTCATCCCTCCAAATACCACATGAGCCTTATAGGACTGGTCTTTATAAGCCCCGGTCAGATAGCCAGCGTTTCCGCCCGTAACGGGGCCACCAGCGGGATTGACAAAGAGGTAGTTGTCCAACTGGGCATCATTATACTTAAATCTTTCAAAGACATAGCCCGCCGATACGATAACGGATTTTGTGAAATGGTAAGCTGCCTTGAATTTTAAGGCATATTTCGTATAGTCATCCAAGTTGGTGATATCGATATTATCATTATTCGCTCCAGACCCAGGACCAAGTCCAGTTCCAGCAACAAACAATGAAGGATCAAGAGTAAAGTCAACGTTTCCGTTCGATTTCACATAGTCAAATTGGAACATGAATGTCAGCTTCTGAGGAATCGCATAGATTTCAGTTCCGATGCCACCCCCATAGGTTCTTTCCTTCTGGTCCTCACTAAAAGCTGCAAGGGGAGACGGATTCTGTACGTCCTGAATGAACTTAATCCATTCGAGGTTAAAAAATCCATACAACTTTGCTATCTTTCCTATCAGGTAGTCTGCACTTGTTTCAAATTCGTGCCTCTTATCGTTCTTGAGCCCAAAAATTTCGTCGTAATCTGTTCTTTTGTGCAGGTACCCAAAACCAAGATTGAGGTTCTCTATCGGGTATAAATCAACCGATGCCCTATAGGTATCACGATCGAATGATGCGTAGGCAGATCTCCTGTTAAACGGGACAGGACCTATGAAATCCGCACCTCTGTCCAATCTTTCGTATCCTGCCCTGAGAGCCATGAAATCGAGTCCGGTCCACCCCAAATCAACCGAAAAGATATTGTCCTCATTATCAGGTGGGATCAATTCTTCCGTGGGCTCTGCCCCTTTCAGCTTTCGATCTGTCTTGATATATTTATAGCCGGCGCTTAGGTACACATTTTCAGGAAGTCGAAGCCCGAGATCTATCCCTGCTGCGTTTTTTCTGTAATCAAATGGCCTGTTGAATTCAGCATTCTGGATGATTACATCGTTCTTATTAGCTCGTTTGAAATAGCTATAAAATATCTTGCCATCGAGAAAACGGAGGGGATTCGAAGTTAAGGCAAGGGAATAGTTTTGGGTGTCAATTCTGCCATCAAAATCCGGTTTGTTCAGGGTGACGGGGTTAATCACCCCACCATTGACAAATGAGTTCAAGAGATTTGCATCCGATCTCGCACTCGAATATCCAGCGTTAACATTAAATTTACTGCTCAGCGGGAGTTTCGCAGCGCCTCTAAAATAGCCTTTGTAATATCTATTATCAGGAGGAAGAGTGAGTGTATCTATCGGGAAGGGGGCTTGCGGATGAATAAAGTTGAGCTTATCATCACTGTCATTAAAGTCGCTATAGATAAACCCCAGGGATAAGAAGAGAGGTTTCTTGCCGTATCCCCCTTCAACCTTCAGGTCGTTTGTCGTATAATCAACTGGCTCAGGAAGTTCAACAACAATGCCACCGGGGCTTCCCGGGGTTATACTTGCCGGCTTTATCCCATCCCTTTCCTCCCTTTGGAATGAGACATCCAAATAGAAGGGTTTTAACATAGGGGTCTTAAAGCCGCCTCCGTATTGTTTCCTCTCGATCGAATAGTCAAACGTATTCCACGTGCTAAAATTTGTATTGGGGGTACCCGTCAGATTGTGTGAACTCGCTCCTTGAAAGAAAGTTCTGCCGTCAAACGTTATGTTATGGGGGATTTCATTGTAAAATAGGTCAAACTTGAATTTTCCCCACATGCCGCCCTCAATTCCGTAGAATTGGGTGTCATAGGCAAAATCGCCTCCCTGGACGTTTAAAAAATACTTTTCCGAATCAAAATTCAGCCTCGCCCTTCCAAAAGCGCTGACGCCTTGCTTGAGATCTCTATACTCGGTAAATTTTGCCCTACCTCCTTCACCTCCTGTCACGCCAGCATATACCCCTTTGATTCCAACTTCGCCTTCAACGCTGACCTCCTCTGAAAAACTATAAGAAAATGATACAAGAATGATGATCAGTGCAAATATCGCGATTTTCCATTTCATGGTCTCACCTCCTATCGTAAGAAAGCTTCTCCTCTCTCGGCAGGACCGTTGCTTCCGTGAATACTTGTATGACAGTTTAGACATGAACGTGCGAAAAACTTGTTCTTATTAGCCGTAGCAGTACCTTGAAATGAATGGAGATTAGTGTACGGCCTTCTGGGATGACTTCCAATCGTGCTATGGCAATTCTGACAAAGGAGAGGTACCCTGCTGGTTAGAAGCTTCCCATGGTTACTCCCATGGGCCTCATGGCAGATCAAGCAGTTCTCCTCCACCGGAGGATGTTGCCACATGAAAGGCCCCCTTTTTTCGGCATGGCATTTGAAACAGAGGTCGTTGACAGAGTCGGCCTTTATCATTTTATCGGTGCCGGACCTTCGGGAACCGCTAAAAGTAACTATAGGCTCGGTGCTAAAACTGCCCATTGTATTGTGACAACTGGAGCATTTGAGCGCCTGCCGACCCACAAAAGCCTCTTTCAATGGATGATGAGACTGTTTATTTACCTGAGCCCTGATGTTCTTGTGACAGTTAAAGCAGAGGTCGGGCTCTTTGGCCACCAACAGTTTTTCAACTCCCTTGTGGACCGAGTGGCAGCTATCGCATGAATTGCCGGCAGCCTTGTGCCTGTTCATATTCCAGAATGCTAACGTCTTTGTTTCTTCATGGCAGGTGAGGCATTTGGCCGACCGTTCTCTTGGGTCGAGCTTTCTGCCAAAGGCAAGAATACCCAATCCCTTTCCCCCCCCTTTTTCAGCATGCTGACCTCCTGGCCCGTGACAGGATTCACATCCTTCCCGGTTCATCGGACTTCCGGGAATGGCTTTCTTCCCGTGAACCGATTTTAAAAATGACTTATAGTAATCCTCATGGCAGCCCTTGCAGGTTTCGCTCCCGACATACTCTGCATCCGCCCTAAGGACCCGGGGCGTAAGGAATGAAAGAATGCATGCAAGCCCGAATAGAAAGACAAAAACCTTTCTCTTCTTCATAATTTTTTCCTTTCATTTTTTAATCGGATTTCAGAGTCTACCCCGCATTACAAACAATCTCTTGGCGCAAGTAAATGGGGTGAAGCATGTATTTTGGGTGGGAAAACGCTGTATTTTAAAGATAAAGTTTTTGTTTCGAGGCGGGTCTGGGAGGAATGAGATGGTTTGTCCCAATTAAACGTTGAAGTTACACCAGCAGTGGGGATCTTCGGCAAGGTAATCATCGGTTAACGCCAAGGCCAGACTCCTGCAGCCCCTGCAATCCTCCATCTCGCAGGTACCGCATCGGCCTTTCAGATTCTTTTTCTTTCTTAATTGATCCAGTAAGGATGAACTTTCCCAGATTTCCATTAGCGAATCATTCAGCAAGTTCCCAATGGGAATTGGAAATCTCCGGCAGGGGAAGACGCTGCCTTCTGGCATGATACAGAGCCCATCCCTTCCGATGACACAGGGGGCACCGAGAAGTTCAGGCTCCTCTCCATTGAAATTTATCTGAAAGGCTTGATAAGGAAGTAAGGCATTTTTCTCATCGATTAAGAAAAGATTCAAAAGTGTTTCTATTAGCTCTCTCCATTCCTCTTTGTTCAGAACCTCGTCCATCCACTCTCTTCCCCTGCCCCAGGGAATGAACCGTTCAATGATAAATCCATCGGCACCTAATTCTTGAGAAAGTTTGAAGAAAGCTGAAAGACTTCTAAAATTTCTTCTCATGACCGTGAACATAAGGATGATTTCAAAGGAACTCTTTTTTTTGATCAATGAAATATTTTTTATGACCCTATTAAAAGTATCCACTTGGCGAATCGAATCATTTGTCTCTTCATCAGGTCCATCTAGGGAAATTTTGATCTTTTTTAGTTTTGAAAACTTAGAAAGTCTCTGAATCACATCCTGATTAAACAGAAGTCCATTAGTGATAATTCCCAATTCTTCAACGACTGGGCTCTGATCGAGATCCTCGAGAAGAGAGAATAACTCCTGCTTGAGTAGGGGTTCTCCTCCGGTGAGATGGATCGTGGCCGTTTGATTCCATTGATTTAGAGTGCCGAGGATATTATTGGATATTTTTTTAAGCCCTCCCCAATCCAGATCATACCTCTTCGAAAAACCTTCTTGATAGCAGTGCTTGCAGCGAAGATTGCATAGATTCGTGATGTGCCATTGAATATGGAAGGGATCTTTCATGATCATCGGAGATCTTGGATCGCACCTCCCTGAACCAGCACGGTTCGGTGCCTTCCGGCAGGTCCTGACCCTAATAGGGTGCAGGGCAGACAGCAATATTAGATCGAAAAATTTGAAATCCTAAGTCTGAAATCTGAAATTAGAGATGAAATTATTTCCTTCTTGGTCTCTCGCCAAGGGTCACCTTCACATTCTCAAATTTATCTTTTCGATAGACTTTAAAGGTGACGCTATTCCCGATCTTCTTTTCCCGGACATACCGGATCAATTCCTCATTCGTTTTAATCTCCTGATCGTCGGCCTTCACGACAATATCCCCACCCACCAGGACAATCATATTTCCGACCTGAACCCTTTGGCTTCCTCCTTTCAAACCAGCCTTATCGGCCGGCCCTCCCTTTACCACTTCGGCAATCAATGCCCCTCGTTCAATCTTGAGTTGAAGATACTTCGCCACCTCGGGAATGAGCGTTTGTATGGTGGCCCCAATCCACGGATAGGTCACATAGCCCTTCGAAATCAATTCCGGAACGAGCCTCTTCGCTGTATTGACGGGAATGGCAAAGCCAATGCCTACATTTCCACCTGAGGGGCTGATAATGGCACTATTGATTCCGATAATCTCTCCATCGGAGTTCAGGAGGGGGCCTCCGGAGTTTCCCGGATTGATGGCAGCATCGGTCTGGATGACATCCTCAATAAGAGTTCCCACTTCAGAACGAATGGTCCGGCCGACGGAACTGATCACTCCGGTGGTCAAGGTCCTCTCAAATCCAAAGGGGTTCCCAATCGCGAGGACCTTCTGGCCAATTCTTAGATTTTTCGAATCGCCCATGGGGATGACCTTTAGCTTTTCCCGCGGTGCATCAATCTTGATCACTGCCAGGTCATTGTCCGGGTCCGATCCGATCAATTTAGCAGGCCATCTCGAACCATCTGCTAGAGCCACCTCCAACTTCTGGGCATTGGCCACCACATGGTGGTTCGTCAGAATATGTCCTTTGGTATCGAGAATGGCCCCTGACCCTGATCCCTGGGTTGGAAGGACATTGAAGAAAAAGTCCATTTGCACAGCGGTGCTCGTAATATTGACCACCCCATCGGCGGCCTTCTCATAGACAGCAATATTGTTCTTCTCATCTTCTGTGATAGAGAAGGCATGAGTGCCCAACAGGTTGAAGATAATGACAAAGATTCCAATGATAAGACATTTTGACCCCTTTCTGTACGTCATGGCAGCACCCCCTTAGTTACTTTAATTTTCTTATGATCTCCTCTTAGATTTTTTCGATAGGCATTTTCGTTCCACCTGTGCCCACTCCGCAGACGAGCGCATCGATCCCCTCGGCCATACCATTAAAGATGTAATTTTTTTATTTTAACAAAATTTATTCTTCTTTTCATTTATTAATGCTGTTCCTCTTTCGAGAAAAGAGCGATTCTCCGAGAAGATCGTTGCCCATGATTCTTGTAATTTCGTAAGGGAGTCCTTATAATAGAAAAAAATTCACAAAAAGGGCAAATGTTTCAATGAAAAGGATCCTAAGCAGAAGAGAACTAATTAGAGGAACAGCAACTATAGGCGCTGCTAGCCTATTAGGCCTAAGCATCAACGAGGCTCAAGCGATCCCGTCTCATGCCGTGCCTTCATGGGACGATGAGGCCGATGTGGTGATTGTGGGCTTCGGGGGAGCAGGCGGAAATGCTGCCATTTCGGCTCATGATTCAGGAGCAAGGGTTTTAATCATTGAAAAAATGTCGACCGCAGGTGGAAATAGCACAGTCAGTGGAGCTGGGCTATTGGTTCCTGATAACGTACCTGATGCCATCCGTTACTATCGAGCTCTCTCGTCCGGAACAGTCGATGAGGACTTAATTCGCGTTTTTGCTGAAGCCATGGTGGGGATTCCTGATTTGTTAAAGAAATTAGGCATCGAATTCACAGTCAAAAAAGCACTCCCTCAATTTCCGAGCCTCCCTGGATCCAGTACCATCAGTAAGCGGATACAGTTTAAACCTCCCGGTTCAGGTGAGGTTAAATTTAAGGCCCTTTTGAATCTTGTGGAAAAGCGACGAATAAGAGTGATATTCAACACCTCGGCGAAGGCCCTGATCCAGATTCCTGAAACAAAAGAAGTGGTCGGTGTCAAAGCGGATAGCGCAGGAAAGGAGATGTATATAAAGGCTAATAAAGGGGTGGTTTTGACCTGTGGGGGTTATGAATATAGCCAAGAAATGTTAGCCTATTTCAATATTCCGGGATTATTGGAGTTCATATTTCCATGGGGGAACCCAGGCAATACAGGAGACGGAGTAAAAATGGCTTTAGGAGTGGGAGCAGATCTTTGGCACATGTGTTGCCTTGAATGGGGGCCTTTCTGCGCTAGGGCGCCAAGCAAGAAATTTGGTTTTGCAGTAGGAGCAGGGCTTGAAGAAGCGTCGATTGGTAATTTCATATTCGTGAACAAATATGGAAAGAGATTCATGAATGAAAGAAAAAGTCCAGTGCATCGTAAGGGAGCTTTAGAGATCACTCGCCTTGACGATGAGCGGGCAGAATATCCTAACCTACCTTCCTATATGATTTTTGATGAAACCTATAGATTGAAAGGCCCCATTGCGGCCACCCAAGAGTTTTACGAACTATTCTTTGGAGGTCCAGTGGGCTATTCAATGGTTCATAAGGTTCATGAATGGAGCCAAGATAACAGCGTGGAGATAGAGAAAGAATGGATCATCAAAGCGGATACTCTGAAAGATCTGGCCCTGAAGATAAAGGCGGATCCTCAAGGGCTTGAGGAAACTGTTAGAAAATTTAAAGAATATGCCTCAACTGGGAAGGATCTGGAATTCGGGAGACCCAAGGCTTCTATGGCACCCATTGAGACTCCTCCCTTTTATGCAGTTGAGATTGGCTTGAGTCTCATCAATACCCAGGGCGGCCCGAAGCACAATAAGCATTGTCAAGTATTAGACCCTTACAACAGACCCATACCCAGACTCTATGCGGCGGGTGAACTTGGGTCCTTCTTCGGCTTCCTTTATCAAGGAGGCAATAACTTTCAAGAAGCGTGGGCCTTCGGCCGCTTAGCAGGCAAGAATGCTGCCTCAGAAACATCCTTAAAATGATGAAATAAATCCCCTAATCATTCCCTCCCGAATCTTTTGAACAGGCATCGACTATATCCGGGGAAGCCCGGCTTCATCGAAAACCCCCTCGAAAAGCGGCCCACTGAGATACCGCTCGCCCGAATCGGGTAGTACCACCACAATTGTCTTACCTCTAAATTCAGGGAGTTTCGCAAGCCTCAAAGCCACAGCAATCGCGGCACCACAACTGACGCCTGCAAGGATTCCCTCTTCACGCGAAAGCCTTCTGGAGTATTCAATGGCCTCTTCGCTAGTGACCCGTTCGACGCGATCTATGATTGAAAGATCCAGCGTATCTGGAATGAACCCAGCACCTATGCCCTGAATTTTGTGCGGTCCCGGCTTTAGCTCCTGGCCTGCTAAACGTTGGGTAATCACTGGGCTCTCAGCCGGCTCCACCGCAACGCTTAGGATCTTCTTCTTTTTCTCTTCCTTGATATACCGCGAAATGCCGGTAATGGTCCCTCCCGTGCCCACTCCTGAAACGAGCACATCAATTGTTCCGTTCGTCTGCTCCCAGATCTCTGGTCCTGTTGTCTTGAAATGGATCTCAGGGTTAGCAGGATTCTTAAACTGTTGGGGCATAAAATACTTTGGATCCGATGCGGCAATGCGTTCAGCCTCCTCGATGGCCCCTTTCATACCTTTAGCCCCGGGAGTCAAGATGATATTTGCTCCAAAAATGGCGAGAACTTTCCGTCGCTCGATCGACATGGTCTCGGGCATGGTAATGTTCAACTTATAACCCCGAGCAGCTGCCACATAGGCGAGAGCAATGCCCGTATTTCCGCTGGTGGGCTCAATAATCTCCATCCTTGGCTTGAGCCTTCCATCTTTTTCTGCCGCCCAGATCATCGACGCTCCAATCCGACATTTAACGGAATAGGCAGGATTTCGGCCTTCGATCTTTGCAAGGATCGTAGCGTTGAGCCCCTGAGCCATTTTGTTAATTTTGACTAATGGGGTATTTCCGATTGATAATGAGTTGTCGTCAAAAAACTTAGGCATGTTATTCTCCTTTCCAAATCCCCCTTTGCTAAAGGGGGAGGGAGGGGGATTATTGCTTCAGCTCATCGGTGGTTTAAACTTTCGCAGCCTTAATGCATTCGTGACGACGGTCACGGATGAGAATGCCATTGCCCCCGCGGCCAGGATGGGATTGAGAAGAATGCCAAGAAATGGGAAAAGAATTCCTGCAGCCACAGGAATGAGGATGGTATTATAGGCGAAGGCCCAGAAGAGGTTTTGCCTGATGTTTCGAATCGTGGCCTTGCTTAATGCAATAGCTGTCACCACTCCTCTCAGATCTCCACCGATTAAGGTGATATCGGAGGACTCCATTGCTACATCCGTTCCAGTTCCAAGCGCAATTCCTACATCGGCCTGCGCCAAGGCAGGAGCATCATTAATCCCGTCGCCCACCATTCCAACCTTCTTCCCCTCTGCCTGAAGCCGTTTGACTTCCTCTGCCTTCATTTCAGGAAGAACTTCTGCGAGAACCCGATCGATACCAATCTGGTGAGCGATGGCTCTGGCTGTTCGCTCATTATCCCCTGTGAGCATCACCACCTCCAGTCCCATCCGTTGAAGGGCTTCCACAGCCTCTTTCGAATTCTCCTTCAGCGTGTCGGCCACAGCAATAATGCCTGCTGCTTGCCCTTCAATAGCCAAGAACATGGGCGTCTTTCCCTCTGCAGAGAGATGGCCAGCTTTCACGGATAACCCGTTGAGACGAACCTTTTTTTCCTCCATTAATTTTATGTTTCCAAGGAGGATCCTCTTCGAATCGACTGTTGCTTCGATCCCTTGACCGGCAATGGCCTGAAAGCCTTTCGGATCCAGAAGATTTAGGCTCTCTTCCTTCGCCTTCTTGACGATCGCCTCACCCAGAGGATGTTCTGACCCTTTCTCAGCAGAGGCCGCCATGGTCAGAATTTCTTTTCTCGAAAACCTTTCTCCTTCAATGATATCCGTGACCGAAGGCTCCCCTTTCGTCAATGTTCCTGTCTTATCCAAAACGATGGTATTCAGCTGGTGAGCCGTTTCCAATGCCTCGGCGCCTCGAATCAAAATTCCATTCTCCGCGCCCTTTCCTGTTCCTACCATGATAGAGGTCGGAGTAGCCAATCCCAAGGCACAAGGGCAAGCAATAATAAGCACAGCAACGAAGTTGAGAAATGCATACGTCAACGCTGGATGAGGACCGAAGAGATACCAAGTAATAAAGGTTAAAATAGCAATCCCGATCACCACAGGAACAAAGTAACTGGCAATCACATCCACCAAACGGGCGATGGGAGGTTTTGAGCCCTGGGCCTCTTGAACCAGACGAATGATCTGAGAAAGGACCGTATCCCTTCCAACCTTCGTTGCTTCAAACTTGAAAGTACCTGTTTTGTTCATCGTAGCCCCGATGACCGTATCCCCTGCCTTCTTTTCCACAGGCAGGGATTCTCCTGTTACCATCGACTCGTCAACGGAGGAGTATCCTTCTCTCACACTCCCATCGACAGGGATTTTTTCTCCAGGTCGAACGATGACTAAATCTCCTGGTGTCACTTCCTCTACCGGGATATCCACTTCATTTCCATTTCGAAGGACTCTTGCCGTTTTCGGCTGAAGGCCAATGAGCTTTTTGATAGCTTCTGAAGTCCTCCCTTTTGCTCTTGCCTCTAGGAATCGGCCTAAAAGGATGAGGACGATGATTGCGGCGGAGGTGTCGAAATAGACATCGACCATTAGACCCTTCACCATGATCAGATGGGGGCCAAAGGTCACGATCAGACTGTAGAGGTAGGCTGCCGAAGTCCCCACGGCAATGAGAGTGTTCATATCGCTGGTCTTATGTCTCGCCGCTTTCCAGAATCCCACATAGAACTGCCAACCCGCCCAGAATTGAACAGGAGTCGCTAGCAAAAATTGAATGAAGAAATTCGTCTCCTTCGAGATGCCAACCCATCTTTCGAGGAGTGGAGCCCCATACATAAGAATAAGGATGGGTGCGAGGAGGATCGCTCCTATGATAAACTTCCACTTTAATCGCGAAAGCTCGGCTTCCCTCGCAAGCTTCTCTTTTTCAACGATATCCTCCTCCTTCACTTCAAGGACCTGATAACCCGCTTCCTGAACGGCCTTCTTGAAATCCTTGATGGTTGCCTCGCCAGGGAGATATTCGATCGATGCCCTCTCCGTGGCGAAGTTGATATTGACATGAACGACACCCTTCAAAGAACTCAAGGCCTTCTCAACTCTATTGACACACGAGGCACAGGTCATTCCCTGAATGGGAAGGACGACTTTTTCTATCCTGGCTCCGTAGCCCAAATCTTTCACTCTCTCGATGAGATGGGGAAGGTTGGTTTGAGATGGATGGAACACTACGGTCGCCTTCTCAGCAGCAAAATTGACGATCGCTTGAGAGACTCCTTCCACATTGGACAACCCCTTCTCAATTCTTGCCGCACAACTGGCACACGACATCCCTGTGATAGGAAGGTCAATCCGCTCTAACTCTTTTTCGGGATTCTT
>Ga0315282_10014112_pt1 | contig 11937 bp, 8 predicted proteins | sample YL17G07_20_MG_FD_203693 | JGI IMG/M metagenome (GOLD analysis project Ga0315282, IMG submission 203693) | Sediment microbial communities from Yellowstone Lake, YNP, Wyoming, USA - YL17G07_20 | ecosystem: Environmental > Aquatic > Freshwater > Lake > Sediment | place: USA: Wyoming | collected... | reverse complement strand
TCTTCAACGACTTCACCGCGGAAAAGCGGGCGTTGGAAGAGGTCCGCAGCGTGGCGCGTTTCCCGGCCGAGAACCCCGACCCCGTCATGCGGGTCAACAGGGACGGGGTGCTGGTTTACGCCAACGAGAGCTCTCGCTCGCTGCTGGAGAATTGGCGCATAACTGTCGGCCAGGCGCTGCCGGAGAGCCTCTGGCGGCAGTGGCGTTCGGTGGTGGAGTCCGGCCTGCCCACCGAGGTTCTGGTCGCATGCGGCAAGCGGACTTACTCGCTTAACGTCGCGCCTATCGCGGATGCGGAGTATGCCAACGTTTACGGCCGGGACATCACCGAGGTGCTTGCGGCGGCCAAGGAGCACGAGCGGGTGCAGGAACAGTTGCGCCAGTCGCAGAAGATGGAGTCGATCGGGCGCCTCGCGGGCGGGGTGGCTCACGACCTGAACAACCTGCTCACGCCGATATTGGGCTACTCGCAGTTGGCCCTTGGGACAATGACCGGGGATCATCCGCTCCACAATGACATGGAGCAGATATACCTGGCCGGGCAGCGTGCCCAGAGCCTGACCCGGCAGCTTCTGGCCTTTGGGCGCAAGCAGTTGCTGGATCTGTCGGTGCTGAACCTCAGCCAGGAGATCCGCCAGTTCGAGCCGGTGCTTCGCCGCGTGATTCGCGAGGACGTTGACATCGAGTTCCACCTGGCCGAGCCGCTGGGCAACGTCCGGGCCGACTCCGTCCAGATTCACCAGATCCTGATGAACCTGGCGATGAACGCGCAGGACGCCATGCCCGACGGCGGCAGGCTCACCATCGAATCCGCCGACGTGGTCTTCGACGAGGCCCACGCCCGGACACACCCTGACGTCCAGCCCGGACGTTACGTCATGCTGGCCGTCAGCGACACCGGCATCGGCATGGACGAGAAGACCAGGGAGCAGATCTTCGAGCCGTTCTTCACGACCAAGCCGCCGGGCAAGGGCACGGGGCTTGGCCTGGCGACCGTTTACGGCATTGTCCTTCAGCACAGGGGCGGCATATGGTTCTACAGCGAGCCGGGGCGCGGCGCCACTTTCAAGGTCTACCTGCCCCGCGTCGAGGCCCCGGCCGAGCAACTCGGCCAGCCGCAAGCCGCGCCAGTCCTCCACAAGGGCGAGACGATCCTCGTCGTCGAGGACGAGAAGATCGTCCGCGAACTCACCTGCGAGGTGCTCCAGCGGCACGGCTACAGGGTCCTGTCGGCCGCAAGTTGCGACCAGGCCCTCGACATCGCCGGGCGGTACGACGGGGACATCCACCTGCTGGTAACCGACGTGGTCCTTCCAAAGCTCAACGGGCGGGAACTGTTCGACCGCCTTCGCAAGGCCAGGCCCAGGCTGGCGGCGCTGTACATGTCCGGCTACACCGACAACGTAATCGCCCACCATGGCATACTGGACGACGGCACCGCTTTCATCCAGAAACCGTTCAGCATTCGCGGCCTGACCGACAAGGTCCGCGGCGTGCTCGACAAAGCCGCGGCGGGCTGAGCAAGCACCAGATAACAAGCACCAAAAAACAAACAAGGACCAAACGGATAAACAGCAAATTTCAAACGGGGAGACGTTCTCACGTTCCATTCGCGTGGAATCGGCCTGCGTTGTTCGTCTCTTGGTGTTTGTCATTTGGTTCTTTGGCATAGCGTGGCCCGCCGGTAGAGTGTCGGGCTATGAACGTAACCGCCCAGGCTGATTTACTTGCCTTGATCTGGACGGACCTTTTAGCGCGACTCGTCGAAATTGCTCTCCCGGTTTTCCGGCTTGGCGGGCGCCACAGGAAAAGCCGACGTCGTGTCGAGTTCCGACGAAAAGCGGCGAAACGTTGGGCCCGCCACCGGTGTTCGACTCAATAAAGGATTGACGAATGAATCGCGTAGACGAGTTTCAGTCCACAACCTTAACTGGGAGCAGATCAATGGGTCGGTTTCTGATCGTTCTTTGCGTTGCGACGGGGCTGTGGGCGGCTCTGAGCCCCGCCGTGGCGCCGAACGCCGGTCCGTCGGCCGCGGACGCCGCTGGGCCGGCTTCGGCGCCCGCTGCCGGCGAGGAAGGTTTCGTCCAACTCTTCAACGGCAAGGACATGACCGGCTGGGAAGGCTTTGCCGATCTCTGGTCGGTGAAAGACGGCGTCATCGTCGGCCAGACCAAGTCCGACCCGAAGCTGGCGCACAACTCGTTCCTGGTCTACACCGCCCGGCCGTTCGGCGACTTTGACCTGCGGCTCTCGTTCCGCATAACCAGCGCGTGGGGCAACTCCGGCATTCAGTTCCGCAGCAAGGTGCTCGATAAGGGCAAGATGGGCCCGATCGTCGGCGGCTACCAGGCCGATATGGAATCCGGCACCAAATACACGGGGATGCTATACGAGGAAAGGGGCCGGGGCATCATCGGCCCGCGCGGGCAGAAGACCATCGTCGGCGCCGACGGCAAGAAGACCACCGAGGCTTCGGACGTCGCCAAGTCTGACGACGTCCAGGCCACCATCAAGGCCGGGCAGTGGAACACGTACAGGATCCTCGCCAAGGGCAACGTGATCCAGCTCTTTATCAACGGCCTAAAGAGCGCCGAACTTGTCGACAACCAGGAAGCCAAGGCCGCCAAGACCGGAGTTATTGCGCTGCAACTTCATGCCGGCCAGCCGATGCAGGTGGAGTACAAGGACATCCGCATCAAGGAATTGAAGTAACCCGCTCGCAAAGCAGGAGCCGGGTGCTTGGGTCTGTTTTCCCGGGCCCTCGGCGATCCCCCGCGTGAAATATTCGTTTTCTCCTGGCCGGCAATGCGGTAGATTCCGCCACCATGGAACGGAAATCCTTCCTCCGCGGCTACGCGATGACTCTGATCCTGGTCGGGTCGATCCTGGCCGGGTCGCTGGCCGGGTGGCTCCTCGGCGCGCGGGCATCCGCGCTCAAGCCTTTTGGCGACGTGTTCCTTAACGCCCTGTTCATCTCGGTCGTGCCGCTGGTGTTTTTTTCCATTTCCTCGGCCGTGGCGGCGATGGCGGGCGCGGGCAGGCTGGGTCGAATACTGGGGTGTATGATGGCGGTGTTCGTCGTTACCGGCGTCATCTCGTCGCTGGTGATGATTGCGGGCGTGCGGCTCTATCCCACGGGGTCCGGAGCGGAAATCGCCACTCAGCCGGCGGCGCGGGCGGTGCAGGAACCCGTCGCCGACAAGATAGTCCGCACGATCGCGCCGCCGGATTTCGTGGAACTGCTCAACCGCAAGAACATGCTGGCGATGATCGTCTTCGCCGTGCTGGTCGGGCTGGGCGCCGCGGCGGCGGGGGACAAGGGCCGGGCGTTCACCGCGTTTCTCCAATCCGGCAACGAGGTGCTGATGAAGGTCATCTCGTTTATCATGTATTACGCCCCGGTCGGCCTGGCGGCGTACTTCGCCTACCTGGTCGGGCAGTTCGGCCCGAAGCTGCTGGGCGCCTATGCGCGGTCGATGACGCTTTACTATCCGCTCTGCGTCGCGTACTTCCTGGTTGCCTTCACGGCCTACGCGGCCCTGGCGGGGCGGCTGCGCGGGGTCGGGCGGTTCTGGTCGAACATAATCCCGGCCGCGGTCACGGCGGCGGCGACCGGCAGCAGTTTCGCGACGATTCCGGTGAACATCGCGGCGGCCGACAGGATCGGCGTGCCCCGCGGCATAAGCGAGGTGGTCATTCCCATCGGCGCGACGATCCACATGGACGGCTCGTGCATGTCGGCCGTGCTGAAGATCGCGTTTCTCTTCAGCTTCTATCACATGCCCTTTGCCGGCGCGGAGACCATCGCCACGGCCGTCGGCGTGTCGATCCTCAGCGGCATGGTGATGAGCGGCATTCCCGGCGGCGGGGCGGCCGGCGAAATGCTCATAGTCACCATGTACGGCTTTCCGCCGGAGGCGCTGGGGCTCATCATCGCCATCGGCCAACTCGTCGATCCCCCGGCCACCATGGTCAACGCCGTGGGCGACAACGTGGCAAGCATGATGGTTGCCCGAATACTGGGCGGGCGAAACTGGATGCAGAGGGACCCGGCAGTCCGCACGGTTCGATTCCAGGCTGACCCTTCCTGACGTGCCGTCCTGTGTATCTCTGCTATTGCTTGCTCGCCTCGGCGGGCCCGGGCCGGCCTGCCTTCGCGCTGGGCGCAGTGTCCGCGGCCAGGTCGCCCAGGGCGAACTGAATGCCGTCCAGGTAGAACCGCAGCAGGGCGGGGTTGGCGAGGTTCTCCTCAAAGTGCGTCAGGGCCGTGTAGAACACCCGCCCCTTGCCGTACCCCTTCACCCACGCCAGGGCGTAGTCCCCATCCTTGCGGGCGCCCTTGGAGGGGTCCACGGATGTCATGTCCAGCCGCAGCAGCACGCGGAGCTTCTCCCGCGAGTAGGGGGCCAGCACCTGGTACGTCTCCTCGTTAATCTCGAAGCCCTTGCCGCCGAACGCGGCACACAACGGATGGTTCGGATCGTCCAGCAGGACGCGAATACTCTGCTTCCACGGATGGCCGGGGACCAGCCCGCCGATCAGTTCGCCGTACTCGGGCCAGTCGGCGTAGTCGGGCGTGTAGAGGCAGGAGTGGATGCCCACGAAGCCCCCGCCCTCGCGAACGAATGCCTCCAGGCTCTTGCGCAGTCGCGCCTCGCGCAGCTTGGCCTGCTTGCGCTTGTCCTCGGGCAGCTTGGCGAAGTCCGGCGGCAGAAAGTAGGCCCCGCAGTTGTTGTTCATGGCCACCGCGTCGAATTTCCCCAGAACCTTCGGCTCGAAGTACGAGGCATCCTCGGTTATCGTCGTCTCGTAAGCGCCGGTCTTTTTGCCCAGCAGCTCGATGGTCCGCGAGATTTGCGGCGTCGCGGAGTGACGATAGCTCGTCGAGAGTGTGAAGACCAACACCCGCCGCGGCTTTGCGGGCGAGGCGGTCGCCTTGGCTGGGGCGGCCTCGGCGATCCGTTGAGCCAGATCCACCCCGCCCGCCGCCTGGGCACGCGGAACCGCGTCGTGTCCGGCCAGAAGCACCAGGGCAGCCACCACAACGACGGTCAAGCCTCTCATGTTCTCGATTCCTTCCCTACGTTCTCCACGGCTCCCTGAGTGCCCTTGCGAGCATCCGGTTTGCCTCTTGGTCGCCCGGGAACTCCTCGCGTGCGGGGTCCCATCGGAGTTTGCGGCGCAGCAGGACGGCGATGGCGCTCACAAGGCCGATCGTCGTGGACCGGTGAGCCACCTCGACGGGCGCGACGGTCGGCCGGCGGCTCCGCACGCAGTCGAGGAAGTTTCCCGCGTGGTCGTCCGAGCGGTACAGCCGCAAGTCGCCGGGGGCAAGGGGCGACTTGAGCAGCGAGTCCGGCTGGGCCTGGATGGTGCCGCGCGACACGAAGATCCAGCCCTCGTCGCCCTCGAACCGCACTCCGTTGGGCTGCTCGTCCTCGCTGGTGAAGACCAGCCGCACGCCGTCGGAGTAGACGCATTCCACGTGCCAGGTCAGCACCGCGTCGTCGAACCCGTCGCGCGGGAAGACGCCCCGGCCCTCGAACTCGACCGGCCCGGTCAGCTCTGAGCCGTGGCCCCACTGGGCGATGTCAAGATGATGCACCCCCCAGGTGAGGATGAACCCCGGGCTATAGTCGCTGCGGAAGCACCAGCCTGGATGCCCAATCCCCGCCTGCCCGCGGTGCGGGATCCACGGCGACGGGCCCAGCCACAGGTCGTAGTCCAGTTCCTTCGGCACGGGCAGCGGCTGGCGGTGCGCGGTGGCGGAACTGACGGGCACGGAAGCTCGGATCGTGTGCAGCCGGCCGATGCGCCCGTTGCGGACGAGCTCGCAGGCCAGGCGGAACCGGCCGTCCGACCGCTGCTGGGTCCCGTGCTGGAACACGGCGCGGCGGCGGTCCACGGCCCGGCACGTGGCCCGGCCCTCGGCCACGGTGATGCTAAGCGCCTTCTCGCAGTACACGTCCTTGCCGGCCTGGCAAGCCGCCACGGCGATCACCGCGTGCCAATACTCCGGCGTGGCGATGACGACGGCGTCCACGTCCGCTCGGGCCAGCAGGTCGCGGAAGTCGCGGTAGGCGGTGCATCCGCCACCCACCCGCTGCCGGGCCGCCTCGCGCCGGTTCTCCCAGACGTCGCAGACGGCCTGGCACTCCGCGCCACCCCCCAGGAACCCGGGCATGATCTGGTTGCCCCGCAGGCCCGTCCCGATGAACCCCAGCACGATCCGCTCACTGGCCGGCACTTTGCCCGACCCGCCAAGGGCGCTGGAGGTGATGACGTACGGTGCTGCCGCCGCCGAGGCCGCCAAGCCACGAAGGAAGCAACGGCGGGTGATCACTCTTGCCGACATGTTCGGGTGCTTTCCTTACGCGAAGAACCCTGGAGTTAGCAGTCCAGATGGCTTCCGGCCGACAATCACCGTTGGCCTTTCTAATCTAACGATTCTATCTTGGACCGCGAGATCAGCAAGTGCCTTTTCTGCTCGACGCCGAGACGACCCGGCCGCATCTGGGCCATGATAACGCCCAAAGCGGCCTGCGTAGAGGCGTTCATTGCCGATCCGCGCAGAGCATCCCCTCGCCTCCATCCTCTCCGGCTGTCTCGGCGGTTCTCGTCGGAATCCCGGGACCATCTCGGGCGGTCGCAACCGTCGTACCCGCTCCAGGATCGCCCGGAACAGCCGGTTGGGCCCAGCCACTTCCGCCATCTGGAAGATGACGTGCTGCGCGTGCGTGATGACCTTCGCACCGACCTGTTTGCCGGTCGGCAGGTCTTGATACGCTTCACCCATCGCGTCCCCGCCTTTTGCCGTCCATGGCATCGAGAAGACCCTTTGTTCATTTGGCCAAACGATGCCTCATTGTACACGCACTGTGGTTTTCATCCGGGGAATCCGGGTTCTTCCCCGTGCCCGCGGTTTGCGAGCCGGTTGCGATCCCCGCGCTTGACCGGCGGGCGGCGGGGGACTACTATCCGGCGCTTTGGTTTTGGCAATGATCCGGAGACGCGCGTGCAGATTCGTCCGTACAGACTCTCGCAGTTGAGCCTTGGAGACTTTTCCCTGGCCGGCTACAGCGTGGCCGGTGAGGAGTCGGTCATATTGGCGCCGGAGTTGGACATCGCCTTCGACATCGGCAAGTGCCCGCGCGAGGCCCTGACGGTCAACCACGTGCTGCTGAGTCACGGGCACATGGATCACGCGGCCGGGATCGCGTATTACTTCGCCCAGCGGGACTTTCAGGGCAACGAGGGCGGGATGGCGCTGGTGCCGGCGGACCTCGCGGGCCCGCTGGAGCGGCTGATGACGGCCTGGGGGGCGGTCGAGGGGCACATCCCGCCTCACCGGTTCGTGGGGATGGTCCCGGGCGACGAGTACGAGATCCGTCGCGGCCTGCGGGCCCGCGCGTTCGCCACGAACCACCTTCCCGGCTCGCTTGGCTTCGCCGTGCTGGACGTCCGCCAGAAGCTCAAGGAGCAGTTCCTGGGCCTCACGGGCATGCGGATCGTCGAACTGAAGAACAAGGGCGTCGAGATCACCAACCGCGTCGAGGTTCCCCTGGTGGCGTTCCTGGGCGACACCGGGCCGGCCAACTATGCCGATCTGCCGTACGTCGCCAACGCCAAGGCGCTGCTGATCGAGTGCACGTTCTTCGACGCCGACCACCTCCGCCGCGCCCGCGCCGGCAAACACATGCACGTTGCGGACCTGCCCAAGGCCCTCGAAGGAATAGCCTCCGAGCGGATCATCATCATCCACGTCACGCGACGGACCAACATGGCCGCGGCACGCAGAATCCTGCGAAAGACCCTGCCGAAAGACGTGCTGGAACGCATAACCTTCCTCATGAGCCGCCAACACATCGAGGAAGACTGACGCCGGGCAAATGGCATGGCACTTCGTGCCTCGTGCCCTGAAGCTCCAAATCACAAGCACCAAATAACAAACAAGTTCCAAGCACCAAATAACAAGGACCAAACAAGGCCCAAACAGAAAAACGGCAAATTCCAAACGGGGAAACATTGGATCCGAAGACAGTTTTCATCCAAGGATTGCTATCCCAGGACCCCATGAGATGCGTGAGCCTGGGGTCGGGATCTTGTTTGAGTTTTGGTTCTTTTCTGTTTGGTCCTTGTTTGCTGTTTGGTGCTTGTGATTTGGAACTTGCGAGCACGAGGCACGAAGTGCCCGGTTTTGGCGATTGTCATTTGGGGTTTGTTTGAGGCAAAATCCCCGAATCGAGATTTCTTTGCCCCCAAACCCGAACTTTTGTCATATCATGTAATTAGAGGCCGCGCCGCGGGCGCCGGCCCGGTCGAGTCTGTCAAGACAACTGCTATGGGGAGTATGCCATGTTTGAAACATTGGACAAGATTCTGTTGGCGAGCCTTGGGGCCGTGTCCATGACCCGCGAGAAGGCCGAAAAGATCTTCGACGAGTACGTCGCCCGCGGGCAGGCCGAGCGGGGCAGCAAGAACGGCTTCGTCAAGGAGCTGATGGACCACGCCGACAAGGCCCGCAAGGACCTGGAGAAGATGATCTCCGAGCAGGTCCACTCGGCCATCGGCAAGCTGGACCTGGCGACCAAAAAGGACATCGAGCGGATCGAGCAGAAGCTCGCCGAGCACTCCGAGCAGCACGAGGAGCACAAGCGGAAGCGCACTTAGCAGCAATCGATTCGTGCCGCTTGCGGGTCCCGGTTTGCCCCGATGCACATAGGGGCTTGGGGGCGGCACGAGGCCCATCACTCATTAGCAGGAGCGACCGCCCTTGCCGCACCGGAGATTCGGGCTGCACCGGACGGTGGACCACGTCCGGCGCTACCGGCACATCATGGGCGTGCTGATGAAGCACGGCATAGCCGAAGTCGGCGGGTCCCTCAGCGCGCGTCTGCGGGCGGCGTTCCACCGCGGCATCAAGCCCGTCGACGCCCACGCGGGCCTGACGCGCCCGCAGCGGCTGCGGATGGCGATGGAGGAGCTCGGCCCGACGTTCGTCAAGCTCGGGCAACTGCTCAGCACCCGCCCGGACCTGCTGGCGCCGGAGTACATCGAGCAGCTCGAGATGCTCCAGGACCGCGTGCCGCCGGTGGCGTACCCGCTCATCCAGGCGGAAGTCGAGGGCCAGCTCGGCGGCAAGATCGGGGACGTCTTCACCAGTTTCGACCCCCACCCGCTTGCCGCCGGCAGCATAGCCCAGGTCCACCTCGCCGTCATCCGCGACGGGCGGCAGGCGGTGGTCAAGGTCCGCAGGCCCGGCATCGTCCGTACGCTGCGGACCGAATGCGAGATGCTCGAAGGCCTGGCCGCTTTCATCAAGACGGCCTTGTTCGGCGAGAGCCTGCTGGACCCGCAGCGAATGGTCCGGGAGTTCACCGAGGCGGTGATGCGCGAGGTGGACCTTTCGGCCGAGCGGCGCAACCAGGAGCGTTTCGCCGCCAGTTTCGCCGGCGTCGAGGGCGTCCGCATCCCGGCGGTCTACCGCGAGTACTGCTCTCAGGGCGTGCTGACGATGGAGTACGTCGGCGGGATCAAGCCGAGCAACCTCGCCGCCCTGGACGCCGGCGGCTACGACCGCAAGCTGCTGGCGCGGCGCGGGGCGGACTTTGTCCTGCGGCAGATATTCGACATCGGCTTCTTCCACGCCGACCCGCACCCGGGCAACTTCTTTTTGCTGCCGGGCAACGTTGTGGCGGCGATGGATTTCGGGCAGGTGGCCCGCCTTACCGAGGACGACCGGCTCGTGCTTCAGGAATTGGTGCTGTGCATCGTCGACCGCGACTCCGTCCGCCTGGTCCGCACGCTCCAGCGAGGCCAGTTGCTCGGCGATGAGACGAACGTGACGGAGCTTACCCGCGACTGCGAGGAAGTGCTGGACCGCTACTGGAACCTGCCGATCTCCGACATCCCGTTCCGCCAGTTGCTCACCGACGTGTTCGACCTGATCCGCAAGCACCGCATCCGCCCGCCGGCGGAGTTCACGCTGATGCTCAAAAGCCTCATGACGATAGAGTCGTTCGCCACGAGCCTCGATCCGGACTTCGAGATCGTCGAGAACCTCAAGCCCTATGCCTCGCGTTTCCGGCGGCAGCGGCTGGACCCGCGGAGAATGCTCCGCGAGGCCCGCGGCTCGCTGGCGGAACTGCACGCCCTGGCCTTGCGCATGCCGGAGGAACTCAACGCCATCCTCACCAAGCTCAGCCACGGGCAGATCCAGATGCGGGTGCAGCACGAGCACCTGGAGAACCTCGTCAAGACGCTCGACAAGAGTTCCAACCGCATCAGCTTCGCGCTGATTATCGCGGCGCTGCTGGTGGGATCGAGCTTCCTGGTGCCGCAGCAGGGCAACCTCTTCGGCCTGCTGCACATGCAGACACTCGGCGTGCTGGGCTTCACCGTCGCGGCGATAATGGGAATCTGGCTGCTGCTGTCGATCATGCAGAGCAGGAAACTCTAAGCAGCCGGGTCAGAATTGATGAACATCATGGGGCACGCGGGCAATAAGCAAGTTCCAAATAACAAGCACCAAAACTCAAACAAGGACCAAACAGCAAAACAGCAAATCCCAAACGGGGAGGCATAGTGCCCATTAATCGCGACTTGCCTTGTATGCATCCCGATTGATTCTCGGGCCATAGAACGACGGCGCAGGGGACTGGCTCCGTAGTCCCGATCCCGATGGACATCGGGATCGGGACGGAGGTGCCTGTCCCCGCGGTTCGACCGCTGTAAATGGGGCAACAGCGGGGATCCCGGCGCGCCGGGACCGCCGAACAGCGTGGCAGAGCCAGTCCTCTTCCCCCGTTGGCCGCATTGTAGAAATCGAAATAGCGCCCCTCGTGCTCCACCAGCCAGGGTTGGTAGATGCAGTCCTTTTCCCATTTGCCGCAGTCGCTCTGATGCACCGAAAGGATGGGTTCGTCCTTCGCCCTCCGCCACGTCAGGCCGTCTTCGCTCGACGCGATGCCCTCATAGCCCGGCCGCAACTCGTAACCGCCCTGACGAGGATATGCCCCGTAAAGGGAGATGTACTTGCCGTCGTGCTTCTTCAGTTCCCGCCGGGCCTTGATGTCGTAGTCGCCGTAGAGCAGCGCGCCCAGCACGACCCCGCCGTAGTCGAAGGCGCCCTCCGGGCCGAAACCCATCGCCAGACGCATGTTGGTCCAGTGGACGAGATCGTCGCTCTCGGCCACGAAGGATTGATAGCCCTTGCCGTTAAAGGCGATGAAAGTCATGTACCATTTCTTGTCGCCGGGCAGTTGGTACACCGTGGGGACGTCCGTCGAGCCAAAGGCTTCAAAACCCTTGATCGCGGGCTTTGCCGGAATCACGTGGTCAGGATAGTAATGCCAGTTGCGATATGGCGCCGACCACTGCCTGGCCGTGTTGGCGTCAATGCCGGCGGACTGCTCGCCATCCTGCGGCTGCGTTTGGGGCGCCGCGGCGGCGGGCGGGCCGGCGTTTAGCGCCGCGCCTGGCCCGGCGACGAAAACCGTTTAGGCGCCCAGCAGCGCGAGAACCGCGATTGAGAGAATGGGATACATGATGGCTCCTCAGCGGTTTGGGCGCAGGGCGTCGGCGAGTCTGCGGCTGAGGACTGCCAGGCTGGCGGCGAGGTCCGTCTTCTCCACCACGACGTTTGGGGGCACGTCCAGTTCGACCGGCGTGAAGTCCCATATGGCCCGGATGCCGGCCAGGACAAGCACGTTGGCGACATCCTGGGCCGCGCCGGACGGCACGGTTATGATCCCCATGTGCACGTGCATCTCCTGGGCCTTTGCCACGATCTGGTCGAAGGGGAAGACCGGTTTTCCGCAGAGCTTTCGCCCGGCCTTGCGGTCGTCGACGTCGAAGACCGCCACGATGTTCAGCCCGTACCGCTGAAAGCCGGCGTACCCCGCCAGTGCGGCCCCGAGGTGCCCGGCCCCGACA
>Ga0315282_10014110_pt1 | contig 11937 bp, 15 predicted proteins | sample YL17G07_20_MG_FD_203693 | JGI IMG/M metagenome (GOLD analysis project Ga0315282, IMG submission 203693) | Sediment microbial communities from Yellowstone Lake, YNP, Wyoming, USA - YL17G07_20 | ecosystem: Environmental > Aquatic > Freshwater > Lake > Sediment | place: USA: Wyoming | collected... | reverse complement strand
AAAAAAGAAGACCAAGCCCTGGCTGCTCAGGCAGTGGTGCATCGCGGAGAAACTGAACGCCGAATTCGTCTGCGCCATGGAGGACGTGTTGGATGTTTACAGGCGGCCCTATGATGAAAAACGCCCCGTGATCGCGATGGACGAGGTTCCCAAGCAACTGGTGGCCGAACTGCGGCTGCCGGTAACTCTGGCAATAGCGTGCAGCGCACGAGGCCACTAAGTAGTATGCGCGCGCGATAGGTTGAGTTGGAGAAGCTTCCCGAGGATCTCTTCGTCGGACATGTCGGGGCGCCAGGCGGGGTCGGCTGTGGTGGCTGCGTAGGCGGCGAAGACGGCCTCGTCCAACTTGGCGTGGGCGTTGCGGAGCCAGGCCGGCATTTCGTTGTAGAGGTTGGTGAGGGTTCGCTTCTTCAGAAGGCTCGGCATGACGCCGTTGTCCACGATGCGGGGGTAGCGGACGGTGCCGATGCCGCACTCGTCTGGGCCGTGGACGTATTGGGCCCAGGGGCCGTCCACGGAGCCGGAGCAACCCTCGGGTCACGTGTCTCACGCGGCCGTACCCCGGGCGGAGTCCGCCGCAAGGGCAAGGTTGACACCCGGCGAGGCGGGATATATCATCGTGGCCAAACGCTCTCGTGCCGGCGCTTAGGAGATCGTCAGGCGGCAATCTGGGCAATAAAGACCTGAAGAACGTCCGGAGCATAGGGCTGTTGACCGGACGCGAGGTCTGTGCCACGGGCAGCCAGCAGTTCCACCTGACGGCCGAATGCGCGGTAGGCCGCGCTGGCCGTCAGGTTTTACGCAAAGAATTGGTCGAGAGAAGAGCAATGAAGTCATTCGATCTGGCCCTTTTCGGCCAGAAGCCGAGGATTTGCGCCGAATTCGCCCCTTCAGAGTGGGTCGTCGTCTACCCCGGCGGTTGCCTGGACTTATTGAGGACAATACCGGATGGAAGCCTGCAACTCATCGTGACGTCGCCTCCCTATAACCTGGGAAAAGAGTACGAAAAGAAGCTTCAGCTTGAGACTTACGTTGGCCAACAAGCTGAAGTGATTGGCGAATGCGTCAGATGTCTTGCTCCTCGGGGGAGCATTTGCTGGCAGGTGGGCAACTATGTTGACCGCGGGGCGATCACACCTTTGGACAGCATTCTTTACCCCATCTTCTCAGGGCTCGGCTTGAGGATGCGCAATCGGATAATCTGGCACTTCGAGCACGGTCTCCATTGTTCCAAGCGTTTCTCCGGCCGATACGAGACGATAATCTGGTTCACGAAGACCGAAGACTACGTGTTCAACCTGGATCCGGTCCGCGTCCCACAGAAGTACCCGGGGAAGAAGTACTTCAAAGGTCCCAAAGCTGGCCAATACTCGTCTAACCCCCTTGGCAAGAATCCTGGAGACTTGTGGGTCATCCCCAATGTCAAAAGCAATCATGTCGAGAAGACTGAGCATCCGTGCCAGTTCCCAGTTGAACTCATTGAAAGACTAGTTCTTTCCCTAACGAACGAGGGTGATTGGGTTCTGGACCCGTTTCTGGGGACTGGTACCAGCATCATCGCCGCCATTCGCCACCGACGTCGAGGTGTTGGTGCGGAGACGTTCGCGAGGTACGTTCAGCTTGCGCGACAGAGGATTCGGCAGGAGATTGAAGGGACTTTGCGAACCCGCCCCATGGGCAGACCCGTCTACGACCCCATTGAGGCTGGCAACAAACTGACTGTCGCGCCTTGGAAGAAGAAAGAGGGACAGGCTGCACTGCTTGAGAGAAGCCCGAGATATCGGAAGAAGACTAACCGATGAAGATTGCTGAAACGTATTCTCATCTGAACGGCCTTGAGTTCCTTCTTGTTCACAAGCCAGCCCTCTGGCAGGAGATTCAGTCCGTTATAGTCGAGGTTGATGCAGCCAAGTGTCGGACGAAGGTCTCCAAAGAGAAGAGAATGAAAGGTAGAGTCCTTTTCAGCCCTGTTGACATGAATGCGACCTTCAAACGTCTGTTGCGGAAGAGGTCATGGGAGGAGAGCCGAGTCAGCTACTGGGTTACCCGAAGCGAGAAGCTGATACGAAGGACGCTCACCATGTCCGCGAAGGAACAGAAGAAGGAGATCGAGGCCTCTGGTGAGGCACCGATCTTCAGTTACAATCAGACGGATTTCGTCAAGGATCGCGTTGCCGTCGAAGTTCAGTTCGGCAAGTATTCGTTCGTCGCCTACGATCTGTTCGTGAAGCACCTGGCCTTCTATGTGGGCGACCGTATTGACGTGGGAATTGAGATACTTGCTATGAAGTCCCTCCAAAGCCAGATGAGTTCGGGGATCGGCTACTTCGAGGGGGAGTTCTACAACGTTGTCCGCCAGGGCCGCGGCGTTCCGGCGGTCCCTCTTGTGCTTATCGGCATTGAACCGTGAAGTTGGTGCGGACGATGATGCGGTCCATGTCGCTGACGACGAGCAACGGCGGATTCTCCAGGTCCTCCCGGTAGTCGAGCAGTTGCTTGTAGGCGTCCTCGAGATTCTTGTGCTTCCCCTTGTATTCCCAGCCGAAGAAGCCCTTCTTCCAGACGTCGGCCCAGCCGTCGCCGCCGCTGCGCTTGGCGGCGCCCTTCTCGAAGGTGAAGGTCTCTCCCGTCTTGTCCATTTCGACGGGCGTGGGGTGGCCTACAAGCTCGCACAGGTCGAGGAAGTGCTGTTGGGAGGCAGAACTCTCGGTGAGGTCAACGTCGCGCCACTTGCGGATGAATTCTTGGGCGTTCATTGGGATCGGGATTCAAGAGTTCAGGTGCCTGGTGAAGGGTAACAGAAGGATGGGGGTGCGGTCAATCGGGGGAGCAAGAACGAAGGATGAAGTGGGAAGTATGAAGTATGAAGTCAGAAGCATGGATAGATGCGGTCAGGACATAGGTAACACTTTGGGCTCAAGGGGGATGCCACAACAGAGGGGCACGATTCACAGCCGAGGGCGGCTGTGCCACACTCGCGCGGGCCGAATCGTCTTCTTGGCAGCAGAGGCAAAACAGTGCATGGTGCTTCCCCGGCAAGACACTTGACGGCAACCAGTCATGGTTGTACTTTTGCAGAGGGCGCCTGCGTGGGAGCACAGAACCTGGCACCGCCGACGCCTGACAGGAGACCTGATACGGGCAAAAGGGCATGGCGGTACTGGGTGAGTAGCGAAGTTGGATGAAGGGTGCCAGAACTGAAGTGCAGCATGGGCGACCAACGATGTGACATTTGCGGCGACAGGGCTACGGTTCATTTAACGGACTGCTTGGGCGGCAAGCCAGTGCTTAGGCGGCTTTGCGAGACGTGCTACGCCAGCGCAGGGGAGGACGCTGAGCTCGGGGCGCCTTGGTTCAGCAAGACTGCGCTCCTCGAGCCCTGCAAAACCGCTCATGCGGCAGTTGTTTCTTATGTTAGCAGCGTGGGAAGAGAATACGTCGAGGCCCTCGCTCGTGTTGTGGAGGTGGGCCGTACCGTAGCGGCGGAGCATTTCGGCTTCGACATGCCTGAGACAGTAGTGGTCCGCGTCCTGCAGAGCAGGAAGCTCGCCCTCCACACTGACGGGCATGACACCATCTTCTTGTGCATCCGCTCCGAAGCGGACCTTCGCAAGCCCGAAGAGAGCGGGGTGTTCCAGCTCTACGGATTGTGCCACGAGATAGGCCACATTGCTATGGGTCGCCTGATTCCCGAGCCTGGGTGGATGACCGTTTGTGCAAGGGAGGGCTGGGCTCACTATTTCGGTTCTCGCCTCGTTGACGAAGTCTACGAGCGAGAAGGAGGGGAGCTTTGGCCAGACCGTTACGATTACCTTGCGGATGGTACTGCCCGTCTAAACAAGGACGTCCTGTCCGGACAGGAATCGCACTTCAGGTGCGCTTCCCTTTGGATGGAACTCGTCGAGATCATCGGCGACGGGGGCCTTGCGCCAGTGTTCAAGGCGTGGGGGAAAGGTCCGGTTGTCCGAGCGGAACCCATGGCTATTCTGCAGGGGGCCCTCTTGTCTACCAGCCATGGGTGTCGGCTGACAGCATGGCTCCAAATGGCCGGTCCCCTGTTCGTGCGGAAGCCTGCGACCGTAGGATAGAGCCAGACTTGTCGGGTGCTTTTTTGATAGAACCAGCGGTGGGCTGGTGGCCTGGGCTGTGCGGGGCGGGGCGCCATTCTTGCTGAGGTGGCTGCCGAAGGTGTGGGACAAATGTCCCATTTTGGCGCCGCCGTGCAGTCAGAGAAAGCTATAAAGCAGCAGATATGATGTTACTTGCACCACAAACACCGAAGGAAAATCACGCACATGGAGCAACAGTTCTACATCGAAAGGCTAAGTGACGAAAGGTTTGACTTCAAGCTTTGGGAAAAGGCCGGCAGTACGTACTACAATGTCGCCACCCTGCATTATAATGACCCCGTAGTGGGAACTCAGTGGAATATCGTTACTAAGACAGCGGCGTCAAAGTATAGGGCGGATGAGATAGAAGACGAACTTGAGAACCCCCTAAGGTGGATTGCGCCAGAGAAAGCGAAGCACTTATTAAGGTTGTCTTCCGCAAGGGAAGCCAATGACTTCGTCAAGAAGCTCTTTAGTAACCTATAGCGGATCGCACATGTGCAAAGCCTCCGAACGCGTCAGGGCGGCGCAGCAGGCCGTAGCGCTGGAAGATAAGCATTACGAGACCTGGCTGGCGATGAAGGAAGTGGCGGAGGCCCTGGGGGATCGGGAGTTGCTCTCGGTCGCGACGAAGCAGGTCGAGAAGCTGCAGCCGAGCACGGCACCGGCGGCGGAATGAAGAGGGGCCTCGCGGGCTTAGTCTGGGCCGGTCTGTTCACCTCCCCGGCGCGGGGAAGCTGAGTTCCACGACGATGTCGTCCTTCTCCCTGGCATCCGGTGAGTCGGGCTTGTGGTCCGGGCCGACGGAGAAGAGCCGCGGCGGCGTGGGCGACAACACGCTGGCCAGCGACCTCCTGGCTGAGGGCGTGCCCGAGGGGGTGGTGGGCACCGAGTGCGCCCAGTGCGGGCACCGCTGGCAAGGCTATACGCAATGGAAGGGACGGAGCCGCAGGGACGGCTCCCGGCCGAAGACCGAGTACTACTCCTGCGGGGGCTACATCAAGTGAGACGCGGCGACATCAGTCCTGGGGACGTGGCTGCGACGCAAGCCGGGCGGCCTCGGCCACAGATCGTCCTGCACCGTCTATGCCGGGGAACAGGCTGTGGCCTGTGATGTTCATTGCACGTAATTTGTACAAGAACTCCGGCTTGAGGTTCGCCGGTATGATCCACTTCTGGAAGAGAAGCTTACCCGGATTCTCCCTGCCGGCCTGGCTGCACGGCTCCCCAATAAGGTCCTCGTGGACGCCAAGAATCCTGACACTCAGGCTGTATCTGCCCTGCTGCGCCACAAGGCGGTCGGTTCTTTTGATGGGCGTGAAGAACACCAAACCGGGAGCGCTGTCGGGGTTAAAGAGTTCTTCGTCCGAGAAAGTCCCCTGAGGATACTCTTTCAGGAGTGACCTGTTTACCGTGCCAGTGTGAACCACGAATAGCGCCCCATTCTTCTTGGGAAGCTGCTCTACTGCATAGTATGCGGCAACGTATGGGGAATCGGTCCAGTCGAGGAGGCGAGTAGGTGCACCATGGTACTGCATCAAACACCACCATTCGGAAACAGACGGTTTAGGAGAAGCAGCAGGTAGTGATGCCGCAGAAAGGTGAAGGTGGGCCTGAGACCTGAACTCGCGCAAACCCAGCGTTTCTACGTCCAGAGCTTCGTTGGCTGTTGCGTCTTCCGGCAAACAACGGAGCAGGGAAGGTTGAAGCGTCCACGATTCATCAGCATGGCCGCGCGTCGCGTAGAACTTATCTTGAGGACGCCGAACAGCGAGGCGGGCAGCAAGATCTGTGAAATGCGCCCAGTTTTCCACCACTGTGGTTGGCCAATCCATCGGTTGCCTCTTGGGTCTTGCAGCGGTCTAAGTGTTCATTACGCGTCAGCATTATACGCCTCCACCAACGATTGTCCAAGCCAATCTCGCCGGGTGTGAACCATCTGCTGCGATCGGTCGAACGGACAGAGAAGAAGCCAGCTTCCGAGCCCCCGGCCGCCTGCCCTTGGCCCCTCGGGCAGTAACTGGCTGGTCATGACGCTGGTGCTGGCGACGGGGAGTAGCCAATCGGCGCGCGGATTGAGGCCAACGGACAATGGGGCCGCCCTCACGCCCGGCCTGCGCTCTCTTCAGTCGGACGCATCATCCCGCTTCGACGATGTGGGCGTCTCGCCCGCCGGCTTTTCCTTCTTGTCCCCCGAGCCGGTTGAGTTCAACTTGGAGTGGGAGCCACGCCCGTAGTCGGTTTCGTAGAAACCCGACCCCTTGAACAGGATGCCAGCGCCGCCGCTGATGAGTCGGTGAAGGCCGTTCCGCCCGCACTCCCGGCACTTTCTCAGACGCTTAGCAGTGATGGACTGAAGGGCGTCAAAGGCGTGCCTGCAATACTTGCACATATACTCGTAAGTAGGCATTGGGCAGTTGGGGCTCTACAGGCTGCAGATAGATCTCTGTGAGCACTCAGATAACCACATTATAGCGGACGGGCCGGCCGCAATCATCTGCCGTGGACGTTTTGCGCTTCCGTCGGGGTGCGCGAGAAGTCGGCATGCTTGCTTGCACGTTCAATGGTGAGACAAGCCCCTGAACACCAACCGGGCCCGATTTCCGATCGAGCCCGCGCTCTCCGGGGAGTGCCAGTCTACGGCTCACCCGACCAATTGTATCTTGCGAAGGTTAGGACTGGTCCAGTTGCCGCCGGTGATTACGTCGTGGACGCTCCTCATGCGGGATGGGCCGAACGGTTGCCACTGCGGCGCGATTGTGGTAAACGCTTAACCTGTTCCGGTGACATTTGCGGACGTCCTGCTGACAGGGCATTGTCAGGTACTGCTGCACGGAGGTGGGACCTGCGCTCATGAACCTGATTTGGGGTGTCCTCCATCTCCTTCCGCTCCTCGGCTTTCTCCTGGCGCTGGTCCTGCTCGTCCACTTGACGAGGGAACAGAGAGCGCCTTCCGGCACCATTGCATGGCTACTTGCGATCATACTCGTGCCGTATGTCGGCGTTCCGCTCTATCTCATGTTCGGCGGGCGCAAGATGAAGCGGATGGCGCGCCGAAAGGCGGAACTCCCTGTTAAGGGCAGGCCGGCTGGAAACGGTGAAAGCAGCGAGGAGAGAACGCGGGCGGCGATCCTGGACGGCGTCTTCGCTCCCCGAGAGGGCAATAGGATAGCCTTGCTGGCTACGGGGGAGGCGGCCTTTCACGCGCTCATGCAGTCCATTGAGGGCGCAGAGGACAGCATCTGCATAACCACGTTTATCCTCCGCAACGACAGCACAGGCCGGGCCATTGTCGAGGCCCTTGCCAGGAGGGCAAGGGACGGAGTAAGGGTGTACCTCCTGATGGACGCACTGGGCTGTCGCGGCGCCTGGAGACACATGCTGTCGGAATTCCGCGCGGCCGGAGGCCAATGCGCGCTCTTCATGCCGATGCTTCATCTTCCCTTCCGCGGCCGGGCTAATCTGCGAAACCACCGCAAGATGGCGCTGTTCGACTCCACGACAGCGATCATCGGCGGGATGAACCTGGCCTATGAGTACATGGGGCCGACCACCCAGGCTCAACGCTGGCATGATCTGTCGCTCACCGTCAGTGGCCCCGTGGTGAGGGACCTCTATTGCGTGTTCCGGTCAGACTGGGCTTTTGCGGCGAAAGAGGAACCGGACCTGCCGGAGCAACCTGGATCAGGCGAAGGCCCGGGCGATGTCGGCCTCCAACTGCTGCCCAGCGGACCGGATGTGGCGGGCGATCCCCTGTATGACGAGATCATCGCCTCAGTAGCGGCCGCCCAGAAGCGGGTCTGGATCGTGACTCCGTATTTCATCCCCGACGAGGTGTCGCAGCAGGTGCTCTGCATTTCGGCGAGGCGAGGTTTGGATGTGCGGGTTGTCGTTCCAGCAGCCTCTAACCACCGGCTTGCCGACATGGTGCGACGAGGTTACCTGCGCCAGGTCCAGGACAGCGGTGGAACGGTATGGCTTTTCAAGCCGGGCATGTTGCATGCAAAGGTGTTCGTTATCGACGACTCACTCGGCATCGTGGGCAGCATGAACATGGACATGCGAAGTCTGTTTCTGAACTACGAGATAGCACTCCTCGTGCGGTCTGGACCCGTGGTGGCAGAACTGGCAGCTTGGGTTTCGCGGACCATGGAGGACTCCGAGCTTGGGGTCAAGGGCACCTCGGTGCCGGTGGAGTTTGTCGAGGACGTTGCGAAGCTCCTCGCCCCTTTGCTTTGAGCGAGAGTTGCGCTCGGCAGCCGACTCGCTGTCGTCTCCCTGGCAATGGCGACGAAGCCTCCATTGCGTGAGCGGTTGATACGCCTCGCAGGGACTGCCCGCAAGACGGATCGACGCTGGTTGACTCGCACGATTGGCAGCGGTATGCTTGCCACTGAGCCGTAGCGGGAGAGCAAGGCAGTCGGTGCCGGAGCGTGTCATGCGGAAACCGTATGATCAGTGGCTCGGCCGAGTTGACGGACAAAGGGGGAAGCGATGAGAACACGAGTGGGTTTGTGGATTGACCATAAGAAGGCCATCATCGTGGCCGTTACGGACAAAGGGGAAGAGGCTAAGCTGGTAATATCAACGGCCGAGAAACATCTCAGCCGTTCTGGTGATTCACCGCTAAAGGGCCGCTATGAAGCAGACCAGGTGCCTCCAGATGATAGGCGCCAGAAGACTTTCACGGGCCATCTCAACATATACTACGATGCGGTGATTGCCTGCATTCGTCAGGCAGAAGCCATTCTGATATTCGGCCCTGGTGAGGCAAAGGGTGAACTTAGAAAGCGTCTCGAAAGGGTCAACCGTGGTGGACGCATTGTAGCCGTTGAAACAGAGGACAGGATGACGTATCGTCAGATTGCGGCGAGGGTTCGACAGCACTTTGCCCAAGCGGGTCAAGGTAGGCCCACCTGACAAAGTCCGGCAGGGGATGCTGACAAGCCGTACGGCTGAGCTTCGGGCGTTGACGAACGAATGGGAACCGCGCCATTCAATTCGTCAGAGTTGTGCTGACGAAGGCTGGGAGCGGGGACAGAAAGCGGAGCCGGGTGTGTGAGCAAGAGCATGCGACTTTATCTGATCAACCCCTCCAACCCCCTTGTCAGCATCGTCAACGTCAAGGAGAGCCGCTGGAACCGTTACCGCGTGTGGAAGCCACTGGGCCTCATGGTAATTGCCGGCCTCACCCCGCCGGAGTGGGATGTCTCGATCGTGGACGAGAACCTCGGCGCGCCGGACTATGCGTCCATGAGTCGGCCTGACCTGGTGGGCATCACCGCTTTCACATCGCAGGCGAACCGTGCCTATGAAGTGGCCACTCACTTCCGGCGCCTGGGGGTGCCCGTCGTCATGGGCGGCATTCACGCAACCATGTGCGTGGACGAGGTCATGGAGCGTGTGGACTCGGTCGTGACGGGAGAGGCCGAGGGAGTCTGGGCGCAGGTGCTGGAGGACGCCCGCCGTGGTAGTTTGAAGCGCCGGTATGATGGCGGGCTCGCCAAGATGAGCGATGTCCCTTTCGCCCGTCACGACCTGCTGCCTGCGGCGTATGCCTTCGGAGCCATTCAGACCACACGCGGCTGTCCACTAAATTGCAGTTTCTGCAGCGTGACGGCGTTCAACGGCGCCCAGTACCGGCAGCGACCCATTCCGGACGTCGTGCGGGAATTCCAGTCGGTCCGTGAGAAGCATGTTCTGGTAGTGGACGACAATCTCATAGGCACTGGTTCCGCACACGTCGCCCGCGCCAAGGAGCTGTTCCGCGCTATGATACGGGCTGACCTGCGAAAGAAATGGGTGGCCCAGGCTACCATCAACTTCGCCGACGACGAGGAACTCCTGGCGCTGGCCGCGAAGGCGGGTTGCAGAGGCGTGTTCATCGGCTTCGAATCCCCCACGCCCGAAGGGCTTCGGGAGGTCGGCAAGAAGTTCAACCTTCTGAAGGGCCGGGACTTCCGCGCCTCCGTGCGCCGTATACGGCGGCACCACATACTGGTGGTTGGTTCGTTCATCATTGGTCTGGACGTAGACAAACCAGGCATCGGCAAACATATCGCCGAAGTGGCCAGCCAGTACGGCGTGGACAATCTCAACGTCCTGTTTCTGACGCCCTTGCCCGGCACACGCCTGTGGGACCAGATGAGGTCGGCGGGCCGGATCGCCTTTGACACTTACCCGGAGGACTGGCAGTACTACACGCTGACCTTCCCGGTCGCCCGATATAAGCATCTGTCTCTGGACGAGATAATCAAAGAGATGATCTCGTGCAACCGGAGCTTCTACTCGATGCCTCATATTCTGCGCAGAGCGTGCAGCAGCTTGTGGCACCGCCGCGGGCCGCTGATCAGCCTGGTGGCCAATCTCTCATATAGGAGCAACATCCGCGTGGACTGCAGGGCATACACGGACTTCGAGCGTCAGTGGCACAGCAGGCCGTAGCGCTGGAAGATAAGCATTACGAGACCTGGCTGGCGATGAAGGAAGTAGCGGAGGCGTTGGGGGACAAAAAAGCGGTCGCGGAGGCGGCGGCGCAGGTCGAGAAGTAGCGTCCGGCGCCGGTTGCGAAGTGAGGGGGCACCGCTTCGGCGCGGCCGGGCGAATTGCATCGCGCTTCATCTAAACGCAGGCAATCCCTTCGTAGACGTGTGGCAGGATTTTTCGCGCTGCATCCCTCCCCGGGCCGTCGCCGTCAGGGTCCACTGCCAACTGGATCCGGGTGGAGGCGACGCCGCTGCTCACCCCGACGCCCTCGATGTAGAAGGTCTTAATGCGCTCCCACCCGAAAAGCCAAGTTGGGAGGCTTCGAAGGTTCCGCTCGGCACGAAGTCCCCCGCGATGCCGCCTTGACGCTCGCCTTGTTCCTGGGCTGATTGCCGTCCTTCGTCCAGATACGGAGGTTTCCCGAGCCTGCCGAGTACTCGTACTCCCGCACTGTGCCGCTATTTGTCGGGGTTGTTGGCCCCCTCAGCTTTGGGCTCCGGCGCTCGCGGAGCCTTTTCCCCTTGCGGAGCAGCCGGCGCCGGGCCGTTTTTGGAAACGGGCTGTATGTCGAACCAGTCGGCCATATCGCCCTGCATACCCGATGGGATATGGTCCTTAATCTTCCAGCCGCCGAAGACGACCGTCACGCCATCCGTCCACCACCATACTGTGTCCTGCCAGGTCCGCAGGCCGTGCTCAAGATCCCGCCGCAGGGCCTCATCGAGGGCGGGTTGGAAGGGATCGTACTGCGAGAAACCAAAGAGGCCATGCCTCGTCTGGTCATGTACCCATTTGAACTGGACCTCATCGAATCGGTCGCCTTTCTTGCACAGAGTTCGAAGCACCTCGCGCGCATTGTGCTCCCGCATGGCTTCCCTCACCGCAGACGGCGCTGCCGTCTTCTTGACGGCAATGCGGTACTTTGACTGTGTGAAGAATACCCGAATCCTGTAGCCGCCTTGCTCATATTGGCCTAAAATCACGTCCTTCTTGCCAAGGAAATAGTGTCGCAGGCCCATGAGCCTGTCGCCTATGTCCGCCGGAAGCCACTCGTCTTTGATGACCGTGTGTAGCCACTCTACAGTCCACAGGTAAGATCCGGCGGGTTCCGTCCTGGGGACGAGAAGGTCATGAACTTGTTCGTCTGTAGGCCAGGCATCGCCGGACACGATTGCCTGAACTTCGTTCTGAAGGTCCGTCAGAATGGGATCCGGCACGGCGGCCGGTTCTCCTGCGGACCCTCTCTCGGATGGAGGGTTGGTCTTCCTCTCCGGCTCTTGCGGAGCGAGCGGTGCCTGGCCTCTCTTTGCTTCGGCCTCTTCGAGAGCCTTCACGGCGGCCT
>Ga0315282_10014109_pt1 | contig 11937 bp, 14 predicted proteins | sample YL17G07_20_MG_FD_203693 | JGI IMG/M metagenome (GOLD analysis project Ga0315282, IMG submission 203693) | Sediment microbial communities from Yellowstone Lake, YNP, Wyoming, USA - YL17G07_20 | ecosystem: Environmental > Aquatic > Freshwater > Lake > Sediment | place: USA: Wyoming | collected... | reverse complement strand
CCTTCATAAAGCTTGAAACAAGATACATGAAGAAACTAGAGAAAGGCACGGGATTAAAAGTCACAGTCAGAAGACGCATGCAAGCCGAGCCGCCCCAAAAATAAGTGAAACTTTGCCTTTGCCCGCAGTGTGCGCACTACATTGGTTAGAGCCTATTATGAATCAAAAACTATACTCACGCGCGGTGAATGTTGGAGAGAAAAGAATGGAGATTGTTGCAGAGGTTTTCAGCTTGTTTTTGGCTGAGGTCTCCTTCTTACCAGGTAGACGAGAGCTCCTATGCTTATCAACATGAAACCTATTCCAAAGAGGAGCCAAGCATATCCTTGGAATGTAAGCATGTTGCCGCCGCCCTTTATAAAGTCTGCAATGGCGTTTTCAAACGTGGACCACTTGTCTGTTTCGTTGGACCAAGCTTGTTGTATAGAATCTAAAGAGTCTTTGTAATACTGTTTAGCGTTGCTGAAATCTCCTCGTGTATAGGCGTCGCTTCCCATGGATTTAGCAACGTTCGACTTTAGCATTAGGTCCCTTCCCTTTGCTGTTATGAGGGGAAAACCATAGTAGGTAGAGGAAGAGTAAGCCTCAACTTGCTTCCTGTAGTTGTAAGCGTCTGCTTGGTCAGAAGAGAAAACGGCAAAACCAGAGCCGCTTTGTGTCCAGGTGTCTACTATCCTCTTGTTTCCGGTAGTACTATTCACGTGCGCCACATAAACAATGTAGCTGTGTACAACAAGGTTCGACACTAGTGACGCCGATGGAACCGTGAAGTTGATCGTGAAGACGTGCGATTGATGGGTGGAGACACTAAATGGGTTGTCAATACCGCATTCGCTTGAAGTGTAGTTTACGCCCCAGTCGAAACTTACGTAGACTGCAGAGACATTTATTGGAACACCATAGTACCCGTAGTCGTTGTAGACATTCACAACTAGGTCTGCAGATGTCAGTTCCTTATATGCCGTTATAGATGTACCATAGAAATCATCATAGTTGTTCCGAGTTACTGCACCAATCCAGTTGAAGTAGCTTATGCTGGCATTTGCCTTAGGCGTGTTTACCGCAGAGACGAGAAAAACAGCGCATACGACCATACAAACTATAGCAGTCCATTTCATCTTTTCACTTTCCATTTTGCCAATCGATATCCCGAATCGTAGGCCACAGCTATTATGTCTTTCGAAAGAAGCACGCATGCGTCTCCCTAAATTCGTTTGCACAGTATCTTATGCTTTTGGCTTTGCTTCGTCTATGGATGGTGATGTGCCTTGGGACACAAGAAGCATCATTTAGAATGCGCGATCCACCCTATCACACTTGAAAAAGGGAATTTAGGAGTGCGCGCTCTCCGCTTATAAACCGCAAGCCATAGAAAACCTAAGCAGATAAAGCGTGCAATGATGTTTACATGAATAGAAAGTTTGCATTGTCAATTATTTTGGCGGCTATTCTGGTCTTCAGCACAGTGGTGGTACTTATTACGAGAACTGCTCCCACAGTTGAGCCTGCGGAAAAGATAGGTGCGTACTACTACATATGGTGGGGGATACCTTTCAATAATCACTGGAATGAAAACATCAAGGGAACCCCATTTTTGGGCTACTATAATTCAAGTGACTCAAGAGTTGCTGACCAGCACATCCTATTCGCCAAGCAGCACAAGATCGACTTCTTTGCAGTTTCATGGATAGGAAAGGGCGACTGGATAGACTGGGACTTCGATGATATTGATCAGAATCTCAGGAGCGGATTGCTGCAAGCTCCGCATCTGAAGGATTTCAATTTCTGCCTGTTCTATGAAACAAAACTTGTTCTGGACACTGCCAACCAAGTACACAAGAACTTCACGGAGATATTCATCAACGACATGCTCTATGCCGCTCAACAGTACTTCACTGATCCAAGCTACCTGCGAGTAAACGGCAGACCCGTCCTGTCCATTTACGATTTGCCCTTTCTCTACGAGAATCTGACAACCCCGAAAGCAGAAAGCTTGCTTAATTCCACGAGACAGGAATTACTAAAAATGGGCGTGGACATCTACTTGATTGGCGACGTAGGTAACCAGTATTATTCACCATATCCGTATTCCATGGACGCTGCGACAAGTTATTTCTTCTCCGACCCTAAAAAAGGCTGGCCACAAATATTGGCAGACGCTGAACACTACTATCCCATATGGCGGTCAGAAATGAACTCGAACGGAACCAGGTTTATTCCAAACGCTTACCCGGGATTCAACAACACGCTAAACGAGGGGGCTACTCCACCGTGGGTCACGCTTACCCGCAACGAAACAGCGTTCAAAGAAATGCTGGGAATCGCACTCAAATACACTGATAGTAACCTCAGAATTGCCATGATAACCTCTTGGAATGAGTGGATGGAAGGTACAATGATAGAACCGTCCATGGAAGAGGGAGAGCTTTACCTTCTCGCTGTCTACGATACAGTTCCAGAATTTGCATCATTCCTAATTCTACCACTGTTCATGATGGCAACACCGTTAGCAGTAATAGTCTACAGACGAAGAATCTCGAGAAGCCGGAACAAATCAGGTCTCTGGACGGGTTTCTGAAGATTTACTTTTCTTCCCATTTCCATTCAAAAGGGTTTTCTACGCTCACGAAGTTGTACTGTTTGAAGTGTCTTACGTTCTCCGTCCAAATAGTGTCAACGTTTTCCTTCCCGGTGTGAGCAAGCACACAATCGAAAATGTCTCCGTCAATAATAGACAATTCCTCAGCTGACTCAAACGCTTTGCAGTACATGTCAGATGATGGAACCAACTTTGTAATAGCCACACTTTTTGCATAGAGCCCGCAAAGTTCAGCGGCCTCCCCCGGTGTTAGCGGTTTTTTCACCCTCTTCCCCGTCATGACCGAGTAGAACTCCAACAGATTCTGATAAGAAACATAAGCCTTAATCAAGCCGCCTACTGAAGCCTTAACAATAACGGATGCTTTACCATGATGTGGGCTCAAACGGTCATGTGCATAACACAAAATCATAGTGTCAAGCAATATTCTCTTTTTTGCATAGACGCTTTGCGTAACATCTGTTTCGTCAACCAATATCCTCATAAATTTCCCTTCTGGTTAACCCCCTTGGCACACCGATTTCACGAGCGTTTGTCAACGCATCGACAATTTGTTCCTCAGCCGTTTTCCGTTTCAACTCAACCTTAAAGCTCTTCTTGTCCAAAACTGCCAAGGCTAACCTGTCCCCCTCCCTCAACCCGATCTTCTCCTCAACCTCAGCCGGAACATAAATCTTCTTCTTGTGATAAGTTGTCTCAACCAACCCACGTCACCTATTAACCAAATAACCAATTACCCACATATAAGCATACCCATAAAAATCGCCCTTTTCAGGATTAACCATCCAGCACGATCGATCGATCTAAGCTTCCCATTAAGCGTGCCCACATGGCTAATACTGCCACACCTAGCCTACATGTCCATATTTTCAGCATCCATAATCATCGACCTCATCAAAACCCTAAAAATTTAAACTCATCAACAGACATTAACATAGCTAAAAGTCTTCTGATATTTTGCGACAAGCATGGTGAATGGAAAGGCAAGTTCGAAAAACTCTTGCAGACAGACGAAAAATCACGCTTCTGGCTCTCGGAAACGTAAAGTTCGACGTTCTAAGGCTTATACATAGAAGAAGAGACATAGAAATAGTGAAGCTTGAAACGAGATACGTGAAGAAGCGGGAGAAGGGCACGGGAGTCAAAGTCACAGTTAGAAGACGCATGCAAGCCGAACCGCTCCAAAAATAAGTAAAACTTTGCCTTTGCCCGCAACGCACGCGCTTGAATCGTGCCGAAACGTTTTTGCGGGGGTGCTAATCGGTTGGCAAGTCGTGGCTTTGATGTATATGTTATGGAGGGTGCTTGGTTTTAGATTTTTCCTTGCTTCTTTAAGGTTTTGATTTCGGCTTCGACCTGTTCTATGCTGAGTTTTTCTGTGGCTTTTCTCAGTTCGACAACGGAGTCGCCGTAGCTTTTTCTGATTTCGCTAATGAATTCTATGGCTCTTTTTGTTCCCAGCTCCTTTACTAGCGCTTCAAAGGGCACTTCGACTGTGGCTATTCGCGAGGTTGTCATTTTTTCACTCTCCATTTTTCCTGTAAGTAATTGATCGGGCCTCTAACTTTTAACCTATACCCTTTCTCAGCGGCGAGTTTCTCAATGCAGACGGCCTTATCTAAAATTTCGTCGTCGCAGGTTAGCAGAAAACAAGCCTCGCCGAGGCAGGCCGCCGATACGTGCAGAGCGTCTAAAGAACCGATGCTACATTTGGAGGAGAAGTCCCGGGCTAGAGCGAGGAGTTGCATGCTGCTGGCAACATTTGCTTTGGTTAAGATTCTCTCGAAGCCTCTGACATCCTTCCTCTTCAAGGGGTCTAGGATCTGTTCGATTTCAAACTTCACGTAATCGGAGCTTACACTCTCGATTTTTTCTCTCTGAGCGACATCAACGATTTCCAAGAAGGCCTCAGATTCCGCTCGGATACGGCTGTCACTTTGATTATTAGTGGTCTGCAGTAAACGTTTGTGTCTAGATAAACTCGTTCAATCAATTTCATCCCAACCTGATAAGCGGAATATCTGTTGTTGCCGTGGTACTTTTTGTAGTTTTTGCTGGGGTTAAAGTGATGATGAGGTAGCTGCCTTTTATGCTTACGTCCATGTCTAGGTTCTGTTTTAGGAAAGGTTTGACTTTGTCGTGGAGTTTGCGGGGAATATCTAGGGACAAGCGTTCATACTCATACGTGTATTTGCTTCCGAGATACCGTTTTCTAGAGACTCTGCGTTGGATCCTAACCAACTTACTCGGAGAATCCCCCTTCTCAACATTTCCGTTGAAACTCGACTGTGGACACTCTCAATGTGAAGGATTCATTTGGACAGTTAAAAAGACAGCGAACCAACACCATCCCCAGACAGTACAGAGAGCAGAGTTAAAGTGAGTACATTAGGATAGGTCAGGTTCGTTCAAAAGTGGACCTGGAAAGACTCGAACTCGCCCCGGCGTGGGGGGATATCTCCCGCAATGCGAAATCTAACTTCCGATTTCTACTTTCTCCAAGAATGGAAGGGGCAAACTGGCTTAAAAGGATGCATAGAGAATACTTCTACTGACAGGAAATGGGCAACGCTGAAAGCAGTCTTCGGAGTCTGAAAATCGAGAAGGCTTCAATTTTCGACATGAACACGATTGTCAAAATGGCTTCGGTCTGTCACAGGGAAGATCCGATATTTCGAAGGATGCTATCAAATCCTGCGAAGATTTCTCTCTATAGGATATTTGGACCATTCTACATTCGGTTGAAGTTTGAAAGCTTCAAAGCAGTTGTCTCAAGTAAAATAGTGGGATACATGCTACTAAAACACCAAGTTCATGGCAGGTTCTCGACTACTATCTGGGATGTGGCTGTGGATCCAGACTTCAGAGGTAAAGGTATAGGTACAAGTCTGATGAAGACTGCCGAGAAGAATGTGGAAAAAAGGTATCAATACATCACTCTTGCGGTTATGGAAGACAATACAACTGCACTAAAGTTATATCAAAAACTCGGCTACACTAATCTCTCTGAAACGTGTTTTGCAATCACGAAAATCCCACCAAAGGTCAAGGTTGAAAATACTGTAGAGCTGGAACCCATTTCTGGGAAAGAAGCTCTTTCATGCAGAAGCAAACACTCGTTAGCTGTTGTGGAAGCTTTATCGGGTTCTTATGGGCGTGAGATATATCAATCAGTCTATCTTTCTAATAGATTAGAAAGAGGAATTGATAGGTTCAGAATCGTCACTTCTGGCAAAGAGATAGGATACGTCTCTCTTAAACTCAAGAAAGGCTTGGCGTCAGTTTTCTTTATATTGCACCCAGATTTTTGGCACACGAATTCTGAGGTAGAAGTGATAGAGACGATTATGGGTCACGTTGCCAAGAAGCGAAAGGATCGAACTGAACTGTGTGTCATGCAAGGATACGAAAGATCATTGGAATCGACTTTGACTGAAATGGGTTACATGTCAGAAAGAATAATCGGCAGAATAGGACTGGTCAAGAAACTCGGAACATAAGCGACGGCTTTCGGCTCTGCGTGTTTTCTAACACCATTCATGAGTGTTAGAGATCAAAAGAAGAAAATTCCATAGTAGCTACGCTCCATCGCTCCACGTTACCGTCGGGGTAGACAGCATTCTACTTTTGATACTTAAACGATATAAAGTTAAGAAGGGCGTACATTCCATATTAGAAGAGGATATGAACGTCTATTTCGCTGTTGTCGTCTTCTTCGTAGGCGAGTTCTTAATAGAGAAGGGCATAGTGAAAATTCTCTACAGACGTGTGAACTTCTTCAGAAAGGAAGGTTTTTGGAGACGTGGATTTGCAGGTCAATTTGTCATGGCCTTATTCTCTCTTAGTATTATGAGCTTACTTGGTTTTGGAAATGAGTTTGGGTTGACTTTGCAGAATTCGGATGAGAGTTTGTGGATTCTTCTATCATTTGGCTTGCCTTTCGCAGTTTTCTATTCGTTCGGTGCGTATTTATTCATCAAGAAAAGCAAAGCCGTCCTAAGCATGAATTGGATGAAAAATCCCTCAGACAGATATGGTATGTTAATCTATTGCTTCACTATGAATGGTGTTGGTGAAGAACTATTTTTCCGTGGTCTCCTTCAAGGCTTGCTATCAACAGAACTGATAAGCTTCATAACTTTAGGTTCCTTCAATCTGATGTATTCAACGATTGTGATCTCTATTCTATTTGTACTTATCCATCTTGAGGATGTCACTACCAAAGATGAAACTATAGGCGAGTTCTTCTTGCATCTTCCATATAGGACTATATTGGCATTTGCGCTTAGCATCACCTTTCAGTTGACAGGCAGTCTATTGGCTCCCATAATCATGCACAACATCTCCAACGGGTTTCTAACCATAGCCGCATGGCAAGCTACAAAACGAAACCTGAACAGGAAGCAGGTTGATCAGATAAGCCCTTAATACAACATGCTCTGATTTCTGGGTTCAGCTATGACTTTTCCGCAAAATTAAGAAAAGCTCAACTAAGAACCCTTACTACTTTCTACTACTACACACTACTAACTAATGATACTACAACACACTAATGAATTACACGAGTGGGCTTCTTCCTCTGAACTGGATACAAAATAACGCAATTCTTCTTTCTCAGAATTCTCTCTTGCTCATCAAGAGCAAGTTGATGCCACTCCTTAACACTTCCATCATTAATCCTCTCCACAAGCAAACACAAACTCTCATTAGAGGTATTTGGGAAATTCTGCAGAAACGCTCTGAGAGCAGAACAGTCTGTTCTATACGTTTGAGGGTCACGATTATGCTTACGATATTCCGTCCAGACGCGTTTATTGATGCATAGACTTCTTGTCTTGGGTCTTCCTTTTTCATCAAAAACTGTATTGCCATTCTTATCCACTAACGCTATGCTTGTCCTATAATTGTGAGGTCTTTTACTTCTCCGCATATTATTACTCGGACTATCCCAAAGAATCATGTTCAAAATATCGCTATCACTTTCATTCACAAACGCTAAAAGAGAAGGTTTAGGGTCTTTGAGAACTCGCTTGTCAATTCTTCTCCAGTCTTCGACTCTGTAGAGCATTATGCATGCATGCATTGTGGAATGGTCTTCGGAAACAAACGCAAAACCTCAGATACTTTGAGAAAATCGTTTTTTCAATTCAGCATCATGAACGTAGGTGTCATCTGAAGCAGGTATAGCCTTGCCACACATTAGTTTAGCAGACCATGAGGAAATCCCTAACTCTGCACATGTGCGAAGGAAAAGCTTGCGTCCAGTATGCCATCGGAACAGACCATGGTTGACAATCCCCGCACGTTTCTGAACGGATTTGAAGATATTGTCTATCTGTTTGCTTGTTAGGTGACCGCTTCGCTTGCTCTGGAACAAGTATCCGCTTGACTTATCCAGTAGTGGAAGATATTTCTGAAGCAATTGCTGAAATTCTTCACTCATGAACGACCTTGCAACAACTTGCTCTTTCTTAGTATTGATTTCTATAGGTATTGGTGCTTGTCCGTTTTGTTCAAAGGTTTGCCATTCCAGCAAGGCGACATCGCCAATTCTTAGACCCAGAAGATAGACCTCTAACAGGATTTGTTCTCTCAGGTCCGCAACCTTAGCCATCGCTTGGATTTCGCTTACGTTTGCTCTGTGGTCACGAGTCGTTGGAACGGTTCTATACATGCCTAATGATTTGCGGTATTTTGGCTCTGTCCCGAAGTATTTCAAAAACTGAATAGGACTGTTGACCAAGTTTCTGCATGTGTTCTGTCCATGTCCTTTCTCTTTAAGCCAAACAAAGAATTTCTCAATCGTTCTTCCAGCTTCTTCACCAGACTTGCCAATAAGAGTTTCAATGCCTTCTCCGTAAAACTCTTCGAATCTCTTGATTCCCGCTTTGTAAGTCTTTCTTGTGTAGGGACTCGGAATCGCTGAAAGCCAGTCGTCTACTTTTGCCATATCCATTCATTTTCTCACTCCTCGAGAAAGACTTTTAGAAGCCAGAATCCATACGGGAAATCAGAAATCTAATTTCCGAATTCTCCCGCAAACCCTTTTTTGGGGACTATTAGACCATCAAAATGGAAAGTGGATCTACATTTGCACGAGCACTATGCAACGGAACTGTAAGGAGATGGGCTTTCAAGGAGTTTAGGCTTGAAGAAAACCATACATGTACACGAGAGACTAGGGTGTACCCGGCGCCTGCAGTCCCGAATAATGATATATACTTTTTTTTCTGCTTGAAGGTTTCCATGAGTAGGCGCACACAGAGTCTAAGCCGGTGTCCCTCGCCTCCAAAAAAGGTAAACTTTTGTCTGCATCAAGAAGCCGCAGATTTTGATCAGCCCCACACGCTTCTCAAGACTTGCAAACCTTACCTCTTTCCTGTAGCCGACCATATGCCCAAACGGGAGGCCCGAACTGAATAACTTCAAAAACCCGACATGACTACCCTTCACAAAAGCTTGCCTAATCCTTTCCAGATCGTCACTACTTAACTCCTGAAGCTTTTGAAGCATGTTTCTTCGGATTTTCTGGGTGTCAACTTTGACTATCAGTCTGATTTTGTAGACTCGTTGGATGATCATTTTATTGCGTGAAATTTTAACCAATACGGACCTACCCCCACCCTCCTACCTTTTTTCTTCACAGAGCCCCAGAAACCACTGCGGAAAAGGCCCCAGACAGACGCCACGTGGCATAACCTCAGAAACCTCAACAGAGCCCTAGGACGGTCTCAGTGTGAAAAGGGCTTCTGGGATGCTCGCAGTAAGCCAGAGAACATAGAAAAAGAGGGGATGTGCGGGAGACATCTCCGTTTTCCAATGTTGTCTTGTCAACTTTAACTTTAAGTCTCCAAAAAACTCTCGAGAAATAAGAACGCCATGCTCTGCACCCATACTTCGGATAATCTATAAAGGCGACGAAGGCTCATGCTGCTCTCAGTTGTTGTGGCGAGACTTTGTAGCCTCTTTTTGAAAAAACGCCGAGATTTTCGCGCCAGATACGTCTTCCTTCACATAAGCCAATGGTCCATGCAAATCGAACAAGACTGCTCTTATTCCAACCGATCCCCTCGCCTCAAATGCACAGTCGCATTTATTCTTGATTGAAGCATTTAAGAAATACTAGTGGTTCGTAAACACCAAAATCAGTGAGTAAAATGGAGCGAGGCAGATGATAAGCAGGCCAATCGTAAGTGGCTTCATCCGAATTGTCCGCAAGCACTGGGAGGCTTCCTCTTTGAGAAAAGCCGTTGCGAATCACAGCCTGAACGTGTCTGAAGAGATGTTGCTGGGCTTGGGCGGAACAGCGAGCATTACCTTTTGGTACGCGAGGGATGATGTCTTCCCCTTCGCCCCGGAAGGTACGGAAAAGCTTTTAAGCTCAACCAGGCAGGCGCTCATTTTAGGCACTTTGGACTCAACTTGCTGAGGTTTGCAGATGAATATTGAGCGGGAACTGATTATCTCCCTTCTAAAACTGACAAGGGAAGGAAGCGTTTCACATGAATTAATCAATAAAGAGGCAAAGATTCCGTTGGAGATGGGTCAGAAGTTGCTTCAAAAACTGCAAAATGACGGACTCGTTTATGCGAGAAACGGTTTCGTGCAGGCAGAAAGTGTTCAGCGACTCAAGCTTGCTGTTCGGGCTATAGAGTTGGGCGCTGACGTTGAGCGTGTAAGCTCGGTGCTTGAATGGCATGAGTTCGAGAATATGGCGGCTGTCGCGTTGGAACGGAATGGGTATGCTGTTCAGGGGAACCTACGGTTCAAGCACGCCGGGCGAAAGTGGGAGGTAGATGTTGTTGGCTGCAAAAAACCGGTTGTGATAAGCATTGATTGCAAACATTGGTGCCATGGAATGTCCCCATCAGTGCTGAAGAAGATCGCCGAGGAACAAAGAGAAAGGACGAAGGCTTTGGCTGATTCATTGCCAAATCCTGCCGTGAAGATCGAATTTGCCTCTTGGGAAACCGTCATACTAATCCCAGTGGTTCTGTCTCTTACCGTAGGAAGGTCTAAGCTTTGTGATGGTGTGCCTGTCGTACCGGTGCTTCAGCTGCAAGATTTTGTAAGCAAAGTCCCAATCTATGTGAATTCACTTGAGCATTTCCAGAAAACGCTTAGAACTGGCGGACTCTGACTCTTCATGTCGGCGCGAGCCATTCGCACGTCCCCCTGTGTCTCTCTTAGGCTTGCACCATCATGTCCAAAACTGGTTTCCTTGCAAATCCTAAGGCAGGGTAGAGGCTAAGGGTGAATGTTGCTGCCAGAGCAATTGCTAGCCATCCAGCGATTTCAAAGACTGTGTACTCAGTGATCACCGGCTCAGGAATCAGTATCAAGAGAGTGATGATTATGCCGAAAACAACTCCAGCCGCACAACTTGACAGCAACACCATGAAGCTCTGCTCTGAAACAATTTCAACAACCGTTCTGGGCTTGGCACCAACCGCTCTCAAAATGCCGAATTCCTGCCGCTGTTCAGTTATCGTGAGCATGACGTACCCTATGAGGCAAAGAGAGGCTGCTGCTAGAGAAAACAGAGGCAGAAACATTATTGCAGACCAAATGTAACCGAGAAAGCCGAGATCTTTGTTCAGTGCTTCGTTGACCTCGAAAGTCCCAAACTCCGCGTTGGTAGCCGTGACTATTGCGCTTACTTGCTCCAAGACGTGGGTTCGATCCGCTGAAGACTCGACTCTAACCATAACAACGTTTGGTCTGGTCACTCCGCTGACTTGCTGCAGGTTTTTCAGGGGCACGTATGTTACGTTTCCATTGTTGACCGGGTCCAGACAGACTCCGGTGATTCGGTAAGCTTTTCCAAAGAGCGACACATTCTGATAAAGAGGCGCTGCGAACATTTTCTGAGCCTCAGTATCACCTATGACGGCATCAAAATCATCGTCTTCTTTAAGGAACTCGCCTTCCATAAACCATTGGCCGAACACTTTTCCAGGTTCAACACCGACGACCAGAGAGAAGCCTTTCCTGTGGTCGCCAACATAGGTAGTAGTGCCAGATTCTTGACCGAAAATGAAACCAGGGATTTCTTCTATTTGCGTCTCTACGAACAGGCGTGTGTCGATTGACAGTTCAGGCATCCGTCCTAGCTGTCTGAGGATTTCGTCGGGTACTAAGTATCTTTCCCCTGTATAGTTGAATTGCGGGCTTTCTTTCGCCTCGTAGAATTTCGACTGCAACAGTCTGCATCGGCTGCAAATGTCTCTGTGAGCAATCAGAACTATGTCTTTGCCGAGGGCTTTTTCAACCCAGCTTCTTGTGGTCTGGTCAGCGATTATTCCTCCTGCAACCGCCACGGTCACGAGAAGGAAGAC
>Ga0315282_10014108_pt1 | contig 11937 bp, 6 predicted proteins | sample YL17G07_20_MG_FD_203693 | JGI IMG/M metagenome (GOLD analysis project Ga0315282, IMG submission 203693) | Sediment microbial communities from Yellowstone Lake, YNP, Wyoming, USA - YL17G07_20 | ecosystem: Environmental > Aquatic > Freshwater > Lake > Sediment | place: USA: Wyoming | collected... | reverse complement strand
CTCGCGCAACGCGTCGTGCAACGACTGCTGGCGCTGACCCTCGGCATGTTCATCAACACCCTCCTCGGGCGCCCACCGCGCGCCCTTGCCGCCTACGACGGACGCTGAACCCGCATCAAGCCTCTAGAGAACGCCTTCGACTCGATGCGCGAACGCGCGAGGGGCGGGCTGCCTTTGCAGGCAGCCCGCCCCTCGCCTCTTGGCGATCAGGTGCGAAAGCGTCCCCGTCTGCCCCCCCACACAAGGTCACCGCCATGCGTCACTCTTGGTTGACGATGAAGTAGGTTGACGTTTCACGTGGAACGGCCGGGTGGAGGCAACGCCGGCGAGGCCTTCGTCCTGCCTGCGATCAGTCGCGCTCGAGCACGCGTTCGAGGGCAGCCACGATCTCCGGGTCGAACTGGCTACCCGAACAACGGCGCATCTCCTCGAGCGCTTCGGCCTGCGAGCGTTCCGGCCGGTATGGTCGCCGTGCGACGAGCGCCTGGAATGTCGAAGCGACGGCGACGATGCGTGCCGTCAGCGGGATCTCCTCTCCCTTGAGCCGGGCAGGATAGCCGTCGCCGTCGAAACGCTCGTGATGGTGAGCTACGGCATCGGCGACGGCATCGAGGCCGCCCATGCGCCGCAGCAGCCGCTCGCCGGCCCTCGGATGCTCCCTGACGAGCTCCCACTCGGCCTCCGACAGCTCACCGGGTTTGCCGAGGAGCTCGTCCGGAAGACCGAACTGCCCTATGTCGCGCAAGCGTGCCGCCTCACCGACTTCCGCGGCGCTGGTTTCCGGCAGTCCCACGTCGAGTGCGATGGCGGTGGCCAGTCGCTCCACCGCCTCGGAATGCTTCTCCTCATACAGGACCTTGGCGTCCGCAAGCTCGGCCATCACCGACAGGTAGCGTACTGCCTGGCGCCGCGACGGATCGGATGCGCCCTCGCTCGTGGCGCGGGCGAAGCGCACGCAGCGGTTCCGCCCCTGGTGCTTGGCGAGGTGCATCGCCCACTCGGCCTTGTCGATGAGCGCATCCTTGTCGTCGCCGTCCCAGGGAAACGTCGCCACGCCCACGCTGATTGTGAGGGGATCCCCCTCAGGCCCGAATCCCGCCTTCTCCACCGCGTCGCGCAGCGCCTCCGCGACCTCGAGCGCCCGGTCGCTGCCGGTGTCGACGAGTGCGATGGCGAACTCCTCTCCGCCGTACCGGGCACTGAGATCGACCGGCCTGCCCGCCTGTTCCACGAGCTGACCGAGCGCGCGAAGGGCGTCATCTCCGATCGGGTGGCCGTATCGCTCGTTGAAGACCGAGAAGTTGTCGATGTCACACAGCAAGAGCGAGAGCTCGGCACTCTGAGAGGCCGAGCGCTCCATCTCTTCCACCAGGCGCTCGTGCAAGTAGCGATGGTTGTAGAGACCCGTCAGCGTGTCCGTGATCGCGTCGACCTCGGCGCGCATGACGCGGTCCGCAGCCCCCTGGAGAAGCGAGGTCAGCGTCTGCGTGACGTCTCTCCCCCGCAACCCCGCCTGTGCGGCGGTCTTGAAGGCCGGAAAGTCGACCGCCACGCCGGCGACGATCTCGCCGTCGGCTCGCGTGATGGGTGCCATGGCGCTGATCCACACGCCGAACTCGTCCGCCGAGACCAGGCAGATGTCGGGCCGTTCGCCCGAAAGGACGCGCGGCAGCTCCTCGTCCGCCACGACCTCGTCGCCCAGGCGCGAACGCTCGTTCTCGTCCTCCTCCGCGTCGCAGACCATGATGTACCCTTTGCCGCGCCGGGCCTGCGTTGTGATGAAGCGCACGCCAGGGTTAGCGTCGCGCGCCACGCGCAAGAGGCTCACGATCTCGCGATAGGAGGCGCTGTCTTCGTCGTCGCGCTCGCTCAGCTCCAGGTGTGCGTCGGCGTCGATGCGGCTCGCCACGTCCTCGGCGATGGCGATCGCCCGTGCACGCATGCTCGCCATCTTCTTGAGCACACGGATGAAAGCCTCGGCCATAGCGGGGTCGAACTGGGCGGCTTTGCACTTGTCGAGCTCCTGCACGCACTGCGTGTAGCTGAGGCCTCGGTGATAGGGCCGATCGAACGACATGGCGTCGTACGAGTCGACGACGCACATGGCTCGCGCCAGCAGGGGGATGTCCTCGCCCGCCAGGCCGTCCGGGTACCCCCGGCCGTCGTAGCGCTCGTGGTGGTGACGCACCGCCAGCACAAGCTCCTCGTCATAGAGGGGTCTGATGATCTCCGCACTCAGCGCGGGGTGCTGGCGCATGAGCTCCCACTCGTGCTGGTTCAGCTTGCCGGCTTTCGTGAGGACGCGGTCCGAGATGCCGATCTTGCCGATATCGTGGAGGTAGGCGGCCTCACCGACCTTGCGAACGACCTCCTCCGGCCACCCGAGCTCGTGTCCGAGCAGCACCATGTACGCCGATACACGAGCCGTGTGTCCGAGCGTGTAGTAGTCCTTGGCGTTGAGTGCCGTGCACAGCGCCCTCAAGTTGCTCGCGTGCACCTGTCTGACGTCGTCGTACAGGCGCGCGTTGTGGATCGCTACAGCCGCCTGCTCGGCGAGCGCCGCGACGAGTTCGACCTCTTCGGAGCTGAAGTGGCGCTCGTGCTCCGTCTCGATGAGGATGAGGAGGCCGAGCGGCTCGTCCTGGAAGACGAGCGGGGCGGTCAGACACGTCTTCTCGTTCCACTCGCGCATCGAGTCGCGGCTCGCCGGATGCAGGTTCTCGTCGGAGAGCGTCTCCTCGATGACCCTGCCACCCTTGAGGATCGCACGGCTCGCGGAATCGTCCTTCAGAGACAACCGGTCACCGGGCGCCCCACCCTTTCCGTTCTGTGAATAGTACGACATCTTTACGAGAGAGTCTTCGTCCTTCCGGTACTCCCAGATGACGCAGGCTGTGGAGTCGACTGCCCGGCATGCCTTCTCGGCCACGATCGGCAGCACGTCTTCGAGCACGACTGTCGAGGTGATGGCGCGGCTGGCGTCGAGCAGCGACGCCAGCCGCGTGGCCTGCTCCTGCTGCCGGCGGAACATCTCGGCGTTGCGGATGGCGACTGCCGCGGCGCTGCACACGGCCTCGATCGTCGAGAGGTCCTCCTCGGTGTAGGTCCGCTCCTGCCGGCCGATGAGCTCGACTGTGCCGAACGTCTGGCCCGAAGCCACGAGGGGGACGGTCACCTGAGTGCGCTCGCCGCGTTCGCCCATGGACTGGCGCTGCGCTTCGCCGAGACGTTCGTCGGCGAGCGAGCAGATCACGACCGTCTCGCCGGTGTCGAGCGCCAGTTTGGCCGACGGCCACTGGTCGAGCCGGAACGTCTGCGCCATCCAGACACTGTCGACGGCGCCGTCGTAGACGCTGGCGACGCAGCGCAGCTGCTGGTCGTCGACCACGTAGATGCTGCAGATCGGCGCATCGCCGATGGCACACAGCCGCTTACAGCTGGCGAGAAGGACCTCATCGACGGCGAGGGTCGACGAGAACTGCGCGCTGGACTCGCTCACCAGGGCGAGCCGCCTTGCGGTGTCACGTAGAGAGAGGTACATGGAGGCGTTCGCGAGTGCTTGGGCGGCGATGTGCGCCAGCCCCTGGAGCAGTTCGAGGCGCTTGAAGGCGCGTGGCTCGGCGCCGGTGAGGAGCGCCAGGCCGACGACTTCGCCTCCCACCACGAGCGGCAGATCCAGGCTGGAACGATAGTGGAACTTGCGCGCGGCTTCGCGCTCGGCTTGCGACAGGCGAACGTCGGTCTCGGTGTCGACGACGTTCACCGGCCTCATCGTCTCGACCGCCTCGCGCGAAACGGCGTAGTCGGACAGTTCGAAGGTCATGCCTGCATGGCCGTTTGTGAGTACGTCCCCTTCGGCCGTGAGCAGGGCGCGCAACGTGCCGCCCTCCCGCGTGTAGAGGTCGCACTCCTTGGCGTCTGCGACTGTGCGCATGCGCACCGCGACGGAGCCCAGGACGTCTTTCAGCTTGAGGGTGGCGCCAAACTCGAGGCTGGCGTCGACGAGAGCCTGCAGATCGCGGTTCGCCCCGTCGACCCGTTCGACGAGCAACGCGCTCTCGTAGGCGCCGGCGACGACCAGGCCGATGGTCTCGAGGAAGTCAACGTACTCCACGTACTCACGCGGCTGGTCGTCGTAGAGCTCCAGCAGCCCCACGACGCGGTCCTCGACCACGAGGGGCACGACCGCCTCGCTGACGAAGCCGTACTCGGCGTACACTTCGCGGTCTCGTTCGGTGAGCCGGGGGTCGGAGCTGTCGGTCACGAGCTGGATGGCGCGATCCTGCACGGCCGCGAGCGTCACGGGGAAGGACGCCGGTTCGATCTCCTCGCCGGCGGCGCTCTCGTCGATGCCGTTCCGGTCGACGCTGACCATGCAGCGCAACACGCCGCGCTCGTCCATCCTGAAGATGTCGCAGTCGGCGAGGCCCAGGGTCGTGACCAGGTGCTGAGCCGTCTGGCGGACGAGCAGGTCGATGTCGCGTGACCGCGAGGCCAGAACGCCGAGCTCGACGAGCCCGCGCAAGACCGTTGCGCGCTCGGACGCACCCAGCCCGGCCCCACCACGGTTCTCCGAGCCCCGTGGACGATCCCTTCTCGGGCCCCGGGAGGACGTTCGTCTCATGGCCATGGGGGGCGCGAACGCCACGAGGTCATCCGTAAGGAAACGGCGTTGGCCACCGGGCGTACGGTGGCAGGGCAGGCGGCCGGCGTCCGCCCAGCGTCGGACGGTGACGGGACTGACGGCGAGCATCGCCGCCGCCTCGTTCAAGCGGAGCCAGCCTCTGGTCCTTCGCCTGGGCGCCGTCTTCGGATCCACGCCGCTTTCATCGACCCGTCAAGCGTGAAACTTGATCATCTCATATCACACAGGAGTGTCTGGGGAGCTGTGAAGCGAGGCCCGCTGCAGTGAAGGTCGACGAAACGCGGGGCGCCTTGCGGCGCCCCCCAACACCCGACTGCGGACGAGCGGCTCACGTCCTGCCTCTGAGCATCCCGCGCGAGCGTCCCACTGATATCCACGTCCCGCCGTGTCGCATCCTGCTTGTCACTGCCTACGGGCCGCTCGTCCGCCGGTTCGTCGGTCTTTGTCAGCTGGTTGCTGCGAGTGTCAAACGGCCACCTCTGACGCCTTCAGGCCGACCGGCTCGGGATTGCCGGCGCCCGTGGCGTACGTCTCCTTGAAGATCTCCATGAGGATCGGGCTTTCGCGCACGCAGTTCAGCGAGATCTCGGCATGATGCTTGGTGTAGCCGTTGCCGATGATCATGGTGGTGTCGGCGCCGATGCCCTCAGCGCCTAGAGCGGCCGACGTGAAACTGGTCGCCATGCTGAAGAAGTACACCATGCCGTCGTCCTTGGTCGCCAGGACCGACGACATCTCGGTGTTGGGGATGTCGACGCAGTTGATCGTCAGGTCGGCCATCTCGCCGTCGGTGTGCTTCACCATCTCTTTGTACACGAAGAGCTGGTCGGTGGCGCTGCCCTGGAAGATCACGTCGGCGAAGCCCGTCTTCTCGAGGCGCTTCTTGCCGGCGTCGCCGTGAACGAGCCCGATGACCTTGCCGGTGATGCCCACGCGCTTGCGCGCCTCATAGGCGCAGAGCAAGCCGCTCTTGCCGCCGGCGCCGATGATGAACACGGTCTGGCCTGGCTTGCAGAGTTTCGCCGTCTGCGCGGGAGCCCCAGCGACATCGAGCACGGCGAGAGCCAGGGCCTCGTCCATGTCTACCGGCATCTTGGCGTAGATGCCGCTCTCGAAGAGGATCGCCTGCCCCTTGACCTTGACCTGGCAGGTGTCCTTGTTGGTCGAGATGACCTCCTCGACCTTGAGCGGCGTGAGCGACAGCGACACGAGGGTGGCGATGCGGTCGCCGACCTTGAGGTCGCGATCCTTGAGCTTGGGACCGATCTCCTTGACGGTCCCAAGGAGCATACCGCCCGACCCGGTGTCGGGGTTATGGTGCTTACCACGCTTGGCGATGATCTCGAGGCTGTGACGGGCCATCCTCTTCACGTCGTCGCCCTCGGCTTCTTCGATCTGCGTGAAGCTCGCGGCGTCGATGTTCAGGGTGTCGACATCGATGAGGATCTCGTTGTCGTAGATCTCCATCGTGTTGTCGATGCGCCACGCCGGCTGCGGCAGGACGCCCTTGGGCTCGAGGACCCTGTGCGCTCCGTACTTGTTGCCTTCCTTCATGCTCCCTCTCTTTCGCTTCTCGTGACGCGTCGGCCAGGGGTCGGCGATGCCCTCCGCGACGACATCGACGCCTGGGCGGGCCGCTTCTCAGCCCTCGACCCTGACGACGCTGCCGGCACCCTGGCCGCCGCCGACACAGGCCGACGTGAGGCCGATCTCGAGGCCGCGCTTCTGCATCTCGTGGATGAGCGTGACGATCAAGCGCGTGCCGGTGTTGCCCAGCGGGTGGCCGAGGGCCACCGCGCCGCCGTTGACGTTCACGATGTCGGTGTCGAGCCCGAGCTCGCGCACGGCCAGCGCGGCGACGCAGGCGAAGGCCTCGTTGAGCTCGGCGAGCTGCACGTCTTTCGCCGTGAGGCCGGCCTTCTCGAGCGCCTTCTTGGCGGCCACGGTCTCGCCGTAGCCCATGATCTCGGGGGGCACGGCGGCGGTGGCGTGGCTGACGAGTTGGGCGATCGGCTTGCGCCCGAGCTCGTTGGCCTTGGCGCGCGACGTGACGACGAGGGCGCTGGCGCCGTCGGCGATCGCCGATGCGTTGCCGGCCGTCACGACGCCGCCCTCCTTGAACACGGGCTTGAGCGCCGCCAGCGCCTCGGGCGTGGTCTCGCGCGGGCACTCGTCGGTGTCGACGACTTTGGGTTCGCCCTTGCGTTGCGGGATGGCGATGGGCAGGATCTCGTCCTTGAACTTGCCGTCCCTGATCGCGGCGGCGGCGTTGAGCTGGCTGCGATAGGCGACATCGTTCTGCAACTCCTTGCTGATGCCGAAGCGCTCGCTCAGGATCTCGCCCGTGAAGCCCATGTGGTAGCCGCCCATGGCGCACCAGAGGCCGTCGACCACCATGGCGTCGAAGATCTTGTCGGAGGGCATGCCCATGCGGTAGCCGGAGCGACCGTTCTGCAGCAGCCACGGCGCGCGCGTCATGTTCTCGACGCCGCCGACAAGGTAGATGCTGCCCTCGCCGGCCTTGATGTTGGTCGCCGCCCAAGCGAGCGCCGCGGCGCTCGAGACGCAGACGCGGTTGACGGTCACGGCCGGGACGCTGTCGGGGATACCGGCTTTGAGCTCGGCTTGGCGGGCGGTGTTCTGGCCGAGGCCGGCTTGGATGACATTTCCGTAGATGACTTCGTCGAGCTGCTCGCCGGTGACCTTGGATCGAACGAGAGCCTCCTTCATCACGGCGGCGCCCATCTCGACGGCGGAGACGCCGGAGAAACCACCCTGGAACTTGCCTTGGGCAGTACGGACCGCGCTCAGGATGACGACATCGTTGTCAGGCATGTGCTTCCTCCTCTGCTCGCGCGTGCGTCGCACAGCCCCCTGCCACGGCAATGACGCTCTGGCTCCGCATGCAGTACTGGTACTCAGTAGGTCTCATTCAGCCTCTCTGCTCCTTGCGCCGCACGGCCTCTTGCGCCAGGAACGAGGCGACGCTTGCCGGTGAGGTACGCGGCCCGAAGCCGGCGTCGTAGCCCAACTCCTTGGCGAAGGCGTTGTTGATGCGCGGCCCGCCCACGATGAGGATGAACTTCTCACGCACACCCTCGGCTTCGCAGAGCTCGATCATCTTCGTCAGGTTCTGCACGTGGATGTTCTTCTGCGTGACGATCTGGCTCACGAGGATGGCGTCGGCCTTGCGCTCGCGGGCCGTCTTGAGGAGCTGCTCGCAGGGGATCTGCGACCCCATGTTGAGCACCTCCATCTCGGGGTAGCGCTCGAGGCCGTAGTTGCCGGCGAAGCCCTTCATGTTGAGGATGGCGTCGATGCCCACGGTGTGGGCGTCGCTCTCGATGGCCGCGCCGACGACGCCGAGCTTGCGGCCGAGGCGCTCCTTGATGAAGCGGTTGACGGCGTAGTAGTCCATCTCCTCGACCTCGAGGTAGTCGCCCTTCACCTCGTCGGGGTCGATGCCGACCCGCGCGCGCCCGTAGGCGACGTAGAAGGTGAACTGCGGGTCGATGCCCTTGCAGTCGGCGATGCCGACCTCGCGGAAGCCGAGCTTCTCGAGGTACTGCTTGCCCACGTCGGGCGCTTTCACCGAGTAGGGGATGGGCAACGTGAAGGAGAACTGCATGATGCCGTCGTCGCGGGTGTCGCCGTAGGGTTTGACGATCATGACGCCCTCCCTTCGGTCGCGGTCACCGGTTCGTGTACCGGACCTTGCTCGGTCACCCGCTTGGGCGGAGCGGGCGGGCCGCTGGGGCGGCCCGCCCGCAGCTCCTCGTAGAACGGGTTGAAGTAGTCGGGCGCCTTGACGACGACGCCGTCGAGGCCGCGGCCGCCTTCGGGATCGCGCTTCACGTCGGCGAACTCGCCGTTCTCGAGCGCCTTGAAGAGCCCGATCTCGACGACGTGCTCGAGTTGCTCGACCGCCTGCGCGAGCACCGTGTTGGCGCGCGTCTCGATGAGGCCACCCGCGCGGAACTCGACCTCGCCCATGAGGTGCCGGTTGCCTTCGAAGACGTACTTGGCGTTCTTGATCGACACGTAACGGTCCTGCAGAAGCGGCGTGTGTAGGGCCTCGGTGAGCATGCCCAGGAGCATGATGTCTTGGCCGGTGAAGATGCCGGTGAAGTTGAACATGCCGTCGATGATGTGCCCCTGGAAGATGTCGCCCGGCATGTACTTCGTGGGCGGCATGTACTTGAGCGGATAGTCGGGGAAGAGCTCGCGGATGAGCAGGGCGTCGGCGATCTGGTAGACGACCTGATCGGGCGTGGCCGGGTTGATCTCGAAGGCGTGCCCGAGGCCGATCTGCCAGGGTTCGAGGTTGGCGCGCAGCGCGAACTCCTCGTTGATGAAGTCGGAGCTGACCACGGTGTACGCCTGACTGAACGCGTCGGCCGTGGTCAGGTAGTTGTCTTCGCCGGTGTTGATGATGATGCCGGCCCGGGCGTTGAGCAGGCGCGCCAGGTACTGATCGACGAAGGTCCGCTTCATGTTGATGTTGCGGAAGATGATGCCGTACATCGAGTCGTTCAGCATCATGTCGAGGCGCTCGAGCGCGCCCATGGTGGCGATCTCGGGCATGCAGAGACCGCTCGCGTAGTTGCAGAGGCGGATGTAGCGGCCGACTTCGTCGCCTACCTCGTCGAGGCCGGCGCGCATGAGGCGGAAGTTCTCTTGCGTGGCGTAGGTGCCGCCGAAGCCCTCGGTGGTGATGCCGTAGGGCACGTAGTCGAGCAAACTCTGCGCGGTCGTGCGGATGACCGCGACCACGTCGGCGCCCGCTCGGGCGGCCGCCTGGGCCTGGACGACGTCTTCCTTGATGTTGCCGGTGGCCACGATCACGTACACGTAGGGCCGTAGCGGCTCGCTGGTCTTCTCGATGAGCTCGGCGCGGCGCGCGCGCACGGCGTCGATGCGGGCCACGCCCTCGTTGGCCAACGCGGTGGCGCGCGCCTCGACTGCGGCGCGACGTTCGGGCGGCACGGGATCGAGACGGAGATCGCCGCGAGCGATCCCCTCAGCGGTCTCCTGTGCGCTCTTGCCGACACGCATCATGAGGTCGACGAACGGCCCGATGATGCCGCCCGGCAGCAGCGCCCGGCCGTGCTCCACGGCCACGTTGACCAGCGGCACATCGATGTCGTTGACGCCCTCGACAGCCAGCAGGCGCAAGGTGGCGCGCTCGACCGAGTCGGTCGTGTGTGCCTCGATGTGCTGCCAGACGTCGTCGGCGATGGCCTTGGCGGCCTCGCGGGCCCGGGCGACCATCTCTTGGTTGAGAGAGATCTTGTGCTCCACTTTAGACCTTCCTCCCGGCGCTAAGCGGTGTTCTCGGCGCCGGGGGGCACGCGTGCGAGCCCGTTGACGACGTCGAAGACGGGGGCGCGATCGCCGACTGCGTCGGCGATCGCGCGGAAGAACAGCAAAGGATTGTACGGCTTGGGAAGCCGGAATGGGTTAGAGGTCACGGCGAGGACGCGCAGGGGGGTCTGGACGCGGAGGTCCACGCCGTGACGGAGGAACCGGGACACGGCCGCAGGCGGGAGGATAAGCACAGTGGCGTCGCGGACGACCACGCGCAGCGTGCGGCGGGGGGGCAGGACGCGGGTGAAGTCATCGACGAACTCTTGGGTGAGTGCGCCGCCGATGAAGAGGGTTTGCGTCCCGCACCGCATCACTTCGCGGGCGACCTTGACGCCCTCGCCCACGACCGTGTCCAGTTCCAAGGTGGTCTGGTGGCCCCGCTCATCGACAGAGAGAGCGCGCACGTTTGTCAGCAGTTCGGGGGCCACCAAGCTCTTGGTCTCTTCGGGCACTTCGGGAAGAGTCAGCATCTCGAGGGTGGCGACCGTGGTCGCCACCGTGTCTGCAAGCGTGTCGGCGACGAGGCCGCCGGTCGCCATGATCAGGGCCTCGCTCACGCGCGGGGAGGCGCTGCCCAGCCGGTTGATGGCGCCGTCGACCAGCACCTGGTCGGCGCCGTTGGCCAGCAGCCTGTCGGCTGTCGCCCTCACCTCGGCCAGCGTGGTGGCGCCGCTCACCTCGACGCAGCCCTCGCCGCTCGCCTCGCCGATGACGACCCTGCCCAGCGCCGTGTGGAACGGCAGCGTCTCGAGCACCTTCATGCGGTACTGGGAGCGCGCCAGCGAGCCCTCGGTCGTGGCGACCAGGGTGCCCCTCGGCGGCGCGATGCGCGGCTTGTCGAGGCCGGTGAGGTGGTCGGTGCGCTCGCCGTCGAGGCCGAGCGACGTGAGGCCGAACCGGCGAGCGCAGTGGGCCATGAGGCTGTTCACCACGGTGGTCTTGCCGGCGTTCTTGACGAGGCCGATGACGGCCAGCGAGCGGGCGTCGGTCCGCTCGACGATGTCGTACAGCGCCGCGGCGGGCCCGCTGCGCTCGCCGATCTTGTGGGCGAGGACGGTCGTCGGATTGCCGGCCTTGCCGCCCATGCCGCTCATGCCCGGCGCGTCTCTGTCGTCGTCTCGGCGATCGCTTCGTGCTCGTCGGACCGGCGAACGTCGTGCGCGCCCACGCCGTCCGCCACGCCGGTGGCGCCGGCGGGCGTGGCCGTGTGGCGGATCTCTTTGAGGTAGCTGAAGATGGTGTAGCGCGAGAGGTCGAGCGCTTCGGCGATCTGCTCGGCCGAGCGCTTCACGAGGAACGCGCCGCGCTCCTCGAGGCGCTTGACGACCTCGCGCTTCTCGTCGCGCGTCATGGCGCCCGGCGTCTTGCCCATCTCCGACAGCACGCGGGTGACCATGGCCGCCACGACTTCGCGGATGTCGTTGGCGAAGACCTCTTGGGTCTGGGGCACGGCTTCGCTACCCAGCCGGCCGACGGCGGTGAGGGCGCTCAAGGTGCGCTGCACGTGCACCATCTCCGAGATGTCGAAGTTGACGCCGAGCACGCCGATGGGGCGGTCGCCGCGGTCGCGTAGCGTGACGGCGAGCGACTTGAGGATCTTGCCGTCACGCGAGGTCACGTAGAGACGGACGTCAGGGGTCGCGTCGTCTTGGACGTTGCGTAGGGAGCGGAGCATCAGGTCGGTGGGCACGTCGCCGACACGGCGGCCGGTGACGTGACCGTTCTCGATGGCGATGATGGAGTGGGGGATGCGGTCGACGTCGTGCAGCACGACCTCGCAGTTGGGTCCGAGCATCTCGGCGAGGCCCTGAACGACGGGGACGAAGGCGCGCAGCTCTGCATGGATAGGGCGCATCGTGCCCTGCCTTTCTGGAGCCTCCGGCTCCGACTCCTTTCCCTCCGACTTATACATCCCGAAGGCGTGG
>Ga0315282_10014107_pt1 | contig 11938 bp, 8 predicted proteins | sample YL17G07_20_MG_FD_203693 | JGI IMG/M metagenome (GOLD analysis project Ga0315282, IMG submission 203693) | Sediment microbial communities from Yellowstone Lake, YNP, Wyoming, USA - YL17G07_20 | ecosystem: Environmental > Aquatic > Freshwater > Lake > Sediment | place: USA: Wyoming | collected... | reverse complement strand
GTGAAGCTCGCCTGACTCAGCCAACACACCGTGCTGGCGTTGAGCTGTTCGCCGTGCTTGACGCCGAGCAGGAACACGCCGTAGGGGATCATGCGAAGCGCCGTCTTCTTGGCCTGAGTGTCCATAGCTGTATGGTCTCCTTTTGTTTATACCTGGAACGGTCTGGTTTGTTTGAGACGTGTCATCTGTAGTATACTACCCCCCAATCGCCACCGGAAGTAGTGCGCTTGCCTGGCTTGTCCGCGGGCTGCAGACGCCAGGTAGGCCGCTCACCTCGTGCCATGGGAGGTTGACCTTCGCGTTGACATTGCTGCGCAGTTGTTCAATTCGCATCCTGTTGATCGTATTGGGTCTGGCGCTGCCTCTCCTGTTGCTCGAGGGCAGCGTTCGACTGTTGAGAATAGCTCCCCCCGCCGATCCGCAACCTGGCCTATGGGAACCCCACCCTTATCTGGGCTGGTTCCACAAGCCCAACCAGGGAGGGATGTGGGTTAGTGAGTACAATGAGTTCCAGGTGCCGGTACACATCAATGCGCGCGGCCTGCGCGACCGCGAGATCGGTTATGACAATCCCGGCCATGCCTTCCGGATTCTGGTGCTGGGCGATTCCTTCGCCGAAGCACTTCAGGTGCCGTTGGAGCAAACCTTTGCCAGCCAGCTCGAAAACCTGTTAAGCACTCCGGAGCTCCCCGTCGAAGTCATCAACGGCGGCGTGGGAGGCTGGGGCACGGATCAAGAGGGTGTGTTCTACACTATCGACGGGTTTCGCTACCAGCCCGATCTCGTGCTGCTCTGTTTCTTCGCCGGCAACGATGTGCTGAACAACTATCAGCCGCTGGAAGTTGCCCGCGCTCACGGCATCGCGCAGAAGCCGTTCTTCCATCTGGCGAATGGTGAGCTGGTCGTGCCCGACTTCCCCTTTGAAGCGCCCCCGGCACTCGATTCCCCTTCTCCGCCGCTGCTGCCAGTCTACAACTGGCTGCACGACCACCTGGCCCTGCATCGCACGCTCGCGCCCTACGTGCGAGACATTCCGGTGATCCTGCGCACCCTCGGTCCCAGCGGATTGCTTGGCGGCATGGCCACCTTTATGACCGATGACCCGGCCACTCCGTTGTCATATGCCGTCTACCAGGCCAGCCTGCCGCCGGACTGGCAGGCAGCCTGGCAGCTGACCGATGCTCTCGTGCGCCGCTTGGACCACGAGGTGACCGCTCGCCAAGGCCGTCTGGCGGTGGTCATCCTCAGCGCACCGGAGCAGGTCTACCCTGACCGGTGGGCGGCTGTATTGGCGGCCAATCCTTCCATGACGCCTCAGCAGTGGGACCTCGAAGCGCCCAACCGGCAGCTGTCGGCCTTCCTCGACCAGGCGGCCATCCCTTACCTTGATCTTCTGCCGGTGTTCCAGGCTGGCGCAGTCCAAACCGGTACGCCCGCACTGCATTTCCGTCACGACGGGCACTGGACGGCTGCCGGGCACCAGCTGGCAGCGCAGGCCATCGCCTCATTTGTGCGCGGCCTGGGGCTGGCGACCCGGCCATAACCATATCACAAGACAGGATGGCTGTCAAAGTCCCAGGCAGGTGGAGTTCGGCGCAGGCTTTTCAGCACCGGCCTGCCTGCCCTGGCGGCCAGGCCAGGGAAGCGCCGGTGCTGGACTTCTCGACGCCATTTCCGGCACGGCCGGTTACCCAGCACCGCCGGTTTACGGCGGTGCGTTCCCTCGCTACGAGAAGTAACGGATCAGCCCGATTGTCAGGTAGACGTATACACAGGCGGTCGCCAGCAAGAGGAGCAAGCTGCGCACGAACAGCGCCGCCCAATTCGGAGCGGGTTGGGTATTGGTCCAGGGTCCGGCTGCGCCGGCCGCGGCAGCAGCCGTCGGCTGGGGCACGTCCGGCGTGGGGAGCTGGCTCAGTTTCTGCAGCTGGACCCACGCCTCATTGCGCGACTGCTCGTCGCCGGCGTACTGCGACGCACCGCGAAAGGCCTGGATGGCCCGGTTGCGCTGCCCGAGCGCCAGAAAAGCCAGACCGAGATTGACGTAGGCCGGGCCGTGGTATTGATCGTGGGCCAGCGCCTGTCGATAGCGGGCAATCGCGTCCTCGTACTTGCCCTCGGCGTGATACGCGGCGCCTCGTTCGAAGTGAATCTCGGCTGCCTGGCGCCGCTCGCGGGCCGGGCCGGCCGGCGGTTTCGGGCCAGGTGCAGGGAGCGGGCCTGCCTCTCGCCGCTCAAACCCTGCTGCCGGCTCGGCCGCAGGCTGCACCCCTCCACTCGCGGCAGGCCGGCGCAACCATCCCAGCAGACTGGCCAACACCGCAAAGCCATCCAGCCCAGGGAGCGGCAGCAGATTGAAAAATGCCAGCGCGAGATTGGCATAGATCGGGTACGTGGTGAATGCAGCCGCCCAGGCCAGGATGCCGGAGCGGTCAGCCGGGTTGACCATGACCGATCTCAGCACCTCGAGCGGGCTGCGCAGGCTGAAAGCCGACACCATCACGGTGACTGCCAGCGTGACCCCCACGCAGGCCGCGGCCAGCACCAGGTTGGCTACTGCGCCGGAAATGGACACCAGGAAAATGCCCGGATAGCGCCGTCTGAAGTGGCGCGCGTCGACTCGGACGGGTTTGGCCCAGCCGAAACCAAAGAAGAAGAAGGTGAGCAGACCCAACCAGGCGATGTGGCGAAACGGATTCAACGTAATACGCCCGCGTTCTACCTGCGACACATCACCCAGGAAATATGCCACGCACGCATGCGCCAGCTCGTGGATGGTGAATCCCGCGATCAGCCCGGGGATGATCAGCAGGTTCGCCCAGCCCGGCACCAGCCCTGACAGGTTCATGGTCTCGGATCCTTGGGAGTGCAGCCGTTCAGCATCGCCAAGATTATACACGGGCGCGCCGGGGACGTCAAAACTACCGCTCCGCAACCGTGGTCAGACCCAGGTTGATGCGCGATCCCCGGCCATCCAGGCGTGCGAGCGGCTGCAGGTTGACCGGGTCGTACATCTCGACCGTCAGCCAGTATTGGCCGGGAGCGGCGCCGGCCGGAAGTCGCAGCCGCATGGGTTGCCGGGTAGTCACGCCGGGCGGCCAGGCCGGGGTGAATCGCAGGCTGCCGAGCGGCCATTCATCCTGCTGGGCAATCAGGTCAGGGACGGCTCCAGGTGCTCCGGGGTCGGCATCCCACAGCTTCAGGGAGACGGCGTATGGATGGGTCAGCACCGTCGAACCGGCTTGCAGCTGCCACCAGAGCACCGCGTCCAGCGGAGCGCCCGGTGCCGCAGCCGGGCTGACCTGCCAGCCGGCCAGCGAGATGCCTCCTTGCAGAAACACGGGATCCGCGCGAGGCGCCGCCGGCTGCGCGGGCGACATGAATCCCTGCACACGCAGAAATGACTGCCCTGCAAAGGACTGGTCCTCAAACTCGGTGCTGTGGCCGGCCAGCCAGGCGCGCACTACACCCTGCGGGTCAGAGACCGTGTCGTAGATGCGCAGCATCCAGAGGCGGGGAAAATCCCGGCTGAGGCGCGCCAGGGCGGCCGTCGTATCGGCCCGGCCCGCAGCATAGAAGTCAGCGTCAGGGCTGCCCCAGCCCAGCTGCGGGCTCCCATCGATGACGCCGGTCTCCAACACCAGGGGACATGGAGCGATCGCCGGAGACGCATAATCCGTCAGCCTCAACCAGCCGGCGACCGGCTCACGATAGTAATACGCGAAGCCCGTGTACGCATAGCCGGCGTTGATCAGCACCGCGTCACCCGGCCGCCAGCGCTCGGCGATGTAGTTGACAGCTCCCCGCAGGTCGTCGGCTACGTATAGCGGGCTGGTGTGCAGCTGGTGCAGGCTGAAGCCCGTGCCAGCCAGCCACGCCAGCATCGCGGCCGCCGCCATCGGCCGGGACCGCCGCGCCAACCAGACCAGCCCGGCTCCAAGCAGGATGTAGAAGGGCGGCGCGTAGGTGAGCAGGTAGCGCACGTGATACAGCGGAGCCACCAGCGAGACCAGCACCATCAGTCCCAACGGAGCGAAGGTGTACCCCGCCAGCCACACGGCAGGGCGCGGCCAGCCCGACGAGAGGTGCGCCTGCCACACGCCGAGCAGAAACACCGCTCCGATGATGATCAACAGAAACCACACCTGTTCGGGCTGCACCGATTGGCCCAGCCCCAACGCACTCCACGCCTCCAACGCCAGCCTTGGCAGGGGCACCAGCTGGCGCCAGGGCGGCACCGGCGGGTACACGGCCTGGCGCAAGGCGATGGGCAGCCACGGCAAATACAGCACGAGCAGTGCCGCCTGTGCCAGGAGCCAGCGCCGAAGGCCGCGAGAAGCTCCGCTCCGCAGCAGCCAGACAATCATCAGCGCATTGAGCGCGATCAACAGAAACGCAAAGTAGTACAACACGTACAGTCCCAGGGCAGCCGCCAGCACATAGCCCGCGGCGGCCATCCGCCAGGCCGGTCCCGTCTGCCGCTCAGCCGCGAGGAACTGCAGACAGAACCACAGGCTGAGCAGCCCGATGGCGGCGGCCAGGCTGTACATGCGCACTTCTTGCGAGTACCACACCTGGTAGGCCGAGGTGGCGATCAAGAGCGCCGAGGCGGCCGCCACGCGCCCTCCCAGCCAGCGCCGTGCGATGACGTAGCTCAGCGGGATCGCCAGGACGCCAAAGACCAGCGAAGGGAAAGCCAGCGCAAACTCGGTGCTGCCTGCCAGACGGGTCCACGCGTGCAGCATCAAGTAGTAACCCGGGGGATGAATGTCGCCGGCAGTGTGACTGATCAGCTGCGGGATGCTCTGCGACGCCAGGTAGGCGCTGACGGTCTCGTCATACCACAGGCTCTGCGCTCCCAGCCGGAACAGCCGCAGTCCGAAGCCGCCCAGCGCGAAGACCAGGCAAAGCCAGGGGCCGCCCCATCTGAGGCACGAAATGCGAGGCGGGAAACAGAATGGGTGACGCGTGCTCACAACTCCTGTCCCTACTTTACGCGGTCTGCCGGATTTGTCAACCATACCGAATGCCTATTGCCGACCTGCGCGATTGTTTGGTATAATCAGGTGGGAATTGTGCGGCGGCCGTGACCCGGCCCGTATGCACACGCCGCACACGGAAGCTGAAAGGGTGTTATGATCGAAGCAGCCGGTCTGTGCAAGCATTTTGGCGACTTCGTAGCAGTTCATCAGCTGACTCTCTGCGTGCCTGAGGGCGAAGTGCTCGCACTGCTGGGCCCAAACGGGGCGGGCAAGACCACCACTGTTCGCATGCTGGCCTCGATCTTGAGGCCAACTGCGGGTTGGGCCCGCATTTGCGGCTTCGACAGCGTGCGAGATGCCCGGCAGGTGCGGCACCTGGTCGGCTTGCTGACTGAGCTGCCGGGCCTGTATCTGCGCATGCAGGCGCAGGAATACCTGGATTTCTTTGGCCAGCTCCAGGGTCTGCCGGCTTCGTGGCGAGCCGAGAAGATTGAGCGGCTGCTCAGGCGTTTCGAACTGTGGGACGCGCGCGCGCAGCGCCTCGGCCAATACTCCAAGGGCATGCGCCAGAAGCTGGCTCTGGTGCGCGCACTGCTGCACGATCCGTGCGTGCTGTTCCTGGACGAACCAACCTCGGCTATGGATCCCCACAGCGCCCGACTGGTGCGTGATGCCATTCTGGAGCTGCGGCGCGACCACCGCACCGTGGTGCTTTGCACCCACAACTTGAGCGAAGCCGAGATGTTGGCGGACCGTATCGCGATCATCCGGCGCGGCCAGATGATTGCCTCAGGCACACCAGCCGAGCTCAAGAGCCAGCTGCTGGGTGCGCCGCTGCTGGAGCTGCGGCTGGCCTGTCCCCTCGACGGCTGGCTGCAGGAACTGCAAACGCTGGTGCGCGTCGAGGAGCACGGAGACACCTGGCTGCGTTATCGCACCGATACGGCCGAGCAAGTTAATCCGCGCCTTCTCCAGCGCCTGGCGGCATTGGGTGTACCCGTGGTCACGCTCAGCGAAGTGCCGCGCAGCCTGGAAGATGTGTATTTGCGTATCGTCGGTGCGCCCTGACATGAGAACGCAAGGTCGCTCGAAATGACCAACGTGAAACCCGGAGCCGAAGCAGTTCTCAGCGACAGCGGTGCAAAAGCCACGTGCGGCGTGCCAGTGTTAGACACATCCTGGCGCGGCAGCGTGCGCCGCGCGCTGATCGTCACCCGGCGCGAGGCACACGACAGTCTGCGGGATTGGCGCATCGTCGTGCCGATCCTTGTCCTCACCCTGATCTTTCCGTTCTTGATGGATTTCACCGCCAGCGCCGCGCGCAGCTTCGTGCTACGCTATGGCGGCAGCAACGCACTGATCGCCGATCGTTTGAACCCATTTCTGCTGATGATCGTCGGTTTCTTCCCCATCTCATTCTCGCTGGTGATCGCGCTCGAGACTTTTGTGGGCGAAAAGGAGCGCAAGAGCCTCGAGCCGCTGCTTGCTACGCCGGTGTCAGATGGCGAGCTCTACCTGGGCAAGATGCTGGCGGCTCTGTTCCTGCCGGTGCTGGCGAGCGCCCTGGGCATCGGCATCTACCTGGCGGGGGTGTACCTGACGGCGGGTTGGCGGCCCGGCGCGGAGCTCTTGTGCCAGATCTGGCTGCTGACGGCCGCCGAGGCGCTCGTGATGGTGTCGGGCGCGGTGGTGGTGTCCAGCCAGACCACCAGCGTTCGGGCTGCCAACCTGTTGGCCAGCTTTATCATCATTCCCACTGCCCTCCTGGTCCAGACGGAGAGCGTGCTGATGTTCTGGGGCGCGTACAATGTCATCTGGTGGGTGATTGCCGGACTCCTGGTGGCGGACGTGATCCTGGTGCGCATGGGCGTGCGTATCTTCAGCCGCGAGGAGATCCTGGCCAGAGAGATCGACGAGCTGAACCTGAGAGCCATCTGGCGCACCTTCCTCCACTACCTGGTGGAGGCGCCAGACATGACGCAGGGCGTGCCGGCTCGCCCGCTCCGGTTGGACCTGGCGCGCATGTATCGGCACGACCTTCCTGGGCTGATCCGCCAGAATTGGAGACCGCTGGCAGTCGTGCTGGTCAGCCTGACGGCGGCGGTGGTGCTGGGCGGCTATTTTGCCACGCGTCTGCCCATTCCGCCGGGACTTATCCACCTGGATAACCTGTCCGCAAGTGCCTTTGAGAGTGTTCCCAACGTGGACTTCTTGCCCAACTTCAGCGTCACGGGGGTCTTCCTTAACAACCTGCGTTCGCTTGCGTTGGAGGGGGTATTGGCGATCTTCTCCTTCGGCGCGCTGGCGCTGATCTTGCTGATGATTCCGATGGCCCTGGTAGGCTACTTCACGGTTGAGATGGGAATGTTGGGGTATAGTCCGTTGGTGTTCCTGGCGACCTTCATCCTGCCGCACGGCATCTTCGAACTGCCGGCAGCGGTGATTGCCACTACCTTCGCGCTGCGCATCGGAGCTGCGCTGGTGGCACCCCCATCCGGCTTGGACGTGGGCCACGGGTTCTTGATGGCGGTTGCCGATTTCTGCAAAATATTCCTCCTGCTGGTTGTGCCTCTGTTGTTAGTGGCAGCCGCCCTTGAGATCAACGTGACCCCGCAGATCGTGCTGGCAGTCTATGGACAGCATTAGAGCACCACGCAACACGCAACACGCAATACGCAGTACGTGACACGCGTCCCTGCCCCATCATTTGGCGCAACCTGCCATGTGTGCTACAATCACCGGCATTCCGTGATTGAGGCCTCAGGTTGGAACCGACTACTGGCACGTCCCCTTCGCCCAGCCTGGTATTGGGCATCGACACCGGCGGTACTTACACCGACGGTGTCTTGCTGGAATACCACTCGCGCCGGGTGGTGGCCTCGCACAAAAGCCTGACTACCCGGCGGGATTTGTCGATTGGCATCGAGAAGGTCATCGATGGGATCCGCATCGAGCGGCCTGCCGAGGTCCAGCTGGTCTCCGTCTCCACTACACTGGCCACCAACGCTATCGCCGAGGGCAAGGGCAAGCGAGTCGCCCTGCTGTTGATCGGCTATGATCCGGGACTGATCGCCTCTTTCAAGATGGCGGGGCAGTTCGCCACACCGCACTACCACTACTTCGCGGGCGGGCACGACCTGTATGGGCGAGAGAAGGAAGCACTCGACCTGCCAGGAATCCTGGCGAAAATCGACGAGCTGCGCGGCCAGGTGGACGCCATCGCGGTGTCCAGCTACTTCAGCCCCCTCAACCCGGAACACGAGAATCGGGTGTACCAGGCTGCGTCGAGTGCCTGCGACCTGCCGATCGTGCTCGGGCACCAGTTGTCGACCCGGCTTGGTTCGGTGGAGCGCGCCACCACCGCGGCGCTAAACGCATCGCTGTTGGCGGCGCTCCAGGATTTCGTGGTTGCCGTGCGGCAAGCGATGGGGCGCCGCCAGATCGACGCTCCGCTGATGGTGGTGCGCGGCGATGGCACGCTGATGAGCGACCGATTCGCTTCCCGCACCCCGGTCGAGACGATCCACTCCGGGCCGGCCGCCAGCGCTATCGGCGGGCGCTTTCTATCCGGACTGGACGACGCGCTGGTGGTAGATATCGGCGGCACGACCACCGATGTGGCCCTCGTCCGGCACGGGGAGGTGGCGATCAGCGACGAGGGAGCCAGCGTCGGCAGCTACAAGACCTGTGTGAAAGCGGCCCATTTGTTGTCCGTCGCGCTCGGCGGCGACAGCGCCATCGCGGTGGGCGCGGACCGGCAGGTCAGCATCGGGCCGCAACGGGTAGTGCCGCTGGCGTATCTCGCCTCGCAGTTCCCGCAGGTTCAAACGCGGCTGAAAGCCCTATCGAGGCGAACGTGGACCCAAGCCAGCCCGGAGGCGCTGGAATACTGGTATCTGCTGCGCGACCCAGAGGATGACAGCCTGCTGCGCACGGCGCAGCAGAGGGCACTGGTCGCCTTCCTGAGCGGCGGCCCGCAACCCCTGCCCGAGATCGTCAGGCACCTGAACCTGCTCCACGCCGGCCAGATCAGTGCGGATGAGCTGCTGCGCCAGGAGGTCGTCGGAAAGGCCGGCCTGACGCCGACGGACCTGCTGCACGTGGAGGGCCGGTTCGCGCCCTGGGACGGCGCCAGCGCCGGGCAGGCTGCCGAGGCGCTCTGCCGGTTCCACTGCATCGATCCGGTCGACTTTCGCCGGCAGGTGTGGAGCCAGATGACCCGGCTGATCGTGGGCGCGATCGTCACATTTCTGACCGGGCGTCCAGTCGACCTCTCTTCTATAGCGCGCGATGAGGATCTGGGTCACTGGTTCTTTGAGAATAGCTTAAACGGCGCGCACCCGCAGCTCGAGACCTGCATCCGCCTGCGCCAGCCAATGATCGGAATCGGCGCACCGGCTGCAATGTTCCTCCCGGCTGTGGCGGACGCCCTGCACACCGACCTGGTGCTGCCCAGCCATTACGAGGTGGCCAACGCGGTGGGCGCGGTGGCAGGCAGCGTCATGGCAAAGGACGAGAGCCTGGTTGTCCCGCATTGGTCCGGGTCGGGGCTCGAAGTGACTGGCTACTACGTGCAAACGGACGACAGCCGGGATGAGTTTGACGGGATCGACGCCGCGCTCGCCCACGCCCGTGCTGTGAGCCGGCAGCGCGCCCTGGAGGCGGCACTCAGGTCGGGGGCGGACCATCCTGAAGTCATCGTGGACGAGCGACCAGACGGACTGGACACGTATCGGGTGCAGTCCAGGGCCTTCGGCAATCCGCGTCTGGGCAGGTAGGGCAACCCTTCATGCGCGTTGAACCCCGCTCTTACTCTATTCTGCATCTTCTCTCCCAGGGCAGGCAAGGGCTCCCCGTGAATCTCGTGGGGCTGGCACTGGTGGTATCGGCCACCGGAACATGGTCTACCTCGGGGACATTCGTGGCGATTATCCGCACCGCCAGCGGCGTGTCGCCGCAGGGGATCGCATTCTGGCGCGACCTGACGACATTCATCTGCCTGCTGTCGGGAATCCTCGTGTTCCAGCCGGCCCTCCTGCGAGTCCCACGCCGCGATCTGCCCTGGCTGGCAGCACTGGGAGTGATCGGCGTGGGCTGGTTTCACATCCTCTGGAACACGTCGGTGGTGATGAACGGCGTGCCGGTGGCCACTGTGCTGCAATACAATGCTCCGATGTTTGTCGCCGTTGCAGCCTGGGCGCTGTGGCGAGAGCCAGTGACGCCCCGCAAGGGAACGGCCATTGTGCTGGCCTTCGTCGGCACCGTCCTGATCGCTCGTCTGGACGGCCAAAGCGCCCACACAGTCAGCCCTGCCGGTTTCCTGGTTGGGCTCGGCACGGCGACCAACTTCGGCCTCTACAGCTTATTGGGAAAGAGACTGCTGGCACGCCACAGCCGTTGGACGGTGCTCCTCTACGCCTTCGGGTTCGCCGCGCTCGGCACACTGCCATTTCAGTATGGACGGCCCCTCATCCCGGCCTGGCCGGTGCCTTTCGAGGCATGGGGAGCATTTACCGGCCTGGTGTTGGTCACCACTATCGCAGGGTTTGGCTTGTACGCGGCTGGCTTGCGCCGGCTGCCGGCAAGCGTCGCTTCCATCGTGGCCACCATGGAAGTTCCCTTTGCCGCCGCCGTCTCGTACCTGGTGCTGGGCCAACGCCTGGACGGCCTGCAGGTCACGGGCGCCTTGCTCGTCGTCGGCGGAGTGGTGCTGGTGTCACGTTCCCACAATAATGATAATGGTGTATCCGCGCGCTAGCCGCGGCAAGCCGTCATTCGCGTGAACCAGCGCAAGGGCCTCGGCCGGCATCGGCTTGGTGCAGAACCACCCGCTGCCGCTGCCCACCAGCTGGCCGGTGTCGCCACTATGCACCACTGTCTGCAACTGGAATCCCTCGGGACAGGCTGCAACCGGTTCGGCGCGGGCCGCGATCGCAAGCGGGACCAGCAACGACAGCAGCACGAATGCCACGACCAGTATCACGTACAGTCCGCTCAGGTTAATTGTCCCAATCCCCTTCAGCATGGCTCCACCCTATGCACATCAAATCCAATTGTATTGTAGCACCAACAACTGCCGGCTGTCCAGCCCAAAGATTGCTCAGTTTGTGCTCAATTTGGTCGGCGCCAGGATGTGGGGAGGCACTCTGCGACTTGCAGGCCAACTTTCTCGAGCAACGGCTGATTGACGGAGCAACCGCCGGGGGTCTGCCAGATCAGCCGGTGCCCAACATGCGCTCATTCTTGCTCGCGCAGGAAGGTGGTAATGGCCTGAAGCGTTCGCTCAAATTGATCGCGGCGGATGTTGTGGCTGGCGCCGGGAATGTTTACCACGCGGCCGGAATGCCACAGGCTGGCTGCCTCGGCGGCGTCTTCCGGGCGCATGATGGCGCCCAGCGCCGGGTCGCCGGTGATCAGCAGGATCGGGCAGCGGATGCGGCGCACCGTCTCTTGCCACGGAGTGCGCGGCGCGGTGAAACCCTTGAGGATGCTCAGGTCGGCCTGAAGCTTGGCCTCTGCCCACGGGCGGCAGTCGTCCTCGGGCCAGCGGCGCTCAGTCAGGCACCAGGCCACCAGCTCGTCGAACGTCTTTGATTGGTAGCTCATCAGGTTGGTGCGCCACATGTCCGCGGCCGCCTGTTGTTGCTCCGGGGTGGGCGAGTAGAAATCCGGACGCCAGGGCGGGTCCTCAGCCACGACGCAACGCACCAACTCAGGGTAGGTCGCCGCCGTCACCGCCGCGGTGGCGGCCCCCATGGAATGCCCGACCAGCGCCGGCTTTTCCAGGTGCAGCGCGCCGACCAGGCCGGCCAGATCAGCCGCGCGGTCGTCGTATGAGTACCCATCCTCCGGTGCATCCGACCTCCCGTGACCGCGCGCATCGAACATGACGACATCGTAGTCTCGCTCCAATGCGCCGGCCAGGCGCGCATAGCAGCGCGCGTTGTCGGTCAGGC
>Ga0315282_10014105_pt1 | contig 11940 bp, 10 predicted proteins | sample YL17G07_20_MG_FD_203693 | JGI IMG/M metagenome (GOLD analysis project Ga0315282, IMG submission 203693) | Sediment microbial communities from Yellowstone Lake, YNP, Wyoming, USA - YL17G07_20 | ecosystem: Environmental > Aquatic > Freshwater > Lake > Sediment | place: USA: Wyoming | collected... | reverse complement strand
TTCCTTGAAAAATACAGCGAAAGATTAGCCAACCAGCTTGAGCATAAAGTAGCCAATCTGGAAAAGGAGATCACCGAGCACAAGCGGGCGGAGGAGGGGTTGAGAGAGAGTGAAGGAAAATTCAGGGCCCTTTTTGACCATGCCACCGACGGCATCCTGCTAGCGGATATGGAAACAAAGAAGTTCTTTGATGCGAACAGGGTGATGTGCAATATGCTTGGTTACAGTCTGGACGAAATAAAAAATATGGGGGTCATGGAGATCCATCCCAAAGAGGACTTACCGTATATTTTGGATCAATTTGAAAAACAGTCCAAAGGCGAAATCAAGGTGGCAGAGGCTTTGCCGGTAAAACGCAAGGATGGTTCGGTCTTTTACGCGGATATCAGCTCCGGCCTGGTCGTGCTGGCGGGAAAGCGGTATTTGACGGGGATTTTTCGCGATATTACCGAGCGCAAGCGGATGGAAGAAGAATTAGCCAAAAAATTCCATGACATCGAGATACTTTATAAAGCCACGATGGGCCGCGAAGACAGGATCATCGAACTGAAAAAAGAAGTCAACGTCCTCCTGAAAGAGATCGGAAGGGAACCGAGGTATGCCTGAGGGCTGAAATTTCTTTTGATCGCGAGGCCATTACTTCTTGCTTTTTATTTCATACTGTCAAACAAAGGCTGGATCTTGTTTCTGCCAAGAACAAGCCGGCCCCTTCTGGGGCACCTTGACGAACGTTCTGAGGCGAATTCAATTATCGAGATCTGCAATCTTTTCGTCGGCCTGAACCTGTAACAGCATTCTTTGCCGCTTTCGGGGGGACAATGCACCTCTGCGATGCAGCGCTGCCTGAACTCATCTTCGCTGAAAAACTGCTTCACCAAACGCTTCAATTCGTCTATGGAGTACGGTTCGGTGTTTTCCCAAGCGCCGACCTTGGCGGCATTCCTGAAATGGATATATCGCACGATATCTTGATGGCGGTCGGCCAATTCAACCAGCTGAGGGATCACGTCTTCATTCAGCCCCCGAACAATGATAGCTGACAAACAAACTCTTCCGATCTTATAGGAAACTAAAGAATCAAAGGCGACAAGCTTTTGTTTGAGACAATCCTCCCCGTTTATGGTCTCATAAGCGAGATTGTTCGAATGACCGCCATCCATAGAAAAGCCAAGATGAAAAGGCACCCCGGACTCTTTTGCTTCTTTAAGTGGATCCATAAATGCGGGATCGGCATATTTCAATCCATTGGAGCCGATATAAGCAGTATGCCCGTATTTCACGGCAATGCGTAAGAAGTTTATCAGGTCGGGGTGCAATGTCGGTTCGCCGCCTGCCAGCCTTATATAAACAGGCGCGGGCAATCTTGCGCACACGTTCTCAAAATACTCGGCCGACATGTCCGGCAGGGACCTCTCCGGATAATAGCAAAAATTGCAATTCATGTTGCAACGGCCGGTTATATCCACAATAAGGGATTCATAGGGGTTATTTTCTATAGGATATCCCTCTTTAAGATCGTTGATCTTTGCGCGATCGATCCGCCCCAACTTATCCTGTTGCATGAAAATCCATCCCTTCCGCAGGGTTTTGCTTCTAAATATCAGCATCCTTAAATTCTGACGGCTTTAAAACCTTACTTTTTAACTGGGAGTAAAAGTTTTATTCTTCTGATGATTTTGGATATCGTTGAAATATTGAATTTAACGGGTATCTGGACATTTGTTTTTGGCACACGATCAACGGATCCGAGGGCCGATCCTATTTCCCGGATAAAGAGCTCCCTGATCTTTCTGCGCTTAGGCAGATCGGCCGTGCTCATTACAGTGGGATTCGTGTTGATCTCCCATATCTGGGGCTTTCCCTTGAACAAACTATAGTCGACCCTGCCGTAATTGATCCCGGCCAGCCGAAAGATCCCCCTGAGATATTGTTCGTGGGGATTATTTTCCACATATTGCAGCTCCTCAGAGAGCTCCGATGCTTCATCGGCAACGCTTGAAACGCCTTTCAGCATCCAGTTGCGGCCGAAAAAAATATGTTGGGGGATGATCCGTTCCCCGACAATGTAAGCCGAGTATTTCCTAAAGACGCCATCTCCGTCCGAAGTATCACAGAATTCGATAACGATCTTATTGTGAAGATGAGAGATCTTCCTGGCGGCCTTATTTAGATCTTCAGGCGTGTGGAGCAATGGGGTCAAGCTGCCTTCATGATCATCCTCTGCCCTCAGAAAGACGGGGAACCGCTCAGGCATTTTGGGCTCAGTCATCCGATAGACGTTAAAGTGATTTTGCCCGTGTTCATATAAGGTGCGCAGCAATTCATACCTGTGCATTGAACGTGTTGGATGATTGAGCATCCTTACACTGCCTGGCATGCCGGCCATCTGTTCCCAGACCGCTGACAACATCTCTGCCTGGCCGGGGGTTAAACGCTCAATGTCGGAGAAGATATAGGTCCCGGGCTTGAGCGTCCTTTGAAGCATTAGATATTCGTAAGGCAGCACCTTGATCCTGCCCGCAAATTCTTTTTCCAAAAAGCCAAAGAATGCGCTAAGGGTATTGGCGTGCTGTCGCATCACCAGATAATAGATCATCGCTTAAAACCTTTTGGTAGCGCTGTTTGCAAAAAGCTTTTGGTAGCCCCAACGGGAGTTGAACCCGTGTTTTGGCCTTGAGAGGGCCACGTCCTAGGCCACTAGACGATGGGGCCGTCTAAAAAATATTTGAGGAGTAAAATATACACTTTTGAGGATAGGGTTTCAACCGAAATCTAATACATAGCCGTCAAACAGTTGCTTTCCCCCTCTCCTTGGTCTATATTATCGCCGTGAAAAAGAGAAAACCAGGAACCGCAAAATACTGGTCCGGAAGGGTTACCCGCGAGAGCAACGCGCTCGACCTTGAAGGCGGCGTTTTCGCAAAGCCCACAGCTCGCGGCATAGCGCTCTCGCTCAAGCGCTCCGCAATGGAAAGCCCAAGAAGAAAGGCCCGTCCCTTCCAATCCGCGATGTCCATGCTCAATTTCTACATCAACCGCGCGGGAAAGAACCTGCCCGCAAGCAGAAAAAAAGTCCTCAATAATGCAAAGATAGAACTGCGCCGCATCTTCGGACGGGAATAGAAGGCGCGATCCGATACTCTCCCCTCTTTTTTCCTTCGTTCATCTGAAATTTCTCCCGCTAATCTCCGATATATGTTGGGTAATCCGCCAGTCAGATCAAAGCGCTGATCAACACAAGGAGAAAATAGAATGTCGCCTCAAATTTTGATAAAAAAAGTTTCTTTGCGGGGGCTGCCGGTTTATTGCCATGGTTCGGAGAAGGCGTTGAAAAGCTCCGGATCCGCTCTTGGTCTGTCCAAAAACTTATTGATCGCAGTAAGAAAACTTGGCGTAGAAAGGATCGAGTTGAACGCCTCAGGTGGTATTCCCTTCTCAGGGAAAAAGCTTGCCCTGCTCCTGGAGAGTTTAGTGAAAGAAGCTTCCAGGATCTCCATGCCAAAGGGGGCGATAAAGATGATCATGATCTCAAATCCCAGTCAAAAATCGGTGGATGAGTTGAAGAGATACTACCCTGAAGAGCCCAGCGCAATATATCATAAACCGGATTTTAAGTCGCCCACCCTAGAAATCCATTTATCCTTCGATCAGGTGGATCTTGTTGAATCCTTGAATGACGCTAAGAGGTTCATATCATGTTCTTATGTCACAAGGCCGATGCCTGACTTTCATATCCCATCATAGCCCTCTGATAGATGAGCCCCTAAAAACCAAAGCACCCGTACAAGCCGCGATCCAATTTACAACATCCGCAAAATATGGTATATGGAGTAGCATGAGATTATTTAATTTCCTCTTCAAGCCCGTAAAGAGCGATAACGGCGAAAGCACCTACAAGTTCACGCTCGGCGCAAAGATCGCTACGCTCTGGATAATCGCGGCAGTGGTGCTCGTTTTCCTTTATTTCTTCGCGCACATACTTCCTGTTTTCATTTGGGCCGCCGTTACCGCCTTTATCTTCAGCCCCATCGTGAACTATTTTACGGAAAGAACAAGAACGCCTAAGGCTCTCTGGATAGCCGTGCTCTATATCGTCGTCGGCATTCTTATCTTCCTGATGGTGAAGTCGCTGATACCTCTCATATCGAATGAAATTCAGGACCTGGCAAGCGGTTCCCTTGATGACCCCTCAACATTCCTGGGAAGGATCGCGTCGCAAAAGAACCTATCATTTTTAGGGATCAACATAAATCTCAGGGACCAGGTGCTGGCGCTGGAGGACTGGGTAAAGAACCAGCTCCCTCTTCAGGCAATACCGCTGTTCTTTGGAACGGTCCGGGGCATAGTTCTCCTCCTCGTTTACTTTGTGGTCAGCTTTTATTTTCTTTTTGAATCGGGCAACTACATTGAAAGCTTCAAGAAAATAATCCCCAGCCCCTACAAGGAGGAGCTCTCATCCCTCTTGAACAACATAAACCAGACGCTGGGATCCTACCTGCGTTCGCAGGTCGTCCTCATATTGGTAATGAGCGCGGCAAGCTTTATGATCCTTGCCATCCTCAGGGTGAAATACGCGCTTGTTCTAAGTCTCACCACGGGCGTCCTCGAAGTGATCCCCATAGCGGGGCCCATAGTTGCAACGGCCACAGCGGCCATCGTTGCGCTCTTCCAGATAGGAACGCCCTTCGGAATGTCAAATGCAACCCTTACCCTCATCGTGGTGGCTGCGTACTTCGCGCTGAGGCAGGTCGAGGATTATTTCGTGATACCGAACGTCATGTCGAGGTTCGTGAAGGTCCATCCCGTGCTGGCGATCTTTTCATTGATGGTGGGCGGAAGCGCTGCCGGAGTGCTCGGTCTTTTCCTGGCGATCCCCACCGCGGCGATACTCAAGGTGATCTTTGAATACCTCTACCAGAAAATGGGAGAGGCTTAAGACTTTAGGCCCTGCTCTCATCCTCGGATTCGTACGTGGAGTAATAATACGGGGTGTACGCCTGGAATTCCGCTCCGCAGGTGTCGACGAGTTTGTAGACGGGCTTAATTCCCATTTCCTCACGGCTTTTTGCCACTTCAATCTCGGTGAGGCCTAAAAGTTTTCCTATGTACACGTCCGAGAAACCGTTCCGCTTGGCCTTCTTCATGACCTCCGGGGGAAGCTTCTTGCCGGCAAATTTTTTGATCTCATCCTCGATCTCGATGAGCTCCTTCAGGTTGTCGATGAACCACCTGTCGATCTTTGAGAGATCGAATATCTCATCTGTGGTGAAGCCCGCCCTGAAGGCGGCCTTGATGTAGAAGACCCTCTCTGCATTAGGGGTGGAAAGTTTCTTGACGATCTCTTCTTTCGGCGGGAGCCCTCCCCTAAGGTCCTCAAGGCCGAATGCCTTTATCTCAAGTGAGCGCAATCCCTTATTGAACGCCTCCTTAAAGGTGCGGCCTATCGCCATTGTCTCTCCCACGGATTTCATGGAGGTGGTCAGCGTGGGGTCCGCGGTGGGGAATTTTTCAAAAGTGAAGCGCGGGATCTTCACGACACAGTAATCTATGGTCGGCTCAAAGCAAGCCATCGTCTCTTTTGTTATGTCGTTAGGGATCTCATCGAGAGTGTATCCCACGGCAAGCTTTGCCGCGATCTTGGCGATGGGAAATCCCGTTGCCTTGGAGGCAAGCGCCGATGAGCGCGAAACGCGCGGGTTCATTTCTATGACGACCATTTTGCCGTCGTCAGGGTTCACCGCGAACTGGATGTTGGACCCGCCTGTCTCAACGCCGATCTCGCGGATGATGGCAATGGAGGCGTCGCGAAGCTTCTGGTATTCCTTGTCGGTCAAGGTCTGGATGGGCGCAACGGTTATGCTGTCCCCTGTGTGCACCCCCATCGGGTCAAAGTTCTCAATGGAGCAGATGATGACGACGTTATCCTTCTTGTCCCGCATCACCTCAAGCTCGAACTCCTTCCAGCCGATCACGGATTCCTCAACAAGTATCTCTGATATCATGCTGGCCTCAAGCCCCCGCCCCGCGATCTCTTTGTACTCGTTGATATTGTATGCCACCCCGCCCCCCGTTCCCCCAAGCGTGTACGCGGGGCGGATGATCAGCGGAAAGCCTAGCCCGTCCGCGATCTTTAGCGCGTCTTCCATGTTCCTTGCAAGCCCGCTTTTTGGGACCTCAAGGCCAATGTTCGTCATAGCTTGCTTAAAGAGCTCACGGTCTTCCGCCTTGGCTATCGCCTCAGGGGAAGCTCCTATCATCTTGACGTTGTATTTTTCAAGCACTCCGCGTTTTGCGACCTGGGTTGCAACATTCAGCGCCGTCTGGCCGCCCAACGTCGGGAGTATCGCATCCGGCCTCTCCTTCTCGATTATCTTTTCAACAACTTCCGGCGTGATCGGCTCGATATACGTGCGGTCGGCAAGCTCGGGATCGGTCATGATCGTGGCGGGATTGCTGTTCACCAATATTACCTTAAAGCCGTCCTGCTTTAAGACCTTGCACGCCTGGGAGCCCGAGTAGTCGAACTCGCACGCCTGCCCGATCACTATCGGGCCGCTTCCGATTATAAGTATGCTTTTTATGTCTTCCCTCTTAGGCATTGTTCATAAGCTCCACGAACTCGTTAAAAAGATGAGACGCGTCATGAGGGCCTGGGGACGCCTCAGGGTGATACTGCACCGAGAATATCGGCAGTCGCTTGTGGCGCATACCCTCCGCTGTGTTATCGTTGAGATTTAGGTGAGTAAGTTCAACTTCGTTCTTCGGCAGCGAATCCAGGTCCACGCAAAAACCGTGGTTCTGGGAAGTGATGTCCACCCTGCCCGTCTTAAGGACCTTGACGGGCTGGTTTGCTCCGCGGTGGCCGAACTTTAGCTTATACGTCTTGCCCCCGAACGCCAGGCCCAATATCTGATGCCCGAGACAAATACCGAAGATCGGCAATTTCTTTTCCATCAGCTCCTGCACGGTCTTTACTATATATGGAAGCGCGGAGGGGTCTCCGGGGCCGTTACTTAACAAAATACCGTTCGGGTTAGCGCTTAATATCTCTTCGGAGGTGGAGGTTGCAGGAAATACATGGACATGGCAGCCGTGAAGCTGGAGCTCGCGAAGAATGTTGTGCTTCACTCCGCAGTCGATCACAACGACCTTGAACTTTCCCGATGTGTTGAAGTGGTACGGCTGCTTGCAGGTCACTTCCTTGATGAGGTCGCGCCCCACAAGGCCGGGAGAATCTATCGCTTTCTTGACCAAACTTTTCCTGTCGAGGTCAGTTGTTGATATGACGGCCTTTTTTGCGCCCGAGGACCTGATGTGCTTTGTGAGTGCTCGCGTGTCTATCCCCTCGATCGCAATGATGCTGTGCTTCTTGAGAAAGTCCGGAAGCGAGCCCGTGGCCCTGAAGTTGCTCACTATCCTGCTTACCTCTTTTACCACAAAACCCTCGACCCACGGCTTGTTCGATTCGAGGTCCTCCTCGTTCACGCCGTAGTTGCCGATAAGGGGATAGGTCATTGTGACGATCTGGCCGCAGTAAGACGGGTCCGTGACGATCTCCTGATAGCCGGTCATGCTGGTGTTGAAAACGATCTCGCCGCTTCTCTCGCCCTGTGCCCCAAAGGCCTCACCCTCAAAACACAGGCCGTCTTCCAGAGCCAGGATGCCTTTCATTATATAAGGTGCCTTCCTAATTTTTGGTCCGCTGTATTATAGTCGACCCATGAAAGGGCTGTCAACTTTTTAGACGAGCGGCTTGGCGCCTTCTAAAATATTTCAGGGCTTCGGTCCAGAGGACGCTCAGAAAGCCCGCCGCAACGCATAACAGGAACCGGTTGAGCCCTATCCCCGAAAATCGGAAAAGGTCCTCCACAACAGGGACGTTCAGGGCCAAAGCCAAAAGCGACAGCGCGAAAGCGCCCACGGCCCAAAGGGCGGTGTTTTTTGAAAAGATGGTCTCAATAAGCGTCTTGCTTGTTGAGCGGTTGATCATTATCAACGATAGGTTGGCGATCATTAACGTGGAGAAGGACATCGCCCTCGCCTCCCTGTCCGTGAGCCCCCACCCGATCGCCAGCGCGTGAATAAAGAACACGAAAAGGAAAACTATGAAACCCTGGAAGAAGCTTATCAAAACTTCTTCGCGCCCGAATATGTGCTCATCGGGCCGCCTGGGAGGCCTTTTCATGATGTCCTTTTCGGGCTCCTCGCTCTCGAAAACGATCGAGCAAGCGGGATCAATTATCAGCTCCATAAAAACTATGTGGACGGGGAACAGCACCAGCGGCCAACCGAAGAGGATGGGGGCAAGAGACATCCCGGCGATAGGAACATGGACCGCAAAAGTGTAGGTCATGGCCTTCTTGATGTTGTCAAAGATCCTTCGCCCCTGTCTCACGGCGCCCACGATGGAAGAAAAATCGTCATCAAGAAGGACTATCTCGCTTGCCTCCCTCGCCACATCCGTGCCGCGCCCTCCCATCGCCACCCCGATGTTCGCCGCCTTGAGCGCCGGGGCATCGTTCACCCCGTCCCCGGTCATGGCCACTAATTCTCCGTTCTCCTTAAGGGCCTCAACTATCCTGAGTTTCTGCTCAGGCACAACGCGGGCGAAAATATTTGCCTTCCCGATCCTTTGCCTCAGCTCTCCCGTGCCCATCTTGTCAAGCTCGGGCCCCGTTATCACGTCTTCATGTTTCAGCCCTATCTGCCTTGCAATGCTTTTGGCGGTGCCCGGATAATCGCCCGTTATCATTATCACGCGGATCCCGGCGGAATAACATTCCGATATGGATTCTTTAATGCCGGGCCTCACCGGATCGGCAAGGCCGATAAGCCCCAAAAATTCAAGGTCAAAGGCATGCTGCTCGGAAGGAAGGTTTTTTTTCTTGAAAGTTGCCCTGGCAACGGCAAGCACCCGAAGGCCTTCAGAAGCCATCGCGGTTATCTTGTCCGAGACGGAAATGATCTCCTCGCCCTTTAAGTGGCAGAGTTCCATTACCGCCTCGGGCGCTCCCTTTGTCGCCACAACATAATCCTCGCCGTCGGGAGAATGCCATACGTGCGAGATGGCAAAAAGCCCGGAGGAGAGAGGGTACTGCTGGACAAGGTTCCAGTTGTTATGCATGTGTTCGGTAAATTGCAGATACCGCTCCCCCAGCACCTTAAATGCCTTTTCCACGGGATCAAATGGGTCCTTGTGGCTTGCCAGAACGCTGAATTCAACAAGCTGGTGGAATTTTTCCGGCAGGTTTCCGTCCCCTGCCGCGGGGACATCGAAGAATTCCCCGCTCGCAAAGAGCTTTGACACCGCCATCTTGTTCTGCGTTATCGTGCCTGTCTTATCGGCGCAAAGCACCGTGGCGGAGCCGAGGGATTCCACAGCGGGCATGGCCCTTGTAAGCACGTTATGCCTCGAGATCCTCCACGCGCCGAGCGCGAGAAAGATCGTAAGTATCATCGGGAACTCTTCGGGGAGAATTGACATGGCAAGGGTAAGCCCCGCGAGAAAACCGTTGAGCCAGTTGCCTACCGTAAATCCGTACATGATGACGACAAGGGAACAGAGGAACAACCCGATCAGTGCCAGGTTCTTTACAAGCACCCCGGTCTCTTTTTGTAGGTTCGTGTCCTCGTGGACGATGTTCTTTAATGCCTTACCGATCTTTCCGAATTCCGTATTTATCCCAATGGACCTTACAACGGCGATGCCCATTCCCTGAACGACCAAGGTACCTGAATAAATGAAAGGAAGGCCGTCTCCCCCCGGCCGGGAAATCTGGGCGGAAACATCCCCCGCGATCTTTAAGACCGGCACCGACTCGCCCGTAAGCAGGGATTCATCAACTGAGAGATTAAAGCAATTGATGACCACGGCATCGGCCGGAACCCTGTCGCCCTCCGAAACCACGATCACGTCCTCACGAACAACCTCACGCCCCGCTATCCTCATCTCTGTACCGTCGCGGATAACAAGGGCCCTGGGGCTTGAAAGGTCGCGCAGGGCCTCAAGCGCCCTCTCGGTCTTTCTTTCCTGGTAGAGGGTAATGCCGATGACCACGAAGACAAAACCAAGGAGCATCATCGCTTCCTTCACGTCACCGAGAAGAAGATAGACCGATCCGCAGAAAAGAAGGAGGATGAACATGGGCTCGCGAACGACATCAAAAGTTATTGCAAAGATGCTTCGCTTTTTTGCGGATGGTATTTCGTTGTAGCCTTCCTTTAAAAGCCTCGCCTTTGCCTCCGCGGCAGACAATCCTTTTATGGAACTTACGTCAAATTGCTTATACGACCTTTTCAAGATATTCTCCTGAACGGGATTATATCATCAAAGAAGATGTTCAATAAGTATTTTGAGGCCGATGCAAATAAGGACAAGCCCGCCCGCGATCTCGATCTTGCCTTCAAAGAGACTCCCGGCTTTTCTTCCCAGAACCGCGCCGCAGAGCGTTATGGAAAAACACACTATCCCGATGATGATCGACGGCAACACGACGAGCTGTCTTAAGACCCCGAAGCTTGCTCCCACCGCCAAGGCGTCAATGCTTGTCGCAAGCGAAAGCATTGTCAGAGGCAAAAGACCAAGGGAAGGCTCCCCTGCTTCAAGAAAAAACGATTCATAGATCATCTTGCCGCCCACAAAAGCAAGGAGAAAGAACGCAAGCCAGTGGTCATACGAGCCGATGACAGAACTTACGGTGTTACCCGCGAGCCAACCCAAGATCGTCATCCCCCACTGGAAACCGCCGAAGAAGAGCGCCATCATGAGAGCCTGGTATGGTCTGAAACCTTTTACGGAGACAGAGCTTGCAATGGAGACCGCAAAACAATCCATGGAAAGCCCCACGGCTATCAAAATAACGGAGAGGAGGTCCATCAGGAGGCCGCCGCCTTTTCCCGCACTTCCCTTATCGCCTTGGCGTACCAGAAAAGCTCATCAAGGAATTTCTTCGCCCTTCCATAATATGCCTGATCAAGGATGTTGCCCTTTTCGTCGAACAGCGTCTTTACATTGGGAAAGTACATCGCCTCGGGGACCGAGACCATGTGAAGCTGAGCGGCGACCGAGCGCAGCTTTTCCACCATCCTGCATCCGCCGAAGGGGCCGCTTGAAACGCCGCAAATGCCTACCGGTTTGAAAAAATATTGCTCATATAGCATGTCGAGCATAATCTTTAGCTCCCCCGGATAGCCGCGGTTGTATTCGGGGCTTACGATTATCAGCCCATCGGCCTTGATGATCTTTGCCTCGAGTTTTTTCGCCTCGGGGATATCTTGAGTGTTGTTGGTGGCGATTATCCTGTAGTCGCGCACGTCGATGATCTCGGATTCAAGCCCGTTCTTTTTTGCCTCGCCAAGGATGAAGTTCGCTACCTTCTCGGACTGCCTTCCCTCTCTCGCCGTCCCAAGCATTACAGGAATGTACATGCGGCCCTCCTTACTTTAACTCTGCTTCATTATATGTCCGAGCCTTCCAAGCGTCAACATTAAAGGCGAAATTTAGCGGTTCTTTTACCGATATACATGAGATGGATATACGCAAACCAAGAAATATAAAACGCGAACAAACCTGTCACGGCCCCTGGTTCAAGGCCGCTACGGCCTGGAGAAAGAAATTGGACTCCCCACAAAAAGTGGCGGAGGCCTGCAATAACATCTTCGCGCAAAAAACGACTTTCGCAGAAGTAAGGCCTCTTTTTGAAGAAATGAAGCCCTGGCAGAAGGATTCGCTGGCAATGGCAATTCTCTGGCTCGACAGAAATCCCGGCAGGCAGGGAAGCTTTAAAGAGCTCTTTAACCTGTGCGTGAACAGGCAATTCCAGTGGACCCCCGAATACCTTAACAGTCGTCTGCTGGTAAGAAAAAGATTCATCGCAATTCTCGAAGAAACCTTCCCGCCTTTGCCCCCGTTATGATATAATCCTCAGACCGAAAATGAAG
>Ga0315282_10014104_pt1 | contig 11941 bp, 13 predicted proteins | sample YL17G07_20_MG_FD_203693 | JGI IMG/M metagenome (GOLD analysis project Ga0315282, IMG submission 203693) | Sediment microbial communities from Yellowstone Lake, YNP, Wyoming, USA - YL17G07_20 | ecosystem: Environmental > Aquatic > Freshwater > Lake > Sediment | place: USA: Wyoming | collected... | reverse complement strand
TGCCTGACAGTCGACTCGAATGGCGAGCGTAGAATTGACCCAGTGCTACTGAAGCATCATTCCTCTAGTGTTCGCGAGAAGAAAGCCCAGAGCATTCGCGCCCAGCAAAAACGACTCGATAAGAGGATGAAATGAAATGGGCAAGATTGACGCCAAATTCACGAAGTACCCGCCGGTCGCAACACGGCCAGGACGCTACAATATCCAGCAGGTCAAAGAACAAGAAACCCGGTATGGACGAACGCTGATCCTCACAGTAACCAATGCGAAGGATGAGCGATTCAGCCTCTTCGTTCCATACCCTGCCGAAATCTCGGACAAGTCTCTCTTAGCACGGTTGACCAAGGCGTTCGGCGACAATACTGGACAGTGGCTGGGCAGAAAGATCGACTTGAGCTTGGACCGGAACGGCAGACGCAGAATCGACCCTCTGAAAAGGTGAAGATGAGGGATGGTGTTCGCCCGGCGAAATATCCCATCAGGGGATGGGTCATTTCTCCCAGAGAAACCCCCCACCATGCGAGGCGTGTGAACAATCTTGGAAGACCTTGACCCACTAGTCGATATGGTGACGCTCACCCTGTACACGGCCTACATCAAGAACGTCCCGAAACCAAACAGCCTACTCATCATCGCGAAACCAGAATCCGGCAAGACGGAGATACTGAAGAAGTTCATAGTGAACAAGAACATCATATACCTCAGCGATGTCACAGCCTTCGGAATCGAAAGGGATTACCTCTCCAAGATCGAGTCGGGCGAGATCAAACACATCATAATCCCTGACTTGCTGAAGCCTCTCTCCCGCAAGGAATCCACAGTCAAAACATTCGTCACCATGATGAATGGACTCATCGAAGAGGGCATAGCCTCTGTCTCAACATATGCAACTCAGAGGATAACGCCAAAGCATGTGAAGTGCGGCATCGTAACCGCAATCACAGGCGAAGAGTTACGCGATCAACGACACAACTGGGGAAGACTCGGCTTCCTCTCACGCATAGTACCGTTCAGCTACAGCTACAGCATGGAGACAGTGAGGAAAGTCTTCGACTCCATACTCGGGCTTGGCTATCTGAAGGAACGCGACATTGAACTGCAGATACCGAAAGAAGAGAAGAAGATCACACTCCCTCGGAAGTACGCTAGGGCGATCCTACCATCAACAACGGCAATAGCTCAAGCTGAAGATGCTTACGGCTTCCGACTACAGAAACAATTCCAAGCACTACTGCAGGCCTCCGCCTTGGAGAAAGGCCGTACGTCTGTCAACTCCAAGGATGTGGAACGTGTTCTGCACCTGATGAATTGGGTCAACATGGACGAGAACCCAATGGTGCCAAGGAGGACTAGGAAATGAGCCTCGCCCGCCTGTACAGGATGCATATCGCAACCGTATGGTACGATCAGCGTGCGGAGTTTCAACGCGAATACGAGAGCCACTTTGAAGCATCACGGCTAGGATCACCAAGGCGTATCAGGCGGGCGCTTGCCCGTAGAGGAATAGCGCAATTTCAACGGGACATCTACAGAACGCACCGCGTGTGGCTTCCTCTCCGGAAGCTAAGAGTTAGCTTCGAACGCGAGGAACAAGCAGCTGCAGTTGACCGCTTCATCAAAGTCTACACTAGAAGCATGCGATACCGCGGGAAAAACTGGAGTGCCACCGCACTACCCCCCAAGGTGATCACATATGCAAAGAAAGGTCGTAGAGCCAAGACCAGGAAAAGAAAGCGTGCTAAAAATCGATAAGGACAGCCACGTAACATCGCAACTTGAACGTTTGTACGTTCAAGAATCAATCGCGATCCTAAGAAGACATCACATTACGGCGGTATCGGTCAAAGCGACGACGACCCGTCACGGTCGCCACTACCGCATCGAGATCGACCCGCCTGTGGACGCTCACACCGCCAACAAACTACAATATCTGCTCGGAGACGACCCGAAGAGAGTGAACTTCAATAGAGCCCGAATCAATTCACGGCTTGCCCACTGGAACATACTCTTCGAAGCCGTCGGCAGAAGAATGACGACCCTGTATCCCCGCAAGGGGACCAAGGCTCCGACGTAACGTTCCCCATTTCTTCGGGTTTGACTATCAGGTGCTATCTGAATGACGGTTGAACACGTTTGGAGAAGAGCATTGTTTGGCGGATCGTTCTACCGGCGTCCAAGTTGCGGCCGCAACAGAATCAAGTCACAAAGGAGGTGATCCATGAAGATGAATGAAATTGACAAGGAAGCAATTGAATGCGTCAAAATTGAAACCGACGGCGCAAGGAATACTGAGGTCCTCAAGGACAAGGACTCACTGCTTCAAATCAGCAGGATGAGGGACCAACCGATTCTCAAATGCGGAAAAACGTACGCAGTCATCGACGGCGCAGGAACAGCATACATCTACGAGGAGAAATAGCCTCCACATCGATACATTGCTAGGCTAAGAGTAGTCGGGCCTCCTAGCTTCTCCACTCTTTTTTTGGGCCTAACGATCACTATTCAGCTAAGTGGCCACGAAATCCTAGAGCATACAGGGTGTCAGATGACACGCCTAACAGGCCTGAGGAGAGGTGTCTAGAGGAAGCGCTGAAAACGTAGGAATTGGTCGAGGTCTAGTTTGCGCCGGCGACGAGGCCTCGGCCTGAACCCGAATATGCCGAATGGGAGGTCGTCGGATTCTTCTTCGTCTTCTTCCTCAGGATCTTTTTCTATGTGTGTTCCGTGGAGTATGCTGCGTTTGCATTTGCGGCAGACCATTGTGGCTACTAGCTCGTTCGCTACCCAGTTGACGTAGTATATTGGTTTCATTCGCCAAGTTGACCTGCCGCAGTCGGGGCATTGTAGCTGTTCGTTCGCTTCACGCACGATCCCATCTGTGAACCGTTTCGCGTCTAGTTTCTGTTGGAATTTCTGATCATCGATGGCCTCTTGGTCAAGCCTGGGCTTGGCTCGTTGACTTCTGGGTGTGACTCGTTGACTTTTGGGTCTGGATGATCTGCGAGTTCGGTTCTTGGTTGGCATTCATGGTCGCCATGCATAGGTTGAGGCATGGATCCCTACGTTTTGAGGGTTGCGAACTTCACAGAATTGTCGTATCCCCCTTTCCGGAAGGCAGAGGATAACGAAGTGGAGATTTGTTATACCCCACCTGAGGTAATAGTGGTCAACTGTATCGCGTCTGAAACATCAGAATTCAGTCCGTTCGTTCGACTAATACTGCATTTCCGCTCCTCCTATGAGGGTTCAAATCTGGACGCCCGCACCACCTATTTGATCCGTATGAAGCGCGCGCTATTGCCTCGTGTTATAATCCATAAAAGGGATGCATGCTCTTGGACTCTGTCATAGGAATGGTGGGGGGATAGTATGTCCCGTCGATTGATCGAAGACTACTATCGTGATGTCCAGAAAGTCAAGCAGTATAGTGGCAGCAAGAAGGAACTGTCTTTAAGATCCGAGTTTGCCAATCTTCTGAATTCCTACTGCAAGATTAGAAGTCTGCTCCTAGTACCGGAACTTGAGTACAAAACAGGAAAAGGAACAACAGTGATTCCTGATGGCACGGTGAAAGATGCATTACGGTTGGACTGGGGGTATTGGGAGAGCAAAGATGAGTATGACGATCTGGATAAGGAAATCGCAGCGAAGATTGCAAAAGGGTACCCAACCACCAACATAATCTTTGAAGACTCTCAGACTGCTGTTTTGATTCAGCAAGGCAGCGAAGTCAGTCGTGTGTCAATGGGCGATGCGGTTGGACTGGATGGGTTAATCAAGGCTTTCATAAACTGCGAACGCGAAGAAATAAAGGACTTTCACAAAGCGATTGCGCAATTCAATGAAGACTTGCCGACCGTATTGGATACTCTCAGAGAGCTCATTGAGACGCAAGCACACAGCAATAATGCATTTCGCAAGGCAAGAGATACTTTGCTTAGTATTTGCCAGCAGACCATTAACCCACACATCACTGCTCTTGACATTAGAGAGATGCTAATTCAACACATTCTCACAGAAGAGATTTTCATCAACATATTCAACGACTCTCAGTTTCACAGAGAGAATACGATAGCGAAAGAGTTAGAGAAGATATCAGCGACCTTCTTTACAGGGCGTACAAAGAAAGATATACTTGGATTGATAGATCATTATTATCTCGCCATTAAGGCTGCAGCGTCAAACATTAATGATCATCATGAAAAGCAAAAGTTCCTAAAGCTCCTATACGAGCGCTTCTATAGAACTTATAATCCAAAGGCTGCTGACCGTCTCGGTATTTTCTACACGCCTAACGAAATTGTTCAGTTCATGATCAAAAGTGCCAATCATCTCACATATGCGCATTTTGGCAAGCTGCTTTCTGACAAAAACGTCGACATTCTCGATCCAGCGACTGGAACAGGCACGTTTGTCACAGAACTCATTGAAAATATACCCGAGGCACAATTGGCATACAAGTACAAGAACGAAATTCACTGCAACGAGGTAGCGATCCTTCCCTATTATATTGCGAATTTGAACATTGAGTTCATCTACAAGCAAAGGACTGGACAATACGAGCCTTTTTCCAACATCTGTTTCGTAGACACTCTCGATAATACTGGCTTCCAGTTCAGACACAAGCAAACCACGCTCTTTGACATAGGAGACGAGAATCTAGAGAGAATCAAAAAGCAGAACGAACGAAAGATTTCCGTCATCATCGGTAATCCACCATATAATGCCAATCAACTGAACGAAAATGAAAATAACAAAAATAGAGAATACCCGTTCATTGATGCCAGGATTAAGGAAACCTACGTGAAAGCTAGCAAGGCGACTAAAACGAAAGTCTATGACATGTATGCTAGGTTCTATCGGTGGGCATCAGATAGGGTAGGCAGGGACGGTATTGTAGCATTCATCACAAACCGGTCTTTTATTGATGGCATAACCTTTGACGGGTTTCGCAAACACATTCAAGAAGAGTTCAATTATGCGTACATTATTGACACTAGAAGCGATGTGCGCGCGAACCCGAAGATATCGGGCACCACTCATAATGTCTTCGGCATTCAAACCGGTGTTGCCGTAATGTTCTTGGTACGACAAGAGTCTAACTCAGCGCCATGTTTGATCAAGTATTTCTCTCTTCAGGATGAACAACGAAAGGAGCAGAAACTGGAATGGTTTGCTACGACGAAAATTGAAGATATTCCTTTTGAACATGTACAGCCTGACAAGATGGGCAACTGGATAACCACAACGACCAATGATTTCGAAGATCTCCTACCCTTAGTAAGTGCCGGGCCCAACAAACCATCCATTTTTGGTTTCTATTCAATAGGGGTTTCAACCAATCGGGATGAATGGGTATATGATTACGACAAGTCAAATCTGGCGAAAAAAATCGCGTATTTTATTGAGTCGTACAATGCGCAGGCACGAAAATTGCGGAACAAGGTCACAGCATCCAATTTCGGGGAGCTAATAAAATATGACATCAAATGGAGCGATTCACTAAAGGACAAGTTCCTCCGGAACACCAAGCTGATTTTTGACAAGGAGTACTTCGTCCGCATGCACTATCGACCATATATGCAGAAGCACTATTATTGCGATAAGGTGCTATCAGATCGCCTGACAGCCAACCACTTCAAGATGTTTGGTGACGATTTAAGAGGCAGTAACAAAGTAATCACGTTTTCAGGTATCGGCTCATCGAAGACATTCTCAGCATTAGTGTCAGAGACTGTCTGGAGCAAAGATTTTGTAGAAAATACGCAGGGCGTTCCTCTCTTTGTGTACAGTGGTAAGAAGCTTATTGAGAACGTGACCGAATGGGGAGTGAGAACATTTCGTGACCATTACAAAGATGAGACAATTAGTGCCGAGGCGATTTTCTATTATGTCTACGCTGTATTTCACAGTCGAGAATATCGTGACAAATATGAGGTTAATCTAAAGAGAGAGCTTCCTAGGATTCCGTTCCTTAATGGGTTTTGGCAATGGGCAAAGTGGGGAGAAGAACTAATGAATCTTCACATGAACTATGCAAGCGGTGGCAGTTACAGACTCAAGAGAACAGAAAAAGATGCCCGAGATCCGTTGCATAACGAACCTAAGTTGAAGGCGGACAAGAAACTTGGCAAGATCTTCTTGGATGAAGAGACAATCCTGGAGGGGGTACCGAAAGAGGCATGGTCATACAAGGTTGGTAGTCGCTCAGCGATTGAATGGGTTCTTGACCAATACAAGGAGAAGGCTCCCAAGGAACTCACTGTAAGGGAGAGATTTCATACTTACGAGTTTAAGGATTACAAAGAACAAGCAGTCGACCTGATTCTAAGAGTAACGCTAGTAAGTGTCAAGACCGCAGAGATACTGAGAGCGATGGAACAGGTGAAGAGAACAAAACAGTAGAACAGCGCGTCGTGTTCAGCGCACCCGCTGTCGCCAAGATCATAGGATTAAGGTTTCAGTCAGATCAACTGAGCTTTGCGGTCACTTGGTGCGAGCGTCATGATTTGAACCGTCGTCGTTCCGTTATTTTGTGTGTGTGTGGGTACCTTGGTGCGGGCATCTAAATTTGGACCCCAGATTCAGGCATTTCTCGTGTCGCTTTCGCGAGATCACTGTGAGAGTATCAAGTTCCACCCGTCATCTAGATGGTGACCATGACAATTCTCTCGGCCCCCCTGTTCGAAACTGAAGGGGCATTCGCGTTTTGACCGAAAATGAGATTACCCAGCTGCAGCATATATTACACGAGACAGGACGGGGGCGAATTGCCCAAGACCGTCGTTATTTCAGATTCTCATTTTGGGTACTCCGGATTCAACAAGTCAGAGTTTGACAGTTTCCTAGGCTATCTCAAGCGAGGAGGCGATGTGACTCGACTTGTTCTACTAGGGGACATATTCGACCTCTGGAGAGTGGATGCGACCGAAGCGATTTCCTTCGGGTACGAGTACATAGAAAAACTCTGTGAAGTCTGCGATGACGTTTACTATGTCGCTGGAAACCATGACTACCACAGTCAAGAATCATGGCGCATTCGCGAGCTGACACGCTTTCTCGGAATGAAACCATATTACCCGTACCATATTCTTGATGAGAACGTTTTCCTCGTTCACGGAGACTACTTTGACATTCACGAGGTCAAGACTGCAGAGGTCGCAATCTACGCCGTGTACGAGGCTATCTACCATATGGACAAGTCCCTAGTCGCGTCGCTCGAGGACTATTTCTGGAATCCTATAGCCTTGCTGAGAAAATGGCTTCAGCTTTATGGGAGATCGACCGCGAAAGCAAAAGCTCAACCACCGGCGGAATATCTCTCCACAATGATCAACCTGAGGAGCCATGCCGAGGTCAACAAACTGGATCAAGGATTGGACTTCTTGGCAGAGAATCCTGATCTGGCCGTGCAGATGTTCGTTCCCACATATATGAGAGCGAATTTGGGGAAGGAATTGCCTCGGCTGATGACCAAGAAGGAAATCCGCCGGATAGACACCGCCCCGGTGAGAAGCATACTGTCGAAGAAGAACCCTGTTGAGCTGGCCCGTGAAATCAGCGGCAAACCAGGAATAGGGAAGGTAGTATACGGTCACACTCACAAGGCCGAGAATAACCCATCCAAGGGGTACTGGAATACGGGCAGCTGGGTAGACGGAGAAAGCACGTTCTGTGAAATTGAGGACGGTCAAGTCAACGTCTACAGGTTGAAGAATGGGCAGAAGAATCTCGTAGTATAACCAGATTAGAAGTTGTCCGTCGTTGTTACTGATCATCGAAGTCAGCGGTCAAATCGAATGCTGACGTCGAGGTTTTCTGTTGTCAAGGATCTTTCTTTCACGGGCTAAGACGCGAATCACCGAACAGAGCAACGTTCTATTGATCCTCGTGGTGGTTCAGACCTTCGCTTCGGTATACGGCTGGATCGAAGGCGAGATCTACCCGTATTATCCGTACAGCGGCAGACTTCAGTTGTTCGGCCACTTCAGCTACTATCACTTGGCCATGGTGACGCTGTTCGCCTTGGCGGGGTTCTCAATAGCTATCAGCAGAGTCAACGCATCCTACAAGAACGGCTACATCATACTCGCATCTGTCGGAAGCATGATCTGGGGCTTCTGGATTGAGGACATGGCTTACTTTGCACAAAGATATCCGGAGGACTATCTGGGACCTTCAAGCTGGGTGAACTGGATACTTTCAGGTCATTATCTTTTCGGGCATTGGATCCCGACGATCTACTACCTCATGGCACTTGCAGGATTCATGTTGTATGCTGCAGCCTTCGTAAGGTCTCGCAAGGACTCAGTTACTCTCATGGCCAGACCCATGCTCACCGGAAGAGCAGGCTCATTGTCGCCGTTTAGGCACATGTCCAGGCTCGGAGAAACAGCAGGATATCTGCGAAGTATACTGCCCTTCGCCATCGTCACAATTCCAATAGCAATCGCCGCGACGGCCTCAAAAGATTGGATAGGCTTGCCCTTCAGTTACGCCAGGATTGCCGCTGTGTGGTTGATCACGTTCATTCCCAGCATAGCCATGTTTTTCGCATCAAATAGGAGATATCTGAATTCGTTTCTCGAAGATCAATTCAAGCCCTTGGTATTGGGATCATAGCTTCACGCATGTCCGGCATACTCAACGCATTAGAAATACGAGGGTATTCTTATACCATTGTCCAAGTCACAGAAGATGAAGATAGGCATCGTACGTCAAGCATGGACTTGAAGGTTGAGAACGAGCCCACACCGAAGAGCCAACCTAGAGAACACTGGACTAGCCTCTTCATAGGTGGGTCTCGCGGTATGCGGGCACCGCAATTTGAAACATCAGTTGGTGTCGTTTTCGTTTTGTGTGTGTGGATACCTCGGCGCGGGCGTCGTAAATTGAACCATCGGTGGGTGTCGGTATACCTAAGGCGGGGACCCGAATTTGAACCCTCATAGGAGGTACGTTTTTCGTCGTCGTCGTCGCGCACAACGAGACCCACACACAATTCAAATGAACGACGACGCACGACGGTTCAAATCACGATGCCCGCGCCATGGAGGGCACACACAGTGAAGAGAACACCATCATTGAAGATAGAATGATAAGCCTCTGACGAGTAGATCGCTAGCAAAAGGCCAAGAGCATTGTCATTTGCCCGCGCCCGGATACTGCTTGACGCATGGCTCGACCTAGTTCTTCTCAATCCCATTCTGGCCCTTTTCGATTTCTGTGTGCAATGGTTGTTTCGATTCTTGTTGCCAACATACCCGGCCCAAACTTCCCTTTGGTTCCTGAACTCCATGGTTCTTCTTCTGGCGGGTTACCATCTATTGTTTTCCAAGCTACGTCTCTATTACTGGAAGATTGCCGTCATTGTAGTTGTAGACGGATTTCTTCTCCAACAGATGGCTTCGTTGTTTGCCTTCTTGCTGGGATTCGCCGAACCTCCCATTCTATACGACCTACTATCGTTCCTGGGCTGCCGAATCATGAGCCTGTGCGTCTAGTCCAAGTTACCCTGTCCTCTATCTCACAAGCTGTGCAATCCTACGGGGGGTGTACACAAGTCCCAGCGCTCCTGCTTCCGAGGAAATCTGACTGAGACGTTCGCGAGTCTCGGGGTACTGTATCAAGTTATCCTGCAGCAAGTTGCAAGTAGTCACGATTCCAATATCGATGACCGCTTTCAGGTCATCTGAGTATTCGGAAAGAAATCTTCTCGATACCCTCTTCGGCCCGAACAGCTGTCTGGAACTGTAAGTGAGTATTCTCCCAATATCTGTTCGGTCGGGATGCGCATGGACATCTTGTGAGAGTTTCCTGTAGACTCTCGAAATGATGGTTTCCGGGTGTGGAATTCCACAGAAGACACCCCATTCTGCCAGCTGCTTCAACATTGTTGAGTTCGACGGGCGAAACCTGTAGTCATCCATGATCCGGGCTATCTTGTCATAAATGGCGATCGAAAACTGCTCGAACTCATGCTCTACTTCCGGCTTCCGAGCGAACACTTGGTTTAGGAACTGCTTGAGTCTTGATCCGGCTCGGTCATCGTCCAAGACAATTGACTTGTCTCTAAACTGCTCATGCGCTAAACATTCAAAGAAAGCACCTCTGATAAGAAGTTCTAAGGTAGACCTGAGTAGGATGAAACCCGCACTGTAATTTGCGCGAAGAGCTTCATAGTGTGAATTGTGCGCCAGGTCGAATGTGTCCCAATGATATGATATGAATGCGGAGTATCGTTGCCACGATTTCATTCCTCGTTCTTTCTCGGAGAACATGGAAGGCGCAGTCGAGAGTAACAGATGAATTGCGTCGTGACTCCTAGTGGTCCTCTTGTAGAGAATTTTGAAAGAGTATTTGATTAGATCGAGCCTAAGCTCTCTTACCGAATAGCGATAAGCCGCCTCAACTTGTGGTCTAGCTGGCATTGGCATGTGAGTCGATGTGCGAGGCTCCCTATATTGAGCTATTGAACAACCGCCTAGTGGTATGCACCGAGGACCTACGCATCGATTTTGAAATCCCGACCCAAAGGGCTGAGGGCTCAAGCTCAAGACAGGTCGAGACGTTTTGATGTCGCCACTTGTTTCGGACCGGGGCTTTCTCGGACTTTCGTCTGCCTTGGTCTCGTTCTTGTATCCGGTGCGTTGTACGTCTTGATTAGACCGTTGTTGCCGCCATCACCTTCTTGCTTATTCTGGCAGCTGTGGTTCAGCTAGCCGGGTACCGCTTGAGAGGTATTCTGAAGAAAGGTCCGCACATGGACTGCTCTTGTACTAGGCGTTTAGTCGGTGTCACGAGGAGCAACTACCGCGCTCCAATTCTCCTAAGGTACCTATGGGCGCTTTCCGTAAGATTGGCTCTAACAACCGAGCTGAACATAGAGTCCTTAACGTGCTTCTCAATGGATTCAATCGCGCCTATGATCTTGCGTCTGTGAGCCTTGAGATCGTACCAGTACGCCACATCCGATAACTCAAAAAGCGCCTTCAGTGACCGCGCCACCGACTTGGGCCCCTCGATGAGAGCCCCGAATTCGCCTATCCACTGCACCAATTCTATTGCTTTATGAAGCTCGGCTTTGTTGCTCTTTCCTATCTTGACGTAATCGGGACCAATCAAATAGCCGAAAAACTCGCGAATGTGCTGCGCAATCAACGAGGCTTTGTTGTCATCGTAAATGAACGGAACGAACGCGTATAGTTCCTCTAGAATCCAAGAGGCTTCACCTTCGACAAACGCATATCTCTCAAGAAATTCGAGTATCTCTTGTACTCGGGTCAGGTCTCGGGTAGCTGTAAGATAGAACAAATTCTTTCTAATTTCAATCCTGAACGCGTTCCGCTCGACCTTGGAGAAAGACAGGTGAGTTGACCTAATCTGGTTTCTTCGCCGCTTTACACTCAACTCCCAATGACGTTTGTACTTCGTGACTTCAGAAGCTGTGTATCTTCTTCCGAGGCCTCTTGTCCCTGTTACCCTACTATGACAGTCCATGCAGAGAACGGCAAGGTTTGACGCCTTGGTATTGGTTGTGTCTCCGTCTATATGATGAATTTGAACGTCCTTGCCAGGCTGCCGACATACACAACATGTGTGATCATTATCGAAAAGGACTACCGACTCTATCCGTCTCGGGATTGTTGATCTCTGTGTCATGGTAGAGTTTTGTCAAAGCATCTGGCTATAATTCTTCGTTTTGTGTGTGTGTAGGTCCCTTGGTGCGGGCGCCCACATTTGAACCATTCATGAGTGTAGAACCGAGCGCTCCTTACGGCACCTTAGCACGGTACAATACGGCCATCCACGATCGCCTAGGGTGGCTGCCACTCAAACAAAGGTGGCTGCCACCTCCGGTCGCTCACGTGACAAGCGCAGTCCGTTGGATGACGTTTTGGTGGAAGCTTTCGGACTCGAACTTCCACCGCAGAGGTTTCTT
>Ga0315282_10014103_pt1 | contig 11941 bp, 15 predicted proteins | sample YL17G07_20_MG_FD_203693 | JGI IMG/M metagenome (GOLD analysis project Ga0315282, IMG submission 203693) | Sediment microbial communities from Yellowstone Lake, YNP, Wyoming, USA - YL17G07_20 | ecosystem: Environmental > Aquatic > Freshwater > Lake > Sediment | place: USA: Wyoming | collected... | reverse complement strand
GCGCGACCAGCATGGCGTTGAGCTGAAGCAGGCCGTGCTGGAACATGTCCAGCATCGCCCCGGGCGTGTACGCGGCGATCCGGTCCCACGGGCCGCCGTGCATGGCGGCAATGAACCCGAGGAGCCACGTGCCGACGGTGAAGGCCAGCGTAAGAATGGCCGCGGTCGACCGGTTTTCTACGATCGATGGGCCGCGGCGGCCAGCGCGATCGTCAGTCCGCCGTTTAGCAGGTGGCCGAGCGCCGCACTCGCGAGTTCCGGCGCGTAGGGACTGCCCCCGTAGAGATCGGCTCGCCCGCCGAGAAAGTGCAGCATGAACTGCAGCGCCCACTCAACCGGCTGGTCAGGCCACGGTGCGATGCCATCCGGCAGATAGAAGAGAACGTCAGCGCGGCGGGCTGTGTCATGGCGGGGGCCCCAACGCGGCAGCCGTGTTGGAGTGCCGTCTGCGTCACTGAGCGCCACCTGGCCGGGGTCCGCAGGCTGCACTTCCGCCAGACACTCGAAGAGCGTGGTCTTGCCCGCACCGTTCGGGCCGATCAGGCCCAGAATCTCGCCGCGGCGGATCGAGAAGGCGACATCATCGAGCGCGACGACACGTCCGTAGGTCTTCGAGAGGCCAGTGACAGTGACGAGCGGGCGGCGCAAGCGCGGATCGGAAGGCATGACGGTTCGAGTCGCCGGGTGGGTGATCGTACGCTGGGCTGCTCACTGCTACCAGTCCTCGTAGACGCGCGGCAAGCTGGCAAGCGCCAGAGGCGAACACCGTGGAGCTGCGCCTCGGGCAGCCGCTCACGGCCCGGGGTTCGACGACAGGTCGAAGGCATCGAGCCGATCGGCCGCATCGCCGGGCGACGAACGGAACGCGGCGAAGAGTGGGTGTGCAGAGCCGAACGAGGGGGCAAGGTTCTCGCGCGCTCTACTGCTCGAGCACCAGCCCGTCAGTTCTGACGACGCTGCAGAGTGTGGCTTCCTTCCCGAGCGTCACGCGCACGCGGTCCGCGCCTGTCACTCAAACAGCGCATACCCCTCGCGCTCGAGCGCGGCGACCAGCTGATGAAACTGGCGTCGCACCCGCCGCTCGCGGGCGCCGTCACCCAGGCCTTGGATAGCGGCCTCCAGGCTCCTGACCGCCCATTTCAGCGCCGTCCGGGAGTCCTGCGGCACCACACGCCGTTCGGAAGTCGTTTGCTCGCCCATGGGTGTTGGCCGACCAGGTGGGCCCAGCCCTGCGCCCACCATGCCCCGGTAGAACCACGGCACGTCACTTGTCGTATCGGCTCCTTGACCGTAGACGGCCAGTCTGGCGAGCGACCAGGTCGCGGCCGGCGGACTGCCGTGGTATCGTCGGCCTTCGAGACCCACAAGGAGGTGAAGCGATGGCAGCCACGACTCGCCGGGTCGACTACTTCTCCATGCAGCAACGTCCCAGTGGCCCGAGTTGGAAGTCCTGGAAGAAAACGATACCGATTGCTGCCGCATTCGTGCTCACTCTTGATGCCAGTTCTGCGGCGGCTGCGTCCCTGACCAGGTTGGAACGACAGCGTCTGGTCGCGCATCTGGAAATGACCGAGAGCTGGTTGGTCGACGAGGTGTCCGGGCTCTCTCCTGCCCAACTCCAGTTCCGGCGTGCCCCAGGGGTCTGGACCATCATGGAGGTGGTGGAGCACCTGGTGGTCGCCGAGCCCATTTACTGGCAGGACCTGCAAAAGGCCATGAAGACGCCGCCCAGCAGCCAGAAGCGGTCAGGCACGGACGCGGATACTCTCTGGTATGGCATCGACCGGACCCAACGCCAGAAGGCCGTAGCCGCGGAAGAGCCGAAAGGGCAACTGCGCGATCTGCGAGCGGGCCTCGATGCCTTCCGCAAGCTGCATGCGCAGATGCTGCAATACGCCAGGACCACCGACGACGATCTCCGCAGCCATGTTGTGGAAAGGGAGGGAAGTGACGCGTATCAGTGGCTGCTGCTGATCTCCACGCACGAGCAGCGGCATATTCTGCAGGTCCGCGAGATCAAGGCGGATCCGAACTTCCCGAAGAAGTAGCGCGCGAACGCTCTCAACGAAGCTGCCCCCCGCTCACGTTCCGCGATCGGAGGGGCATTTCGGGCTTCAGCCCGCGGCCGGCCAGATGAGCTGAGCGACGACATCGCTCAGCGGGCGGCTCACTCGACGGCCTCCCACCCCTGGCGCTCCAGTTCACGCTGCTTCGCTTTCACCGTGCCCAGTAGTCGTTCGTTCTCCGCTCGCGAGAACCGCTCGCTCGACTGCACGTCACCGTTCCGCAGCACCCGCAGCTCCAGTCCGTCTGAAACCGAGAACAGGACGGCCTTCATCTCATCGCTGCCGCGGCGCAGTGTCCACATGACGGCGGGTTCAGGTCGCTCGCTCACCGGTCGCCTCCGGGTTGTGGGTATCGTGAGCCGACCGGCGGAGGGTGTCAACCAGGCGATTCCAGCGACAAACCTGCCCGGTGGCGCGAGATCAAGGCGGCGTGGGCGGGCGCGCGTGGCCCGTCCACGCCGCCGCGCCAGGTGGGGGCTAACGCGGGATGATGGGCAGCCGCACCCGTGACGGATGCGCCGCGTCGTGGAGAATCCGTTGCCGCGCCACCACGTACTTCGTATCCCGCTCGTTGTCCCCGCCCGTATTGAGGTTCCGGTCATACTTGGGAAACCCCGCCGACGCTACCGCCACCCGGATGCGGTGCCCCGCAGGGATCACCAGGGCCGTGAACCAGAGGTCGATGTCGTACCGGTAGATCTCCCCCGGCGTGAGGAGCGAGGGCCGGTCGAAGCCGTTACGGAAGCGGGCCCGGGCTACGCCGTCCTGAATACGCATTGCCCGTCCGTCGGGGTAGACGTCCAGGATCATGACGTTCCAGTCCGTGTCCCGTGCGTCGGTGGCGGCCCACAGGGTGGCCGTCATCGGCCCGGTGACCTCGGTGTCCTTGTTCAGTGGCGCGGTCGTGTATGTCAGGAGATCCTTGCGCTGAGCGTGAACTGCCTGGTAGTCCTCGTTGAGGCTCAGCTCCAGCTCCCGGGCGTCCACGAGGTAGGGGGTGGGGTTGCCGGGATCGTACTGGTACTCGTCGGCGGGTTCGCTGCCGGGGGCAACGGTGTCCAGCACGGCCCCTTTCCGGAGATAGAAATCAGTCCAGACCGTGCGGGCCAGCGGCCACTCGTGCTCCTGTCGCCACGTGTTGTCGCCCATGATGAAGAGATCCAACGGTGCCCCGGCGTCCACGCCGTTGTCGATCCCCTTCAGATAGTGGTCGAACCACCGGAGCTGAAGGGCGCGGTGGTCGATGCGCCCCTTGGGCCCGAAGTCGCCGTTGACGTAGTCGATACCCTTGTGGGCGCCGGCGTCCATGACCACGTGCTGGAAGGGATGTCGGGGGAGGCCGTTCAGCGCCACATAATTGCGGATGGTCCCGCGTGCGTCGTCATGCCAGCCGGAGATGCCCAGTACTGGCACCTGCACCCTGTCCAGGCGGCGTTCGATGCTCAGGGCTCGCCAGTAGTCATCCTCCTTCTGGTGATCGAACCAGTCGTCCCAGAAGCTGGGACGGGGACACCCGGCCAGTTGCGCGCTTTCGATGACCGGGAGGTGGTTGAATGCCCGGACCTCGTCCACGTTGCTGACGTCCGAAAGCGTTTCCTTCACCGCTGTCATGCAGAGCCATGGGATGATGGTGGGCGAGAAGACCATGTCGATGTATGGCACGATCCGCAACGGATCGGCCGTGGCCACCGCGGGCGCGATCGTCGCGAGGTGGGGAGGTTGGGCTATGGCGGCGTACCAGGTGTAGAGCCCGGGGTTCGAGCGGCCGATCATGCCCACCTTTCCGTTGCTGCCCGGCAGGGCCGCCGCCCATTCCACGGCGTCGTACCCGTCCTGCTCCTGCATGGCGTTCATGTCCAGAACGCCACCGGACCCGCCGCGGCCGCGGACATCCTGCTTCACGTAGATGTAGCCGCGCGACGCCCAGAACTCGCCGTTCGCCTTGTCGGTGCGCAGGTAGGGCGTCCGCTCCAGGACGACGCCGAACGGACCGTCGCCGACAGGCCTGGCGACGAAGTTCATGAGCGTGGTGCCGTCGCGGGCGGTCATGGGCACGGCCGGGTCAATCTTGACCGCGAACGTCGGCTCGGATACAGCGCCCGACCAGAGCGGATAGTTCGGTTCCCATACGGGCGCGCTGGTGCGCCGCGTGAGCCAGACCCGGTCGATCGGCTGGTCTCCTCGATAGATCCGGCCGGTGGCGGTGTCACCGTTGACGACCGCCCTGATTGCGCGATCGCCGCTGAGCGAGAGGACGAGCGTGTCGCCGGTGAGGGTGACGCCCTTGATCGAGTCGAGGGGTTCGCCGCTCCGGCGTCGCAACCACGCGCCATCCGCAGACGGACCGTCGAAATGTGCGAAACCGAAGCGGCGGCGCGCTTCGAAACCGCCGTTCGGGGCGGCACCCAGCATGCGGTAGTAATCCCAGTCACCGGCCAGCCGGACCCCGCCGGGTGCCTGCCCGCCGCAGCCCGCAAAGAGCAGGACGATGAACGCCATTGCCGCCTGTATTGCTGTGGACAGGGCTCGTCGGGATTTGCGGGAACGCATGCCGGTATCTCCTTCCAGGCTGGTTTCTGTCGCGAAACTCTCGGGCAGGATACTCCTCCGTGCCCCGGAGTGGCGCGAAGAAAGTAGCCGGGGGCGCAGGCCTCCCGAAAGAGTTACCCTCTTCGTGATGCCAGAGGCCGTCAACGGGCCCAACGGGCTCGCGATGTCCTGACCCGGCGGCTTCCGAACGGGTGGCGCTTCGGCCTGGCCAACGAGGTGTTCCGGACGCCGCAGGGGACGACGTTCGACGGCGTGGGCATCCCGCCCGATATCGTGGTGCTCGTGTTTGCGGACGAGGACGTGGCGGCTGGAAGAGACCCCGGGATGGCGAAGACACTGGAGATCCTTCGGGGCTTCGGCGAGCCGAAGCCGTGAGCCGCCGGGAGCCGTGAGCCGTAGATTGTCTTTCTCCCCGCACCCCGACTGCGCCACAATAGGCCCTCGGCGAGAAACCCACGTCGGTCCGGCCCGCTCACGCTGGTCGGCCGACCGCCCGGACGACAAGAGCGAATGGCCGACCCGGCCGACTTCGGCGTCAGGCTGCGTCGCCAGCGAGAGCGCCGCGGCGTGAGCCTGCAGCACATCGCGCACGACACCAAGATCAACAGCAGCCTGCTGGCCGATCTCGAGCGCGGCGATTTGTCCCGGTGGCCGGCCGGCATCTTCGGCCGCGCGTTCGTCCGTAGCTACGCCGAGGCCATCGGCCTCGAGCCGCGCGAGGTGCTCACCGAGTTTGTGCGGCTGGTGCCGGCCAATGAAGGCCTGCCCCCGCCATCGTCGGGCCCGCACGAGGAGCCGCTTCTTCCCGGCTGGTCTTTCAAGGGTAGTCAAACCGGCTTTCGGCCCGCGGCCCCCGACGGAGGCGCGATCCGCTTGACCTTCGCCGAGCCCGAGGCGAGCGTGCGGCTGCGCGTCCCGAGGTGGGGGCGGAGGTTCGCCGCCAGCGCGGCCGACGGAGCGATGCTCCTCGCCGGCGCGGCCATCGGCCTGCTCATCATCGGCCCGGGCGGCTGGCTTCCCGGGCTCGCGGTGGTGGCCGTCGCCCTCGTGGTCCTGGCGTCCACGGTGCTTGGCACGACGCCCGGCCGGCGGCTGTTCAATCCACCGACGCACCTGCGAGCGGCGCGGCGGCCGGGGCGTAACCGTGGCAAGCCGCGGCCGCCTCTCGTCGACCGACGCGACTCCTCCGAGCCGGCAGCGAGCGAGCGGCAGCGGTTCCTGTCGTGATCAGGAGTGGCGTAGGCGCCGCGCGGAGACGCGGGGGCCAGCCGCGTGGACGGTTCATTTCTTCCCGGCGGGCAGCGTGTACTCGCCCTCCACGTCGCAGGTATAGCCCGCGCCAGGCTCCGCACTCTTCATCTTGCAGGTATAGGTCCCTCCGCCCTTGATTCCGCGCAGCTTGCCGGTTGCGCCGGTGACGGTCCACTTGCCGGAAGACGTCAATGCCTTCAGATCGGTGGGTCCCATGCTGCGCGTGTAGAGCTTGTCACCGTTGTCGTAGCGAGTGACGCCAGCCGCCGTGGTGCGGGCGGAAGCGCCCGTGACCTCAATAAACCTTGTATCGAAGGCGAAGAACTGCGAGATGAGGCTACGCGTGAGCTTGGGGAATGTCAAGAATGGCCCGCCCGATGTCAGGCGTGTCGGCCATGAGGCCATGAGACGGCCTACGCGCTCAAGCAGCTCGTGACCGTCGGCGTGCTCGTGTTCTTCTACATGGAGGACCGGTCAGACAGGGCTGCGTGAGGGGGCCAACGATGGCAGAAGAGCTCGCCCTCCAGAGCAACGCCTCCGGCAGCCTCTCACAGCGGCGCCATCCCGCGGGCGTTCTGCACGTCGGTCAACCTCAACGAGCAGCAGCGTTGCTCAGCGCGCCGCGGGAGGAACGTGCGGGGGCGATTTCACCCCACGCCGGCTGAACCTCTACGACTACCGCGAGCGCAGCTCCGTCTTCCAGTCGCTGTCGGCCTGCCGCCCGAGTGCCGCGCGCATGACCATCCGCAACGGCGATGGCGCCGAGTCGGTGCCGGTTGCCGAGGTGTCGTGGGACCTGTTCCGCACGCTGGGCATCAACCCGGCGGTGGGTCGCCACTCCAGCCCGGCCGAAGGCGAGCGCGGAGGCCCCCGCGTGGCGATCGTCAGCGACGGGTACTGGAAGCGCTTGCTTGGCGGCGCGAAGGACGTCATCGGCCGCACGCTTCCGCTCAACTTCGGCCCGCGGCCCGAGACGCTGTCCATCGCTGGCGTGATGCCGGAAGGGTTCCGGTTTGCCTACGCCGCCGACGTCTGGTTTCCCATGCAGAGGAACACCTCGGCACCGATGTCAGGCGCTTTCACAACTGGATGCTCCTGGGGCGGCTGAAGCCCGGCGTCACCGTGAGCCAGGCACAGAAGCAGGTTGACGCCATCAGCACGCTGCTTCAGAAGGAATATCCCGACAGCAACCGAAACAAGGCGTTGCTGCTGACCGGGCTCCAGGAGGCACTGGCCGAGGGCGATCGGCCGAACCTCCTCATCTTGACGGCGGCGGTGGGCGTGCTGCTGCTCGTCGCCTGCGCCGACGTAGCGGGCCTGCTGCTGTCGCGCGGCGCCGCCCGGCAGGCCGTCGGCCTGGTGCTCGGACTGGCTGGCGCGTTCGGCGCGGGGCGGTGGCTGCGGCGGCACCTGTTCAACGTGCCTTCCACCGACGTCGTGACGTTCGTCACCGTGGTCGTCTGCCTGGCGACGGCGGCCGTCGTCGCGTGCTTGGTGCCGGCGTGGCGCGCGATGCACGTGGATCCGATCGTGGCGCTGAGGGCGGAGTAGACAACGCAGGAGGGTGAATCCGACAAATGCAACCTCTGAATCGCTGAACGGGATGGCCACCATCGCAGAATCCCGCCCGTCATGGCGTTACAGCGCCCAGGCGTAGCCTAACTTCACGAAGATCGTCCGGTCCTGCTTCTGCAGGTCGACCCCCTGGCTCCCGGTTGCGTTGTCGGAGTAGCCGAGGAACAGCACGGTCTGGGGATTGAACGTGTGCGGGAAGAGGTACTGAGAGAACAAGCGGCGCGTCTGCGGCTCGACCGGGGACCCGTACAACGACAAGGCGCTCGCGGCTCTTGAGCGGGCCATCGCCTTGGACCCGACGAACGCGGCGTCTCATCTGCAGAAGTGCCGCGCGCTGGCCGGGTTACGGCGGCATGAAGAGGCAATCCCCGCCTGCACCGAGTCTCTCCGTCTGGCACCCGATAACAGCGAGGGACTGCGGGATCGGGGCCACTATTACCTGAACCTGGGGAAGATCGGTCTCGGGTTGGCGGACCTGAAGAGGGCTGAGTTCCTGAACAAGGATGACCGTGGCATCTATTACCACCTCGGCATGGCGTACTACCTGGAGGGCGATTTCGCGAACGCCGCAGCGGCGTACGAAGGGTGCCTGGCCAAAGCCAGCGACGATGCTTCGAAGGTGGAATGCAGCGCCTGGTTGTATCCGAGCCTCCTTCGCGCCGGACGTGAGACCGACGCGAAGAAGCTCCTCGACGGCATCCACGTCACCTCATTGCCTGGCCACCCAGGGAACTATCTGGATCGGATACTCCTGTTCAAAGGCACGAAGACCGAGGATGACGTGGCCAAGAGCATGTCGGCGGAAGGCGGCCTGTCGGAATCGACCGTGGGGTACGGCATCGGGCTCTGGCATCTGCTGAATGGCCGTCAGGCGCGGGCCCGCGAGTATTTCGAGAAGGCTGTCGCGACGAAGTACACGGTCGCGTGGGGATACCGGGCATCGGAAGCCGAATTGAAGCGTATGCGCTGAGACGTCCAGGCGTCGCGTTGCGCCGCCTTCGTCTGCGAACCGTGCACTCGTTCGAGACGACGGATGATGAAGTGGCCCCGGGCGACGTCCCGAAAGTGATCGATGAACAGCACGTTGATCAGGGCCCCGCCCGCGGCGCCGACCACCGGGACGGACTGCGCCATCACCTTCTCGGACACGGGGATCCCGAACCGGGCGGCAACCTGTGTGATGAACCGGACGAGAGCCGGCGCTCCCTTCCGGGCGACGCCTCGCTCCGCGATGTACTCGGCGGCCTCGGCGAGCGCCGTTGCGAAGGCCATGGTGTCGTCGTCGCACCCGGAGGTGACGCGGACGATGCTGGAGGTCCTCCGGAAAGGCGGCAACGCGGTGGATGCGATGATCACGGCGTTGGTGCTGCAGCCCATCGTCGAGCCGCAGATGAGCACGCTGGCGGGCGGGATGGGAGCGCTCATCTACGACGCGAAGCGCGCCAAGCTGTACTACCTCGATGCGGAGCTCGACCACACCGCGAAGGGAGCGCCCATATGCGGAGATGGCCGCCGCGTCCCTCGGGCGGCTCGGGGTGATGCCGTCAGGTCGCGAAGAGTTCATGCCGGACGGCTTCGTGCCGCCGGTCGGCACCACCGTGCGGCGGCCGCGGCTCGCGACGATGCTGCAGCGGCTGGCGAGCGACGGGCCGGACTACTTCTACAAGGGCGAGTGGGCGCATCGCTTCGTCGACGCCGTGAACGCGACGGGCGGGATGATGACGCTCGACGACCTGGCCGGCTAGCAGGCACGGTGGGAAGAACCCGTGCGGTCGACCTATCGTGGCATGGAGATTGCGAGCCCGCCACCCCCCTCGAACGGCGGGCTGTTCATCGCGCTGGTGATGAACATGGCCGAGCAGTTCGACCTGGACAAGATGCCGCACTACACCGAGTCGCCGAAGACCCTGGCGCTGCTGCGGCGCATCTTCTCCGCGGCGGAGACCAACGTGATCGAATACGTGCACCATCCGCTGTCCGCGAACGTGCCGACCGACACGCTCGTCTCGAAGGACTACGCGAAGATGCTGGCGCGGCTCATCGACGGCAGCTGGCCGACGGCGGCGACAGCGGCGGCGGCGTTGGCGGCGGCACCGACGTCGCCGTTCGTTAGTGACGCCATTCTCCATGGTTCGCTCTACTCCGACACCAATCACCTCGTCATCGCCGACGCGATGGGGAACATGGTGTCGGTGACGCACACGATCTATGGCAGCACCTTCGCGACGGGCCTCGTGGTGGACGGGGTGGTCGCCAACTCCGGCAACAGCTTCCCCGGCACGGCCAGCGGCAACGGGCGTCGCCTCGTTGGCCCGTTCCCGGCGACAATGATGCTGCGGGACGGCAAGCCGTGGCTGGCCCTCGGCTCGCCGGGGATCAGCTCGAAAGCGGTGGCGATCGCGCTGATCAACCTGCTCGGGTTCAAGAAGGATCTGTACGCGTCGGTCGATGCGCCGCGCTTCGACGGCAACCAGCCGACCCAGAACTTCCAGGTCGAAGCGCGCGTGCCCGACCACGTTCGGGCGGGGCTGGCGGCGTTCGGCATCCGCGTGCAACCGACGGCGCCGTACAGCTGGCACCTCGGGTCCGTGCACGCGGTCATGCGGGACGAGAAAACCGGAGGCCCCATCGGCGTGGCCGATCCGCGGCGGGCGGGATTCGCCGCCGGGTATTGACCGGGAACGTCGACTTCATCGAAACAGAAACGAGTTTCAACCTGCCAAGGTCGGTGGCGTCCCTAAGGGGTACCGACGGTATTTGCACCCCTTGAAATCCGCGGAATCGACCAGTCGCCCAGGTGCGGCCAAGAAGAGGTCGAGGATGACCGCCTCGATCGTCGAGCGCCAATGAAGGGGAGGTGCTGCCGACGTGCGAGGAGCTGGGGATCGGCTGCGTGACGTGGAGCCCGCTGCGGCAGGGGTACCTCACGAGGAAGGTCGATGCGGCCCTGACCTTCGATAGCGTTTCCGACCTTCGCGCCACGTTCCCGCGCTTCACGCCGGAGGCACGGACGGCCAATCGGCCCCGTTGACTCCACGGGTTACACAGAGGAGCGTCTCAGCACTGCTCCTGGCAACGCCTTCGTCAACCGATTATCATCGATCACCGGGACCCCGTTGATGATGACATAGGGTATCCCCTCCGGGTACGCGGCTGTTGCGTCGTTCTCATACGTGCAAAGACTCCTGACCTTCTCCAGATCGAAAACCGTGATATCCGCCTGAAAGCCCTCCCGGATCAAACCTCTATCCGGAAGGCTTAGCGCATGTGCGGGCAATGATGTCATCCTCCTGATCATATCCTCGAGTGCAACGAGCTTCTTGTCCCTGACCCACATCAGCGTGTCAGTGAAAGCGCTGAACGTACTCGGCCTGACCCGCTCTGTAGCCACACCCGGTCTGGCCGTGCTTCCACCATCAGTACACGGCATGGCGATTGACCACGTCAGCTGGCTCATCTTACCTTCCATTTCCCTGTTCGCAATACAGACATTCCCATTTTCCTCGACGAGAAGATCAAACAGGGCGTCAAAGAGATCAAGACCCTTCATCCTGGCGATCACGTCCAGTGTCTTTCGCTCGTATTCAGGGTTCTTGAGATGTCCATTCAGCGGCGGGAATATCCACACGCCATCCCCCCTGCCAGCTTTGAGGAGGAGCAGCCGAGTCGTGGTGTTCTCGAAACCCATCTCCGCCGGGTTCTTTGTGAGTAGTTCCTTCTTCAGCGCAGCCCTTTGAACAGGGTCCCGCAGTCTTTCGAGCAGTTTCTCTTTTCCGCTCGCGAAATACGGAGGGCCGAAGACCGATCGTGCTGGCCATGCGGCAACTGAACCCCAGTCGGTGGGCAGGACATCGATCAAGACATCGAGGCCATCCTTCCGCGCGTTGTATATCAGGTCGCGGACCTTGGCATCGAGTTTTGGGTCTCGGGAGTGGAGCGAATTGGCGGCGAGATGGGAAATCTGGACGACCCTGACTCCGGATCGTTTCCCAATCTCTATGGCTTCCGCCACAGCGTGATACACGGAACCGTCCTCCCCCGACCACCCGAGAACCTTCGAGGCGAAGTCCCTGAGATGTGACGCGTAGATACCCCCATACTCAGCTGCCACCTTGGCCAACTCCACGACCTCGTCGGTGTGGGAGTAGCAACCTGGCGAGTATGCGAGACCCGTGGAGAGTCCCGCTGCGCCCTGTTGCATGGCTTGTCTCACGAGTGCCTTCATTTCGGTCAGTTGCTTCTCGGTAGGGGCACCGTGGTCTCCAGCCATCACGTAATCCCTCACGGTGCCATGCCCGACGAGCATGACCATGTTGAGGGCGATCCTGTCCCTCTCGAGCCGATTGAAGTACTCATCCATTGTTGTCCAGTCTATTTTCTCTCGTTGCAGGCCCCTTGCGGCTCGGGCTTTCAGTTTCTCGTTGAGCGGTGCTGGACTTCCACCGCAATTACCATTCACGTCTGTGGTGATGCCCTGTCTGAGCTTACTCGCAATCCAT
>Ga0315282_10014102_pt1 | contig 11941 bp, 12 predicted proteins | sample YL17G07_20_MG_FD_203693 | JGI IMG/M metagenome (GOLD analysis project Ga0315282, IMG submission 203693) | Sediment microbial communities from Yellowstone Lake, YNP, Wyoming, USA - YL17G07_20 | ecosystem: Environmental > Aquatic > Freshwater > Lake > Sediment | place: USA: Wyoming | collected... | reverse complement strand
AAAAGAGGTTTTGGAGGAATGCGTAAGAGAATACCTAAAATATTAGTTACCGGCGGCGCAGGTTTTATGGGTAGCGAGTTTGTGAGATTCCTTACAAGGGACTGTCCTGAATCCTTGCGTCAACGTCGAGGGATTCATCCTGAGCGAAGCGAAGGACCTTCAAAGCTAAGGGGACTGTCCCTTGTAATAATAGACAAACTAACCTACGCCGGCGATTTAGAAAGATTAAAGGAAGTCAAGAATAAAATTAAATTTTACAAGGCCGATATTTGTAATAAAAAACAGATAGAATCAATTTTTAAGAAAGAAAGACCTCAGATTGTGGTGAATTTTTCTGCCGAAACGCACGTTGACAGAAGCATCCGTGATGCCGCGCCATTTTTAGAAACAAATATTAGAGGAACACAAGTCTTGCTTGATGTTTCAATGAAATCTCAAATAGAAAGACTTATTCAATTGTCCACCGATGAGATTTACGGCGAGATTAAAAAAGGAAGTTTTTCTGAAGATTCACCGCTTAAACCTAATAGTCCTTATGCCGCCTCTAAAGCAGCTGCGGATTTATTGATTAAGGCCTATATCAGAACTTACGATTTTCCCGCAATTATTATAAGACCCTGTAACAATTACGGCCCCTGGCAGTATCCGGAAAAGCTCATTCCTTTGGCTATTTTAAAAATATTAAGAAAAGAAAAAGTACCTGTTTATGCTGACGGTAAAAATGTAAGGGAATGGCTTTTTGTTACAGATTGCGCAAGAGGGATTTTTGAAATTTTAAAGAAGGGTAAGATAGGTGAAGTTTACAACTTAGGCAGTAATGATGAGCGGCAGAACATAGAAGTAGTAAAGTTGATTTTAAAAAATTTGAATGCGCCCAGAAATGTGATTCAATTTGTCAAGGACAGGCCCGGCCATGATATAAGGTATAAGTTGAATTCGCAAAAGGTATTTAATGAAATAGGATGGAGGCCAAAAGTAAAATTTGAAGCAGGAATTAAAATTACTATCCGGTGGTGCCTGGGGCATAAAGATTGGCTCCTGAGTAAATGGAAAGATATTGCCGAATTATATAAATTAGAGAGGGGTACTTAATGAAAAAAAGAGCACTGATTACAGGGATAACCGGTCAAGATGGTTCTTATTTGGCTGAGTTTTTATTAGAAAGAGGCTACCAAGTTCACGGGATTATTAGAAGAGTGGCATTAGAGGATCCCAAGCACCATCTCTGGAGAATTCAACACATTTTAGATAAGATTGTTTTAGATTCTGGTTCTATAGAAAGTTATGCCAGTATTTTTAAAATAGTAGAAAAGGTAAAGCCAAATGAATGCTACCACTTGGCTGCGCAGAGTTTTGTAAGCTACTCTTTTGAAGATGAATTTTCAACGATTAACACCAATATCAATGGAACGCACTTTGTTCTTTCTGCGATAAAAGAAAAAGCGCCTAAATGCAGGTTCTATTTTGCTGGTTGTTATTCTAAGGATACAAATATATTAACGAGAGATGGTTTTAGGAAATATAACGAAATAAAGGTTGGTGATAAAATTTATACTGTAAACATTCGAACAAATCAAATTGAATTAAAACCTATCAAAAGAATTATTATTAAAAAATATAAAGGTAAGATGCTTCATATTAAAGGTAAGAGAATAGACTTATTAGTGACACCCGACCACAATATGGTATTAGAAAGAGAAGGTAAATTATTTTATGAAAAAGCTCAGAATATAAAAAAGATGGTTTATGATGGAAAAAGTGATATTGGATTTGCATTGCCTGAATGGAGAGGTATAAATAAAAAATATATTAATTTCTTAGATCGCATTGATACTAACTTAATACCCTACAACACTAAGAAAAATTTAATTACAAAAATGGAAACCAAGGATTATTTATACTTACTGGGAATTTACATAGGAGATGGTTATACAGGCAAATATAAATATAAAAGAACGATGTCTGCATATGATTTTATAAAGAGAAGGAATAGTAAAGGGCAATTCATACATAGTGAAAAAAAGTACAAAACTGTTATCTATCCAAGTAATTATATATTTTTTGCGGTTCCAGAAAATGATAAATCAAGGGGGAAAATAATAGATATTTTAAAAAAATATAAAATAGAATTTAGAACAAAAAAAGCTATGATAGAATTTTCATCAGCAATATTACAGAGAATGTTTAAACAAGGCGGGGATAATGTATATGAAAAATGTATTCCCAAATGGGTTTTAGAGTTGTCTCCAAGATTGCTTTGTTATCTTTACGATGGTTTAATTGATTCAGACGGAAACCGCAGGAAAGATGGAAGAGATGGATTTACAACTACTTCCAAAAAATTAATGGAGGATTTTATAGAACTTTGTATAAAGTTACAATTTACACCCAAAGTACTCTATAAAAAAGCTAAAAAAATATATTTTACTAAAGAAAAAAGATTTTTTAATTCAAGAAAAAGTTATAGCATAAGCATAAATCATGGGTTTAGAAAAAAAATATATCGAAAACATATAATAGAAGAAAAATACGATGGATTAATATGGTGTCTAGAAATGGAAGATAATCATAATTTTATTATTGAAAGAAAAGGCGACTTTTATTTTTGTGGAAATAGTTCCGAGATGTTTGGCTTGGCTAAAGACAGCCCGCAGAATGAAAATACGCCTTTTCATCCACGTTCTCCATACGGGATCTCCAAGGTTGCTGGCTTTGATTTGACGCGGAATTATCGTGAGGCTTATGGGTTATTTGCCTGCAATGGTATTTGTTTCAACCACGAAAGCCCCCGCCGCGGCTTTGAATTTGTCACCCGCAAGATTACCACTAAAGTAGCGGAAATAAAATTGGGCCTAGCTAGCGAATTAAGGCTAGGAAATCTAGAAGCCAAAAGAGACTGGGGTTTTGCCGCCGATTATGTACGTGCAATGTATCTGATGCTGCAACAGGACAAACCCGATGATTATGTAGTTGCAACCGGAGTAACGCATTCAGTAAAGGAATTTATAAAACTAGCATTTGACACTGTTGGCCTTAATTGGAAAGATTATATAGTTATTGATAAGGCTTTTTACCGTCCGGCAGAAGTTTATTTACTTAGGGGTGATTACAGTAAGGCAAAGAAAAAACTTGGTTGGCAGCCTACGGTGAATTTTGAAGAACTGGTTAAGATGATGGTTAATGCAGATTTAGAGAGAATAAAAAAGGAAGGCGCAGAGAAATGAAAATCTTGGTTACTGGTGGAGCAGGAAGCCCTACACCCTTCTGGACACCTCGGAGGTGTACAGGCGGTCTGGCTAAGAAAGGGTATAAATTATTTAATATTTACAACATATAAGTTGTATTTTGCTTGACAATACAACATTTATGATGTATATTTAAGATATGAAATCATTAGTACAATGGCAGGATAAGACTTTAAGGACCCTTAGAGGTAAGGCCGATGATTATTGTTTAGGCGGGGGCACAGCACTATCTAAAGTATATTTTCATCATCGCCTATCTTTGGATCTTGATTTCTTTACCACGAAGTTTAGCCGCAAAAATATACTTTCTTCGGTAAAGTTCCTCTCAGATGATATGGGCAAGGATTTCAAATTAATCAGTGAGCAACAGGATAAAGCTAGGGTTCGTATGATGATTTTTAGCGCCGCCCTATCTAAAAATGAAGCGATAAAGATAGATTTTATTGAAGATTATATAAAAAGATTAAAGCCAGCAAAACAAATAGATGGAATTTGGGTGTTGGCTTTAGAGGATATTTATTTACGAAAAATTTATGCAATTACAGGAACGATAGAAACTTTTGATTTGGTAGGCCGAAAAGTAGGTAAAGGTGGAAGACAGGAAGCAAAGGACTTTTATGATTTATACTTTCTTTCTCATACCTTTATGAACTTATCAAATTTTGCTTTTAAATATTGCAATATGACAATGCAGGAGTCGTTAATTCGCTGGTTTAGGACTTATTCTCGAATGTATATTAAAATGGGGCTTTTAGAATTAAAGACAAAAAATAAGATTGATTACCAAGACATGGAAAGACACTTTAAAAAAGAGATAGATTGCTTGTTAGAAAAGCAGATTGGCAGGATATGAAGAGAGATTGGCTCTGGGATAAAAATATATCTACAAAACAGGCGGTTAGGATTTTGCGCGAACCCCAACATCCTCAATTTATCTCACTTTCTAGTCTATTACTTTCTCGGAAAAATTCTCCTCAAGAAGTTTTTCGGAATTATCTTAAGCCCGAAGACTTTTGCCGCCATTGGACAGAGATTAAACGAAGTATGAGAAAAGATGCCTGGAACAATCCCCGTATTGAATTCTGGCAAGCTGTTTATGAGAAGTTGTTGGAGAAGTACCGTGTAAAGGGAACAAAAATTTTTCCTAAGCGCAAGACTGAAGTTACTAATGAATTTTGTCTTTTGGTAGGCGAAAAGATTAAACTTCTGCGTAAACAGAGAAATCTTACTCAAAAGATGTTAGCCGAGAGACTGAATATTTCTCAACAGATGATTTCGAGAATTGAAAGTGGCAGAGAAAATATTTCTCTTATTACGTTAAGGAAAATTATTGACGAATTGGGTGCTAAGATTCTTATTACAGAAAGATAAATTATGAATATTTTAGGTATATCTTGCTTTTATCATGATAGTGCAGCGTGTCTTGTGCGTGACGGTGAGATTATCGCTGCGGTTCAGGAAGAGCGTTTTACGCGTAAAAAACACGATTTTAATTTTCCTATTAATGCCGTCAACTGGTGTTTAAGAGAAGCTGGTATTGAGGCGAAAAATTTAGATTTTGTGGTATTTTACGATAAGCCTTTTATCAAGTTTGAGAGAATTTTAGAAACCGCGCTTACCTATGCACCTACGGGTATCAGGCAGTTTATCCAGGCCATGCCCCTCTGGCTTAAACAAAAACTCTGGATTCCGGAATTAATTCGTAAAGAATTAAATTATAAAGGCAAAATCATCTTTACCGAGCACCACGAGTCCCACGCTGCCAGTGCCTTTTATCCTTCGCCATTTCAAGAAGCAGCATTTTTGACTATGGATGGTGTAGGTGAATGGGATACAGCCAGCTTTGGAGTTGGTAAAGGAAATGATATTAAGATACTTGAAACATTGAAATTTCCTCATTCATTAGGATTATTATATTCTACATTTACATATTATACGGGTTTTAAAGTTAATTCTGGTGAATATAAACTTATGGGATTAGCACCGTATGGCGAACCCAGGTATGCAGGCTTGATTCTAGATAAATTAATTGACCTTAAAGAAGATGGCTCTTTTAAATTAAATATGAAATATTTTGGTTATTGTAACGGCTTAAAGATGACCAATTGGCGTTTTGAAAAGCTATTTGGCGGTCCTGCCAGAAAACCCGAGACAAGAATAACTCAGAAAGATATGGATATCGTTGCTTCAATACAAAAAGTAACTGAAGAAATAATACTAAGGATGGCCAGGCATGCACATAAAATAACTGGCCGGGATAAACTCTGTCTTGCTGGTGGGGTGGCCTTAAACTGTGTAGGCAACGGCCGGATTCTAAGAGAGGGGCCGTTTAAGGAGATATGGATACAGCCGGCAAGCGGAGATGCAGGTGGCGCATTGGGTGCTGCGCTTTTAGCCTGGTATAAGTATTTAGGGAATAACCGCTCGGTTGACGAAAAGAATGACACACAAAAGGCCTCGTTGTTAGGCCCTTCTTACGACGATGAATACATTGAGAATTTTTTTGTCAGGGAAGGCGTGCCTTACCGTAAGTTATCTCTTTCGGAGATACCGGATGTTATTTCCGATTTAATTATGCAAAATAATGTTATAGGTTGGTTTCAAGGGGCGTTAGAGTTTGGACCACGTGCACTTGGTGCAAGAAGCATTATTGGCGATGCGCGCAATCCAGAAATGCAGTCAAAGATGAATTTAAAGATTAAATACCGGGAGTCGTTTCGTCCTTTTGCACCCACGGTTTTAAAGGAATATGTTTCTGATTGGTTCGAATTAGATAGAGAAAGCCCTTATATGCTATTGGTGGCTCCGGTAAGAGAAGAGAAAAGGGTTAAAATAGCCAATCCGCAAAATTCTCAGAAAGGATTTGATAAGTTAAAAGTAACCAGATCACAAATTCCTGCAGTGACACACGTGGATTATTCTGCCCGCATCCAAACCATAAAAAGAGAAAGCCACCCGCTTTATTATGATATGGTCGATGCCTTTTATAAGAAAACTGGATGCCCTGTAATTATTAATACCTCATTTAACGTACGAGGAGAGCCTTTGGTTTGCACTCCGCAGGATGGTTTTAAATGTTTCATGCGCACTGAGATGGATTATCTAATTATGGGCAGTTTCTTGCTGGATAAAGGAGAACAGCAGCCGATGAAGAAGGATATTAAATGGCAGGAAGTGTTTGAGTTGGATTAAATATGGAAAAACTAAATCTAGATATTCGTAATTTAAAAAAATTCGGAATTACTATGGGTATTGCTTTTTTAGTAATTACCCTTTTAATGCTTATCCGGCATAGGCATAGCGTTATCCCCACTTCTATTATATCGGCGCTGTTTTTCCTTTCCGCTTTTCTATTACCATTAGCATTAAAACCGGTATATATCTTCTGGATGAAGCTGGTTTTTGTTCTAGGATGGATTAACACCAGGCTTATCTTAATGATAATATTTTATATTCTCTTTACTCCTGCGGGTTTAATAATGAGATTATTTAGGGTGGATTTACTTGACAGAAAGATAGATAAAAGCAAAGATTCATATTGGAAGAAAAGAGAAAAGAAGGTATTCAATCCTTCGGATTACGAAAGATTATTTTAGAAGGGAGAATAAATGGGTAAATTAGCAATCGTAAAGGAATTCTGGGATTTTTTACGCGTGCGCAAGAAATGGTGGTTAACTCCCATTATCATCGTGCTTCTTTTACTGGGTTTTTTGATTTTCTTTACACAGTCTTCAGCAGTCGCGCCTTTTATCTATACTTTATTTTAATAGGACTATCAAATTATGCTATCCATTATAATCCCAGTACATAATGAACAGGAAAATATAGTTGATCTTATAAATAGAATAGAGAATTTTTTAGATATACCATATGAGTTAGTAGTAATAAACGACCACTCTACAGATAGTACTAAAGAACTCGTAAATAAACTATCCAAGCAATATAATAATATTAGGCAGGTTGAAAACAAACTTGGACAGGGAGTTGGTAATGCCCTAAAAACTGGTTTTGAAAATATAATGACAGAATTAATTGTTCCGGTAATGGGGGATTTATGTGATGATTTATCTACAATTAAGAAGATGCTGGATAAAATTAACGAGGGATACGATATTGTTTGTGGCTCACGTTATATCAAAGAAGGGGCTCGTTTAGGCGGCTCAAAGATAAAAGGATTTTTCTCTTGGTTTGTAGGCAGGTCGCTTCATTATTTACTGGGTCTGCCTACATACGATATTGCTAATGCCTTCAAAATGTTCAGAAGAAAAGTTATAGATAAAATAGATATTAAATCAAAGGGCTTTGAAATATCTATGGAGATACCGCTTAGGGCATATTACTTGGGATTTAAGATTACCGAGGTGCCTACGGTATGGAAGGAAAGATATAGGGGGAAGTCAAGTTTTGGAATGTTAAAATTATTGCCCAATTATCTTAAGTTATATATTTGGGCGATTTTTAAAGTGATAGAGGTAGGGAGAAAGAGGCAATAAATGAATTATGCCATTATTTTAGCTGGAGGTATGGGAACGAGATTTTGGCCATTAAGTACGCATCTTGAGCCAAAGCAGTTTCTTAATATCTGCTCAAAAAAGTCTATGCTCGAGGAAACCGTCCAACGCATAGGTTCTTTGGTTAAGATAGATAATATCTATATCGCAACTAATAAAATTTACCATAAAAAGATAAGAAATTATTTAAAAAAACTAAATATCCATCCAAGAAATATATTGTTTGAGCCCCAAGTAAGAAATACACTTGCGCCATTGGGCTTGTTGTCGAAAAATATATATAATAAAGATAAAGAGGCGGTAATCTTAGTTTTTCCCTGTGACCATTATATAAAGGACAAAAACAGATTCTCCAAGATTTTAGATAAAGCTATATGCGTAGCCAAAAGAGGTTATATTGTCACTTTAGGGATAACTCCCACTCGTCCCGAAACAGCTTACGGTTACATTAAAGTAAAGTCAAAATTAAAAATTCTAAAGTCAAAAGTATATGTAGTTGATAGATTTATTGAGAAACCAGGTCTTACAAAAGCAAATAAGTTAATTAAAGACAAGAAATTTTATTGGAATGCCGGGATTTTTATATTCAGAGCAGATACAATGCTACAAGAGTTAAAAAAAATTGCACCTGACGACTATGATGTTGTCAACAAAATCAAAGATGAAAAAAGTCTTAATAGACTATGGCCGCAGATTACCTCCATCTCAGTAGATTATGCGATTATGGAAAAGACCAATAAGATGGTTCTCGTCCCTGCGGATTTTGGCTGGACAGACTTAGGGAGCTGGCAGGCGGTCGAAGAGGTTATAAAAAAAGACAAAAATGGAAATGTATTTAAATGCAGGTATAACAATATAGACTTAGGAAGTAGAAATACTCTTGTTTGGTCAGATTGTCGATTTGTGGCTACATTAGGTTTAAATAACGTTATTATAGTAGATACAAAGGATGCACTTTTGGTTTGCTCTAAGGATAAAACCCAAGAAATAAAAAGAGTAGTTCAGATATTAAAACAAAGACATCTCGATTGAATGTAGTGCAACAAATCTCCTCGGCTGTGTTAGAGTCAAAATAACACTAAAGTTAAGGACTGTCCTTTGTAACCTATTGATAAATATAAGGTTAAAATTAAAGAAAAAGACACCTCTTCCAGCATAAGAGGGCTACACTGTCTCGATTAGCTGGAAAAGCGTTTAGAATACGATAGAATACGAGAATACGCTAGAATAAGAATAGATGCATTAAAGATATAACTCTGGATGAGGTTTGTTCAGCAGTTAAGAAACTATTATGAAGATGCCCTTTTTAGATTTAAGCCAGCAATATAGAGAGATAAGAAAAGATTTAGACATTGCTTTAAGAAAAATAATGCAGCGGGGTGATTTTATCTTAGGTAAGGAAGTGGCACTTTTCGAACAGGAGTTTGCTAAGTACTGCAATAGGAAATTTGCTGTAGGAGTCAACTCTGGGACAGATGCTCTTTTCTTGGGATTGCTAAGTTTGGGTATCGGGCGAGGAGATGAGGTCATTGTGCCAGTATTTACCTATATTGCTACGGCATTAGCAGTTAGTTTTACAGGTGCTAAGCCTGTATTTGTGGATATTGATAAAGATACATATAATATCGATGTAAACAAAATTAAGAGGGCGATTACCAAAAAGACCAAGGCAATAATTCCGGTTCATTTGTATGGCCAGCCAGCGGATATGCAGCCCATTCTGGATATTGCCAAAAGATATAATTTAAAAGTTGTAGAAGATGCTGCTCAGGCACACGGAGCAGGATATAAATTAAAAATTAAAAATGAAAAATTAAAAATTAAAAAAGTTGGCTCAATAGGTGACATCGGTTGTTTTAGTTTTTATCCTACTAAGAATTTGGGTGCTTTTGGCGACGGCGGGATGGTAGTTACTGATAATGAAGGCGTATATAAAAAGCTCCTTATGTTGCGTGATTATGGCCGTAAATCAAGGTATGAACATATTATTTTGGGTTATAATTCACGCTTAGATACAATTCAGGCGGCAATCTTAAGGATAAAGTTAAGATACTTAGATAGATGGAATACCCTGCGCCGCAAGAATGCAGAGATATATAAAGATGAACTTAAAGATATAAACGGTATAATTACTCCTTACGAAGCCGATTATGGCAGGCACGTCTATCATATATATGCGGTAAGAGTAAGGAATAGGGACAGGGTAATAAGGGAACTGACCAAAAATGACATAGGTGTACTTATTCACTATCCCATACCCCTACACTTACAAAAAGTCTATAGGCCTTTGGGTTATAAAAAAGGAGATTTTCCAATAGCAGAAAGGATAGCAAAAGAAATTTTATCTTTACCCATGTATCCACATTTAAAAGAAACACAGATTAAATTTGTCGCCAAAAATCTTAAAGAAGTAGAAAGGAAGATATAATATGCCCAAAATACCTCTTTCGGTGGTAATAATAACTAAAAATGAAGAGAAGAATATAAAAGATTGTTTGGAATCTGTCAGATGGGCTGATGAAATTATTGTAGTTGACGATGAGAGCACAGATAGAACTGTTGAGATTGCAAAACAATATACAAATAAGATATTTATTAAAAAAATGGAAGTAGAAGGAAGACACAGGAATTGGGCGTATGCGCAGGCGAGAAACATTTGGGTTTTAAGTTTAGATGCCGATGAAAGGGTTACCCCTGGATTAAAAGAAGAGATAAGCAATATTCTAAAGAATGATACAAATTATGTTGCCTTTTCTATACCTTTGAAGAACTACATTGGCAATTATTGGGTCAAATATGGCGGATGGTATCCTGCAGGAAAAGTAAGGTTATTCAGAAAGGATAAGTTTAAATACGAAGAAGTGAAAGTTCATCCCAGGGCGTTTATAGATGGCAAATGTGGCCATCTTACTAAAGATATAATCCATAAAGGATATCCGGATTTCGCGCATTTCATAGAAAGTATAAACCGGCAGAGCACTTGGGAAGCCGAAAAATGGATTAGCACACATCGTAATGTGACGCTAATTCATATTATTTGGAGAACCATCGATAGATTTTTTAGGAGATATATACGTAAGAAAGGTTATAAGGATGGGCTTTATGGATTTATGGTAGCATATTTTGACAGTTTATATCAGATTTTAAGTTATGCCAAATACTGTGAGATGAAACGTGAAAAAGTTAATAAGAAGACTTAAAAATACAGTTTTATTCGGATTAATTATAATCATTCTCGCTTTTATTTTTGTCAGATATTTTCTCTATGAGGTTCCGATTCTTAAGTATCATCGCATTGCTGCTTCCTGTTTTGAAGCATCCCTTTTATGTGTAAGCACGCAGAGTTTTTCAAGGCAGATGGATTTTATATCTCACCATCGTTATAAAGTTATTTCCCTTGAGGAATTAATCAACGCATTATCAAAGAAACAAACCCTGCCTCATAATGCAGTAGTTATCACCTTTGACGATGGCTCAGAGGATATCTATCGTAACGCATTCGTGGTCTTAAAGAAGAATAGATTCCCTGCTACTGTATTTGTGATTACGGATTTAGTAGGAAAAGAGGGATTTCTTTCCTGGGAACAACTAAGGCAAATGCAAGGCCAAGGCATAGATATCGCCAGCCATACCAAAACCCATGCCTATCTGCCTGACATATCCGATGAGCAAAGGTTATGGAAGGAGATTTTTGAGTCCAAGAAAGAATTAGAAAATAAGATGGGCAGAGAGATAAGTCTATTTAGTTATCCCGTAGGTGGTTATAACGCTAAAGTTATAGATTTTGTTAAGCGAGCAGGCTACATAGCGGCTTGCACTAGTAACAAAGGCAGATACCATTTAAAGCCCGATATATTTGCTCTGCGTAGAATAAAGATGACTGAACATTCTGATAATCCATTGGCTATGTGGATTAAGCTGTCCGGGATCTATAATCTTTTTCGCAGAAAATAATTAGGAGGCAGAAGTATATGAAAGTATTGATTACCGGCGGAGCAGGCTTAGTGGGTTCACATTGTGCAGAGTTTTTCGCATTAGATAACCCAAAGAATAAGATTGTCGTTCTAGACAATCTGATGCGCTCGCAGATTTTTGGTTATAATAAAAAATCAGTGGAATTTAACTGGAATTATCTCAAGAAATTCAAGAATATTGAACGGATTAAAGGCGATGTGCGCAATGATA
>Ga0315282_10014101_pt1 | contig 11942 bp, 6 predicted proteins | sample YL17G07_20_MG_FD_203693 | JGI IMG/M metagenome (GOLD analysis project Ga0315282, IMG submission 203693) | Sediment microbial communities from Yellowstone Lake, YNP, Wyoming, USA - YL17G07_20 | ecosystem: Environmental > Aquatic > Freshwater > Lake > Sediment | place: USA: Wyoming | collected... | reverse complement strand
GCCGAGCTCTACAACGCCACGCTGCGGACTGTCATCACCCCCCGCGAGAAACCGTGGGCGAGGCACGCCTGGCACCTGTACGTCGTGCGCAGCCCGCGACGGGACGCGCTGCGTGAGCACCTCACGGCGCGGGGCGTGGGGACGCTCATCCACTACCCGGTTCCGGTCCACCTTCAGCCGGCCTATCGCGAGCTGGGTCTGGGGCCGGGCGCGTTGCCGAACACCGAGCGTTTGGCTCGGGAGATACTGTCGCTGCCGCTGTACCCGGAGCTGCCGCTGGCGGACGTGGCCTACGCGGCCAAGCAGGTCAACTCGTTTGGGTCATGAACCTCGTTTGGGTCATGAGCACTTGAGTCATGAACTTTGGGCCATGAGCACTTGAGTCATGAACACTGAAGAGTACGCGCGGATGTATGCGCGCGAGCGGACCCACTGGTGGTACGTCGGCATGCGCGCGGTCGCCAAGGCGCTGATCGACGGCAAGGTCGGGACCGGCCACCCACTGGAGGTGCTGGACGCAGGCTGCGGCACCGGCGCCGGGCTGGAATGGCTTGCGCGCTACGGCCGGGTGACTGGGTTCGACCTGAGCGACGAGGCGCTGGGGTTCTGCCGCGAGCGCGGGTTGCGCCGGCTCGTCCGCGGGTCGGTCGAGTATCTGCCCTTTCCCGATGCGCGCTTCGACCTGGTGGCCACGTTCGACGTCCTCTATCACCAGTGGGTGGCCGACGACGGTCGGGCGCTCCGCGAGCTGTGGCGAGTGCTGCGTCCGGGTGGCTGGCTCGTGCTGCGCGTGCCGGCGCTCCGGTGGCTCGCGGGCCGGCACGACGCGGCCGTCTATACTCGCCACCGCTACTCGCGGGCGGAGGTCATCGCTCGCCTGACCGCGGCCGGCTTCGTCGTCGAGCGCGCGACCTACGCGAACTGCCTGCTCCTGCCGCTCGTCGGAGCAAAGCGCCTCGCCGAACGCTGGGCCAGCGGCTCGCCGGCCGACCTCGACTCGACGCCCGGGTGGCTCAACTCCGTGCTCAAGCGGGTACTCGGTCTGGAGGCGCAACTGCTGCGCCGAATGAGCTTCCCGGTGGGCGTCTCGGTGCTCGCGCTCGCGCGGCGTCCGGAGGCTGCATCGGGAAGAGCGTGGTCAGGCGCCGGTTGACGATGAGCGCGCTTCACGAGACATCCGAGCGAATGGGAACGGCGCCGCCGATGCAGGCCAGCGGGGTCGCCGTCAGGCGACCCCTCGCAGCCCCTCGACGAGGACTGGCCTTCGCCCGCCGGGCCGGGCGTCACCTCTGGCACGGACCGTTCGCGCCCGCCCTCCTCTTTCTGACTGCCACGGCGGTCTTCTTCAGCGGCGCGATCGCCAAGGGCTGGTTCTACGCCCACTACGACACGTACACTTACTACGTCCCGCTGGCCTGCGCGATCGACGAGGCCCTCGCGGCCGGGCGCTTTCCGCTCTGGACGCCCGACATCTTCGGCGGACACCCCGTCTTTGCCGAGAGCGAGGCCGCGATGCTCTATCCCTTCAACCTGGCGGCCTGGCTCCTGCTTCCGGCTGACACAGCCCTCATCGCCCTACGCGTGCTTCGGTTCCTCCTGGCCGGACTCTTCACCTACGCATTCGGCCGGGCCATCGGCCTCTCCCGATCGGCGGCGACCCTCGCTGGATTGAGCTTCGCCTTTGGCAGCTTCCACGTCGGCCAGATACACCACACCAACCTGGCCGACGCCGCCATCTGGCTCCCGCTGGTGCTCAGCCTGGTGGAGCGTGGCCTTCGGGCGACCGGCGTGCGCCGGTTCCGGTTCTGGCTGCTCGGCGGGCTTGCCTTCGCAGCCCAGCTTCTCACGATTCACGTGAACCCGGTACTGATGTCGCTCATGCTGCTGACCGTCTATGTCGTGGCTCGGGTCACGTTCCTGGGGCCCCTCATACCCGAAGCCTCTGCCACCAGGGTAGGGAGTCAGCCGGGCTCCCCCATTCCCCTCTGGAGGAGGATTGGAGCGGGCCGAGCGGTCCACACCTTCTCCCTTTGGGAGAGAGTTGGGGTGAGGGTCGTACCCGGCGTCGCCGCTATTGCGCTTGTCGTCGCCGTCGGGCTCGGCGTGGCGGCGGCGCAGCTACTGCCGCTCTACGAGCTAAGCACCTTCTCGTTTCGCGGGCGCCCCGTCACCTACGGTTTCGCCACCTCGTTTGCCCTGCCGCCCGAGAACCTCCTGACCCTGCTCTTCCCCTTCTTCTTCCGCGACTCGAGCGGCTACTGGTCACCGTGGTTTCGCTATGACACGACTGTCTACGGGGGCGTGGTGCCACTGCTTCTGGGGACCCTGGCCTTGGTGCTGGCCTTTGCTCAGGGCGTCCGCGCTCCATCCGCCGGCAGGAGCCTGGCCGAACCGCTAGCCCAGGACGGCCTGAAGCGCGAGCGCCTCGAGCCATTCGTCCCGGCCGGCTGGGTAGCCTTCTTCGGGGGCGTCTTCGGGGCGTCTCTGCTCCTGGCGCTGGGCGACTACTCGCCGGTGAAGCTCTACGGGCTCGTCTGGCAGCTTCCGGTCTTCTCGTCGACCCGGGTGCCGGCTCGCTACCTTTTCGTCACCCTCTTCGCCCTGGCCATGCTCGCGGGATTCGGTCTCTTGGGGCTGGAGCGGCTGCTCTCCAGCCCTGCTCCCGCCTCGGGCGGGAACCCGCCGCCGGGCGGAAATGGCGTCCGAGCCCTGCGTCGGCTTCGCTGGGCACTCCTGGTGATGACGGGCCTGGGGCTGGCAACTCTGGCGACATTCGTGCGGGTGCGCGAGTGGGCCACAGCCGACTCCGAGGCGGCTCGGGCGGCGCTGCTGGCGCCGTACCTTGCGCTGCGTGGGCCCAACCTCGAGCCCCAGAAGGCCAGAGACCCATTCGGTGCGCTGCTCGCGTCGCTCGATCCCCTCAGCCCGTGGACCGAGCGGTCTTTCGTCTGTCTGGGCCTGGGGCTTCTCCTCCTCTGGGGCTGGTATCTCCTCAGGAGGCCGGCGAGGTTCTTCCGGCTGGGGCTTGTCCTGCTCACCACGGCCGATCTGCTCCTGTTCGCGCGCGACCTGCACGCGCGGGTTCCGCTGGAATCCGTGGTGAAGGCCGGGCCGGCCGTGCACTTCCTGCTCGAGCACAGGAGTGGCCTGGACCGGGTGGACACCCTCTGGCCGGTCTGGGAGACCCAGCCGAACCGGCTCCTGCCGTGGAAGATCGCCGAGGCCAACGGCTACAGCTCGCTCCTGCCCGATCGGCACGGCGCCTACATGGAGCAGGCCAACCGATTCGATAACCGGCTGCTTGACGTGATGGGGGTCAGGTACGTGATTGCCCACCGCGCGTACATCCCCTGGCGGCTCGCAGCCCAACAGCCCGTCTTCGAGGACGCCGAGGTCGCCATCTACGAGAGGCCGGCCACGCTGCCGCGCACGCTGGTCGTTCCCCGGGCCAGGCTCGCCGCCGACCCGGCCGAGGCGCTGCGCCAGATGGTCCGCTCCGACTTCGACCCGGTCCAAGAGGTCGTCGTCGAGGACCGAGCCGCCATCGCCTGGGGCGATGGCGCGGCCGGCTGGCGTCGCCCGGGCCGCGTCGACGTCGTCGAGTACGGCTCCGAGCGAGTGGTGGCCCGGGCCACCGCCGACCAGCCGAGCTACCTGTTCCTGGCCGACACCTACTACCCTGGCTGGCGAGCCTTCGTCGACGGGGCGGAGCGCCCGGTCTATCGGGCCGATTACCTCTTCCGCGCGGTGCCGCTGCCGGCCGGCGAGCATACCGTCGAGTTCATCTTCGATCCGCTCTCGCTCAAGGCCGGCGCGGCGCTGAGCGCCCTGTCACTCGTCGCCGTCGTCGTCGGCCTGGCTGCGACGTTGATCGGACGACCCGATCCCCCTCGCCGCCGGGGAGGGCCGAGCCGGAGCAAGCCCTCCGCCCTCGGCTCCCCGTCCCGGCGAGAGACAGGTCAGGCCCTCACACGGCAGGAGGCGTGATGCCCGGACGTCGGATGCAGCTCAGACTACGACCCCCCGCCGGGCCCTCCCGTCCGGACGCTGGCCCCTCACCGCCGCCGTGGCGCTGGAGCTTATCATAGCACGCTTATGTTCGGCTGATGCGCCCCACGTGGGGTATAATGCACATGCATCTGCCGGCAAGGTCACGCCGGCCAGGAGACAGGGGACCGACAGCAGGTGTCGAGGACCGTCGAGCCAACCTTCCTGGACCTTTCGATCGAGGAGCTGAGCGCGCGCCTGCGCGAGCTTGGCGAGCCGGCCTACCGCGCCCGACAGATCCAGCGCTGGGTCTACCGGGAGCTGGTCTTCGACTTCGCCGAGATGACCAACCTGCCGGCGACACTCCGGGCGCAACTGGCCGAAGGCCCGGGCGCGCTCCCCCTCCAGACGGTAGCCGAGAAGGTCTCCGACGGCGGCCTGACGCGCAAGGCCCTCCTGAAGCTCGCGGACGGCAACGCCGTCGAGGCGGTGCTGATGGTGTACCCGGGGGATGCCCTCACCCCGACCCTCTCCCAGGGCGAGAGGGAGCCAGGCTCCCCCTTCCCCCGCGGGCCGAAGGTCTCCCCTGGCGGGGACCTGCGGCCTGCCAGGGGGGAAGGGGGTCGGGGGGTTAGGTCCGTCCCCTCCTCCCGCACCCGCCGCACCGTCTGCGCCTCCTCGCAGGTGGGGTGCGCCGTCGGCTGCCCCTTCTGCGCCACCGGCATGTCCGGCCTCCGGCGCAGCCTCACGGCCGGCGAGATCGTCGGGCAGGTCCTCCACTTCGCCCGGCGGGTCCGGGACCTCGAGGGTCCAGAGGCGCGCATCACCAACGTCGTCCTGATGGGCCAGGGCGAGCCGCTGGCGAACCTCCGGCAGGTCTGGCGGGCCGTCGAGCTGCTCAACTCGCCGGATGCCTGCGGGCTGGGCGCCCGCCACGTCACCATCTCCACGTCCGGACTGGCGCCCCGGATCCGCGAGCTGGCCGAGAAGCCCCTCCAGGTCGGACTGGCCGTCTCGCTGCACGCGCCCGACGACGCGCTGCGGGACCAGCTCGTGCCGGTCAACCGCCGGTACCCCATCGCCGAGCTGCTCGCGGCGTGCCGAGAGTACGTCGGGCGCACCAACCGCCGCGTCTCCTTCGAGTACGCGATGATGAGTGGCGTAAACGACTCGCCCGCGCAGGCCGAGAGGCTCGGCGGCCTGCTGGACGGCTTCCTGGGGCACGTCAACCTGATACCTCTGAACCCGGTCGATGGGAGCCCCTTCCAGCCGACCACCTGGCCCCGCATCCTCGCCTTCCGGGCCAGCCTGCGGCGCCGGGGCATCCCGTGCACGATCCGAACCGAGCGAGGTGACCCGATCGACGCCGCCTGCGGCCAGCTTCGGGCGCGGAGCCTCGAGACGCGCGGCGCGATGGCGGCACCCGGGGCGGATCGCCGAGCGCTCGGCGCCACCGAGGGGGCTGGCGTCCGATCGCCAGCCATCGTCGTTCAGGAGGGCGTGGCCTCGTGCCGAGCGGAGACCGCCGCGAGGCACCGGCAAGCATCGGGTGTCAACGTCGTAGAGGAGAGTCCCTATGGCTGAGAGCGAGCACAGAGAGCACAAAGAAGAGCAGAAGCCCGGCGTCGGATGGGCGCTGGAGCGGATGGAAGAGGTCCGGCACGGCCTGGGGACCGTATTCCCTCCCGAGTTCAAGGACCACGTCAGGGCCGCGCGACGGGAGTTCTGGCTGGCCGTCCGCAGCCTGGTCGACGCCAGGCTGGAGGCCATCGAGGGCGAGGCGAAGCCCAGGCCGCCCCAGGGGCCGAGCACCCACGGCCGGATCAACGTCGAGTAGACCGGAACCGCAGAGACGCAGAGCACGCGGAGGCGAGTCCAGGACAATCTCTGGTCGCCTTTGCGTCCTCCGCGTCTCCGCGGTGAACCCTCGTCAAGCGTTGCTTGGCACGATGCTGACCAGCTTCCCGGGCACGTACACGACGTTCGCGACCTTCCGGCCCTGCAGGTGGTGCTGAACCCTCTCCCGAGCCAGCGCCAACTCCCGGACCTCAGCTTCCGGCAGGTCAGCCGGAACTTCCAGCCGGTCCCGGACCTTGCCGCCGACCTGGACGACGATGGTCACCCGCTCGGCCGCGACCAGCTCCTCGTCCCACCCGGGCCAGGGCTGGCTGTGGATGCTGTACGGGCGGCCAAGCTGCGCCCAAAGCTCCTCGGTCAGGTGCGGCGCGGTCGGCGCGAGGAGCAGCAGGAGGCTCTCGACGGCCTCGCGCCAGGCGGGGGTACCAACCACTGGCGTCTCCTGGTACTTCGAGAGCGCGTTCGAGAACTCCATCAGCTTGGCGAGCTGGGTGTTGAACCGGAGCTTCTCGACGTCCTCGGTCACGGCCTTGATGGTCCGGTGCGTCTCCTGGCGAAGCCGGCGCTCGGCGGCGGGGTCCTGGCCGGCCTCGGCCCGGGCGTCCGCAGTCTCCAGCACGAGCGTCCAGACCCGGTTCAGGAAGCGGTGGACGCCCATGATGCCCCGGTCGTTCCAGTCGCCGCCCATGTCCCACGGCCCGACGAACATGAGGTAGGCCCGGACCGTGTCGGCGCCCAGCGTCTTGACGAAGTCGTCGGGGTTGACGACGTTGCCCCGGGACTTGGACATCTTCTCGCCGCCCGAGATGACGATGCCCTGGTTGAACAGCCGGAGGAACGGCTCGCCGAAGTCGAGCAGCCCGACGTCGCGCAGCGCCTTGGTGAAGAACCGGGCGTAGAGCAGGTGCATCGTGGCGTGCTCGATCCCGCCGATGTACTGGTCGACCGGCAGCCAGAACTTGAGCTTCTCCGGATCGAAGGCGCCCGCGTCGTGCTGCGCGCTGGCGTAGCGCAGGAAGTACCAGGACGAGTCGACGAAGGTGTCCATCGTGTCCGTCTCGCGCCGAGCCGGGCCGCCGCACTGCGGGCAGGTCGTGTTGACGAAGCTCTGCGAGAGCGCCAGTGGCGACTCGCCGTGGGGCAGGAACTCGGTGTCCTTCGGCAGCATCACCGGCAGGTCCTTCTCGGGGACCGGGACGGTGCCGCAGCTATCGCAGTAGACGATGGGGATGGGGGCACCCCAGTAGCGCTGCCGGGAGACGAGCCAGTCGCGCAGCCGGTAGTTGACCTTCCGGCGCCCGATGCCTCGCCCCTCGACGTAATCGGCGACCCTCTCCTTGCCCTCCTCCGAGGGCAGCCCGGTGAAGGGGCCGGAGCTGACCATCGTCCCAGGCTCGACGTAGGCGGCCGCCAAGGGCTCGCCGGACCAGCCGGGCGGCGCGATGACGACCGGGATGGGCAGGCCGAACTTGTGGGCGAACTCGAAGTCGCGCTGGTCGTGGGCCGGCACGCCCATCACCGCGCCGGTGCCGTAGGTCAGCAGCGCGTAGTCGGCGATCCAGATGGGCACCCGGTCGCCGCTGAGCGGGTTGATGGCGTAAGCTCCGATGAAGGTGCCGGTCTTCTCCCGCTCGGTCGAGAGCCGCTCGATCTCGGTCTCGCGTCGGGTCATCTCGACGTACGCCCCGACGTCGGCGCGGCGGCCCGGCGTCGTCAGCTTCTCGACCAGCGGGTGCTCGGGCGCGAGCACCATGAACGTGACGCCATAGATGGTGTCGGGCCGGGTGGTGAAGACGGGGATCGGGCTGCCATCCTCGGCCGTGAACTCGATCTCGACGCCGACGCTCTTGCCGATCCAGTTGCGCTGCATCAGCTTGGTCCGCTCGGGCCAGTCCAGCCCCTCGTGGCTCAAGAGCTCCTCGGCGTACTTCGTGATTCGGAAGAACCACTGCGCCAGGTCCTTCTTGGTCACGGGCGACTCACAGCGCTCGCAGCGCCCCTCGACGACCTGCTCGTTGGCGAGCACGGTCTGGCAGGAGGGGCACCAGTTGGCCGGAGCGAGGGCCTTGTAGGCCAGGCCGCCCTTGTAGAGCTGGAGGAACAGCCACTGGGTCCACTTGTAGTAGCTGGGCAGGCAGGTGACCACCTCCCGGCTCCAGTCGAAGGAGGCGCCCATGCTCCTGAGCTGGCCGCGCATCCGGTCGACGTTCCGGATGGTCCAGATGGCCGGGTGGGAGCCGCCCTTGATCGCCGCGTTCTCGGCCGGCAGGCCGAAGGCGTCGAAGCCGATGGGGTGCATGACGTTGTAGCCCTGCATCCGGCGGAAGCGGGCGAAGGCGTCGGCCGGCCCGAAGGCGTACCAGTGGCCGATGTGGAGGTCGCCGGAGGTGTAGGGGAACATGTCCAGCGCGTACCACTTGGGCCGCGAGGCGTCCTCGTAGGCGCGGTAGAGCTCGTCGGCGGCCCACTGGTCCTGCCACTTCTTCTCGATGGTCGGCGCGTCGTATCTCGGCGCCTCTTTCCTGGCGACCATCTCTCCTACCCCCTCACGCGAAAGGGCCACGGCACCGCAGAGGACGCCGAGGGCGCAGAGTCGCCCAGAGAGGTATCCAAGCGCACCTCCACGGCCTCCGCGCTCTCCGCGTCTCTGCGGTGGGCCTCGCCGTCGTCCTGAAACGGGAAAAGCCTCCCGCCACCTCAGGGGCGAAAGGCTTCTCCGTGGTACCACCCTGCTTGACGGGCCTCGCCAACCCCGGGCCCGCTTCTGGTGGAGCTGAGGGGATTCGAACCCCTGACCCCGACACTGCCAGCGTCGTGCTCTACCAATTGAGCTACAGCCCCGCTACTCCTGCTCGTCGCCTCTCGCGCCCTATTCTACCAGAGGACCCACCACTTGCGCAAGGCGAGCTGCGCCCGGATGCCCGGCGCCCAGGGTTGGCATTGACCGGCCGGGTGCCGAGTGCTATAGTCGCGGCGAGCCCCGATTCGAGTGAGCAGGCGGCCAGTTCCTCTCCCCGGTGGGGAGAGGGTGAGGGGCGATGCTCCGAGCCAGCGTCCACTCTCACGCCAACCCTCTCCCTGGAATGGAGAGGGGGCTAGCTCGGCCGCTCGATGCAACGGAAGGGGGGTAGAGGGCCATGAAGCTGGCCATCGACGGCGGCACACCCGTCCGGTCGAAGCCCTTCCCGCCGAGCCCGAGGGCCGCGCCGGCCGGAGCTCGCCTGCCCGTCGCCGAGCGGGCCGGCTACGAGGAAGGCGTCTGGCTCACCCAGAACGTGCTCCTGGCCGAGCGGGAAGACCTGGACGACGTGGTCGAGGCCATTGCGAAGGTCCAGGGGGCAAGGTGAGAGGGCGGCAGGAGATGGGCCTTCACCCCGTCACCCCTCTTCCCCTATCGGGGACCTGCGGCCCGCTTCGCGGGAGAGGGGTCGGGGGTGAGGGTCTGCTCGCACTTGCCTTCCGTCTGCTTGCCGCCGCCATCGCGCTCGTCGGCTTCGCCGTCCGGGTCCGGGGGCTTGGCGTCAAGAGCCTCTGGCTCGACGAGGGGCTCAGCGTCGACACGGCCGGGAACCCGATCCGGGAGCTGTTCGGCCTGCTCATCGGCCAGGACATCCACCCGCCGCTCCACTACGTCATCCTCCACTACTGGATGGGCCTCGCCGGCCAGAGCGAGTTCGCCGTTCGCTTCCCGGCGCTGCTGACCGGGACGCTGCTGGTGCCGGCGACGCACGTCCTGGCGCTGGCGCTGTTCGGGGGAGCCGAGGGCAGACCTCACCCCCTGACCCCCTCTCCCCACGGGAGAGGGGGAAGAGGCTCCCCCTTCCCCGTGGGGGAAGGGGACTGGGGGGGTAGGTCCGCCGCCCTCCTGGGCGCCCTCCTCGTCGCCCTCTCACCCTTCCTGGTGTACTACTCCCAGGAAGCCCGAATGTACAGCGACCTGGCCCTCTGGGGGATGCTGTCGTCGCTGGCGCTGTGGAAGTGGCTGGCGAAGACCTCACCCCCTCGCCCCCTCTCCGCGAGCGGAGAGGGGGTTGGGGGTGAGGCTCGCTCCCTGCTTGCCTACGCCGCGACCACGGCCCTGGCCCTCTACACCCACTACTTCGCCGGGCTGGTCATCGCGTTCCAGGCCGTCTTCGTCGGCCTGGCGTCGGCCTTCCCCCACCCGACCGAGCGCGGGCACGCCCGGGGGGCACCCCCGAACCCCCGCCAGGACGGGGCGCCCGACGCCCTCCGTGGGCTGCGGCTGGTGGCCTGGTGGCTGCTCGCGCTCGTCGGGGCCGGGCTGCTCTACCTGCCGTGGCTGAGCGGCGTCTACTGGCAGATCCGCCGGCTCGCGACCTCGCCGGACTTCTGGAAGGGCGAGCTTTCGCTGGCTTTCATCGTCGAGAAGGTCTTCACGGCCTTCGCGCTGGGCAAGTCGGGCGTGCCGGTGAGGAGCCTGCCCCTCATCGCCTTGGCGGCGCTGCTGTTCGGCGCAGGGCTGATCCTCCTGATCCGCCGGGGTCTCCTCGGCCGACGGGGGGACCTCTTCGCGCTCCTCTACCTGCTCGTGCCGCTGCTAGCGCTCTACGCCATCTCAGCCCGCAACCCGAAGTTCACCGAGCGCTACCTCATCATGATCGCGCCGGTCTTCTACCTCATCGTCGCCCGGGCGCTCGTCGCGCTGGCCGAGGCCGGCGGCCTGCTCCGGCGCCGCTGGGCCGGCGGGGTCTGGGCCAGCCGGTGCGTGGCAGGAATCGTGGCGCTGCTCGCGCTGGGGGCGAGCGTCGGCGAGCTTCAGCGCGTCTACGCCGGCCCGGGCTACGAGAAAGACGACAACCGGGCCGCCGCCGCCTACATCCAGGCGCACGAGCAGCCAGGCGACGTCATCGTCTCGATGATGGACACCGAGCACGTCCTCAAGTATTACTACCACGGCCAGTTGCCCAGGCACGGGCTGCACCCCGGCGACGACGTCGTCACCGCCGCGGCCAACCTCAACCGCTACCTCGCCGGCAAGCGCCGCCTCTGGCTCCTCCTCTGGCAGGAGGACTGGGCCGACCCGACCGGCTTCGTCCGGGACTCCCTGGACGCCCACCTGACCCGGCTGCCGGGCCCTGGCGAGTACCAGGGGCTGAAGCTCATCCTGTACGCGATCGATCAGTCGGTGGCCTTCAGCGCCGACCTGACCCCCGGGCGCGCCGTCGCCGTCAACTTCGACGACGCGCTGACCTTCCTGGGTTACGACCCGCCCCCGCAGCCGGTCGCGGCCGGCGGCCGGGCGGAGCTCACGCTCTACTGGCAGGCGCGAAAGCCCCTCTCCCAGGACTACGTCGCCTCGCTGCGGCTGAGCGACGGCAGCTACCGCTGGGTGAGGCAGGACCAGCGCCCGGCCGCCTACACCTACCCGACCACCTCCTGGCGGGTCGGCCGGACGGTCCGGGGCAGGATCGCGCTGCCGGTGCCCCTGGGCACCCCGCCGGGCGACTACGACCTCGAGCTGGTGGTCTACCCGCAGGAGACGCGCAAGGACCTGAACGTGCTCGACGCGAGCGGCCGGCCGGTGGCGCCGCGGGCCACCATCGGCCGGCTGACGGTGGCCCGGCCGACGGGGCCGGTCGACCCGGCGCGGCTGAGCATACCGCGGCCGCTGGACGAGCGGTTCGGGCAGGACCTCCGTCTCCTCGGGACAGACCTGAGTGGCGAGTCGGTCCGGCCCGGTGCGAGCTTCGACCTGGCGCTGTTCTGGCAGGCGCTCGGCGCCACGCGCGGCGACGACCTGGTCTCGCTGACTGTGGTGGACGCCGCGGGCCAGTCGGCCAGCCTCGCCGAGGCCCGCCCGGCCGGCGGACGCTACCCGACGCCCGGCTGGCAGGACGGCGAGGTGGTCGTCGACCGCTACCACCTGGTCGTGCCGCCGAGCGCGGCGCCGGGGCCCGCGAGCCTCCTCCTGGGGCTGAAGCGGCTCCCGGGGCGCGAGGCGCTGGCCGCGACGGGCGGCGAGCAGGTGCTTCTCGCCACCCTCAAGGTCGGCGAGCGCCCGCGCGTGGGCCAGCGTCCGACCGACGTCCAGCACGAGCTCGACCTGCGGCTCGGCGACGTGGCGACGCTGATCGGCT